>Ga0315286_10004683_pt1 | contig 13126 bp, 11 predicted proteins | sample YL17G10_0_MG_FD_205038 | JGI IMG/M metagenome (GOLD analysis project Ga0315286, IMG submission 205038) | Sediment microbial communities from Yellowstone Lake, YNP, Wyoming, USA - YL17G10_0 | ecosystem: Environmental > Aquatic > Freshwater > Lake > Sediment | place: USA: Wyoming | collected... | reverse complement strand
ACCCATCTGCAAAGGGCGCAGCCGGTGCTGCTGGCGCATCATCTGCTCGCCTACTTCGAGATGTACCAGCGCGACTTCGAGCGCTTCCAGCAATGCCTGGAGCGCACCGACGTCATGCCGCTAGGCAGCGGCGCCCTGGCAGGCGTGCCTTATCCCGTAGACCGCTCCCAGGTGGCAAAAGAGCTTGGCTTCAGCAAGGTGAGCGCCAATAGCATAGACGCGGTATCCGACCGCGACTTCGTCATAGAGTACGAAGCAGCAGCAAGCCTCACCATGATGCACATCTCCCGCTTTGCCGAGGAGCTTGTGCTCTGGTCTACGGCGGAGTTCGGCTTCATCGAGATAGACGACGCCTTCGCCACAGGCTCCAGCATCATGCCCCAGAAGAAGAACCCTGATGTGGCAGAGCTGGCTCGGGGCAAGACGGGCAGGGTCTACGGACATCTCACGGCCATGCTTACCACGATGAAAGGGCTGCCCCTGTCCTACAACCGCGATATGCAGGAGGACAAAGAGGGGCTGTTCGATACAGTGGACACCCTGAACTCCACCCTTGAGGTCTTCGCCGCCATGATAGGTAACCTGCACGTGAACAAGGAGCGTACCCGCCAGGCTGCCGGGGAGAGCTACGCCCTTGCCACCGATATAGCCGATTACCTGGTGAAGAAGAATGTCCCCTTCCGCCAGGCTCATGCCATCGTGGGCAAGCTGGTGCGCTACGCCATAGATAACGGGAAAACCCTGTCCCAGCTCGACATAACTGAGTATAGAAAATTCTCGCCCAAGTTCGACGATGACGTGAAATCTATCACAGTGGAATCCTCGCTGGAGGCGCGCAGCGTGCCCGGCGGCACCGCCCCCGAGCAGGTGCATAAAGCCCTGGCGGCAGCGAGAAGGATGCTTGATGGCAAATAAAATCAAGCTCGCCCCGTCCATACTCTCCGCCGACTTCGGTCGGCTGGGCGAGCAGGTCGTCGAAGCCACCAAGGCGGGTGCAGACTACATTCACGTAGACGTCATGGACGGGCACTTCGTGCCCAACATCACCGTCGGTCCCCTGGTGGTAGCAGCCATACGCCCCCACACCCCCCTCCCCCTCGACGTACACCTCATGATAGAGTCGCCCGAGAAGTACATCCAGCAGTTCGCGCAGGCAGGAGCCGATATCATCACAGTCCACGTTGAGGTATGCCCCCACTTGCACAGGGTGGTAGAATCTATCAAAGAGCTGGGGGTTAAGGCTGGTGTGTCGCTGAACCCGAGCACCTCCCTGGCTGCGGTCGACGAAATGCTGCCCTCGCTCGACCTGGTGCTGCTGATGTCGGTGAACCCCGGCTTCGGGGGACAGAAATTCATAGAGGGCACCATAGACAAAATAGCCCGCCTCAGGCGCAGGCTGGACGAACTGGGATTAGCTACCGAGCTTGAGGTGGATGGCGGGGTCAATGCCGAGATAGCCCCGAGAGTGGCTAAAGCTGGGGCGCGAGTGCTGGTAGCTGGCGCAGCGGTGTTCAACAAAAAGGAGAGTGTAGCTCAAGCGATAGGGAGGCTCAGGGAGAGCCTGAGCAGGATTGAAAAGGGGTGAAAACGAGACTAGGCAGCTACCTTTTGCCGAGTACGCAGACACCTGGTGCAGATGTTGATCCGCTTCCTTTTGCCGTCTACCAAGATGGTTGTCTTGCTGATGTTGGGGTACCAGCGCCGCTGGGTATGGCGCTTGGAGTGGGACACATTATCTCCAAACTTCGGTTCCTTCCCACACAACTCACACTTCAACGCCTTCTCCTTTGACTAGAGCCTTGATTTCTAGTAGAATTCAATTTAAAAATATAACACAATAAAGCGAGTCTGGCAAGTGACCAAACAACATCAATCCCGAAAAACGCGAGGACAGCGAGTCAAAAGGAGCCCGGCTGTGAATGATATTGCCTATTGCGATGGGCATGAACTTAAAGCCATGTTCAGCGCAGCCACCCTGTGGCTGGAGCGCAGCGCACAGTCTATTAACGCACTTAACGTCTTCCCCGTGCCCGATGGTGACACCGGCATCAACATGCTCTTGACCATGCGGGCAGCCATGGATGAAGCCAGCCGTTGCCACGATGGTGGGGCTTCCTCCGTAGCTCAGGCTATGGCTAAGGGTTCTCTCATGGGCGCACGCGGCAACAGCGGCGTGATACTCTCCCAGATACTTCGCGGATTAGCTAAGGGGCTGGACGGCAAGCCCTCCTTCAGTGCCGGCGATTTCGCCAAAGCCTTAGCGGAATCCTCCAAATTCGCATATAGAGGCGTGACCAAGCCTGTTGAAGGAACCATCCTCACCGTCATTCGAGAAGCCGCGGAAGCCGCTCAGGCGAAAAGCGCCTCCAACAACATAAACGTTCTTCAAATCATGGAAACCATAGTCGAAGAGGCTAAAGCCTCCGTGGCGAGAACGCCCTCCCTGCTACCCGTGCTGCGTCAGGCAGGCGTAGTGGATGCCGGAGGGCAGGGACTCTTCGTAGTGCTCGAAGGCGCTCTTCGCTACCTGCGGGGCGAGTCGGAAGCCGAGGCGGAGCAGGAAGCCCCCGCAGCAGCCACAGCCTTCGCAGCCCAGGGCTCAGAGGAAAAGCCACATTACGGATACTGCACAGAGTTCCTGCTCTACGGAATCACTCTCGACCCGGAACCCATCAGGGAGAAACTGACCTCTATCGGCGAATCCGTTCTGGTGGTCGGCGATGAGTCCACCTTGAGAGTCCACCTCCATACCTTCGACCCAGGCTCAGCCTTGAGCTACGCCACCTCCTTAGGCACCCTGCGCCAGGTCAAGGTGGAGAACATGGACGACCAGCACAAGGACTTCCTCGTCGCCAAACCCCAGCCCCCCATAGGCAATATCTCCACCATAGCCGTAGCCTCCGGCGACGGGCTCAGCCAGGTCTTCTACAGCGTCGGAACAACCATCGTCGTCCCCGGCGGCGAGACCATGAACCCCAGCGTCCAGGACCTCCTCCAGGCTGTGGAGGCAACTCACTCAGACCAGGTTATTATCCTGCCCAACAACGCCAACATCGCCATGGCAGCGCGCCAGGTTAGAGCGCTTACCAAGAAAATGGTGGAGATTGTGCCCTCAGAGACCATACCCCAGGGCATAGCCGCGCTACTTGCCTTCAATTACGAGGCTGACCTGGAGACAAATGTCGAAGCCATGAAGGCTGCGGTCGAAGCGGTTCGCAGCGGAGAGGTCACCACCGCCGTGAGGTCTATGACCCGCGACGGGCTGGCGGTGAAAAAGGGGCAAGCCATCGCCTTCCTTGACGGCGAGCTCGTGATTTCCGACGACAGCATAGCGAAGGCTGTCCTCAAACTGCTGGACCAGATGGATGTCGAACAGAGCGGGCTGGTCACCATATACTACGGCGCAGACACCGACTGCACCGAGGCTGAGCAAATAGGCGAGTCAGTCAAGGAGAAATTCCCTGCTCAAGAAGTTGAGGTCGTTGCCGGTGGGCAACCGCACTATAATTACATCATCTCCGTTGAATAGCGAATCTCACTTCAAGTCACAATTGTGACCAATTGGCTAACCCTTTTTCCCGAATCAAGATAAAGCCATCAGCTATATTTCTAAAACGCTGACCGCTGAAAGCTGATTGCTTGGAGAAAGCCCTTTGAACCAAACCATCGATAGCCTGCGAAAAGTCCTGAAACTGGAACAGGCAAAAGGATTCAACGACAAAGCCGTGATGGGCGGCTTGGATAGATACCTACGCAACCTGACCCCACCCAACCGCGAGCTATCCCGACTGCTTTCCCAGAGCTACTCCACACTTGACATAAGGGCGCGTGAGCAATGGGTCAACGCCATTCTGAAGCAGCTAGACTCAGGAGAGCAGAAGGCTTCACCCCTCCCCAGGGCTACCCTGCCCGAACGGAAACCCCTGTCCACTCGCGTCAAACATGCCAGCGCGCAGACTCTAAACGCTCCCATAACGTCTCTTAAGGGAATACACGCAAAGCTAGCCAGCAAATTCGATAAGCTGGGAGTGAAAACGATACGTGAACTCATCTATTTCTTCCCCCGCCGCCATGTAGACTACAGCCAGAAAAAACTCATTTCAGAACTCAAGGAAGGCGAAGAGCAGACCATAGTTGCCACTGTGTGGGAGGCTGCTCAGAAAACCCTCGGCCACAGAAGGCGCGCCACCGAGGCAACGGTCGGCGATGAGTCCGGCAACATGAGGGTCATCTGGTTCAACCAGCCCTACCTAGCTAAAACGCTCACCACCAACTCCACGGTTGTGCTCAGCGGCAGAGTGGAGGCGTTTCGCGGCAGAATGGTGTTCGTGTCCCCCGAGTGGGAGCTTCTGGAATCGGACGACCTCATTCACACGGGCAGGCTGGTGCCTGTTTACCCTCTGACCGCCGGGCTCTCCCCCAGAACAGTGCGCAGACTGGTAAAAGCAACCCTCGACCGCTGGCTGCCTGAGCTTGAGGACTTTTTGCCGGAGAACGTAAGAGTCAGCGCAGGGCTGCTCCCGCTCGCCGAGGCAATCAGGCTGGCTCACTTCCCTGATAGCGAGCTGGGCAAGGACCAGGCTAGAAAGCGCCTTGCTTTCGACGAGCTCTTCCTCATCCAGCTCGGCGTGCTATCCAAAAAACGAGACTGGCAGGAGGAGGCTGGTATTGCCTTTAACGCAGAGAGCAAGTGCCTTGAGCCCTTTTTAGATTCCCTACCCTACAAATTGACCTCAGCCCAGAGGCGCGCACTTGCAGAGATTCAGAGCGACCTGCTCAAGCCCAAGCCGATGAGCCGACTGCTGCAAGGCGAGGTTGGCAGCGGCAAGACAGTGGTGGCTACAGCAGCGATGCTGCTTGCCGCTGCCAACGGCTATCAGGCTGCCCTCATGGCGCCCACAGAGATACTGGCGGAGCAGCACTTCAATACAATTTGCAATCTGCTGAACAAAGCATCCAGTGAGGGTAATGACAGCAAGACTGTTCACAACTACCCTGCGATACAACCTCACCCCATAGGCGTAGGGCTCCTTATCGGAAGCCTCAAAGGGAGCGCAAAACGGGAAGTTCAGGAACGCATCTCGGCAGGCGAGATAAATATAATCATCGGCACACACGCCCTCATCCAGAAAGGGGTCGAGTTCCCCCAGTTAGGCTTGTGTGTGGTGGACGAGCAGCACCGCTTCGGCGTGATGCAGCGCGCTGAACTGCGCTCCAAAGGCACTCGACCGCACGTCCTGGTGATGAGCGCCACCCCCATCCCGCGCACCCTGGCGCTCACGCTCTACGGCGACCTCGACCTCTCCATACTCAATGAACTGCCCCCGGGCAGAATAGAGATAAAAACCAGGTCCCTGGGACCCGAGTACCGCGAGAGAGCCTACGACTTCGTGCGCAAACAGACTGCCGAGGGACGCCAGGCATTCATAATCTGTCCCCTGATAGAGGAGTCCGAGGCAATAGAGGCTAAAGCAGCCGTTACCGAATACAAACGCCTCTCGCAGAGCGTATTCCCCGACCTGAGGCTGGGATTGCTCCACGGGCGCCTCAATGGCGCAGAGAAAGAGAAGGTGATGCGGCGCTTCCGCAACGGCGAGACCGACATACTGGTATCAACGCCGGTGGTGGAGGTGGGCGTGGACGTGCCCAACGCCACGGTGATGCTCATAGAGGGCGCTGACCGATTCGGACTGGCTCAGTTGCACCAGTTCCGGGGTCGCGTGGGCAGAGGGCAGCACCAGAGCTACTGCATTCTCCTCACAGAATCGCCTTCAGCAGAGGCTGAGGAGCGCCTCAAAATCCTCGAAACCACAAAGGACGGATTCGAACTTGCAGAGAAGGATTTAATGCTCAGGGGCCCCGGCGAGTTCTTCGGCACCCGTCAGAGCGGGCTACCCGACCTGAAGATGGCAAGGCTCTCCGATGCTGTGATTCTGGAGCTTGCCCGCAAAGAGGCTATAGAACTTTTCCACGCCGACCCTTATCTTAAGCAGCCTGAGCACAGGCTGCTTGCCAGAGAGGCCGGCAGACTCTGGGAAACAGAAGGAGAGGCAAGCTAGCTATGCTTAAATATAAAATCGCCCAGCTTCTGGAAAAAGCAGCCAAAACAGCCCAGGCGGAGGGCTCGCTTCCTGCCATCGCCTTGCCCGAGATAGTCATCGAACACCCTCAGAACCCCGAGCACGGCGACTACGCCTCCAGCCTCCCCCTGAAATTAGCCAAGGTAGCCCGCATGAACCCCATGACCATAGCGAACACCCTGGCAAAACTCCTCACCGAAACCCCAGAAGTAGCAAGAGTCTCGGTAGCAGCGCCAGGTTTCATCAACTTCTTCCTCACGGACAAATGGCTCACCGAGCAAGTGCAGGAGATATTGAAGGAGGGCATGAACTACGGCAACCTCACCCTGGGAGAAAACGCCCGAGTGCAGATTGAGTTCGTCAGCGTCAACCCCACAGGACCCATCCACGTCGGACACGGACGAGGCGCGGTACTGGGCAGCACCCTGGCAAACGTGCTCAAAGCCGCCGGCTACTCAGTGCAAAGAGAATATTATGTAAACGACGCCGGCAACCAGATGGACGCCTTCTTCCGCTCCCTGCACTGCCGCTACCTGCAGGCACTGGGAGAGGAGTGCGAGCTGCCCTCAGACGGCTACAAAGGCTTCTACCCTGTGGAGCTCGGCAAGGCAATCGCCGCTGAGAAAGGCGACGCCTTCCTCAAAATGCCCGCCGAGAAAGCTGTCCCGGAGATAGGCAGGCTTGCGCTGCCCAGGGTTATAGCGGACATCAAGGCTGACCTCGAGCTTCTCAAAGTGGACTTCGATGTCTGGTTCAGCGAGCGCACCCTCTTCGAGCAGGGACAGTATGAGCAGTCCATGGCTGCGCTGAAAAGAGCCGGACATATCGAGGAAAGAGAAGGGGCGCTGTGGTTCGTCTCCACTGCCCTCGGCGAGGACAAGGATAACGTGCTGGTGCGCTCCAATGGCTCTCCCACCTACTTCGCCTCAGACATAGCCTACCATTACAACAAGTTCCTGGAGCGCGGCTTCGAACGCGTAATAGACATCTGGGGAGCTGACCACCAGGGGCACGTATCCCGAATGAAAGCCGTTGTCGGCGCGCTGGGAATCAATCCCGACAGGCTGGAGATAATAATCTCTCAGATGGTCACCCTCCGCCGCGGCGAAGTCCAGATAAGGATATCCAAACGCACCGGCGAGCTCATCACCCTCCGCGAGCTTGTGGAGGAGGTGGGTCCGGATGCCTGCCGCTTCTTCTTCCTCTCCCGCTCCGCAGATAGCCAGATGGACTTCGACCTTGAGCTAGCCAAGAAGGAGTCGGCAGATAACCCTGTTTATTACGTTCAGTATGCCCACGCACGAATCGCCAGCATCCTGCGCCTGGCTCAGGAGAAGAACTTGGATTACTCAATAGGCGATGTGGGATTGCTGACGCATCCGGCGGAATTGGAACTGATTCGCAAGATGGTGGCGCTTCCCGAGCTGGTCGAGCTTGCGTCCCAGAAGCTCGAGCCTCACCACCTCCCCTACTTCGCCCAGGACCTGGCGACTTCCTTCCACGCCTTCTACAAGCAATGCCGCGTGGTCTCCGAAGATAGCGCTTTGAGTTGCGCCCGCCTCAAACTGGTAGAGGCGACACAAATAGTGCTCGCCAGGACCCTGGGGCTGATGGGGATGAACGCGCCGGAGTGGATGTAATCCTTTAAAGCTTCTGGTCTTTGTATTTCTTCGCCAGCAGGGGATAGAAGGCAAAATGCCCTTCCGTCCAGCTCTTCTGCTTATCCGTAGCCTCGCCTCTTATCTTCGCCGGCACCCCGGCAACGAAAGAGCCCGAGGGGATCTTCATGCCCTCGGTTACCACCGAGCCGGCTGCGATAACGCAGTAATCGCCTATCTCGGAGTTATGCAAGGTGGTGGCATTCATGCCGATGAGCACATTGTTCCCCACCTTCTTGCCGTGCACCACAGCCCCGTGCCCTATGATTATATTGTCGCCGATCTCCATATCGTTCCCTGCATGCAAGCTGCAGTTATCCTCGATATCCACATAGCGCCCTATTTTTATCTTGGCGAAATCGCCCCTTATCACAGCGCCGGGCCAGACATTGGAGTATTCCCCTATCTCGACATCGCCGATTATGTAAGCTGCCTCGCTGATAAAAGCTGTTTCCGAAATCTTTGGTGCCTTTCCGTCGAAGCTCCGTATCACCTGAAACCTCCTGGTCCTCTAAAAGATAATGTGCGGGTTATTATAGCCACTTTTCCTCAAAGGTGCAAAGGCATTTTTAACCAGTTACACCCTATCCCTTTGAGGCTTCCGCGAAACGCTAACTTTCTTCAGTTACAGCTTCGACTCAAGCTACAGCGATCTCCGTTAAACCCACACGGCTAGCTTCGAGCATGCTCGCACAGGAACTAGCTTCGCGGAAGCCTCCCCTTTCGTCTTCCTTGACAAACGCCCACCCCAATGGTGTATGCTCTTTCCGAAAATACAACCAGGAGAGCATTATGTCCGTTGCGTCTTCCGACAACCAGCCCCTCCACCAGCGCCCCCTGGAAATACTGCGTAACCTCATCCGCTTCGACACCACCAACCCCCCTGGCAACGAGTCCGATTGTATTACTTATGTAGACAAAATCCTGACCGGGGCAGGCTTCGAGACAACTATATTAGCCAAGACGCCCAGCCGACCCAACCTCATCGCGCGCCTGAAAGGACAGGGCATCGCGCCGCCTCTCCTGCTCTACGGACACGTGGACGTAGTAACAACCCTTGGACAGGTCTGGACACACCCGCCCTTCGAAGGGAAAGTCGTTGACGGCTGCATCTGGGGCAGAGGCGCCCTTGACATGAAAGGCGGAATCGCCATGATGCTCTGCGCCTTCCTCAGAGCCAGGGCAGAAGGCTTCTCCCCGGCTGGCGACATCGTGCTCGCTATCCTGTCCGACGAAGAGGCTGGCGGAGACTTCGGGGCCAAATACCTTGTGGAGAACCACCCCGAGCACTTCAAGGGCGTACGCTATGCCCTCGGGGAGTTCGGCGGCTCCAGAATTTACTTCGGCAATAAGAAGCTCTACCCCATCATGGTCTCGGAAAAGCAGCTCTGCTGGATGAAGGCTTTTGTACGTGGTCCCGGCGGGCACGGTTCCTTCCCCATGCGCGGCGGTGCTATGGCGAAGCTGGCTCGACTGCTTCAGCAACTGGAGCAAAGGCGTTTGCCAGTGCACATAACACCCATAGCACGGCAGATGATTGAGCGCATGGCATCCGCTCTCTCGTTCCCTTCGAACTTGGTTCTACGCCAAATCCTCAACCCTGCATTGACCGACCCGCTTTTGAAGATATTGGGCGTAAAAGCGAAAGCGCTGGAGCCGATGCTGCGCAATACAGTCAACGCCACCATTGTCCGCGGCGGCGAGAAAGTCAACGTCATCCCCACCGAGATTACGTTGGAATTAGACGGACGCTTGCTGCCCGGCTTCGTCCCCGATGACATGATAGCCGAGCTACGCAAGTTTATCGGCGACGAAGTAGAACTGGAAGTAGTCCGACACGACTCCGGTCCCTCTGAGCCAGACATGGGATTCTTCGACACCTTGGCAGACATTCTGCGTGTGGCAGACCCGGGCGCTGTGCCCTTCCCTGCATTGCTTCCAGGGGTTACCGACGGACGCCACTTCTCCCGTCTGGGCATCCAGACCTACGGCTTCACCCCCATGAACTCGCCGCAAGGTCTTGACCTTTTACAGACAGCGCACGCTGCCGACGAACGCATCCCCGTAGAATCCCTGGACTTCGGCAGCAACGCCATCTACAAAGCCCTGCAACGCTATGGAAATTAGGAGGTGACAAGGTGAAAGTCAGCCAGAATCAATGGAAGTTTATGCAAGACCATCTGGGGTACACCGACAAGGAAATGAAGGTTTTCAAGCGGAATCCCAGGAATGAAGATGTCTTATCCAAGGCTGCGGCTTTAATGAACAAGACAGTCATTGCAGAAGTGGTCGAATCCAACGGGTGTAACAGCCACCACAAGATTGGTGACAAGTTCTACTTTGATGGGGCAGGCAATCTCATAACCAAGCTCTGCCCGAAGAGGATTTGCATCTACGCCTTATCCTCGGTTGCACCGTTGATTTTCACATCGAATGAGCTCTTCTACGCCGGGGTTGACCCCAATAAAATGAGATTCAAGCGAACTGGTTGCTTCGATGTAGGCGTACAATGCGGTGGTTGGGGACACATAGTTCTGGAACTGCGCGTAGAAGAACGCCAGCAAATGTCCTCATTCCCCCTTTCCTAAACTTGTCCCTGACTCGTTCAGGGAGGGGGCAAGGGGGATTAGCGCCCGTTCGCCCTGAGCCTGTCCTGAGTTTACCAGGGGAGCCGTTCCTGGCTCTCACCAGCCGACGCCCTTATGTAGGGGTGTCCGCTTCCGGCGGCGCCCTATGCGTGCTCGCCGCTTCAGCCCGAACTCACCAACTGAGACGGAAATTTGCGATACCCCAAAATACGCCGGGGGTCAGCTCTCTGGATTTCGCCCAGGGCATCGCTCTCGTACGCGCATTGCAGACACTCTATATATGCGCCATCAAGTTCCACGTTGTAATACATATCGCCGCCACATTTTGGGCAACTCTTGAGTAGCCAGCCTGCGCTTAGAGTACCGGGCATTGCAGCCCCCTTACGGAGGATGTATCCTCACACTACTATCTACCGATGTTTGGCAAAGACACGAAGAACCTGCTCCCCTTGCCTGGCTCAGATTCAACCCATATCTTCCCGCCGTTTCTGTCCAGCATCTTCCGCACAATGTGCAGCCCTAGTCCTTCCCCTCTTTTGTCATCCGAGTCGAGCTTACTGAATAGCCCGAATATCACACCCTTGTCCTTCTCTGCTATGCCGATGCCGTTATCCTCTACGCAATATGCCACCTGCCCTTCGCCTGCTTCCCCTGAAATCCTGACGGCGCCCGACCGTTTAGGGTCGAGGAACTTCAGGGCGTTGTCCAGAAGGTTGGAGCAGACCTGGTTTATCTGTGTTTCATCCCCGTAGCAGGGAGGCAAGTCCCCAACCTCCACAGTTGCTCCTGCTTCTTTGACCTGGAACTCGAAGGAGGAAATAACCTCTGACATAAGTTTATTCATATCCAGTTTTTGGATGTTGAGCGTCGCGCGCCCCAGACGCGAAATCTTGAGAAGCCCCGATAGAATCGAGTCCATTCTGGCTGAGCTCGCCAGGATGTATTGAAGTGATGAGGGAATATCTTCATTCAGAGTGGAGCCAAGCTTTCCCCTTACCGCAGGGGCAATATCCTTGCTGTTCAAGACTTCATGAACCTGTTTAACCGCCTGCTCCAGCTCCCTGGTGAAACCCTGGATATTGACCAGCGGAGACCTCAGGTCATGGGAGGTTGTATAGATGACCTGCTCTAGCTCCTTGGTCTTTTCCGAAAGCTTAGCGAGCAGGCTCTCACGCTCTTCCTCAGCCAGCTTGCGCTCTCCTAATTCCCGCTGAAGCTCCAGAACTAGTCTTTTGTTCTCCGCTAGAAGACGCTGCTTTTCAATGGCTTCTTCTACTTTGGAGCAAAGCTCATCGATGTTTAAAGGCTTGGTAATATAAGCCGATGCGCCCTTATTCAAAGCCTGTATCGCTGTCTCTACTGAGGCAAAGCCGGTAATCATAATAACTGCCAGATCAGGATGCATTTCCTTCAAGGGAGCTATGAGGTTTATGCCTTCCATGTCAGGTAGCTTGAGGTCCACGAGCGCTACATTAATGTCTTTATTCCAAGCCTTTTCCAGCGCCTCTCCCCCAGTCCCGGCTGTCTCCACCCGATGGCTTTTGCCTCTGAGTATGAGCTTCAGGCTTTCGCGGATGCTCTCGTCATCGTCGATGACCAGTATTCTGGCTTTCTCATTCATCTTTTTCTCCCGCCTGTTAATCCTGTTTTCCGTTTCCTCGCCATGATCTCATCTACCAGGTCGAGCATCTTTGCTAAATCGAAGGGCTTGTATAGGCAGGCGTATGCGGAATGGCTAATGGCTTGGTGTACAAGCTGGCCCATCTCCTCTCGGTAGCCACTGATAATGATGGCTATCGCCTTTGGGTCGATTTCTTTTATAGCTAGATAGGTCTCCAGCCCATTTATGGTGGGAAGCTTCATGTCGATGAAGACGATATCATGCATACTTTCCTGTGCTTTGGCGATAGCTTCTTCACCCGTATGAGCAGTACCCACTTTGTGGCCCCTGTTGACCAATACATTCTTAAGAGTGACAGAGGTTCCCGGGTCGTCATCAACCACCAGTATCAGCGCACCTTGCTTGACCTTCTTTGATTCATCGATAAAAACGACTACTTTCTCGATGTCCAATGGTTTGTATAGGATCCCGTAGGCCCCTTCTCGCAGGGCCTCTTGAACCAGGTCCTCCACAGAATAAGCCGTCATCATCATAACTATGGCTTCAGGCCTGATGTTCTTGAGCCTCTTGTATGTTTCCACACCGTTCATAACAGGCATCTTGATATCCATGAATATAATGTCGAAAGATTTCTCCTCGACCCTTTCCACAGCCTCGTACCCATCACTGGCAGTGGTTACAGCGTAGCCCTTGTGCTCCAGCGTAAACGACATGGTCTTGCACAGGCTATCATTGTCATCCACGATAAGGATGCTGGCTTTCTTTTCCATGCTACCTTCTTACTCTCCTATGGTGGGCAGTTTTACCGTGAAGGTGCTGCCTTTCCCCAATTCGCTTTGCGCCTCGATAGTTCCTCCATGTCCTTCTACTAATGTCTTGACAATTGTCAGACCGAGGCCGATTCCCTTGGCCTTGGTAGTGAAGAGCGGCTCGAAAATCTTTGTCATCGCCTTGTCAGGGATGCCTACTCCAGTGTCAGCGAAAGATATGGCTACCCACCCCGGCTCCGGTACGCTGGATTTAATTACTAACTGTCCCCCATCGGGCATGGCCTGGATGGCGTTGAGGATGATGTTCCCGAAAACTTGACTTAGTTGGTCAGGGTCAGCCAAGATAAGCGGCAACGCTCTGTCGGGTTGGCTCACCACCTCAACATTTTCAGGTACTCTAATGTGAGAA
>Ga0315286_10004681_pt1 | contig 13128 bp, 11 predicted proteins | sample YL17G10_0_MG_FD_205038 | JGI IMG/M metagenome (GOLD analysis project Ga0315286, IMG submission 205038) | Sediment microbial communities from Yellowstone Lake, YNP, Wyoming, USA - YL17G10_0 | ecosystem: Environmental > Aquatic > Freshwater > Lake > Sediment | place: USA: Wyoming | collected... | reverse complement strand
TGGTCAGCTCATCGAAGTTGGAATAATCCCTTCTCAGCCTCTGCTCCCAGGCCTTATCTTTGGAGATATTTTGAGCCAATAAAGGCCCTGTCTCCTCTCCATCCGTGACCAGGATGGCAGTGGAGTTGGGTAACCCCTTGAGAAGGCTGTGAGCCTTCAGCACACTATACCCGATGGGTGTATCTCCAATATAGGCTTTTTCCGATCCAAGGAATTGGATGGCCTTGAGAAGGTCTTTTGGATCGAAGCCCTCCTTCGGAGAACTGTAAACCAGTTCCACATCGGCGCAGGCTTCCATAGCCTTGAGATAATCCTTCCGGATGATCACGCCTTCAGGGGTAAGCCCGGAGACCTTTTTACTGCCGAACACGACGACCCTGACATCGTCCTTCGGCCGGAAGAGCGACACAATCTGTTTTAACCCCTCATAAGCCGCCTCAAACCTTTTCTGCTCTTTTTCTCCAAGCCTCTCTCTCATGCTCCCCGAGGCATCGTAGATGATCACAATGTGGCTCTGGCCGCTTAAATTCTTAAGGGTATGATAGATCTCCTTCTTTTTCTCCAGGGCCTCTTGAGAGCGATCGGATTGACCGGTTGGAGACCTGTGACCGACCAGAAGGAACTCCGTTTTGACCTTATCTTTGGGAGGAGGGGGTGGTTGTCTACTGGCACAACCGCTCAGAAATAACAGAGCGACAACAAGGACGGGAAAGATTTTTTTCATCATATGATCACCTGCCTTTCACGTTTAGCCCTCTCACCCCGCCCTCTCCCCACCGGGGAGAGGGCGGGGTGAGAGGGACGGAGCATGTTAACCATAGATCATTTGGCCATTGACCTCCCAGTAATAGCTTCCTCCGAAAGGGGGTCTCCGGGTATAAAAGTCCGCACCGAAGGGATCCTTCATACAATAGAGATCCGCTCCAAAGGGTGACTTTGCAGAAGCCTGTCCGGACCCCTGCGCCCCTCCCCTGGCTGCTCCCTTCCCTCCCGAGAGGATCGATCTGGAAGGCATTGATCCACCACCCGATCCGATTCTTTCAGATTTTGCCATGTTGGTTTCCTCCTTTCTGTTTGTCAATTAAATAGGGTCAAATCAAAAAATTTTACCCCATTTATTATTCATGATGAACTCGTAAAAAGTCATATTCCGTATGTCGTTCATGCTTCGACAAGCTCAGCACGAACGGAATATCAATAGGTTACACCGTTCACCCTGAGCCTGTCGAAGGGTGATGCTGACTTTTTACGAGACCATCATATTTGGCTCTATAATTGTAATTTCTTCTCTCCTCTTCCCCAGACCTTCCCTCCTTATCATTTTCCTTTTGGCGTTTTCATCTTCTGAAGAAATTTTTTCGCCTCCTGGATTTCCTGGTCCGTGCAAGGACGAAGGCGGTCGATGCGGAAGGAAAAAGGCTGGTCGAAAACTATTGCTATCGCTTTGACAGCGGCCTCATTCATACGAATGGTCACCCTCCTAGTTGCTGTAGCGGTGATGGTCACTGCCGGAGTGGGATCATCGAGCAAAGGCTCCAGATTCAGAGCCATCTCTTTGTCTTTGATATATTCAATCTTCTGAATGGCTTCAAACCGGGTCTTGGGTACGGGTGACTTCAACTCTGCCAGAATGGCCTTTCGGGAATCTTCATCCTTCAGACGAGCCAGCGCTTGATTAATATTGGAGCGCATGGTTTTATCCTTCTCAATCAAAAGGAGTTTCTTCAATTCTTCTTTAGCGCCTTCATCGCCGATTCGACCGATGACCAAGACCGTCATCGCTCTCACATGATCATCTTCACTGGTTTTTAATGCCTCCAGCAACTGAGGGAGGATCGCGGGATCATGGGTTTCTTGAAGGAGGCCTACTGCATAGCTACGGACATTGATGTCAGAATCTAAGAGAGCCTTAGCCAGAGTTTCAGCCGATTCACGAGTCTTGAAGTAGGCCAAGCAGAGCAGAGAAAGCTGCCGTACCTCCCATTCAGAATTTTTAGCCAATTTCAAGAGGACGGGGATGACTGAAGGATCAAGCCTCTCTATATATTCTGTGACATCCCAGTTTTTTTTGAGGATCATCTCCTCCACCTGTTTTGCATCCATTCGAACCTCCTTTGGATTGGCTGACGAGTAAGGCCATAGGATTAAAGTAAGACTAAGAACCAGAGAAAAAAAAGGAAGCATGCCTCTCCTCATGGTGTCGGCCCTTTGGCTCGTTTCCGTGCTTCGGCCAACTCGCCATCGGTATCATCGTTGGGTAAACCCTTAACAGCAATGAGACAGCCTGTATTGAATGCTCCATAACCCACGTTCTTTCGGTGGGCAGGTTCACCAGCGTCAAGATCATATGGATGATAGCTGTACATTAGTCGCCTGCGTGTCCATATGTCACTTCGAAAATGTTCGGTCGAACTATTGTCATCTGCGTGCCCGGCATTACCTCCCCCATGGTAGTCCAGATTCAACACATGGCCTAGCTCATGGGCTAGGTGTTGCTCATTGGAATCGTCTGGCAAGACAACACCGTAATTTCTATACCCAGTGGTCATAGTGGTTGCGGCCCCGCCGGTGGTCCCTCCTGCTCCTGTGGGATCGCTCACATCCCATATGCGACTGAAAAAATAGACGTTAACCATATGACGTCTGGGATTTTTACCCCATAATTCTTCAATCTGTACCGCCCAGTTTGCTGAGTTGTCAATTGCCACACAACCCTGGCGCGGGCCAGTGATCGCTGTGGTTGTAGAAGTCAGCCTAAATGTCGGCGTCCTTCTCGCCTTGATGACGAATTCAATCCCGCATGGACGCCAGATGGTATTGACTATTTCAAACATCGCGTCAATGTCTGTATCGGTTCGCCCGGTCATGGCCGGGATCCCGTGATTAGCTCCGTTGAGTGTAACCCGATGGACACAAACATTAACTTTTACTAAATTAAAGGCGTGAGGTTCTAATTCCCCAATAATCGGACCTTCAGAGGAGCCCAGATGTACCTGGATGATGGCTGTGTCATCTCTTACGTCTTTCACTCCTTTTAACTGGAACATCCCGTCTGAACCGAGGGCAATCTCCGGGTCTGGTGAAACGACTTTGACAAGATTTGGTTTATCACTGGTAATATGGAGAGGGGCACTATTGTCAATATCCTCTCTCAGCAACTTCACCTTAACGGTGTCGCCAACTGTGATTCCCACCATGGCGCCTCTTGTAACTGTGACTCCCCACGTTCTCGGACGGTCCGCCATTTCAAACCCCCGGTCGTCCGGGTCAGGACAGTCCTTCTGGGGAGGCCCAGTGCAAGCCCGTGTAAAACGGATGGGCGCAACAATCTGGGAATGGAGAGTTGAAGTTTTAGTTTTTTTGAAGGCTTTTACACGGATTGCCATATTCTTGCTACCACCCCACTTCTGTCTTAAGAGTATTTTGGGTGTTTCCGTGCGCTTCATCACCGTTAATTGTCAGATTATTATCTACTTGAAAATCCAGGATTGAGCGCTCGGTTTCCATGCGGGCATTGCCATCCACACCAATCCGATCGTTTCCTTCGTGTCCCAAATGATAACCCAGGATCCTCAGCCGGCGCTGCTGACCGAGCCGAGTGTTCTCCGCCTCCAGATCAGCGTCGCTGATCGTAACAATATACTCGGCCACCACACCCCCCTCCCATAGGATCTGGAGTGTCGCTCGGGTCCCTTGGATACGCATCTCCACCTTCCCGTCTTCTCCTGTTTCTTTTTCTGGAGTTGTCACCCCATCTGAGACTACACGATATTTAAGTCCTTTAATTCCGCGTTTGTCCCCCTTGTCGTTTCCAGGGGATTTTTGAAAATAGATTTCCACAGTACGGAGATTCAACGTGTCATGAAAAGTGGAATCAGGAATAAGTCTCGAAAGAAAAAAGCTCATTGCCCAAACCTCTCCTTCAATCGAGTGCGGGTGGTGTCATCTGCATTTCCATTCACTGTCAGCCCTTCTTTCTTTTGGAACGTCCGTATTGCTTCAGCAATATCATCTTTCGCATCATAGCCCAAATCGAACAATCGACACCGAACGCCATCGTCCGTCTCAATGGGATCTACAGTGCCCAGTTTGAATTCGTAAATGTCTTGGGAGTTGCCTTCACCGACAATCAGTCTTCCACCTTTCGCATTTGCTGGGATATTCTCCTCAAGGTAACCATTCCCATCTGTTGTCCCTTCCCGTGATAGGGCTTCGCTCTCCAATTTATAAGGCTCGCTGGCACGTGGTTGATCATCGATGGTAAAACGAACCCTGATTTTTACAAGAGATCCCTTTGCGCGGAAGCGATGTTTCTGCTCCGTGGCGCCGGACTCCTCTTTCTTTTCTTTATCCGGGACAAAGACGACATCTCCGGGGTAAAGAACATTTGGGTCTTTTCTTGTTTGTTGTAAGTTTGCATTCTTCGGGTGATTCCAGATCTTCTCCCAAGGGATTCCATGGCCTTGAGCAATGCTTGAAATACAATCACCCTGTTTGACTTTATAATCGGCCATTATTTAAGCCCATTGTTTTTGTTGAGATCTGACCCTAAATACTACTACGCCTTAGCCTCCAATCAATACTGTTCGGGTTGCCGCCAGTTTTGAATCGCCTAAAAAAACGCCGCACCCAGCCATATCCACAAGCCATCGGTCAGCAGACGTACCCCTAATCAAAACCCTGGAGATGTCTTCTCCTTTTTAAAATTCAGGCAAGACATATTTTGCCCATGGGGGTCGCCAACAATATCTTCCCATCCAGATTAAACTCAATCAACTTAAATCTTCACTCTTCTCCTATTCCTGTCAAATGGATCAGCTCTTATGGTAATCTTTCAACGCATTGGAGGTTGGTTGATCGATCTTTTCGGTCTGCCTCAGCCCCTGGCTGCGCTGAAAATGGGCGATGGCAGCTTGGGTCTGCGGTCCCATTATCCCATCGATCTCGCCACCGTAGAAGCCCAGGTTTTTCAGGCGCTGCTGGGCACCCCTGATCTTCCCAACGGGATCGAGGTGGCCAAGCCGAAGCGAATACTCTTCGACTCCCTGATTGAGAACCAGCCTGCCGCGTTGGGCATCCGGCGGAATGCGGTGTTCGAGCCAGCCCTCGTCATTGGTCTTGCCGCTAAAAAGTTGTCCGTCGATTTCGAGGACATAGGGCATCTGGTCGCGGGGCTGTCCTTCGCGAAACAGGCGCAATCGGAACTTTGTACTTGTCTCCTTCAGTTGGAACCGATGACGTTCTTCTGTGGCGCCATTCTCTTGCTTCTCCTCCCGGTCGGGCACATAGAGTATGTCGCCAGGATAAAGCACATTTGGATCCTTGCGATTGCCCTTCAGTTCGGCATTTTTGGGATGGTTCCAGATAGTTCTCCAGGGCATACCGTACTTCTTTCCGATACTCGCCAAACACTCTCCCTGTTGGACCGTATGTTTCACCATCATTGTTCTCCAGTATGGGTCTTAACCATTACGATCAAGAGATGTTGCCTACTCGTTTTCGTCCTCGTCGTCTGTGGAAGTTACTGCTCGATCGACTGCTTTTTTAAATTTTTCAAGTAAATCCCGTCGGCGCTCCTCCCTTCTACTCTCTTGATCCGTCAACACAGCAGTACGGAGGCGTTCGTTAGCATTATCTAGATCTATTGTCACTTCAGTTAAGACCTTATCGAGATAAGTCGGGATATTATTTTTGCGTGGGAAATTGCCCTGCTCGTCCGCAAACTTGAAGGTAGGAAAGGGTACCGCAAGATCGGCAAAAAAGATTTGGTAATCTCCAAGCGGCCCGACCAGCTTGAATCCTCCTCCTTCGGGTCCCAGTTTAAAGACCACGAAGGGTTTGAATTCAGGGGTAGTGCTGGGTCCAGATCCTCCCTCATTACCCGGGTAAACTCCGCGGAGCACCTCATTGCTAATCCTCCAGCCGCTCTTGAGCAAAGTACCACTCCCTCGCGGCGTATTGTTAGCCCAATAATGAAGCCCGTCGTCTTTACGTTTAAGATAGAGGCTGTTGTTTTCGATCCTTTTCCATTTGAAAGGTCCCAATCCACAAGCCTGGATATCCTGCCCGTTGGGCCGGGTATAGGCAGCCAAAGAGCCGGTTGCCTCGAGAAAGAACAACTGAGCCTCAGACGATCCCCCTTCGGGAAACTGTTCAGATCCGTTTAATGGGTCATAAGCACTTATACGGCCGGAAAGAGGAAGGGAGGTTCGCATCATCAGCTGTTCAAATGGATATACCTTGACCAGGGCCAACTCATGGCGTGACAGGGTAAAAACAGAGATATCATGCAAAGTATCCGACATATCCCGATATGCATCGCCGCTATCGATTTCATCCCGCTTTTTCTTCAGACTATTTTTTATAGCGTCGATCTTTCTATCATCTATTCCGTGTTTAAGCGTTTGGGCATTGACTTCCTCTGTCTCCGGATGTGGCTCTGTGGGCCACTGTGATACATCGATATCAGGGATAGGAAGTTCTGCTTGATGCCAGGCAGGATCTTCTTTCAGCTCCTCAAGTTGTCGACGTAAATTAACGAAACGCTGGTAGAAGCAACGGTGGATATCCCAAAGAGTGTTCCTCTGATTGGCTTCTGAGTCCCGGAGACGACGGCTCAACTGCCTGAGTTGCTCATTCACCGTAGTCCAGACTGCACCTAAATCCCCCCGATCCCTTTGCCGGATGATCTGATTTTTTACAATCCTCCCTAAACTTTGTAGCTTATCATCACTGATGCATGAACAGGCAAGCGGAGGAGGCTCTCCGAGTTCCTGGAGGATCTCATTAATTTTTCTTTTCAGTTCTTCGCGCGCCCTGGCCCGGTTCTCTGATTGACCTTCACCGAGAAGTTCACCTTCGCTCATAGGCGCTTCTTCAAACTTGCCCCAATAGATACTGGTTGTTGGATCATATCCAGGACTCTGACCATGGGGCTCCACGCGTGTCAACTCCGTACCTACCGAATTGACTCCCCACCGGTCCAAGTTGAGCATATAGCTGCTGAGGGTCAAAGAAGCCGGGCTGCATGCTATCCCTGGGGTGATCGGAGGGTTTTCGCCCCCAGCGAGGTTATTCAGGCTTTTGCGTGTCGGAAGGTTTGTTGGCACATCCTGTTGTTCTACATACCCCCATCCTTGGGTAGCCCCTCTCCAGTAGCCGTTTCTAAGGTTTATCGTGGGACTGAGCCAGGTCGCGCCGTAGACCACCCCTCGTGCATATACGGTTAGGCCTCCGTCTTCAGCAATGGGTGCGTTACTCGCACCCAAGCCAAATACTGGGCTCAAACTATAAAACGCTCCGCGGAGGAGGTTCAAGAACAGTTGAAACCGCATGGCAATGAGGTTGTCATGGATCTTCGGCTCGGCGTTGATGGCATGAGGCTGGTTACTCTTCAAAAGAGAGGTGCCGCACAGGAAACTACCATTGGGGTTAAATGAAATTTCATTGTATTCTCTCTTGTAGCAGGCAAAAAGAAACTTAAAGATCGGGAATTCAACGACATCACCCATGAGGAATTCTGCATTGGCGTTGGTCACTTCCTTGTGGCTGCGATTCTGTACCAGGCGAAGGGTGCGAGTTTCTGATCTCCTTCCCGTTCCGACCCGGTAAGTGATCTGTGTGACGATTTCATCTCCACTTTGGTCTGGGGTTCCCCCTGCCTTCTCCTCCAGAAGCACGCGCAAGGGACCTTTCCAGAGCCGCACGTATGGCCACAGTGAGTTAAGGGTATTACCACCGGTGCCCCCGTCAGAACCTTGGGGCGGGGAGGTACGGCTGACATCAGCCGGAGCCCCTTCCAGGTTCATCTGGACAATCCAGGCTAACAATATATTTTTCCCCATATCAAAGTCATGGTCTGAGCGTCCGAGGCCATACCATTGCTTCAGCTTCTCTTTATGATTACGCAGACACTCTTCCCACTTGACCATGAGATTGTGATATGTGATCGTTTTCTTCACGACCGCCCGGCGACAGGGAACTATCCAGGTCAGATGTTCATCTGGCATAGCCTTTTCCTCCAACCCCCCTCAAACAACGAAACGTCTCGTTTTAATACCGCTTTCTATAGATTCATCGTCCCTTGTACTTCCTTCAATATCTTCCCCTCTTTTTCGTTTCAGCAACCGTGTTCCTTGAGTAACACCTTTTGGGTGGCCTCACCGAATCTACCGTTTACCTCTTCTCATCCCGGGCTTTTCGCTTACGGGATCTATATCCCCTAATAACAATCTGCATGTCTCTTCCCAATCTTCCTCACAGAATGTCACAGTGGCTTTTTGCGCGGCAGGGAGGAATCGATGCTTCGAGGCAACCCCCTGCATTGGTTTTGTCTTCGTAAGCTTCCCATCGGAGGCTGAGCCTTATGATACCGGACCTTTGGGTTGAGGGGTCGTCGAAGGACACATCTTTGCTTTAGCCTCCGATCAATACTGTTCGGGTTGCCATGAGTTTTAGATCGCCTAAAAAAACGCCGCATCCAGCCATATCAACCATCCAGCGAGCCGCAGACAAAAAGCTGATCATCACGGTGGCGCTTCCCTTGACGATTGGAACAGAAGGGGGCACGGCCGGCGGAGGCCCTGCCTGAGGAGGATGGGCGATGCCGGCCGATAGGGCGCCAGTACAGGTCACAAAATCCCCTACTACGGCGGCCGGAAGATATTCGATAAGGACAGTCATGGGTCGCCCCGGTAAGGGCGGGCCGATAATGCCACTCGGCACGAGTTGGTCATGCGTTATGGGATCCAATATTCTTGCTGCAGGAAACATAATGGACCTCCTTTCTCAAAATTAAAGATCCAAATTGAAAATGATATTTGAAGGTTTGACCCCGACTCCTGACTCATTTTGTTAGTGGCTACCAGGCTTGATGTCTGATTTGCCACTGCGGAAAACCTTATCAAATGAAATGTCTATTCATTTTGAGTCCAACTGTCCAGATACTCGTGAATCTCTTTGATGGAAAGCATAGGAAAACTCCAGAGCAGAATACTTCCAGTTCCTTTTGGATCGCCTAACAACTTTATCCATTTTTTGAATCGCTCTTTTTTCCTCTTTGTTTCAGCTTTTTCTTGCTCTGTTTTCTTTTTGTCCTCTTTTTCTACTCCGGCGGCCACCTTTTCGGATGGCCAATAAGCGGCAGGTTCCACAATCCACTGACCAGGGTCCCCCTTTTTGCTTAAGAAACGCCTCACATAGGGATTCTGAGTTGAGTGCCCCGCATTGGTATGGGCGTCCACATTGCCGGTGAAAGTTTCGCCCAGGGAGCCGAAGCATTCTACTAAATTATCCCTCAATGCAAATGCGAATGAACCCTGACCACCTCTCTCTTCCGGCCCAGGAGGTTCAGGCACGGTAGCGGTAGGTTTTAAGGGCTCTGGATCATTGAATGGTTTTCTCTCTTTCTCATGTTTCTCCTTTTTTTTATTCCACTCCTTTTTTTTCTTGGCCCACTCACTTAACATCTGTTTTTTCTTTTGGGAGGATTCCCACCAAACCTTCTCCTTCCTGTTAGCACCGGTCAAGCAGCAGTAGAGCACGACCCTCACATTCGGCTTGGATTTGCTCGCAATATTTTTTGCCAGATCTTTGACATTTCCTTTCTGGTCATTTTTGGGATTGTTAAAGAACCCGAATTGTATCCAAATTGGTTCTCCGTGACCAAAAAATGCCACCGCGCTCAGTTTTGGGCAATCGTCACCCTTCCATGCCTTAAAGACATCGTCAACCCGTTTCGCTACGATTGGCCCCTTTGCTTTATCGTTATCCCCATTGTCAATGATGAAGATATTTTGGGCGACCACATTCTTGTTGGTGATAGCGAAGAGACGGGCATGAGGGGCAAAGGCCCCCCCTACATCCTGTCGGGCATCATTTTTATTGAATAGAGGTCTAAAAATAAGGATATCCTTTCGTGCCACCACGACATTTTTAAGTTCTCTTGCAATGGGTGTTAACAGTTTGTTAAATCGTTTCGCTTCAGAGTCACAAATATTCTGCTTTTCCACGCGAAAAATTTGACCACCTCTATTCAATAGCGTCCCATAAAAAGGTTTGCTCATTATTTTTACTCTTTCTTAAGTTCCCGCATGTTTTTCAATAAGCTTGTTTCGGGTGGCTTCATCTATTTCGCCCGTGACGGGTAGTCCTTGGTCAGCCTGAAAGGCGCGTATCGATTCTTTTGTCGCTTGATTCATCTTATTACCCGGGTCGTTGGCGAGATAGCCTAGATTGGCTAAGCGACCCTTAATGCCTGTGTTATACTCTTTGGGGTCAAGATGACCAATCCGAACTGACCAAGTCATGGGTTCGGAACCAGGATTGTCTGAAAGCCAGACATAAAGTTGTCCTTCTTTTCTATCCGAAGGTACTGTTTGTTCGAGAAGCCCTTCTCCATTTGTTCTCCCTTCAAAGGTCAACTCATTTACCTGAAGACTAAACCTTTTGTTCGCATAAGGCTGTTCATCCGTATCTCGGAGAATGATTCGTAATACTCCTTTTGTTCCCTTTGCGCGGAATCGGTGCCGCCGATTCGTATTCCCCTCTTCCCATTTCTGTTCCTTCTCGGGGACAAAGAGGCGATCACCGGGATAAATGACATTTGGATTCGGTCGTTTCTTTCTGAAGCCACTATTTTGGCGATGATTATAAATCGTGCCCCAATCTGAGATGCCATACTTCTTGGCAATGCTTACAAGGCAGTCTCCCTGGCGGACAATATGCTCCGGCATGATAAATCCTTTTTACGCCTTCTCCCAGGCGTCTTTATCTAAACTGGGGAAGGTGATCTTGCAGTTGCCGGGGTCAATGCCGTCCACCCGTGCAAAACCATTTTCATCCAACGTGCCTTCCGCAACGGTCTTTCCGTCGGGCAGGGTCACCTTATATCGCTCTCCAGGAATGGGGTTGTCATCCTCATCGACCAGTTCGATCTCAATCCAGCTCTTCTTCTCCTCATCAGATTTATGCCGCTCCTCACCCGGACTTGCGCTGGCCGCCATTGCGGGCTCTACAGGAGGAGCCGGAGGCACAAGGGCACTAGAGGCTGGTGCAACAGGAGGGCCACTTCCGCTATTGATATTGACCAAGGGCGCCTGAATAAAAATGGCTGCAGGAGTGAGTACAATAGAACTACCCCCCACTTTGATCTCAATACCGGTCATTCCCTCAATCTTTACATTCATTCCCTTTAGATGATAGGTCCCTGTCACATTTTCGCTGTGATTCGCATTAAAGCTCTCGACCACATTTCCTGTCACTTTGAGAGAGGATGAGCCTGTCACCTCAACAGCCTTCTTGCCGCCGACTTTCAGGTTGTAGTCGCTCTTGACCTCTCGAAACTCACTCTTTTCAACCATCACATGCTTATCGAATTCGATCTTCTCTTTCAAATCCCGCTTGACAATTAGATGCCGGTCATTTCCGACGAGCTCCCTGCGATCATTTTTCACACGGATATCGAGATCTTTCTCCGCATGGACGAAGAGCTGTTCTTCCCCTTTTTTGTCTTCGAACCGGATCTCATTGAAACCTTCTCCACCGATGGAGCTGTTCGTCTTGATCGTGCTCTTTGTCTTTTCGTCAGGGAGGGGGTAAGGAGGCATATAATCCGCATTGTAAACCCTGCCTGTGATAAGGGGCTGATCCGGATCACCTTCGAGAAAGTCGACAACGACCTCCTGGCCGATCCTCGGTGTAAAGATGGCGCCATACTGGCCACCGGCAAAGATGCTCGCTACACGTATCCAGCAGGAAGATTTATCATCCTTCTTCCCCTCCCGGTCCCAGTGAAACTGAACTTTGATGCGCCCGTATTTGTCCGTGTAGATCTCCTCATCCTTCGGTCCTACGACCACCGCAGTCTGGATCCCTTTTACGATGGGCTTGGGGGTCTTTCTTTCGGGTCTGAAAACGACGGAGGAAGGGATGGAGATGAATTGATTCGTATAGCTGAACTTTTCTTTGGGATCAGCCAGTTCTTCGAGCGCCTGAGGTTGTTGGCCTTCGTGACGAATCTCCGCAAGAAGGTATTCCTGATTGAAGCTTTTGCGCTCATGGTCGATCAATTTGAATTTGAAGCCAGGGGTCAAACGGGGAGAAGTGCTCTTGCCCTCTGCCTTCTCTTTAAAGGTGATGGACTCCTCCAGGCGGACCTTGGTCAGGCCTTTCCCCCGGTTCTCCTCAACATACCTGCCCGGATAGTCATAGACCTCCAGCTTCTGATAGGATTTGTCCTGCTCTTTCGATGTTAAGTCGAGAGTGGGTTTCTCAAAGTTGAAATCCCTCCGGGTCATCTTTCCGGAGAAGACTTTCTGAGAGAAAGCCAAATGGTAGACAAACTCTTGACCCGGCACCATCCCCATCGCGGGATTGAAAGTGATCTCCTCCTCCCCCTCGATCGTCTGATAGGCGGCCGTGCTGTCGCCAAAGACCAGCACATGTTTATCCTTTGCATGCTCGAAGAGGTAGAAGATGCCCTCCTCCTCACAAAGACGGGAGATGAAGTCGAGATCGGTCTCACGATACTGGACGCAGTACTCCCTTTCCGGATATTTCCCCTGCAACCGGAGATTGAACCGGTCGCCGGTGATGCCGCCATCCTGAAGGACCTGTTTAATGATGTCCTCGACCTTCTTATTCTGGAAGATCCGGCAGTCCTGCTCCAGGGACAGAAGCCAGAGGGTGGGAATCACCTCAGCCTCATAAAAATAGAACCGTCCCTTGCTTCCATTCTGGATAAATTGACGGAGGACCCCATGAAGGTAGCGATCGTTCTCTTCCCCGAGCAGGGTGAGGAGGGCTTCTTTTCCCACCACCTCATCGAAGTTGATCTCATCTTCAGAGACCAGGGAGACATGAAGCGCAAAGGGTGAGGAGATTCCTTCAAAGAGTTTAAATCCTAACACAGCAGTTTGATAGGATACCCCCAACACCTCAAAGAGAAATCTTGATTCATGGGCGGTCTGTCTCGGTGCCATCTTTAACCTCCAAAGCCGATCTTGAAGGAGCCGTCTTCAGCAATATCCAAATGGACTTCCGAAAGCATGGCTCCTTCGCTCAGGCGTCCCAGAATCTCCCGGGACATCTGGGGGAGGATCGTTCCGTTCATCATGTGGTCGATATTTC
>Ga0315286_10004679_pt1 | contig 13130 bp, 14 predicted proteins | sample YL17G10_0_MG_FD_205038 | JGI IMG/M metagenome (GOLD analysis project Ga0315286, IMG submission 205038) | Sediment microbial communities from Yellowstone Lake, YNP, Wyoming, USA - YL17G10_0 | ecosystem: Environmental > Aquatic > Freshwater > Lake > Sediment | place: USA: Wyoming | collected... | reverse complement strand
AACATATATGCCATATGTGCGTAGAACAAAACCCAGGCCTGACAAAGGGGCAACCATGAACTGGCAGGAACTGTTCATCGGACACGTGACCGCGGGCGACTGCCTGCAGTTAATGCGCGACATCCCTGACAGCAGTATAGACGCGATAGTCACGGATCCGCCATACGGCATAAACTATCAAAGCCACAAGCGGACCGCCAGCCCGATGTTTGACAGGCTGCAGAATGATGACAACGATTCCCGATTTGAAACATACGCGCAGTTTAACAGGCTGCTGAAGGACAACAGCGTGGCCGTTTGTTTCTGCTCATTTAAGAATTACGCGTACGATTACATCGAACTTATAAAATATTTTGATATCAAGAACACGATCATCTGGCACAAAGGCGGAGGCGGAATAGGGGACCTGAAACACAGCCTCGTCACGGACTACGAAATGGCAATCGTGGCCCACAAAGGAAACTGCCCGATCCGCGGGAAACGCGAAGGCAGCGTGTGGGAGGTCGGGAAAGTATTCGCAGGCGATATGGTACATCCCACAGAAAAGCCTACAGGAATCATCATGCGCATACTGGAGCAGTTTACGGACCGGGACGCGCTCGTGCTGGATCCTTACCTCGGCAGCGGGACCACGGCCGTGGCATGCGAAAAGACAGGCCGCCGCTGGATAGGCATGGAAATAGACGAGCATTACGCCCGAATAGCACAGGAACAGATAGCCCGGGAGGTCGCGCAGGGAAAACTATTCGTTTGATTTTGGATACAAAGAGGAAACAACCGCAGGAATAACATGGGCGACACAACAGATTTAAAGACGTTAAAATGTTTTGAATGCGGACACGTCGGCCTTGAATACGACATAAGGGGCGGCGAATCCGGCGAATATGTATGCCCGGCATGCGAAGCCAGATGGGACAGATTCGACTACTTCGAAATAATGTCCGGGCGAAAACAGAAAACGAAACAACCAAAACATGACAAGGAGGAACCAATGGCAAGCAAAAGAGGAAACTGCAAAAAATGTGGAAATGAACGCGCTCTGGTAGCGAAGGGCCTGTGCGGAACGTGCTACAACTTGGCCCGGAACGGCGGGAAGCCAAAGAAGGAAAAGAATGCCAAGCCGATAGAGGCGAAAACTGCGGCATCTCCTGCTACGGAACTGGAAACACCGCGCATCGCAGCAGGCAATCGTGTCGGCATAACTTTTGATATCGAGATAAACATTCTCAACGTGAGGATAGGGAAATGAATAGACGAGGGAAAGGCAATCCGCACCCGACAGTTAAGATAAAGCCCGGGACAAAGATAAACCCGAAAGGCATAAACCAGTACACAGCCCTGCCACCGGAACTGCGCAGCCTGCGGGCGCTCACGCGCGAGGAACATATCAAAGTCGTCACCACGCTGCTCGGCATGAACAAGGACCAGTTAAACGCACTCCTGCAGAACCCAGAGGCGAACATCCACGAACTGCTGGCGGCGTCCTGCGTATATTTTGAGATTACGAAAGGCGACATTTACGTCTACGAAAAGATAATGGACAGAATCATCGGCCGGGTACCTGTGGCCCTCGAACACACCGGGAACATTGTCAGCACAAACATAACCCTGAATGAAAACGAACAGAAAACTATCCGCGAGATTGGCGCATTTATCGCCCGCTCAAAAGATAGCATTAAATAAATACAGCCTGCCGTATTACACCGCGCAGAATATCCGCCTCGAAACAGGCGACAAATTCCTATTTGAAAACCACGAATACCTGATAGGCATCTACGCGGACACGCACCCGCATATAGTCATCCAGAAAAGCACGCAGATGGGGGCCAGCACGTATGCCTTTATCCGGGCCGTACACGGCTGCCAGCATTTCTATAAACTCGGCGTCGGATATTTCTTTCCTACCGCCACGGATGTGCAGGACTTCTCAAAGACGCGCATCACGCCGTTCCTGAAATACAATAAACATATAACTATCACGGACGTAAGCGATGGACTGGACACAGACAACGTCGGCGTCAAGCGCGTAGGAAACACCTACATGTACCTCCGCGGCATGCGCACGGACATAGGCGTGAAATCAATCCCGCTGGATCTGGTGATATTTGACGAACTGGACGAGGCGGAACCACAGGCTCGGGAAAAGGCGCTACACCGCAGGGACCACAGCGACTACAAACACGCGCTGGAACTATCGAACCCGACGCTTGAAAACTATGGTATCAACAAGCAATTCCTCGAATCGGACCAGAAGTACTACCTCATAAAATGTGGACATTGCGGACATTGGACCAGCCTCGATGACGGATTCCCGAACTGCCTGCAGGAACAGAAGGACGGACACGTCCTACGCCTGTGCGGGAAATGCAAGCGGGAACTGGACATCCACGGCCCGGGCGAATGGGTACCGAAGGCCCGCGGCAACAAGGCCATGAGCGGATACCTGATCAGCCAGTTATACTCGCATTACATCGATCCGAAGGTCATCCTGCAGGAATTCAAAACAAAGCGCGGATCCGACCTTGAAACATTCTACCGCATGCGACTCGGGCGCGCGTATACGCTCGCGGAAAACAAAATAGAAAAGCAGCAGGTCCTGTCCCTCACGTCAAAACAGGAACTGAAACAGCCGAAATCACAGTACGCCTACCTCGGCGTGGATCAGGGATCAGATCTGCATTGTGTTATTATTTACAGCGATGGCGAAAGGACATACCTCAAAAAAGCATTCGTATTGACGGATTTCGAGGATATAGACAAAGTAATCGAGGACGAAGGAATACGCTGCGGCGTGATAGATGCGCTCCCGGAAACACGCAAGGCGAAGGAACTCAAGGACCGAAACAAGGGCCTTGTGTTTTTGAATTATTATGTTGAAGGCGCAAAAGGAAATTATAAATGGGATGAGGAAAAGGGAATTGTTCAGACGGATAGAACTGAATCGCTGGATTTTTCGCAACACCCCTTAACGAATGGTGGAATAATTTTATATAACAACATAATAGATTTGCCAGACTTTGCGCAGCATTGCGCAAACATAGCCCGGAAACTTGTAGAGAACGAACAGACAGGCGGCAAAAAGTATACATGGGTAAAAACAGGGCCGGACCATTACAGACACGCCCTGAATTACGCATTCATAGCCCGAAGCAGGTACAGCGCAGATGTCCCGATGGACGAGGCGCGTGAGTCGTTTGACAGCACGCCGAACTCAACAGCCAGCGAGGGATCGTGGTAAGTTATTATTTATCAAGCAATTTGGAAACAGGAACCCGGGAGGCGATAGCCTCTTTTCTTTTTTTGTTTATTGAACCAGAGATAGCAACGATGTGATCACGCGGGAACATCCAGATTCCGCGCCCGCCATGTTTGTAAAGTTTACGATATCGAATACCCAAGAACCAGTCTGCGGCATGAATACTTATTGACTGCCTACTAACACCCAGTATCCTGCACGCCTCGGATGTTTTTATATATCCAGCATATTTACGCAAATGGATATTAATCTTTTTTAATCTCGATTTGATAGCAATTAGGTTTTTTATTTTCTTTATTACTTCAGGCGGAGTATCATGGTATTTGCTATGCACCTTGCGATGGCATGAACAGCAGAGCATCCGCCAATTTACAGGATTATCATTTTTTGGATTTCCATCAAGATGATGCCGAAAGACATTCTTTTCCGATCCGCAAACCTGACATTTTTTCCCAAGTAACGCTATAGCCTGCACTCTGCTTCTATAATCATGTCCACGATATCCGCTCATTTTTATACACCACCCTTACAAAAGATGATACGAAAAATAATTACTTTTGTCAACATAAGGCAATTTAATATCTCACGAAATAAAATCAGCGCTATTGTAATTAGCGGAATTGCGATGTATACTACTACCAACGCAAAATAGATTACATTAATCTGAAAGCGAGGTAGCGTGGTAGCATTCATTGACGTAGCCGTAGATTTTCTTGGACTCCAGAAAAAACCTCCCTCTCCCCCCACATCGACGGAAAACAAAGACACCCTGACCAGTTATAAATCGCCTTATTACAGCCAGTCATACGATTATCCATACAACCCGGACGACCTCGTAAAGAAAAAGGGCGGCCTCGAAATATACGAAAAAATGCTCACGGACGAACAGGTGAAGGCGGCCCTGAAACTCAAAATCAACGCAATCATAGGCAACGGCTGGACCGTAGAACCCGGGGACGACTCGCCTGCAGCCAAAGAGCAGGCCGATTTTATAACGCATTGCCTCACCGATGGGATGGAAGGATCCTTCCGCAGGAACCTCAAGGACATGCTCACCGCGCTGGCCTTTGGATTTTCAGTCACCGAAATAAACTACGTCAATTTGGAACAGGGACCGTTCGCAGGCAAAATAGGACTGAAATGCCTCATCACCCGGCCGCCGCATTCGTTTGAATTCCCGAAGGACGACAAAGGATACCTGCTGGGCGTCACGCAGAATACAGCAAAGGGCCCGCTCAAAATGAATATGGACGTCGTCCGTTCAAAACTGATTGTTTATTCATATGACGCGCAATTCGGCGGCGAATACGGACAATCGGACCTGCGCGCAGCCTACAGATCGTGGTGGTCGAAGGACATCATCACCCGGTTTATGAACATATACCTCGAACGGTTCGGCACAGGCATACTCGTGGGACGGTACCCCCGCGGCATGAAAAAAGAGGAACAGCAGGACCTCGAGGCCATGATAAAGAACATCACGGCAAAGACAGCATTCAAGGTCCCGGACGAGATAAAATTTGAAGTACTGGAAGGCAAGGCGTCCGCCACGGCCATATTTATCCCGGTCCTTGAATACTACAACAAGGCAATATCACGATCCGTTCTCCTGCCAGACAAACTCGGGTTCACGGACTCGGACGGCGGATCCTACAACCTCGGCCAGAATCAATTCAACCTTTTTTATTTGCTGCTTGAGGACATCAGGCAAGAATTCGCTGAAACAGCAATCAACGAACAACTTGTGGTCCGCCTCATCGACCTGAACTACAGCACAGCCATATACCCGACATTTAAATTCAAGCCCCTCACCGAAAAGGATAAGGCCGCAATGGCGACCACGTTCATAGCCGCGGTCAAGGATGGCGTCATTGTTGAAACCGAAAAGGACGAGGAATACCTGCGCGACACGATAGGATTCATCAAGCGCGATCCAGAAAGCCCGATAATCGAACGCCCTGCCCCGCCGTCGCCTTTTGGAGGCCCCGGCCAGCCGCCAGCACCCGGAAGCAAAGAATTCGCAGATAATGACGAAGTAAAAAAAATCAAGGAAATAAACGGAATCAAGATAGCAATCGAATGGCCAAAAGGATCCACGCGGACATGGGGCAAGGACACGCCACGCATACCCATGAAAGCAGATTATGGATTTGTCAATGGAACAGAGGGCGAGGACGAAATGGACATTGACGTATACCTCGGCCCACAAACAAACTCGAAGCGAGTCTTTGTCGTGGAACAGTTAAAAAAGGATGGAACATTCGACGAGAATAAATACATGCTCGGATATAAAGACATCGACGCAGCGAAAACATCCTTCGCGGAACACACAAAAATGCTCGACGTGAACATGGGCGAAATCAACGAAATAGCATGGGATGAATGGGAGCATGTTATAGCGACATCGCTCAAGGAACCCGGGATAAAAAAGAATATGGCAGATCAGGAAGGGAAACTGGCTATATTCAAAGATGATTATATATATGTCTCCGGCAGACTGGAAGGCGATCCTAAAATAGAAGTATTGAAAACAATGAACCCATCGCAGGCATCGCCTATGTTCCGGGAATCTGAAAACAAGGAACTGCGTGGATTTTACAATAAGAACGACAAAAATTATTATTTATGGGACTCCGCAAAACTCGTCCATGCGGATATGCTGACAGCGCTAAAATTAGGCGATCCCGGCCAGTATAGAATGCCGGAACATATACAGACATTTGTTATTAAAAAGGAAACTGATCTCGAAAAAGTAAAGGAAATATTGGGTAAACCGTCAACGCCTGAAAAAACCAAGCCTGCAGTCGAACATAAACCCGGGGATTGGGTAACCATAAACGGACGCGCTGTGCAGATTGGCGAGGACGGCAAAGCGAAATTTAGCGATAAACAGCCGCGCCAGCCAAACAAGTACGAGAAGGCGATCAACTTTAAACAGGAAATGCAGGACCTTGATACGTTCGGCGAAAAGTACAAAGTCGAGGCAGGCAAACAGATCATGGACATGAAGGACGACCTGCTCGCCACGATCGTGCGCAAAAAACTAATCGAGGAACAGAACTTCAACGAGGTAGATAAACTCGACCTGAAAAACCTTGGGGACCTCAAAAACATATTCGGCGCCATGTACCGCAACGCATTCGCCACAGGCAAGAACCACGGCCGCGCAGAGATAAAGGCGAAAAAGAACAGCGCCGAATTTGCGCTCAAGGGAAAGGTGTCGAATCTTCCGCCGAAGGAAGCGCTGGCCTATTTCGACCGCAAGAAATTCACGCTGGCCGGGACCGAGCGCGACTACATCCTGAAAAACGTAAAAGGCCTGCTATACGAAGGCATAAAAACAGGCAAGCCCACGAACGAGGTCGTTTATAATATAGAGGAATTCTTTGACGAGAACTACAGCACCGTCACCGAACTCCCGGACGGCGAGGAACGCATCGACGAAACTCCGGCCCGCATTGAAACAGTCGTCCGCACGAATTATACGGACGCATACAATCAGGGCAAACTGGCCTCCTTTCAGGACGAAAGCGTGGCCGATTTTATACCAGCCTATGAATACAGTGCGATATTGGACGACCGTACCAGCGGCATATGCACAGGACTGGACGGCCTGATTTTCAACGCAGCGGATCCGATCTGGCAAAAGATTATTCCTCCGAACCATTTCAACTGCCGGAGCACGATCATCCCGATATTAAGCGACGAGGAATACGAAATATCAGAATACCCGGATCCAGCGGACATGCCGGACCGGGCCTTTGGAGGATAAAATGCCTTACCCTAATGAGCACTCCGCACGTATGAACGAACCCGGGAAATATGATACATTCGCCCGCAAGAACATAGCGCCGGGCCTTGATATCATACTCGGAATAAAAGACGGCAAAAGCGAAACGCAGGCATACCGCTTCAACAAGGACAAATTCACAGCCGAGGAAGCCCGGAAATGGCTGGACGACCACAAGGAAAAGCCGCTGTCATTTGAACCCGCCGCTTCGCCGGACGAAAAGAAAATGAGTGACGAATACTGCCCGGCTGTTGATTTTTCAGATAAACTATTCAGCCTTGACGACAAGGTAATCATGCGCGCCGGGAAATGGAACGGCGTGGAAATAAAGGAACAGGACCTTGACGACATGGTCAAGGCATTCAGCGAAATCAAAAAGGATATCCCGCTGAAACTCGGACATGATAGCAAACAGGAAATACTGCAGAAGGACGGATACCCGGCCGCGGGATGGGTAGCCTCCCTGAAGCGCAGCGGGGACAAACTGGTCGCATCGTTCCGAGACATTCCCCGGGCGGTAAAGGAATTAATAGACAACAAGGCATACAATCAGGTATCAGCGGAAATCGCATTTAACTATAGCGATAACGGTAAAAAATATCCGCGCTTTCTGAAAGGCGTCGCCCTGCTTGGCGTAGATTTGCCAGCCGTAAGTGGACTGGGCGATTTCCTCGCACTTTATTCAGACGAATCACAGAAAACAGTAAACATAAATTTCACAGATCTCACAAAGGAGGAAGGACAGATGGACGAATTAAAGAAACTGCAGGACGAGGTAGCAGCGAAGGATAAACTCATCGCTGAACAGCAGGCACAGTTAAAGACATTCACCGATGCAGCCGAGAAGGCGGCCGCGGATAAACTGGTCGCTGATGCGGAATCGCGTAAACAGGAAATAAAGACATTCATCGACGCACAGAAAAAAGAGGGCCGCGTGATCCCGGCGCATGAATCAATGATTCAGGCGATCATGGAATCCCTCGACGACGCAAAGACGGTAAAATTTGCCGACGCAGAAGGCAAGGAACAGGAAATCGGCGTCCGCAAACACTTCGAGAACTTCATCGCCGCGCTTCCGAAAATCGTGGATTTCAGCACGAATACCGTGGAAGGCGAGAAGGTCGAGGAATTCGCAGCGAAGCCGGAGGAAGCGGCTGGCGACGTGAACGGACAGAAACTGCACTTTTTCGCAAACGGCCTGATGAAAAAGAACGACAAAATGTCGTATGCAGACGCGTACAAACAGGCCAAGAAGGATCACCCGGAACTTTGCGCAGCGAATGCGTAAGGCCGTATACCAAAATTAACACCCGGCATACCCGGGTAAAAGGAGCATAGTCATGGCAGCAACCTTATCAGGCGTACAGTTTAACCCGATTCTGGTCAAAAGCCTGAAATCGGCCGTGGATTATTCAGCAGCCGACACAAACGTCTTTGTCACGATGACGGACGACCAGATCGTCACGAAATCCGGCACAGGCGAACAGGCGATCGGAATCATGATAAACAAGCCCGGACTCGGCGAAGCGGCCGAGGTAGTATTGCTCGGCACAGCCCCGCTGAAACTCACCGGGACCGTAGCGCAGGGCGAGTATATTAAGGTCGACGCTGCAGGAACAGGCGTCAAGTCGGACACGAACCTCGAGAAAGCATGCGCAATCGCGCTTCAGGACGGTGTCACAGGCGACGAAATCGAAGTACTCATCATCCACGCTGAACGGAGCAAGTAACATGAGCGGCGACAGAGGAACGATACACGTCCCGAGGCCGCGGTAACGCGCCCGGAAACTTTATCAGAAAAGGAGTAATACCATGTCAGCAAACAGAGGAACGATACACGTAAGCCAGCCGCTGTCAAACGTGGCCGTCGGCTACAAAAATGCACTTCACATCTGGAATCAGGTCATGCCGCTGGTCCCGGTCGACAAAGAAAGCGACCTCTTCTACACCTTCGGCAGGGAATTTCTGCGTCACCACGGCAAGATACGCGCGAACGGCGGCGAAGCGCAGCGCGTGACGTCCTACAGCGCTTCAACCACGGCGTACACCTGCAAGGAACATTCCTACAAGGACATAGTGACAGACAGGGACGCGGACATCGCGGATCCAGTCATTGATCCCGAGGTCAGGACCACAAACAGCCTCACGGCCAGCGTGGACCTCGACATCGAGGCCGACGTCGCAGACACCGTACAGGCCAGCGCGAACTACGGCGCGAACACTTCGTCACCGACAGACAAATGGGACACCACGGATCCTGACGGAACCCCGGTGGAGGATGTTGATCTCGCACTTTCAACGGTCGGCAAGATCGTCGGCGTGAAACCGAACGTCATGGTCGTCGGCAAACTGGTATTCGACCAGTTAAGAAGGCACCCGGACCTGCTCGAAATGTTCAAGTACACGAGCAAGGGCATCCTGAACACCGTCGAACTCGCGCAGGCATTCAACGTCGAAAAACTGCTCGTCGGCGAGGCGATTTACGTCACCTCCAAGCCCGGCCAGTCGACAATCACCACGGACTACCTGTGGGGCAAGAACTGCGCCCTGCTTTACGTCCCGGCTGCAGCAGCAATAGACGAACCCGCGTGGGGATATGTGTTCATGCACAAACTCTTCGGCGGCCTGACCGCAAAGGTCAAAAAATGGAGAGAGGAAGGACTGGCAGGCGACATGATCGAGGCCAGCAGATCCTACGATCCGAAGGTCACCGGGCAACTCGCCGGATACCTTTACACCGACGTGATAGCATAAACACGTCGCACGCACAAGTAAACACGATTCAAGGCGTTTTACGGTGTCCGCCTGAATAACCGTAAACTTTTACAAAAAAGGAGTAGTACAATGAAAAACGTAAGCATCAAATTTCTGTTAGCATTAGCGCTGCTGGTCCTGATCCTCACACCGTCGGTTCAGGCAGCATTCCCTGACTCGGTAAACGTATGCATCTACACCTCGTCCGTCACGATGGTCAGCGGTACAAGAAACCTGACTAATGCAAAATACGTTTATTCGGTAATAATCGCCAGCGGAATTCCGACAGCGCTCACCACGAACGACCTCGTCCTGTACGACAGCGCAAACACCACAGTAGCCGGAAAAAGGCAACTCTGCGCTCCCATTTCACTTGTGATTCCGGGCCAGTATTACCTATTACAGTCATGCAAATTAGGCGTGACGTATGTTTCCAGCGGAACAGCAGGCGTACCGATAACAATCATATACAGGGAGAAATAAAATCATGGCAAAACGAGAATTTGCTGTAAAAAAGGCTTTCAAATTTAACGGCAGATCGTACGCCGTCCGGGAAAGGATCGTCCTCACAGGGCCAGTAAGCGAACAGGCAGAGGCGCGGATAGGATTCGGCCTGAAATGGCGCTTCATCGTGCAGATTATCGATGGCAAAGTCGCCACGCTTAAGGACGAGAACGCCGGGAAAAAGAATCAGGATGGCGTCATGGAACGTAAAGAACCTGCAGCGCCGCAGAAGGACGCCACAAAAGAAAGCGAACAGCAGGCCGCGAAAGAGCCCGAAGCAAAGACTGCTCCTGCTGCTAAAAAGGAAAAAGAACCCGCGCCAAAACAGGTCCACAAGGGTGGAAAAGGTAAATAAATGGCTTACACAGCAGCCGCGAATGTGCGAGAATTACTGCAGGGCGTGACGGTCGCAGCGATGGACGATACCCGCATGGGTACGTTTATAACCCGGGCCGAAAACATAATCAACGCCAAAATAGGCGGGATATATGCGGTACCATTTGTCGTGGTACCGCCACTCATTAAAACGCTGGCCGAGGAAATAACCGCATTTCTTGTCATGCGGACATTGTTCACAGACGACTCGGTCAATAAAAATGAATGGATCCTGCTTTTCAAAGAATCGATGAAACTGCTCGAGGAAATCGCGTCCGGGAAGGTAACGCTTGTAAACGCAGCAGGGACACCGATCGCCGAACAGACAGGCGCGCTGTCGTCAAACAACAGCGGATACGCCCCGGTCTTTGATATGGACGATATACTGAACTCCGAGGTAGACGCGGACCTTATAGACGCGATATCGGAAAGCAAAGAATGAGCGACGAAAGAATAGTCAAGGTCACAGGCATCGAGGAATTTAACAAATTCATTCGGGACCTGATGAAATTCTCGCGCAACCCTGTCAAATTTTACGCGCAGGCAGGCGTAATAATGCTGCAGGATATCATGCGTCATTTTCAGGCAGAGGAAAACCCGAACGGTTCAAAATGGGCGCCGCTGAAGTACACCCGGGCGCACACAGGTAAAACCAAGCGCGGAAAGCGCCCGCGGGTAAAGATACTGCAGGACACAGGCCGCCTGCGAATGTCGATCAAGAACATAGCGACATTTAAAAGCGCGGAAACAGGGACAAACCTCGTGTACGCGCGCACGCATCAAGAGGGCGACAAAGAACGCAATATACCAGCCCGGACATTTGTCTGGTTAAGCGGACAGGCAGAGGAACGAATCATGGGACGGCTGATGGATAACATGGCGGAATTATGAGTCTGATAGATTCAAAAACATATTATAAAACCATAAAGGACGCAATCATCACGCTCCTGCGCGCGAACATGGCCGCGCTCAATACCAGCCTCACCGAGGGGACATTTACCGCGAACACGCAGATCGTGGGAGGAAATCCGATAACAATCCCGGTCCCACTTTCAATTTACCCGATTATCATGGTAGACTACGTAAGCAAAACCGAGGACTTTTTGAACATAGGGAACTCGGGACGGAAGCGCCCGACATTGATATACCGCGTATTTGCTGTCGCCCGGAAAACAACGTCCGCGAATGACGCTAATGACGAAATAGGGATACTGACAGGAAATATAGAGGGCGTCTTTCGCGACAATATCGACATTAGTGGAACTGTACTATATTCGCAGCCGATAAACGCTGACTTCGGACTCATGGAGGACAAAAGCGTATACGTCAATGTCGTGGCAATAGATCTGCAGGTAATAGTGGAAATAAAATAGGAGGAAGCATGCCGATACTCAAACTGATAACAGCGGAACGCAGGAACATCGTGATCAATGGCGGATATTTCAAGAAGGTCAAGCCGGGCGAGGAAATAACTGTCAGCGATGCAGAGGCCGAAACTTTCCTGAAATCAGGTGAATTTGAACTGCGGGGAGGTCCAGTAAAAAAGACTGCAGCGAAGTCTACCCCGGAACCCGAACCAAAAATCCCGGGAAAACTGGCGGAACCTGAACCCACAAAAAAAGCAAAAGAAAAAAAATCAAAAGGGAGGAAATAAATCATGGCACCCGGACTCGGTTTTCAAGGCGCAATAGTAGGATACGGAGCGGAAACAGTATACGGAACTCCAGTAGCGGTAACGAAATTCAATGAATTAAACAGCGATGGACTCGTGGTCAACGAGGAACGCATACATTCCGCGGCGATCCCCGCCATTTTCAATGATGACGACGAAGTCTCACAGGGCCAGATCAACTGCGCCGGGGACCTCGCCATCGAAATGCGATATCAGGGGATGGAAACTCTGATAAAACACGCAATGGGCGCCGTGGCCAGCACGGAGGTCGCGTCATTTGTTGTCGGGGCGACAAACAATAAACTGGACTTCAATATCGGCGCGGGCGCGCTGGTGGCGACGATTGCCAGCGGAACATACATCATGGGCGCATCGCAGTTAACGGCATTAAGCCTCTGCAAGGCAATCTATGACGCGATTGTGTCGGCGGAAGGAACCGGGACGTATACCGTGACATATTCAACGACCACGAATAAGGTCACGATAACACGCAGCGCCGGGACATTCAGCATCCTGTGGAATACCGGGACGAACACGCTGGTATCGATAGCGGCCCTGATAGGATTTTCAACGGCCGCAGACAGCACAGGCGGACTGACATACACAGGCGCAACGGCCCTCACGGCCGTCTACGACCACGTATTCACGCTGGCCGACGCGCTGCCGACAGGACTCACGCTGGAAATCGACCGGGACATCACGGCATTCACGTTTGCGGGCGGCAAAATAAACACGATGGCCATGACAATCGAGGCTAACAATTTCCTGATGGCCACGTT
>Ga0315286_10004674_pt1 | contig 13139 bp, 20 predicted proteins | sample YL17G10_0_MG_FD_205038 | JGI IMG/M metagenome (GOLD analysis project Ga0315286, IMG submission 205038) | Sediment microbial communities from Yellowstone Lake, YNP, Wyoming, USA - YL17G10_0 | ecosystem: Environmental > Aquatic > Freshwater > Lake > Sediment | place: USA: Wyoming | collected... | reverse complement strand
CTGAAATAAAAATGGGAAGCCAAACATTAATAAACATCTTTGCAGGAATACTCTTTATGTACTTTGGAATTAAATTTCTTTTTTGGGAAGCATTAGATTAAAATGGTTAAACAAGAGATGCCCGAATGGGCTACGATAATCCTCTTACTAATCGTACTCGGAGCAGTATTCCCGGCAGTACTATCTGCCATAATTGGTTCTTTACTATTAGGAATAGTTATTGGCGTTGCTGTAGCAGTAGTAATAATTGTGATATGGTTACTCATGAGAGAAGACTATTTTTAGTCAGATCTCCCCATTTTTATTCCTTTCTATCCCCCTTCCTGCTCAAACTAACTCTCCAATCTTTCTCAATCATCCCAAAACTTCCCAATAGCCGCCCTTATCAGGGCCAATTCTTTTAATTAATCCTTTTTGTTTTAATTTTGAAATATTCTTTTCAACAGCCCTCGAACTAATATTTATCTTTAAAGATATTTCTTCTGCATTTATATGGGGATTTTCTTTAATAATCTTAAGAATTTTCTCCGAACTTTTCTCCGAACTTTTCTCCGAACTTTTCTCCGAACTTTTCTCCCCAAAGAAAAATTCAATCCTGTAATAATCTAGCCCAGTTAGAATGACAGGATCTTGGTGATAATGGTATCTCCATCCCTTGAACATTTTATCAAAACCATATCCTGCGTTTTCCGCCAAATCAATTACTCTAAATATTCGCGTAATTAAAGGATTTCTTGGGAGAGAAATATCTCCTTTTTGCAGCTCTTCATAAGGTTTAGGCAGTGCCCCGGGATTAAGAAATTCAATCCTATTAGAAAATACCCTTATTCTTGGTTTCATCGGAGAAAAATAATCTGAATGAATCAAGAGATTTACAAGAGCTTCTCTTATTGCTTTAACTTGTGGCTGATTTTCATCTCTAAATGCGCCTTTCAGCTTAAAAGGAACATCAATCTTTTTTATAATTCTTTCATAAATCGAGAAAAAATATTCATACAAATTTGGATATTCTGACATTCTAAATTCATATCTATTTTCAGCATCAGAATAGCTTGTCCCAAATATCTCAAGATAATCTATCTTAAAATCAGGAAAATATTTTCCTATAGAATCTTCTGTTCCAAATACTAATAATCCTGCAATTGTTACAAAACCTTTTTCCAAAACCCTTATTTTAGTTAAAAATTCTTCATCTGTAAGAGCATTATACTGGTGTTGGGGTTTTATATTCTGAAGGTATGTCCTATATCTTTTAATGCTTTCTTTATTTAAATCATTTATTTTTAAGGCAGTAATCTCTCTATCTTTAGTTCCAAAAGCTGAATCTCTAAACATGGAGTTTAATTCTTCTTGAGTAACTCTTTGGTCACCGCTTCCTGCCCTTATGAATGTATTTTTAGGATTATCATAAAATATAGGTTTGCCCTCTGCAACAGGAATATAAAAAGCAAGAACTATTTTCCCTTCGAAATTATACTTCTTGCATTTAACATCTAATTTTTTATTGAACTTCTGGCCATTTCTTAAAACACAAGTAAAATCATGCTCTATTTTGCTAGGATTAGTCACTCCCAAAATTTCATCATCCCTCCCCTCTTTTTTTACTCCAAATACCAGCCATCCTCCAGCAGTATTTGAGAAAGCGCTTACAGTTTCCCAACTGTTCTTTGGAACTTCAGATTTTGCTTCTTTAACTTCAAAATCTTCCCATTCAATATCCCCTAAATTTTGAACTAGCTCTTCTTTTTTCATAGAAATATTAAACTTTCATGGTTTATATTTATTCCTTTCTTCTCTCTTCAACTCAGAACCCCTCTCAGTACACCTCAATCTCCACAAAGCTGCCCTCATTTATCAGCTTTTTTCTCTCCTTCCCTTTCTCCAGGCTCGTTACCTTGCTGATTATAACATAATATCTTGCTTTATCAAAATCCTTGCAATATTTGCTTGCAAGATATAGGCAATGCTCTAAATTTGCCCCAACTCCTGAGCCAAGCTTTTTCAGCTTTCTTTCTCTAGCTTGTTTTAATGTTATTTGCTTAAGTTTCATTCTTCCCCCTCTCCCTTCCTCCTGCTCACCTCCGATCTTTCACCTCCCTACTCATACCTCGCCTACAACAACCCAGAATAAACTAACAAACAACTAACTAAGAAGATTTTTTCTTCACAAGATTGTGGGCATGCTCAATCTGCGAATCAATGATAACATTCTGCTGCTTGCTCCACTCTTTATCCGAATGAGTCCTGACATATTCTGCCCAGAACTCTATGAATTTCATTCTTTCCTCTGAATTCCTTTGCCTGTCGTTTTTTAACTCCTCAAGATTAATATTCATTTTATCTTTTCAAACTCCTTTTTAACATCCAATTTACTAACAAAATCAAGCAATTCTTCTTTATTAAGTTTTTCCTTAAATAATTCATAAATATATTTGGCATCTTCCAAATCTTTTTCATTGCCTCCCTGGCTGAGAAATAATTTATAGGCTATCTGCAATTCAAGAGGAGATACATACAAGACTTCCTTGCCCATTCTCACTTTTATCTTATTTTTGAAAGAGTACTCCTCAAGATTATTTTTAATCATCTTAAACTCTATATTTGGCATTGGAATTCCTTTGTAAAACCTTATTGCATGCTCATTCAACATGTCAAAAGCCTCAGAAACTATTGAGATATTTATGCACTCAAATCCGGCATTATGTATCTTTTTCCATAAAATCTCAAATTCCTCTAATCTCATTTTGGGAACAAGCAAATCCACATCTTCTGTATTTCTTGACCTGCCTAATAAAATTGAGACATATCCTGAAACTATCACATAATCGCTAAGAAATTTAGTAAACTCAAGCACAAAATTATCAAGTTTGCTTAATTCTCTGTCAAGTTTTATCTCTCTTTTATTCTTGTCGTATATCATTATTATCTAAATAAGCAAAACTATAAAACTCTTTCTATTCTTCCCCCTCCACAATTCTCAAAAACCCCTTGATATGTGAAACAAAGAAAACAGCATTATTCAATGAATCTTCAGCAGGCTGTTTATTTGCCTGCGGAATTGTTTCATAAACAAAATTTGTTCTTTTGTCCTTCTCTGTCTTTAATATTTCAAGAAGCACCTCTGCCCTTGCCTTCACATCTTCATACACTGTTAACAGCTCTTTCTCAATAACTCCATTCTGGACTAATTTTCTAAACTCAAAATATACCTGCTGATGCTGTCCCTGCCTGGATAAAAGAGGAACATTTCTGGCTAAAAGATAAGCCTTTGCACTGTAGAAAACAGCATAATAAGAATGAGAAATAACTGCGCTATAGAATGTCATGTCTTTGGGAATTTCCATAAAAGTCTTTGTTTCAGAGTCTTCACTCATTCTCTTTAGCTTCTCTGCTGTAACTATTTCATTTTCTGCTCTCTTAAGCAAGAGCTCGGTTATTAAAACCATTTTTTATTGCCTCTTCAATTATTTTTAAGTATATCTGCCCTTCTGTAAGGATTAGATAATTTTTAACTATTTCTTTTCCATAGTTTGCTTCTTTATTAGTAAGCATCTGGATAAATTCAGAATGCTTAAAAACATATAAGTGTATTTTAGGGATATTTAACTCGCATTGAAGCTTGAGTTCAGCATAAACTTTCTTAGGTTCGAGATTATCTTCAATTAAAATAACCACATCTATGTCAGAATGTTTTGTCTGCGTTGCTTTTGCATAACTTCCTGTTATAATAAAAATATATTCTTTATAGTTAATTTTATCCATCAGTTTTTGCATATCGTTAAAAGGAATGCTTTTTCTATTCCAACCATCATGCTCTAAAACAAAACCTCCATAATCTCTTGCTTTAGTAGAAAAAAGGTTAAGTGAATAAATGGGTAAATGCCCTACTTTTTCTTGCAGAAGTATGCCTTCTTTAATAAATTTCCCAATAAAACTCTGAAGGTAGCTCTTAGACTTTTTGCCAGATGTTTTTTTTAGTTCTGTAAAAGTATATTTCTTCCAAGGTTCTCTTGCAAAGATTAAAAGTAATTCTGCTTCTTTTGTTATCATTTTATTGCCATTGGTTTTTTTGATATTTGATATCCCCTGTATTTAGGTCTAATAATCCCTATATTTAGGGATTTATATATCTTTCGGTCTGTCTAAAAAAATCTTCCCATTCAATATCTCCTAAATTTTGAACTAGCTCTTTTTTTTTCATAGAAATATTAAACTTTCATAGTTTATATTTATTCCTTTCTATTCTTCCCCCACATCCCTCCTCCTGCTCAATCTTCCACATCACCAACTACCCCCTCAACCAACCAAAAATAAACTAACCTAAAAACTCCGGAAGAAAAGTGCAAACAGCTAATTAAGAACTATTTTCTTTTTAGAAAGTTTAAATATAAATTTCTTCTGAACTTTTATTTTTTCAAAATATCCTATTTTCGCAAGATGCAATAAATCATTCCTGGCAGTATCATAAGCAATGCCATAAGTGTTCATTATCTCTGCGATTACAAAATTCTTATCTGAGTCTTTTACAGCATCCTTCAATATTTCAGCCTGCCTCAAGTTTATATCTTTAATTGCTCTTATTAATCTCATGGCTTCAGCCTGTTCCTTCTGTTTTCTGGTAATATATTCTTCCATGTCATGAAGAGCTTCTTCTATGCAAGACAGATTATAATCTATGAAGTAAGTCAAATCATTTTCATCGGTTTCTGTATAAAGATAAGCTAAACCATAATTAACTTTAGACCTCAAAACTATTCTTGAGATAGACATAAACTCAAATAGCCAGTACCCCCTTGTCAGCACATACCAATAAAATATCGCTCTTGCAGTTCTGCCGTTGCCGTCTTCAAAGGGATGGATATATCCAATTAGAAAATGCAAGATTATTCCTTTAATTATCGGGTGAATAAATTCTTCATTGTCATTATTTGCAAACTCGCAAAATTCTTTTATTAAAGAAGGGATTTGGCTGTAATCTGGGGGAACATGAAATATATTTTCAGCATCTAATGGATCTCCAACAACTATTTCATTGTTATCCCTGAATTTCCCTTCGTATTTCTTGTCTTTAAGAGTGTCTTGTGTAATGCTTCTATGCAATTCCAGTATCATCTCCGGAGTAATCTTTTTTTCAGTCATCTTTATTATTTTCTGCATAGTTTGATATCCATTAACAATCATTTGTTCAGAGTAGTTATTTGGCTTCTTCTTAAATCGGAGCAATTCTTTTGCAACTTTCCTTGTTGTAGCCGCTCCTTCCAACTGGCTGGAAGCGATTGCTTCTTCCATTAACGAACTTATAATATACCTCTCGCGCCCGCTGAAATTAATCGAGTCTAAGTTTGAGCCAAGCCTCCCAGCTGTCCCTTTATCCAAAATATGCAATTTCTTTTGAAATTCATCTAAAAGATATATCATGAATGTCCACTTCCCAAATTTTAACGCGCGGTACTGGTTTCTTCTAAACAGCTTTATTAAAGCCCAGACGTTCTCCGGACTCTCATTCTTTGGGATTTGTTTATACCTCAATTTATCCCAGTGAACATACTCTTTGTTACATTTAGCAATAAACTCCATTATCTCTTTGTTGTTTAGTAACCTAAATATTTCGGGATGCTTATTCTTCAAAATTTCATTAATGTCTTTTGGTTTCTGTGGAACTTTCATTTTAGTTTAATACCAATTCGTTAAATATTGGTAGATATCAGTATTAGAAAATAAGGGTTTATAAATCTTTCTACCAATTCGTTAAATATTGGTAGATATCAGTAGTTACTTCCCCCCATCTCCCTCATCAAGCTCATCTCACCTCTAAACTTCCCATTCTGTCTCTTTCTATTCTTCCATCTCAATCTTCCCCATATCATCTATTCTTGCAGCCTGCCCCATCCCCGCTGCCAATAGCCAACCTACAACCAACTACCAACACAACCAACAATCTACCAAAAAAGAAAGTGAGAACAGCTAATAATGTCCTTTGGAGTTAATTAAATGTCAATTTAAGCAGGATTAATGAAAATCACAACATTTAAATACACATTATAATATATTATAATGCGAGATAATAACATGGAAAAAATAATCAAGAGAGCAATAGAAGTAGGAACATCAGCAGGAGTTTTAGTTCCAAGAAAATGGCTGAATATGAATGTATCAGTTCAGCTGATTCCTCAAAATGACAAGGAAATAGCAAAATCTGCCATATCTCTTCTTATTGAAAAAGGCGTCTTCCAGGATATCATAGGCATCTATCTCACTGGAAGTTATGCAAGAGGCGAGCAGGAGTCAGGCAGCGATATAGATATCTTAGTTATTACTAATAATACAAACATGCTGATAAAAGAAGAGCTCTATGAAATTATTTGCATCAGCAAAAAATCTCTTGAAAAAGAGATAAGAAAAAGCATTTACATTATTTCTCTTGTCAGCGAAGCAAGATATTTATTCAACAAGCCAGGAATTGATATCTATAAAGAGCAGATAAATGCCTCAAACTTCAAATTAAGCCCTATTTTAAAAGAAATAAGAAAAATGCTCGATTTTAACAAATTAGTCATTGAAAATGAAGAAAAAGCATCAAGCGGGACAATTTATTCTATAGTGCTAAGAGCAAGAGAGTTATATCTTATAGAATGCTTGTTAAATGGCAAGAGCCCGACAAAAAAACAATTCTTGGAGTTTTTAGGAAATGATAGATTATACAAAATTTACGAAAATGTTAAGAACGATAAGAAAAAAGAAGAATATGCTGAAGTCAGTGAAGCAAGAGAAATTCTTAAAAAAGCCTATGAACTCTTGTTAAAATGGGAAAAACAAAAGACATAAACAAGTCAATAGATTCTATAAAAGAGCGAATTGAGGAGCATATTGAGAAATTAAAACAAGAGCTTAAAGTCCCGTCAAGCAGGCTTCTTTATGGATATTATCATTTCAAAGAAACTATCAGGAGCATGCTTCTTATTCTGAAAAAAGAGTATGAAAAAATAAATCAAAAAGAGAAAGGAGAAGTTATCTTAAAGTTATATCTGGCAAAATTGGAGAACATTCTGAGGGAAAACAATTGTTTAGATGAATATAGAGCAAGATATCTGAAAGATTTCGGAGAATATCCTTAATTCTTGTCTCCGCCCCCTCCTGTTCAGACTCGCCTCGTGATCTCGGCTCGCTTTTGCTGAACCTCGCACCACCTCCCTCACTTAACTCAAACAACACACCACCAACCAACTAACAAACAATAACCCCCACCCTGCCAAACTACAGAAACTCAGAAAAGAAAGTGAGAACAGCTAATTAATCTCTTTCTTGACTTTATTAAGCTGTTTTTTAAGATAATTATAAAGCATTTCAGCTTCCTGCTTTGTTGTTTTTTCTGATTTTGAATCATTCTTCACAGCAAGATAAGAGTTATACGCATTTCCAGAGAGTTTTTTTATGATCTTTAAAAATTCTTTTTTTGAATAAAGCCTGTTTTTAATTAGCTTTTCAATTATGTAAAGTGTTCTTATTCTCAAAATCAAGGTATAAACTATCCTATTATCTGATTTTTTGCCTGTTTTTTCAAGGCTTTTTTTTATCAATTCAAGCTTTTTTTCTGTTGTTTCCAGATACCATTTTACATTCTTTCTTGTAACCTTCACTTCCAGTGATTTTAAATAATAAGCATTAAGCAGGGGAACTGCTTCTTTTATCATGCTCCCAATTGGAAACAAATCATTTTCCAGCTTCTGCCTCACTAGCTCTTTGGAAACAACCAAGACATTATAAGCCCCTTCTCTAATCATCTCCCTGTCTATATTTTCAGAAACTATAAGAATATCAATGTCACTTTCCCTGCTTTCTTCTTTTCTTGCATAACTTCCAACAAGATAAATTCCAATTATCTCTCTCAAATTTATGTATTTCTTTGCAATATCAATGGCGTCAATTAAGATTGTCTCGTGAGTTTTTTTCACAAGCTCAACTCTGACTTCCTTATCAAGCCATGCTCTTGGAAGTATGACTGCTGAGGAGTTTCCTGCTTTAACTGCTTTTTTAATCTCAACTTCCATTTTTTCTGTTTTTATCTTTTTGTTTTATTTATTTTCTTCCAAATAATCCGTATCTTCTTCAATCTGCTTCTCAAATTTTTCGTCAATTTCCTTCTGCCAGTAATCTTTTGTCGTGTCTTTCCTTCCTTCTTCATTTTCAATTTTTTCTTCATGTTTTTCTATCTGCTTCTCGATTGCTTTTATTCTCTTCTTTCTTACTTTCTTCATCCTCTTCCGGTCTTCCATGTAAGAACATGTACTTACATATTTATAAATGTTTCTATTTTAGAATAAATGCAGAGTATATGGTTTTCTATTCCTTCCCAAACGTTCGCCTCACTGCGGTTCGGGCTCGCTCCCCACTCCCACACCACCAACTAAACTAAAACTATTACTATCTGCTGTTATCATCAGAGTTTTGCTGTTCTTCAAAACCAGCATCTCTCCAAGCCATATCCCCCTGATGCCCCCCATGAGGTATTCCTGGAAAGTCATCCTTATACGAAGATGAATTTCTTGGGGATGCTAAATCTCTTGCTAAGTCAAAACGGCAATAATGAATTCCTCTATAAATTAAGTATCCAATTCCTGCAGAAACACTACAGGCGATTATTGGAACAAGAAAATTCCATCCCTCGTCAATTGGTTTAAGATTAGGATTTCCTATCCATAAATAAACAGGGGCAACTGCTCCTGCTAAAGTAAAAGCTGTTGTTGCAATCTTACTAGCTAGTGTTCCCATATCTTTTTGAGTTTTCTCTTATTTATAAGAATTATTATACTCTAGTTTCTCACTACTGCACCATCCTCGCTCGCTATCAACTCCCAGCTCGGCTCTGATGAGCCTCGCTCCCACTCAATCACCCCCCAACTACTAACTCCTAACCCAACCCAGAAACCCTAAATAAAGTGAGAACAGCTAACTATTTCTTCTCTGCCTGTTGAGCTTCGTGCTCTTTCCACCACGTTTCATTTCCAAAAATTTTCTCATAATCTTTCCAATAATCATCCCCTGGTTTTAGATATCCTTTTTCTAATTTTTCTCTTATGATTTTAGCAGTCTGCTGTATTTCCCTTTCTTTTTCTCTTATTTCTTTTTCATAACTCTCTCTGATTTGAGGATAGTCTGCACCTTTTAGTGCTTTTAGTGATTTAATATCGCGCTCTCTAGAATCAATTACCATCTTCACATAGAAAGGATGATGTATTGCTCTCTCTCGTTTCATGGCTTCTTCATCAGAACAACTTTTAACCGCCAATCCTCCAGCAGCCAAGACTCCTAAAATCAAAACCCCTGCTATAATTTTTTCAAGAGGAGTTTTATTTTCAATTGTTACAGACTCAGAACCACCATAGCCATCATTTACAAAGCCCTCATGACTCCCATGGCTGGTGTCCAAGTATCTCCATGCATCCTTAACTGCTTTTTTCAGTGTCATATTTCTCCATCAGAACTCTTCTTGTTTTCAGGCTAATTTTGTCTAATTCTCATCTTTTTAAATATTTCTACCCCCCCGCTCGCCTCGTGATCTCGGCTCGCTTTTGCTGAACCTCGCCCCACCAACCAACTATCAAACAACAGCCAACTAACCATGGAAGAATAAGAGATAATTAAGAATCAACCGAAAGATTTATAAATTACAATGTCATACATCGTATTACAATGGAACAGGTATGTATAAGGCTTGAGGGCGATTTTCTTAAAGACGTGGAAAGAATAATGAAAAAGAACAGGTATTCCACAAAAACAGAGTTCTTCAGGGAAGCTGTACGCGATAAGCTGAAATCTCTGGAAAGAGAAGAGGCTCTTAAAAATGTTGAGAAGTTTTTTGGGTCCTCAAAGCATAAAACCAGTGATGAACAACTGCATAAAGCGCGGGAGAAATTAGCAAAAGAATATGAGAAGAGATTCAAATAAATTCTTCTGGTTTTTTATAACTAACAATATCTAATAATTTATCAAAGTGTTTATCCCGAGTGATAAGAATAGAGTGATTGTCTCTGGCCAATGTTGCATGAAGTGCGTCAAAAAGCGGAATATTCCTTTTATCCGACAAATCTTTTGCCTTGCCAAATTGTTTTTTATTAGAATAAACTGAAATCAAAATTTTTTGAAATGGAAAGAAAATCGATTCTAATTCGTATCTAGAATAGCCTAAACCAATCAGTTCATTCTTAATAACTTCTGACAAAACAATTTTGTCCTTATTTTTTATGATTTTTTCAATCAGTTCTTTAGCCCATGTGCCTTTTGGAAGGTTTGGTTCATCTCTTTTTTCCAGAAAGTCGAGCCAAATTGAAGTATCAAAATAAAACCTCTTTTCCATTTAGAGCAATAGCGAATATTGCTTAAATAATTTTCTACCCCCGCTCCTACTACCAACACACCCCAATAAGAAACTCAGAACAACCGCAACAACAACAGCTAAGTAACCATGGAAGAATAAGAGATAATTAATTAATAAACTCAGAAGAAAGTGAGACAAGATAATTAAGAAATAATTCTATCTTTTTATTGTCTCTCCTACTATATCTCCAGGTGGAAAGAGATTTTCTATCCTATTAATTTATAGTAACATCTTATTGTTCCCATTGACTGCGATAGTCGTCGTCATACCAACTTTTTGGTCTTCTATCTGGAGACCATGCTAAAATAGTAGCAGATAATCCAACTCCAACTAATGCCCCAATTCCCGCTCCCCATCCTAAATAAGAAATGTTTTTTGGAGAAAAAGGATAATATTCCTGATTAATTCTCTTTATTTCTCTATCTCTTATATCTGGCAAGTTTGAAAAGAGAGGGTTTAATCCTTCAATTTCATCAGTTTTTTGCAAATACATTGTTATTGCTACAGCTCCAGCCCCTGAGCATGCTACCAATGGAGACATAAGCGTTGATAATAACCCTACCCTAAGTGCATTTTTTGCAATTGACTTTAAACTCATGAAAATAAGAATACTCTGAAGTTTATATTAATTTCTATACTCAGAAATTTCTACTCCCACGCTCCCTCGTTCTGCTGAACCTCGCTCCCCACTACAACCAAAAACTAATAACCAAACTGAGAAAACAATAAACACCTACTCTTGGAAAGATAAGAGTTAATAAAGCACAACCGAAACATTTATATACTTATATTAACACCATATTAACATCAAATTAATAAGGAATTAACATGGTAAAAGCAATAGTTGAGATAAATGATGAAGCAAACAGGGTGCTCAATATAGTAAAAGCAAAAGAAGATTTAAAAGACAAAAGCGACGCACTTAATCTGATAGTCACTATTTATGGAAAAGAAATTCTTGAGCCAGAATTAAGACCTGAGTTTATTAAAGAACTTTTAGAAGCTCAGAAAGAGAAAACTATAAAAGTAAAAGACTTCTCTTCACGATACAGATAAAAGAGGCAAAATGTATAACCTTGAAATAAGAGAGACAGTTGACGCAATATTCTCAAAACTGGCAAAAAAAGATAAAGTTTCCCTTGAGTATATTGACAAAAAGATACAGGAAATACAAGAAAATCCCTATCATTTCAAACCATTAAGAAAACCACTCCAAAATTTTAGAAGAGTTCATATAGGAAATTTTGTCCTCATTTATTCAATCAATGAATCTACAAAAACAGTGATAATTGAGAGATATAAGCATCATGACGAAGTTTACAAGATATAAGTTGAATTTATATTCCATCTCGGTTCTGCTGAACCTCGCCACACATCCCAAATTTATTGCTTTCTATCTGACTCTGAACAATTCAAATTAATAGTTTCATTCTGGTCTTTTAAGAATGCAGTCTTGCACCTTAGACTCTGAAAAATACTTGACCCTGACAGGAAGATTAGGCACATATTCACCTTTCTTTCTTGGCCTGAAATCTATTCCTTCTATTGGAACAAAATCATTTATTCCTCCACCAAAGCCCTCTCCTCTTTTATAAATAAACGGGTCAAGAATATTTGCGTTACTGCCATAATGCCCCCAGACAAATATTTTATTTTCAGGCAGCCACCCAAATGCAATTGTGTTATAGAATTCAGAAACTCTTCTAATATCTGTCCCATTGCTATTTGCTATATGTACTGCCCACAGATGATCATATCTTCCAATAATAAATGCAATCTTGCTTCCATCAGGAGATATTAAAGGAGCTATAAAATCTTCCCAACTTAGTCCACAGTTTAAGGGGTTTATATCTAATCCTAATTCCTTTTCCAATCCTCCTTCTTTCAAAAAAATCCTGGATCTTTCATGATAGGATTCAACAGACATGCTTTTGTGGTCATAGGTTCCATACTGGGGAACAACTATTCTCTTACTGAAAACAACTCTTTTCAAATCAGAAGAATACGAATAATCCTGAGCATGAAACAAAGGCTCTTTTCTTGGTTCTGCAACTAATTTCATCTCTCTTTCTATTCTTCTATTTTCACGATAATCATCTATTATGGGGCTGGTAATTGCTGCGCCTATACCCACTAAGAACACCAAACCCAATATTCCACCCAGCAAACATCCAACAGTTCCGCACCCCTCTCCACCATCACTCCCGCCTCCACTACCACCACCGCCTCCACCAGAGCTTCTATCCTCCTTATCTCTAGGATCCCTGTAATAAGGGTCATTATGATGAATTCCTCTTTCTTTATCATATCCTCTCCTGAATGCTTCTGGTTTTCCAGCCACATCAGAAGCATACCCCCCCAGTGCATCAACAACAGGACCGCTAATTGGATGCCCTCTTATATCTTTTTCAACTTTTGAACCCTCAACCATTCCCCTGTATTCATCAACTCCATTTCTATAATCTTGGTCTGTCTCATATCTAAATAAGTCTACACAATCCTTCTCAGCATGCTTCTTTCCTTGTTCAAATGAATTCATCTTAATTCCATCAGAACTCTTCTTGCTTAATTATAGTGTAATTAAACTTTATATTCTTTTCTACCCCCCTCCTACTCCCAACACACCCTAAACCAAAAACCCCCGAATAAGAAATAAACAACAGCCAACTAACCATGGAAGAATAAGAGATAATTAAGAATCAACCGAAAGATTTATAAATTACAATGTCATACATCGTATTACAATGGAACAGGTATGTATAAG
>Ga0315286_10004673_pt1 | contig 13139 bp, 10 predicted proteins | sample YL17G10_0_MG_FD_205038 | JGI IMG/M metagenome (GOLD analysis project Ga0315286, IMG submission 205038) | Sediment microbial communities from Yellowstone Lake, YNP, Wyoming, USA - YL17G10_0 | ecosystem: Environmental > Aquatic > Freshwater > Lake > Sediment | place: USA: Wyoming | collected... | reverse complement strand
GGACCCTGCGGCCCCATCGTTCCTGTCACGAGCAGGTGGATGACCGTGCCCGAGGCGGACAGGAACGCGCCCTCGACATCCAGCACTGTGCCGGTGGCGACGAAGGTTCCTGTCTGCCAACCGACGAAACCCATGCCTCCGCCCGGACCGCCACCGCCCGGAATGGCAATGGTCGCCACGCCTCCAGCCAGCGAGGCCCCGACACCCGCGCCAACGAAGTCGAGTTGCGCCGCCGAACCGAGGACTGACCCATCATCGGAGACGACGAATGTGCCCGAATAGGGCGGCATCGTGGATGTTTCGGGAAGTCTCTGCACCATTGCAATACCCCGCTAACGTTAGACGACGGCGATGGCTCCGACGTGAACTGTCTCGTTGTATGTCTTGCCCCACGGAGAATAGTAGGCTTGGATTCGATAAGTCCCCGTGGGGAGCGAGAGAAGAAGGAAGTGCATGTGATAAATCCTCGCGTAGGAGGTCTCGACATTCGCGTCGTATTGGATGTACCAGTCGGGAGGGTAGACGCCCGTGGTGGGACCTCGACCGATGTCGAGCGTGTAGTGCCTCCAGTTCTGCGTAGTCGTCGTCGGTTGCGTACACAGCGTAAGCAGGACGAGGAAGTTCCTTTGCTGTAGGACTGTTAGGTCAACATAGCATCCGCTGATTCCCTGATAGACGTTCGCCCCGAGGTCCGCGGTGTAGTTCATAACGAACGTCCCAGTGAAGTTGCTCACCAGCGGAGGACGGTCGAGGAAGGCTCCCCCGAAGTAGCCCATCGCACCCGTGATGCCTGCGGACAGCAACGCGCCCGGCTGGAGAAGCGCGGGACTACCCAGGACGCCAGCCTGCACCGCGGCGAATGTTCCACTGTAAGGCGCGTCCGCTTGCCGCTGTTCGAGAAACTGCATCAGAGCACCGCCAAGTATGCTTGCCGAACAGTCTTAGTTGTAAGGCCCGCCCACTGCGCTTGGATTCTGTGGACGCCGGGTGCCCAATTCGGCAGAAGGAACATGCACATGCGTTCATCGGAGAACGACGTATGGCCTCCCCCGTAGTCGTCTTGCCATTGACCAGGGAAGATTCCCGTCGTCGAGCCATTGTCCATCAGGCGGAAGTAGGCGCGCCTCTCGTTCGGTATCCAAGCCACGGTCAGGAGGACGAGGTAATCTCTGCGCACCAGCGCGTTGAAGTCACAGAGACATCCCGTGATGTTGCCCCACGAGGAGGTTGACGGATAGGCCGCCAGAGCACTTCCGCTTCCTCCCCACGCCAGGGGCGGTCTGCCCGGCGCGTCTCCCAGGAAGCCCATCGAGCCGGTGACGCCGAAGCCTAGCCAATCCGTAGCCATGACACCCGGCACTGAACCCAAAGGAGTCCCCGCGGGGTTAGTTAGGACGAAGGTCCCGCTGAAAACTGGGGCGGATTGAAAATCAGGAACGTACTGCATGGCTATAGCACCGCCAAAAGGCCGCGTTGAACCCACCGGTCCATAAGGAGTCCACCCGGAGAGTGGGCTAATTGAATGCGGTATCTACCCGGCTTCCAGTTCGGAAGGACGAACATGGCGCTATACGTCTGGTAGATATTGAGGCCAGCGTTGTAGATGTCCGTCTGCCTGTAGATAACCCACTTCGGAGGGAACACGCCCGTCACTGAATCATTAGCCCATAGCGCGAAGTCCTGGCTGTATTGGCTATTTGTGTTCCACTTCCATAGGAGCGTGACCACAACGATATAGTCGCGCTGGACGCGCAGGTCCACGTCAGCGAAGCACCCACTGACGCCCTCGAACACATCGGCGGCAAGGTTGGCTGTGTAGTTGAAAATGATGGTCCCCGTGCCGACCCCAATCGGCGGACGGTTGGCATAGCCGTCCAGACGCCCGACGGTCCCACTGACCGAGATGGTCAGCCAGTCTCCCCCGGCGAGTTCGGAGAACGGCCCGATGAGGGTGCCCGTCATGTAGCCCGCGAAAGTCCCACTGAACGTAGGGGCAATCTGCGTCTCGGGAACGCGGTAGGTCATGCCTTGCCCCACATCGCCACAACGACCGACCCCGTGGCAGGCGTCGAGGTGAACTGGAATACGCCGGACATGGAGTAGGTCTCTGCGTAATCGACGCCGGGCCTTTGAGCGACCCCGTTGGCGAACACCATGAGTGAGCCGGTCACGAATGGAAAATCCGGCGCGAGATAGTAGTTTCCACCGAGCGCCAAGCAAACGCCCGCCCGAGGCGTCGGCGGCTGTGCGGTTATCTGCGCCACACTGCCGCTCAGGCTGGCGGTCAGGCCGGGGCCGAAGTCAAGGGTGGAAGCAGGTCCAAGGGGAACGCCGTCGTCCCAAATGGCGAGTGTCGCGGTTCCTGCGCCCGGAACGTCCACGTCCAGGTAGGTGCCCGATGCTACGGCGGATACGCCAGCCCCGCGGAAGTTGATGCGGTCGAAGGAGCCAAGTGTCGCACCCTCGTCCAGCCCAACGACCGTTCCCGTCGTTGGCGGGTCGCCCGCGCCGGACACGCTGATGATGCCGTAGCCGCCCGAGATGGAACCGACCACGCCGGGGCCTCGCAGGTCCAGCGTTGTCACCGAGCCGAGGACCACTCCTTCCTCCCGAAGGACGACACTGCCCGTCACCGGGGTCGTAATGACCGAGTTGGCATTCGGGACAGCCGGTATCTCCAACCGGGTCGATGTGAGTCCCTCGATACCAATGCTCGCCGTGGGACCACTGCCGCCACCGAATCTCTGGCCGAGGACCTTGAGGAGCAGACGGTCACTCGGTTCCACGTCTATTTCGAGAGATGCCGCCTCCATGTCATATTCGGCCTCCGAATCGGTCAAGACGTTGGAGAGTTCTGACACAAGAAGGGGAATCTCTTGACCGCCCACGGTGTAGCGAAACAACTGCCATACGAGACGGACGTTCATCGTCCCTGCGGTGCGATTGCCGTGCAGATGGACGTGATAGATACCGTCATTCAGGAAGTCCAGGAGGGGCGCGCCAGGAGGTGTGATGAAACCCTGGATGAGACTTCCCGTGGCCCCGATGGCAGACGAGTAGTAGACCTCGGGCTGGATTCCGTGGTCGCGGAGCATGTATTCGTAGGACCCGACATCGGAACCGCTGGACCGCAGGAAGAAGGTATCGCCTGCCGCCCCGACGGCATGCACTTCGAGGACCGTTCCCGACAGGATAGCCGTGAGATTTCGCCCAAAGTCGATGACCGTGCCGGTGCCTATTGGAACGCCGCTATCCCAGGCCATGACACCAATCTGCTCGGGGGGTTCGGGCGGGATGATGGCGTCGAGGCGCAAGGTCGTACCCGAGAGCGAACCAAGAAGGTTGTCGCCCACATCGAGCCACGTTCCCGTTCCAAGGGGGACGCCGTTCTGGAGGGCGTAGACGCCTATCTGGTCAACGCCACCTCCGCCGCCTCCGCCACCGCCGGGTATGGTCACGGCGATAACGGTTCCCGAGCGCGTCGCCACCACGCCAGCGCCTATGAAGTCGAGCGTTGTCCCTGTTCCAATCGGGATTCCATCGTCCCATGCCATGACCCCGATTTGGTCTACACCGGGCGCAGGTACATTTACATCGAGGTAGGAGCCGGAGGCAGAGGCAACCACGCCGGGGCCACGGAAGTTGACGCGCGTGAACGAGCCGAGGGTGCGGCCCTCATCGAGGCCCACGATGGTCCCTGTAATGGGCGGATTGACACTACCCGCCGCACCAGTGATGAAGATTCGGGCGTGCGTGCCCGAGGCCGTGACCTCAACGTTGGGTCCCACAAACTCCAGGGTGTTGAAGGACCCAAGCGGGATGCCCTCGTCCCATACCTGGACAGTGCCCGAGGCAATGGCTCCGCCCTCGACGAGTTTCGCCCACAGAGCGAGGTGCGAGGCTCCGGTGGGCGGCGAGGCGAGATATTGGAACGTGCCCGAGGTCGGGTCGGTCTCAACGTAGTCGATGCCAATGCGTTGAGCGAGGCCATTGACAAAGACGGTCAGGGAGCCGGTGACATACGGCGCGTCGGGAACGTGGAAGTAGTCGCCGCCATCGGGGATGGCAAGGCCAACCTGCATGTAGTAGGCGCACCCGGTTCCCGGCCCAAGGACTGCGGAGCCGCCTCCGCCAGTCGAGCCGCTGATGAGAATACGTCCGTAGGTCCCCGAGACACTGGCATCGACGAGACCGCCTACGAAGTCAAGCGTCGTGACGGACCCGAGTATGGCCCCCTCGTTGCGCAGGACAACCGACCCCGTGACCAACTCATTGCCGAGCGCCTCGGCGGGCATCCGCAGGTCGTAAATCTCGCCCCACCCGATTGAGGTTGAGCCGGTCGTCAGGAACACGGCGGCAAGAGGGATACCTTGAAGCGGTGAGGGGAGCGTGATGAACTCCGAGGCGTCCGCCGAGGGATACCACACCGGGAACTCAGGCCCCTTGATGGTCTGGAGTGTTCTCGATGCCCCTTCGAGATAGACTGTCACGAACGCGCCGTTCAGCGCACCAGTCGGTCGGTTCCCGAGAAGGCTTGCGGTGCCCGAACCGGGCCACCAGTTGAATCGCCCCCCCCAGTAGTAGAAATCGGGTTCGATGTAGATGCCGTTGGCCCCGCTGATGACGGGGTGCGGCAGGAGCGGCATGTATTGGCGCTTGAATACCCACACAGGGTCAACGCCGGTATTGGACGAAGCAGAGAACGAGTGCGCGTCGCCGTGCGGCGGAAGGTAGGAGGCCCCCTCCCAACTGGCGTACTGAGCAATGTCTCGCCCGTAGACCTTCCAGAAGGCCGGGTTCAGGGGGTCTCGGTAAATGAGAATCGGAAGGTCCCAGTGCAGGCCGACGGCCTCATTGACCGCCTGCACGACCTCAGAGGTGGAACCTCGCAGTCGGCACCACACGAAGTCGGGTCGGTCGATGACCTTGATTTGAGGCACGCCATCGACATACGCGCCAAGCATCGCAGGGAACAGGTTGGGCCTGTCCTGCTTCTTGGCGAGGGTTTCCCGCCATGCCGCCGAGAGTCGCTTTCGTCCTTCGGGCATATATCGCCTACGGATAGTCGGCTGTCGCCGAAGCAATGGCGAACTGGCACCGCGAATACACTATGCTGTTCCAGCCCAAGGCCACTAGGTTCCCTGTCTTATCCACCCAAGTTGTTCCCCCGTCCTGTGTAAAGACGATGGTCCCCGGCCCAACGGTGTAGGCATGGGCGACTACTCGGGTGGGGTCGAGCAGACTCACGTCGATGCCGATGAGTTGTACCCCCGCAGGGAAGGTGTGGAGGTCGTGCCAGTCCGCGGCGGTCGGGAGCCAACTGTCCTTCCGTAGCCAGCGCCAGTCGTTGTTGGATGTGAAGGAAAGCATGTAGACGCCGGGACCGCCATTGATAATGCTTCTCCATATATGCCACCCGCCACCACGCTGGAGGGGAGGCATCTGAATCCCCCCAATGGTCGGCGTGATGTCCGTAGCGTCCGCGTAAGCAGACGCAATGGGAGACAACCCTGCGGGGTGAGCAAACACATGGTTAGTTCCCACGCTGGCGTTGGAATGTCCCCAAATACAGCGCAAGCCATCGGAGGCCATATCACCCGCGACCCTCACGCCTCCCGGACCTTGATTGAGGGTCCAAGTGTTACCAAGGGTATCGCTTCGGCCAACTCCGCCACCTCCCGCGCCAACTAGCGTTGAGCCGCCAAGGTGTCCGATGTTTCCGCCGTTGTTAGTCCCAAAGCCGCCCGCAGGCGGATGTATCAGGGGAAGGATTGACCAACTACCAACTGAGCCATACGCCATGACGTGACCGGGAAGGCCGATGTCCGACCCGTGGACCATCGCAAGGAAGTACCCGAGGCTTGCCGACTGGCCCATGAAGTCCATCTGCCTCTGTAGACTAGGGGAATTGACCCTGACGTTCTCGGCGTTCCCCCAAATGTTCACCCAACTGCTTCCCGTTGTGGATAGGCCACTGACGAGGTAGCCATAGGGACCATCGGTGTTCGTATCACCAGTGTTGTATTGCGTCCAGATGAAGGCTTGGTCGAGAGGATTGTAGATGTTGAGCCATGCGTGAACCATGTTCCCCACATAGGAGCCTCCCGGAACTGTCACGCGGACCCACACCGGAGGCGTGGCCGTGATGTCATTACACCGGAAGATGCCTATGCCGTCCTGAAAGACGAATACAGTCGGTACGGCAGGAGGCTCCGGCGTGATGGGCGGAAAGATTCCGGGGAAGGGCATGATAGGCGGGAAGGTTATCTGCCAGTCAGGCAGGTCATTGTCGGTGTAGGGAGGTTCAACGGGAATGATAATGGTCGTTCCCGGTCCGCCCTCCGTCTCCTCTCGGGCGCGCACCTCGGGAAGGATGGTCTGCTCCTGCGCGTTGCTCTCGTAAGTCATCGAAAACGGGACGAACGGTTTGTCTGTCCAGACGGACCCGCGATAGTTGTCCTGCGCCGTGAGGTTCAACAGGAGGCGCATCTGCGGCGCGATGTCGATGAACCGGTAATCGGCGGCGAGGCGGATAGTGACCTCGGGGAAGAGGGCGTTCGCACGCGCCCACGCGAGGCCAACGAGGTTATTGAGGTCTGTCTGGTTGGTAAGCACGAGGCCGGTCGTCCGCTCGACGGTCCCCCAGTAGTCCGAGACATCGCCCGGCGCTCCGGCGAGATAGGGCACATTCACGCCGGTCGTCACACCCGGCCCGGCGAAGGCTATGCCTCCGAGTTCGAGGTAGGCGAGGTCCGTCCGGGGCCTGCGGGTGATGGCGAGTTCCGAGCGCCAGTCCTGCCGAGACATGGAGAAGCCGGTCCCGAGGGCCGTATTCCTCGTCGTCCCGGTCGCCAGGATAGAGGCCTCCTTCTCGGCCCACATGGTTCCCTGCCGGTCGGTGACGACCGAAGCGAGCAACGCCGAGTTGTAGAGTCCGTTATAGGCCTCGTAGAGGTCTCCCCGTCCGAAGTCAAGATAGTTGACCGGTTGCGTGTCGCCCGTCCGGTGGAAGTCCGCAATCTCTAGGAGCGTGGACTGCCACTGGAGGTAGCCGACGACCCCCATGTCCACGGTCATGTTGTTCATCTCGTTCCAAGACGCGGCATCGGCGACCGACTCCAGTGTCGCCGAGTAGGTTGATAATCGCTTGGAGTATTCGCAGAGGCCCGCCACGCGGAAATCGACGGTAGAGCGGTCAGGCAAGACGCGGATGCTGTCGTCCTCGATGTACCCCACGAACAGGATGCTCGACCGATTCTCCGACCCGGCGGCAACCTTCCCGGCGACGCCGCCCTCCCAATCGTCGGTGAAGATGACGACCAAGGCCCCATCGACGACCTGCGAGATGTTGACGCTCTGGTGAATGGCAATCGTGGCGGACCAGCCTCCGTTGTCTCGTGCTCCCTCTAGGCTCTTGAGGCTCCAGCGTAGGATGGGCGGGTTCGGCCCCTCGTCCGGGCGGGTGTAGACACTGACATGGCGATGACCTACAGCCTGAACACCGGCATTCGACGTGACCGTCAGTGTCGTCAGGAAGTGACCTGCCCCGGTGTATTGAACGTAGCCAGGGTCCTTGACCTGTGAGCCGGTCGGCGTGCCGCCCTCGAACACCCATGCGTATCCCGTGGGCGTGCTTAGGTCCGATGGCGTGTATGTCCCGGACGACGAGTAGTAGATGCCGAGCGCGCCGGTCGCCATGAACCCCGCATGGTTCGGACCCATGACGACAACCGGACGCATGTTCTCGTTCTGCGAGGTGTAGAGCACATCGTAGTCTTTGTAGAAGATGGGGATGTTGCTCTGGAGAATGATGCGACTGAACACCGCCCACGGTTCATAGTAGGCGCAGACCGTCAGATACCAGCCGTTGACCCAGTTCAGGGCGTTCTCGGCCAGCGTGACCAGCGTCGGTGTGGCCGAGATGGCCCGCAGGCGACCGAGGTCTCGCCCGCCCGGCGTGGTCCCGATGTAGCAGGTCATTCCTCGCACGACCGAATTGGCGTCGCCCGAGATGCTTGCGACGGTTATCCCCCGTGCGCCTTTGGTAATCCCCGCCTGATTGATTTGGCAGGCAAAGACCGTCTGCGGCTGGTAGATGGACAGCCACGTTCGCGTCCGGTGTGGGCGCTGGCGGAGCCTTGTGGTCTGTGCGACGGTCGGATACCTCGGCGGCATGACCTATCCTGTCACGATGTTCCCGATGAGCACGGTTACGTCCGAGGGGTAGCCCTCGAAGAAGGCCCCGATGGAAGGTTCAGCCAACACGCACCCCGAGTATTCCGTGAAGCCGTAAACCGAGCCGGTCGAGCCGGGGTAGGGCGTGATTGGAAATGTGGGCAGGCGAGCCGTCAGTGTTCCCGTGGCGATGACCTCGTTGAAGATGGACTGGAGGAGCGCCCACTGCGAGTAGTACGAGAGTTCCCACCGCAACTCGAACATGCGCACCGGGCCGTAGAGCGGCCTGTTCTCGCCACTCACGTCGATAGGAGAGCGCGAGAGCCAACGGCCCTCTGTCGGTTGCATGACCATCCTGCCGTTGAACAGCCAGTCGCTTTGGGCCATTAGCGTGCCCCTCCGAGCGGACGGCTGAGGCTCTCTCGGTTGAGAGACACCACCACGTCCGCCATCTCGTTCATGGCTTGGTCTACAATCTCACCTTCGAGGCCCGGAGACAGGTTCACGCCGATAGAGACCTTGACGTTTCCTCGTCCACTTCCACCGAAGCCCGCACGCGGAGCGCCCGTGCCCTCGTTGAGCGGCTGGACGGTGACTTGCTCGGGGCGCTCGCCGACCCGGATGGTCTGCGGACTCGTTGCAACGAAGGAGCCGCCGGTCTGGAAGCCTTCGATACGCCTCCGAGAGCCGGGAGAAGTGTAGGGCGCATAACCTCCGGGTGGAGTGACAGATGCCGAGCCGTGAACACCACTGAATGCGCGAGCGGCCGCGTAGGCCGCAAGCAAGGCGTTTTGGACAACGGGCAGGAAAGTGGCATAGAAATCGTTGGCCGCGCCCGCCCCCAGTTCTTGCCCGATGGTCTTACCGAGCGTTTTCGCCACTTCCAGAACGACCTCTGGCTTGTAACCAGCGGCCAGAAGTTGCTGAATGATGTCCCCGCCCGCTTTGACAATATCGTCTTTGAGGGCCTGCAACTCCTCGGCGTAGTTCTTTTCTAGTTCCTTTCGTCGCAGGATGCTCTGGATTTCGAGTTCGGCCATCTCCTCAGCAAAGGCCCGTTGGCGCTCGGCCTTCTTGCGAGCCGTCTGTTCGGCAATGTCCCGCAGTTCGCGCTGGTAGTCCTCTTTCCGTCGCCGAGCGCCGACAGAGGCGGCGTCCTCTTCCTTTTGCTTCTCGAGGTTGTAGCGCCTCTGGAGCATGAGCACCTGTAGGGCGTCTCGCTCCCGAACAGCATCCATCAGGTCGAGGAGATACTGGTTCTCCAATTCCTTGAGGCGGCGTTCGTGGTCCTGCCGCATCCGAATCTCCTCAACCTGATAGTCCTCAATGGTCTTTAGGCGGTCCTCTGCCGCCTGTTCGTCAATGTCCCGCAGGCTCCGCTGTAGGTCCCTCTCGCCCTTGTCGTAGGCGTTGTTATAGTCGTCCCAAATACCAGTGATGGCATCATCGAGGTCGTCTTTGAGTTTCAGGGCGTCCTCGGCGAAGTCTTTGGTTGCTTCGGCCCACGCTTCCTCCATCTCCCCAGTCGCCATCTTGACCTGGGTCGCAAAATCCTTGGTTGAATCGGCCCCCTCGCCAAAGGCATCGTTGAGAGTGTCAACCCATTTGTGCGCGCGGTCTGTGAGTATGTCAAAGGTGCGCTTGTAGACCCCGGCATAGTCCTTCACGCTCCTCAACTGTCCCTTGAAGAGGTCGATAACGATGGCGGCACCGACCGCCAGCGTGCCAACGAAGTTGTTGAAAGACAGGATAGCGTATCCGAGGGCGGCGTTGAATCCTTGGACCAAAACTCTTTCGAGGTCCTTCTTGAAGAACTCCCAAATAGCCTTCATAGGCAGGATTAGTTTGCCGAGGGTTTCCTTTTGGTCCTCAACCTCTTGGTTGGAGTGGGCCATCGCTTTCGTATAGTTATCCAGGCCCGCCGTCGCATCCTCAGCGTATTTGTTGGTCTGCCGCATCAGGAGAGACATGCGGACCTGCTGTTTCTCCGCTTCGGTCATCTCCTTGAGCGTCTTATTGATGCCGATGGCGTAAGCCTCTTGCTGTTGTGCGGCGCGCGTCACGTCAAAGCCCATGCGGGCGAGGGAGCGGCCAAACCCCGTCTGCATATACATGGTCATCATGGTCAGGGCCGACATCGAATCGGTCCCGATAGTCTCATTCAGCACAACGGCGGCTTTGGTCAGGTTCTTTACTTGGTCCTTGCTCAGTCCCATCTCCATCGTCAACTGAATGGCCTTGCCCGTGAGGGCCGTCGTCGAGACGATGTTCTGCGCATAGGTATCAGTCAGTTCGCGTGCGTATCCCTTGGCTTCCTTGATAGACATGGCCTCCGCGCCGAGGGACCTTTGCGCGGCGCGAGCCGTCACCTCTAGGCGGAAGTTGGCTTCGGCCAGCCTGATAACCATACCCACCGAGGACGAGACCTCAGCCATGACAGCCTGTAGTCCCTTCCAAGCAACAGTCACAAGGCCGACACCCGAGATTAGGCTACCGACGGACAGCCCCACCGTCCCGAGAACCTTGTTCAACGCGGCCATCCCCATTTGGTTGTCCGTAGCCGCCTTGGTGTTGTCCTTGGTCGCGGTACTGCTATCTTTCGTTGCGGTCGTGACCTTCTGATACTGGTCCGCGAGCGCGTTGACCCCCTGCATCCCCGCCGCGATACCCTTGTCCGCCGCGGCAACCCTACCGGCTTCATCTGCCAAGGCCCGTAAGTTCGCGATGGTTTGGTCAGAGAGGGTATTCGTGGTCTGCAACTCCACATTAGCGAGACTTAGAGCCTCGACCAACCGACCCTTGAGATTTTCGTCGTAGGCTGTGCCGAGGGTGTTTAGTTCCTGGACGGTTCTACCGGTCGCCTCTGCTATACCTTCAAGGACAGCCTTCGCCTGCTCGGACCCCGCCCCGAAATCGGCCCAAACGGCGGCAATCCTCTGTCCAAGTTCCGTTTCAGAGAGGGCCGCGGCCATCGTTGCGGCGATTTCAGCCACGCCCTGTTCGACAGCATCCTTGGCTTGGTCCATGCCACTCTGGATGGAGTCAACAAGGCCAGTCGCGTCGCCGACCAGTTCGATTCCCCATTGGTCTATCGTATTGTCAGGCATTGGCCCACCGTTCCTTCGACAAGCCAAGGAACCACGCCATCTCCACCAACTCGGCTATCGGGTTAGCGGTCAGGCCGACGGTTAGCGCCATCAGAAACTCCTCGGGCTGGCCGTGATAATCTCGCACGACCTCCTCGATGTCCCGGTGCTCCATCAGTGCCAGGAGGCGGATGACCTGCGAGGGGTCATCCTCCCCAAGAGTGTGTAGGAAGGCGCTAAAGAACTCAACGCCTCCCGGTTTCTGCCGGAGCACCGGCACATAGGGAGTGATAATCTTCGCCGCTTCGATTGCCTCTGCGAGGTTCATCTGCGGCCCGGTCATTGCGCAAACTCCTCGGGAGCGCCCTTGGGGTAGACCACGGCACCGACCGGTATAAGCGACCGAAGCATCTGAACCTTTTTCGGACCACCCTTGCGCATTTGCATCCAGTAAGGCCGCTCCATCGGCTTGTAGCGCATCTTGTTCTTGCCCTCAGGGACGTAGGCTACCTGACTAAGCGCGTGCTGGAACTCGTGCTCCGCCCAGTTGTCGGCCTCAATCTCTTGTAGGAGACCGACAGCCTCCTCGGGCCACAAGTCCAGCGTGCGTTCCTTGTCCCACCCGTAGGCGTTCGCGAAGCAATGGACCCACCACACGATGCTCCGCATCGGGAAGTCCCACACCGGAGCCTTGCCGCCCGAGGGGTAATTCAGGATGTTGAACTGCTCTCCGTCGGGGAGGGCGTTGACCGATTCGCAGGTTTGGTAAGCCCGCCAGACCTCCGTCCACGGAGCCGTTCCGTCGGTTTCGAGGTCGGCACCGATGCTCAGGTGCAGGAACGCAAACACGGCGCGCACGATTGCGCCGGTGTCACGCGCTTCGACGCCCTTGAGAATGTCAGACCGGAGGTGTTGCAGGCGCAGGAAGCCTCCCAAGCGGGCGCGAGCCACGCTGAACTCGCGCCCGCCGAGGCTGACCTGAACCTGTGGTCCGGTGTCCTCATCGGGCCGCAGGAGGGAGGCGAGGCCCGTCACGGGGCCTCCGTTACAATGCGCTTCGGTCGTAGCGGATGATGGTCGCGAACTCCTGCCCGCCCGGCTTCGCATCGTCCGCGAAGGCCCACGCCGAGATGCCGCCAAGCATCCACCGGTTCCCGCTCGGCATCGCCAAGGTCCACGGATTGACAAACTGGGCGCGGTGGAGTTGGATGATGATGTAGTCACCCGCGCTCTCGTCGTAGACCTTGGGCAGATAGACGTGGTAGTAGCGGTTGTTATTGATGGTCCCAATCCCCATCTTCTCGTAGTCCGTCGTCACCGTCGGCGTCGAACCACGGATGATGGGGGCCAGGGTCGTCAGCGGGAACAGCGACGACAGGCCGAAGTTGAACTCCAAGTGGTTCAACTTCTGGATGACGGCCTTGTCGCCAACCTTGTCGCACCGGATGGCGTTGACCGTCATGTCCGACCCCAGTTGCACGTCCTCGTAGCAGGCGAGGGCGTAGACCGGGTGTTCCGTCGTCCCCGAGAGGCCGAAGTAGAACCCATCCGCGTCCGGGTTCCACAACGGGGTCGCATCCGCGTCCTGATAGTAAATCCAGGGCGCGCCCTCGATGTAGACCTCTTCCTGGGAGATGACACTCCCCAAAGGCGTTCCGGTAACTAGCATGTGAGTCCTCCTGCCTTACGCTCGTTGGAAGTAGATGCGTCCAGTGCTACCACCACAGCACCGCGGTTCGCCGTGGTGGTTCTTGGACATCAAGAACGGCTCATCCCCGGCCTGCACGGGCAGGACCGTCCCCGCCCGAGGCCACTCGTAGGTAGCCCCGGACGGCGCGCCTCTCATAATCAAGCGCGCAGGCCAGAGGCTTACGATGA
>Ga0315286_10004667_pt1 | contig 13146 bp, 8 predicted proteins | sample YL17G10_0_MG_FD_205038 | JGI IMG/M metagenome (GOLD analysis project Ga0315286, IMG submission 205038) | Sediment microbial communities from Yellowstone Lake, YNP, Wyoming, USA - YL17G10_0 | ecosystem: Environmental > Aquatic > Freshwater > Lake > Sediment | place: USA: Wyoming | collected... | reverse complement strand
GGTGCGCCGGCACGAGGCCGGGGCTGCGGATCTGACGGCGCGGCTGCTGGGGGCGAGGATCATCGGGACCGACCGCCGGGGAAAGTACCTGTGGCTCAACCTCGGTGACGATGGCACCGCACTCGTGGTCCACCTCGGCATGAGCGGGCAGATGCTGCTCGGCCCCGTCACCAACACCAACCATCTGCGGATCGCCGCGGTGCTCGATGACGGCACCGCGCTGAGCTTCGTCGATCAGCGCACCTTCGGCGGCTGGCAGTTGGCCGATCTGGTGGATGTCGACGGTAGCCGGGTCCCGGTGCCGGTGGCCCACATCGCCCGCGATCCGCTGGATCCGCGCTTCGATCAAGCCGCGGTGGTGAATGTGTTGCGGCGCAAGCATTCTGAGATCAAGCGCCAACTCCTCGACCAGACCGTGGTGTCGGGTGTCGGCAACATCTACGCCGACGAGGCGCTGTGGCGGGCCGGCGTCAACGGTGCGCGGATCGCGGCCAAACTCACCCGTCGCCAGCTCGGGGAGGTGCTCGACGCGGCCGCCGAGGTGATGCGGGAGGCCCTGGGTCAGGGCGGCACCTCCTTCGACTCGCTCTATGTCAACGTCAACGGCCAGTCCGGGTACTTCGACCGCTCGCTGAACGTCTACGGCCGCGAGGACCGCAACTGCCGGCGCTGTGGTGCGGTGATCCGCCGGGAGAAATTCATGAACCGCTCGTCGTTCTCGTGCCCGAAGTGCCAGCCGCGGCCGCGCCGGTAGTCATTCGCCGGACCGCCGCCGGTAATCTCTCGCCGAGACCGACGTAATGGCGGGTTCTTCCCGCGCTTTCGCGCCCAAACGTTGGTTTGGGCGAAAGGGGATGCGCATGACCGAACTCTGGGTGGAACGCACCGGGATCCGCCGCTTCACCGGCCGCAGCAGCCGCGGAGCGGAGGTGCTGATCGGCTCGGCGACCGACGACGGCGTCTTCACCCCGGGTGAGCTGCTGAAGATCGGACTCGCCGGCTGCAGCGGACTCAGCAGCGATCAGCCGCTGCGCCGCAGGCTCGGGGACGACTACCGGGCGGTCATCCGGGTGTCCGGGCCGGCCGACCGCGAGCAGGAGCGCTACCCGCTGCTGGCCGAAACCCTGGAGATCGACCTCTCCGGGCTTTCCGCCGAGGAGAAGGAGCGTCTGCTGATCGTGGTCAACCGCGCCATCGACCAGGCGTGCACCGTGGGGCGGACACTGAAGGCCGGCACCGAGATCAGCTTCGACATTCTCGATACACCCCGAGTGGATACACCGGCCACGCCATGACCGCCACCGAGGAGACCCGTCTGACCGCCTGGGTGCACGGCTACGTCCAGGGGGTGGGTTTTCGCTGGTGGACGCGGTCGCGGGCGCTGGAGTTGGGGCTGGCCGGGTACGCCAGCAACCAACCGGACGGCAGGGTGCTGGTGGTCGCCCAGGGCCCGCTGATCGCCTGCGAGCAGCTGCTGGAGCTGCTGCGCGGCGGCGCAACCCCCGGCTCGGTGGACACCGTGGTCGCCGACTTCGCGCAGGCCGACGAGGCACTGCCGCCCCTGGAGCCGGGTTTCCGTGAGCGCTGAGCGCGGTCGCCGATCCACCCGCCGGTAGGCTCGCACGACGTGTACCTCAAGAGTCTGACGCTGAAGGGCTTCAAGTCCTTCGCTTCCCCGACGACTCTGCGCCTCGAGCCGGGCATCACCTGCGTGGTGGGCCCCAACGGCTCGGGCAAGTCCAACGTCGTCGACGCCCTCGCCTGGGTCATGGGGGAACAGGGCGCCAAGACGCTGCGCGGCGGCAAAATGGAAGACGTCATCTTCGCCGGCACCTCCTCGCGGGCACCGCTGGGCCGCGCCGAGGTCACGCTGACCATCGACAACTCCGACAACGCCCTGCCGATCGAGTACTCCGAGGTGTCCATCACCCGCCGGATGTTCCGCGACGGTGCCGGCGAATACGAGATCAACGGCAACAGCTGCCGCCTGCTGGACATCCAGGAACTGCTCAGCGACTCCGGCATCGGCCGGGAGATGCATGTCATCGTCGGGCAGGGCCGGCTGGCGCAGATCCTCGAATCCCGCCCGGAGGACCGCCGGGCGTTCATCGAGGAAGCCGCCGGCGTGCTCAAGCACCGCAAGCGCAAAGAGAAGGCGCTGCGCAAACTCGACGCCACCTCAGCCAACCTGGCTCGGCTGACCGACCTCACCACCGAGTTGCGCCGCCAGCTCAAACCCCTGGGCCGCCAGGCCGAGATGGCCCGGCGCGCCCAGACCATCCAGGCCGACCTGCGTGACGCCCGGCTGCGGTTGGCCGCCGACGATCTGATGACCCGCCGCACCGAGTTCACCGGCGCCGACGCCATCGAGACCGCCCTGCGCCGCGAGCACGACGAGGCCGCCGCCCGGCTGGCCGAGGCCACCGCGCAACTTGCCGCCCACGAGACCGCGGTGGCCTCGCTGTCGGAGCGCACCGACGCCGCCCAGCAGACCTGGTTCCGGCTCTCCGCGCTGTCCGAGCGGGTCAGTGCGACCGTCCGCATCGCCAGCGAGCGGGCGCAGTACCTGGATGCCGAGCCGACCGCCGGCACCGGACCCGATCCCGACGAGCTGGACACCCAGGCCGACGAGGTTGCCGAACAGGAACGCGGGCTGCTCACCGAACTAGAGGGGGCCAGGGCTCGTCTCGACCTCGCCCGCGCCGCGCTCGCCGAATGTGAAAGTGCGGCAACCGAAGCCGAGCGCGCCCACCTGGCGGCGGTGCAGGCTGAGGCCGACCGGCGCGAAGGCCTGGCCCGATTGGCCGGGCAGGTGGAGACCGGGCGTGCCCGGGTGGAGTCGATCGACGACGGGGTGGCGCGCCTGTCCGCCGCCATCGAGGACGCTGCCGCCCGCACCGAGTCGGCCAAGGCCGAGTTCGAGACTGTGCAGAGCCGGATCGGCGATCTTGACCAGGGCGAACTGGGTCTCGACGAGCACCACGACCGGACGGTGGCCGCGCTGCGCCTGGCCGACGAGCGGGTGGCGGAACTGCAGACCGGTGAGCGTGCCGCCGAACGTGAGGTGGCCTCGCTGCAGGCCCGCATCGACGCGCTCTCGGTGGGTCTGGCTCGCAAGGACGGCGCCGCCTGGCTAGTCGAAAACCGAAGCGGCACAGGGCTTTTCGGAACAATAGCAAAGCTGGTTCGGGTGCATCGCGGCTATGAGACCGCGCTGGCGGCGGTGCTCGGCGCGGCGGCCGACGCGGTCACGGCGGACGGTTTCGGTTCGGCCCGCTCGGCGGTGCAGGCACTCAAGGACGCCGACGGCGGCCGGGCGGCGATCGTGCTGGCGGACTGGCCCGCACCGCCGCGTCAGGACGTCGCCTCGCTGCCGGACGGCGCCCGCTGGGCCGTCGACCTGATCGATGCCCCGGCGCGACTGCAGGGTGCGCTGACGGCGATGCTCTCCGGCGTGGCCGTCGTAGACGACCTGGCCGCCGCGCTGGACCTGGTGTCGGCCCGACCGGGGCTGCGCGCGGTCACCCGCGAAGGCGACATGGTTGGTGCGGGCCGGGTGGACGGCGGTTCGGACCGCAAGCCCAGCACCCTGGAGATCGCCGCCGCGATCGAGCAGGCCCGCACCGAACTCGCCGCCGCCGAGACCCAGGTGGCCGAACTGATCGCCGCCCTGGCCGGCGCGCTGGCCGAGCAGGCCAACCGGCAGGACGCCGCCGAGCAGGCCCTGGCCGCGCTCAACGAGTCCGACGCCGCCATCTCCGCGATCTACGAGCACCTGGGCCGTCTGGGCCAGGAAGTCCGGGCGGCCGAGGAGGAGTGGCGACGGCTGCAGTCTCAGCGCGCCGAACTCGAGACCGGCCGCGTCCTGACCGTCGAGGAGCTGAGCGGACTGCAGGCGCGGCTGCACGCAGCCCAGGAGAGCCGGACGGTCGTCGAGCGGTCCCCGGGCGAGCGCCAGCAGGTCCAGGCCGCCGCCGAGACCGCCCGGGCCACCGAGATCGAGGCCAGACTGGCCGTACGCACCGCGGAGGAACGCGCGAATGCCGTTCGCGGCCAGGCGGATTCGCTGCGGCGGGCGGCCGCGGCCGAACGTGAGGCGCGACTGCGCGCACAGCAGGCACGGGCCGCTCGCCAGCACGCCTCCGAGGTGGCCGCGGCGGTCGCAGAGAGCGGCCGCCGGGTGGCCCAGCACCTCAGCGATGTCGTCGCGGCGGCGTCCCGGAGCCGGGATCTACTCGCCGCCGAGCGCCGGCAGCGGGCCACCGCGATGGCCGCCGCGCGCGAGGAGGTCGGCGAACTCAACACCCGCATCGCCGCGCTCACCGACTCGCTGCACCGCGACGAGGTCGCCAAGGCGCAGGCTGCCTTGCGCATCGAGCAGCTCGAGCAGACGGTGCTCGAGCAGTTCGGCATGGCCGGCGACGACCTGATCGCCGAATACGGACCCGAGGTGGCACTGCCGGCGTCGGAACTGGAGATGGCCGAGTACGAGCAGGCCCGCGAGCGCGGCGATCAGGTCACCGCGCCGGTGCCGATGGGGTTCGACCGGGCGACCCAGGAACGTCGGGCCAAGCGCGCCGAACGTGAGCTCGCCGAACTAGGCCGGGTCAACCCGCTGGCGCTGGAGGAGTTCGCCGCGCTGGAGGAGCGCTACAACTTCCTGTCCACCCAGCTTGAGGACGTCAAGGGCGCCCGTAAGGACCTGCTCGAGGTGATCGCGGGCGTCGACAACCGCATCCTGCAGGTTTTCGCTGAGGCCTACGCCGACGTCGAGCGGGAGTTCGCGCAGGTGTTCGCCGCGCTGTTCCCCGGTGGGGAGGGTCGGCTGCTGCTCACCGATCCCAGCGACATGCTGACCACCGGCGTCGACGTGGAGGCCCGCCCGCCGGGCAAGAAGGTCAAGCGGCTCTCGCTGCTCTCCGGTGGCGAGAAGTCGCTGACGGCGGTGGCCATGCTGGTCGCGATCTTCCGGGCCCGGCCGTCGCCGTTCTACGTCATGGACGAGGTCGAGGCGGCCCTTGACGACGTCAACCTGCGGCGTCTGATCAGCCTGTTCGAGCAACTGCGGTCGCAGTCCCAGCTGATCGTCATCACCCACCAGAAGCAGACGATGGAGATCGCCGACGCGCTCTACGGGGTGTCGATGCAGGGTGACGGCATCACCACGGTGATCTCGCAGCGGATGCGCGGCGAGAACCTCGTCGCCAGCGGCGCCGCCGAGCCGGTCGCCACCTGAGGCAGGGCCCGACCGCTCAGCCGGTCACGCCCACCCGGTGCAACTCCGCCAGATCGGCCGCACCGCAGCCGTACAGGCAGACCTTCAGTTCCTCGATGAACCCGCCGAGCATGTCGACCACCGCCTCCGAGGACTCGATGGCCGGGGCCAGCAGCGGACGGGCCATCGCCACCAGGTCGGCGCCCAATGCCAGGGCTTTGGCGGCGTCCATGCCGGAGCGGACTCCGCCGGAGGCCACCAACGGCATCTCCGGCAGTTCGCGGCGCACTTCCATCAGGGCTTGCGCGGTCGGGATGCCCCAGTCGGCTACGGCGGGGAAGCGCACCTCGCCGTAGCGGACCACCTGCTCCACCCGGGCCCACGACGTCCCGCCGGCGCCGGCGACGTCGACCGCGGCGACGGGCATTCCGCGCAGGCGCTGCGCCGCCGCGGCGCCGATGCCGTGGCCCACCTCCTTGACCATTACCGGGTAGTCCAGTTCGGCCGCCAGACGGGCCAGCCGCTCCAGTGAGCCGGTGAAGTCGGTGTCGCCGTTGTTCTGCATCGCCTCCTGCAGCGGATTGACATGCACCGCGACGGCATTGGCGCCGACCCTTTCCAGTGCCGCGGTGAGCCGGGGGGCGAGGTTGTCGGATACCTGGGCCAGTCCGATATTGCCGATCAACAGCATGTCGGGGGCCAGGTCGCGCACCTCGAAACTGGCCGCGGCCGCGTTACCGGCCGCGTCGTCGTCGAGCATGATGCGCTGGGAGCCCAACATCATGCCGATGCCCAGCTTCTGCGCGGCGTCGGCCAGATTGCGGTTGATGGTGCGCGCCAGTTCGGCCCCGCCGGTCATCGCGCCGATCAGAACCGGGGCCCGCAGCGGCACCCCCAGGAAGCTGGTGCTGAGGTCGACGGCGGACAGGCTGGTCTGGGTCAGCGCGTTGTAAGGCAGTTCGAAGCGCTCGAAGCCGGTGGTGACGCCGACGTACTCGACCGGCCCGGTCAGGCAGGCGTCGATGTGCCGCAGTTTGCGGGTGGCCATCCCTCCGGGAGAGCTCATCCGGACCGATCCTGGACGAGTCTGCCAGGGGCCGAGCGGCGCGGCGTCAATACCTGGAACAATGGCACGGTGTCACAGGGTCTCTGGATCGCCATCGCGGTCATCGCCATCCTCGTTATCGTCGCACTGGTCACCGGGTCGGTGCTCTACCGGCGGCGCCAGGTCAGCCTGCGCAGTGAGCCGGACGTTGCCATCGAGGTTCCCACACCGGTCGACCGGTCCGGCGGCTACACCGCCTCATCGGGCATATCTTTCACACAATCGTCAGGACCTGCCACTGTTGCGCGTCCCAGCACACCGGCTGCCGAGCGGGGATTTGGTCTCGGCGGGCAGGAGCGAAGCGACGGGGGAATCGGTCTCGGCGGGCAGGAGCGAAGCGACGGGGGAATCGGTCTCGGCCTGCCCGGCGTCGGAGATGACGCCGCTGTCCCGCGGGATTCGCTGAAGCGGCCGATCTCTGAGGTCCGGCTACCCGAGCCGCCGGTGATCGACGAGACGGCGGCCCGTGACACCGGCGTCCTGCTGCCCACACTGCCGGTGGCGGAGGAGATCGTCACCGGGACCGCGGTGGCCCCGATGGACTCCGACTCCGGTGCCGTCGCGCCCGATATCGGCTCCATCGCACCGACTGCCGGCAGGCTGGAACGCCTGCGCGGGCGGCTGGCCAAATCGCAGAACGCGTTCGGGCGCAGCATGCTGGGCCTGCTCGGCGGCGGCGACCTCGACGAGGACTCCTGGGAGGAAGTGCAGGACACCCTGCTGGTGGCCGACCTGGGCCCTACGGCCACCGCGTCGGTTATCGAGCATCTGCGCGCCGCCATGGCCAGCGCCAACGTGCGCAATGAAGCGCAGGCCCGGGCGGTTCTGCGTCAGGTGCTCATACAGGAACTCAACCCGCAGTTCGACCGCGCCATCAGGGCCCTGCCGCATGACGACAAACCGTCGGTGCTGCTGGTGGTCGGCGTCAACGGCACCGGAAAGACCACCACGGTCGGCAAACTGGCCCGCGTTCTGGTGGCCGACGGCCGCCGCGTCGTGCTCGGGGCCGCCGACACTTTCCGGGCCGCCGCCGCCGACCAGTTGCAGGCCTGGGCTTCGCGGGTGGGCGCGGAGGTGGTCCGCGGTCCCGAGGGCGCCGACCCGGCCTCGGTGGCTTTCGACGCCGTCGACAAGGGCATCGAGTCCGGCGCCGACGTGGTCGTCATCGACACCGCGGGCCGTCTGCACACCAAGACCGGTCTGATGGACGAGTTGGGCAAGGTCAAGCGTGTGATGGAGAAGCGGGCCGCCGCCGTCGACGAGGTGCTGCTGGTGCTCGATGCCACCATCGGGCAGAACGGACTGGCTCAGGCACGGGTGTTCGCCGACGTGGTGGACATCACCGGCGTGGTACTGACGAAGCTGGACGGAACGGCCAAGGGCGGCATCGTCTTCCGGGTGCAGCAGGAACTGGGCGTTCCGGTGAAACTGGTCGGCCTCGGTGAAGGTCCCGACGATCTGGCTCCATTCGAGCCCGCCGCCTTCGTCGACGCGTTGCTCGGCTGAAGCCCAGTTCGCGGAACGACGTAACAACACTGAAACCCCGGCCGCCCATCCGTTCATCTGCACGCAACACCAGGGTGTGGCCACCGAAACAACGACTGCGCAAGGTTCTGTCCTGAGTCGCCGGTGTACGACCGCGACCTGAAGGAGGGAACTGCGAGTGGACACATTCCCGGTGATGGGAATGCCGGACTCCGGTGACACGGCATGGATGCTCGCGAGCGCGGCGCTCGTGCTGCTGATGACGCCCGGTCTGGCATTTTTCTACGGCGGCATGGTGCGCGCCCGAGGCGTGCTCAACATGATCATGATGAGCGTCAGCGCCATGGGCGTCGTCACGGTGTTGTGGGTGCTTTACGGCTATTCGATGGCATTCGGAAGTGACAAGTTCAATTTGGTCGGTGATCCGAGTCAGTACTTCGGCCTCAGGGGTCTGATCGGCGGTAACGCCGTCGCCGAGGTGGTCGCGGATCCAGCCGCCGGTGTCGAGGCGATCGAAGCGATCACCATTCCGCTGGCGGGCACCATCCCGCAGACGGTCTTCGTGGCATTCCAGCTGATGTTCGCCATCATCACCGTCGCACTGATCTCGGGCGCGGTCGCCGACCGGCTCAAGTTCGGCGGGTGGCTGGTGTTCGCGGGGCTGTGGGCGACGTTCGTCTACTTCCCGGTGGCGCACTGGGTGTTCGCGTTCGACGGTTTCACCGGCGAGAAGGGTGGCTGGATCGCCAACCAGCTCAAGGCAATCGACTTCGCGGGCGGAACGGCGGTGCACATCAATGCCGGTACGGCGGGCCTGGTGGTCGCCCTGATCCTGGGCAAGCGGATGGGTTGGCCCAGTTCGCCGATGCGGCCGCACAACCTGCCCTTCGTGATGCTCGGCGCCGGCCTGCTGTGGTTCGGGTGGTACGGCTTCAACGCGGGTTCAGCGATCGGCGCGGGCGGTATTGCCGGGACCACGTTCGTCACCACGACGGTGGCCACCGCCGCGGCGATGCTGGGCTGGCTGCTCACCGAGCGGATCCGGGACGGCCACGGCACTTCGCTGGGCGCCGCCTCGGGCGTGGTGGCCGGCCTGGTGGCCATCACCCCGTCGTGCTCCTCGGTCAACGTGGTCGGGGCACTGGCGATCGGCGTCGGCGCCGGCGTCCTCTGCGCACTGGCCGTCGGGCTGAAGTTCAAGTTCGGCTTCGACGACTCTCTCGACGTGGTGGGTGTCCACCTCGTCGGCGGTTTGTTCGGCACCTTGATGGTGGGGCTGGTGGCCACCGCGGAGGCTCCGGCGGCGGTCGACGGCCTGTTCTACGGCGGCGGCGCCGATCAGTTGTGGCGCCAGGCCGTGGGCGCGTTCGCGGTTCTGGGCTACTCGGCGGTCGTCACGGCTATCTTGGCCTTGCTCGTGAAATACACCATCGGACTGCGTCTCGATGCTGAAGCAGAGGCGGCCGGCATCGACGAGTCGGAACACGCGGAAACCGCGTACGACTTCGCCGCTGCAGGTGGCGGTTCGGTATTCACTCGTCAAGGCGCGGAGGTATAGGGATATGAAGCTGGTCACTGCGATCATCAAGCCGTTCACGTTGGAAGACGTCAAGACCGGCCTGGAAGAGTTGGGCGTTCTGGGCATGACGGTCAGCGAGGTCCAGGGCTACGGGCGCCAGAAGGGCCACACCGAGGTCTATCGCGGCGCTGAGTATGCCGTGGACTTCGTGCCGAAGGTCCGCGTCGAGGTCGTGATCGACGACTCCGCCGTGGACAGGGTGGTCGACGTCATCGTGACAGCCGCACGCACCGGCAAGATCGGTGACGGCAAGGTCTGGGTCAGCCCGGTCGAGACCATCGTGCGGGTCCGTACCGGCGAGCGGGGAACCGACGCGCTCTGACAGCGCGCGCGGAATGTCAGATGACAGAACTTTGGGACGTCAGATGACAAAGCGGACAACCGACTCGGCCGATGGCCACCTCCCGGCGGGTGCCGCCGGGAGGTGGAAACCCCCGGCGGCGGAGTCGCTGCACCCCGCGACCGACCTGGCAGCGGCGGGCAGGCAACTGCTCGACGGCGGTCATCGCCGCCTGGACGCCGCGTCACTGCGTGAGGCGCTGCTGGATCTGCACGAACTGTGGCTGATCACGAAGGCAGCCGAACTCGGGATCACCGCGGACAGTGGTTTCGCCATCGTCGCCACCGGCGGCCTGGGCCGTCGCGAAATGGTGCCCTACTCCGATCTCGATCTCATGCTGCTGCATGACAACATGCCCGCCAAGACGGTCACCCAGGTTGCCGAACTGCTGTGGTATCCGTTGTGGGACGCCAATATTCGCCTCGATCACAGCGTCCGGACCGTCTCGGAGGCACTGCAGGTCGCGGGCACGGACATCTCGGCCGGACTGGCGATGCTGGAAGCCCGCCACATCGCCGGCGACGACGAGCTCTCCGGACAGCTGATCGGGGGAGCCCGCCGGCAGTGGCGCGCCGGCATCGCCTCCCGGTTCGACGAACTGGTTGAGCAGTCCAGGGGGCGCTGGCAGCGCAGCGGGCAGATCGCCCACCGGGCTGAACCCGACCTCAAGGCCGGCATGGGTGGACTGCGCGACATCCAACTGCTCAATGCGCTTGCCGCAGCGCAACTGGCCGACGTGTATCCCAATCCCGCCGCCTCTGCCGACATCGACTCTCCGGGCGGATCACTGGCCGCTGCGCACCTGACGATGCTCAATGTCCGAACCGAACTGCATCGGGTGTCCCGACGCGGCCGTGATCAGCTGCTGGCGCAATACGCCGACGACATCGGCGCGGCGCTGCGCATCGGCGACCGGTTCGACCTGGCCCGGATGCTTTCCGACGCCGCCCGGACCGTCAGCTACTACGTCGACGCGGGCCTGCGGACCGCCGCCAACGCGCTGCCGCGCCGCGGCCTGTCCGCGCTGCGCCGGCCGGTGCGACGGCCCCTCGACGAAGGTGTCGTCGAATACGCCGGCGAGGTGATCCTCGCCCGCGACGCCCGCCCCCAGCGCGACGCCGGTCTGACTCTGCGGGTGGCCGCCGCCTCGGCGAGTACCGGTATTCCGATCGCCGCATCGACGTTGGGCCGGCTGGCCGACACCGCCCCCGAGGTTCGCGCGCCCTGGCCCCGCGACCTGCTCGACGACCTGCTGGTGCTGCTGACGGCGGGGCCCACCACGGTGACAACCGTCGAGGCACTCGACCGCACCGGCTTGTGGGGCCGGATCTTCCCCGAGTGGGGGTCGGTGCGGGACCTCCCGCCGCGCGACCCGGTGCACACCTGGACCGTCGACCGGCACCTGATCGAAACGGTTTCGCGGGCAAGCGCATTCACCACCCGGGTGTCTCGACCGGATCTGCTGGTGCTGGGCGCGTTGCTGCACGACATCGGGAAGGGGCGCGGCGGCGACCACAGCGTCATCGGCGCCGAACTGGCGTCGCGGGTTGGGGAGCGTGTGGGACTGTGGCCCTCAGACGTCAGGATGCTGTCGGCGATCGTGCGCCACCACCTGCTGCTACCCGTGGCGGCCACCCGCCGCGACCTCCAGGATCCGGCGACCATCAGCGCCGTCGTCGACGCCGTCGACGGTGACCCGGTCCTGCTGGAGTTGCTGCACGTGCTCGCCGAGGCTGATTCGCTGGCGACCGGGCCCGGGGTCTGGGGCGACTGGAAGTCCACGCTCATCGGCGATCTGGTCCGCCGCTGCCGCGCGCTGATGTCCGGTGAACCCGAGCCGGAGCCCGAACCCGTTCCGGCCGAACACCTCTCACTCGCCCGCGATGGTGGGATCCACGTCGAGATGGTGCCGGGCGCCTCGCCGCACACCTTCGCGGTCACCATGGTCGCACCGGATCGTCGTGGCCTGCTGTCCAGGGCGGCCGGTGTGCTGGCCCTCAACGCACTCAGCGTGCATTCGGCCTCGGTGAACAGCGCCGATGGTTCGGCGATCAACACCTTCGTGGTGTCTCCGCACTTCGGTTCTCCGCCGGCCGCCGAACTGCTGCGTCAGCAGTTCATCCTCGCCCTCAACGGTGAGTTGGACGCCGTCGGCGCACTGCAGAGGCGCGACCGTGAGGCCGCCATGTACGGCACCGAGCGGGCGGGCGAACCCGGGCCGGCGGTGCCTGCCGCGGCCGCGGCGCCGCCACGGATTCTCTGGCACCCCCCCGACCAGGCCGGCGGCCAGCCCGGCAGGCAGTTGGTCGAGATCCGTGCCACCGACCGCACCGGACTGCTCGCTGTGCTCACCGGGGTGTTCGAGCGGGCCGGGGTGGACATCGAATGGGCCAAGATCACCACGCTCGGGTCCTCGGTGATCGATGTGTTCGGCATCGCGGCCCCGCCAAGCCGGGCCGCGCGGGAGGCGCTGGAGAACGATCTCTACGCGGCGCTGCCCGCCCCGCCGCCCAAACCGGTCCAGGAAGCGGGCTGAACGCCCCCCGTCTTTACTGGGTCGGCGACCGGTTCTGGGGCGGGAACCGTCTCAACCGCTAGGCTTGCGTCGTGTTTGAATCCCTCTCCGACCGGTTGACCAGTGCGCTCTCCGGTCTTCGCGGCAAAGGTCGGCTGACCGACGCCGACATCGACGCCACCGCCCGGGAGATCCGTCTGGCCCTGCTGGAGGCCGACGTCTCGCTGCCGGTGGTGCGCGAGTTCATCGGCCGCGTCAAGGAGCGTTCCCGCGGAGCCGAGGTCTCGGGCGCCCTCAACCCCGCGCAGCAGGTCGTCAAGATCGTCAACGACGAACTCATCGGGATTCTTGGTGGCGAGACCCGGCGGCTGGTCTTTGCCAAGACTCCGCCCACCGTGATCATGCTGGCCGGCCTGCAGGGCGCCGGAAAGACGACGCTGGCCGGCAAGCTGGCCAAGTGGTTGCGCGACCAGGGGCACACCCCGCTGCTGGTGGCCTGCGACCTGCAGCGGCCGGGCGCGGTGACCCAGCTCAAGATCGTCGGCGAACGCGCCGGCGTCAGCGTGTACGCCCCGCACCCGGGAACCTCCTCGGAGTACGAGGACGCCGGGCCGGGAGATCCCGTCGCCGTCGCCGCCGCCGGTCTGGCCGAGGCCAAGGCCAAGCTCTTCGACGTCGTCATCATCGATACCGCCGGCCGGCTCGGCATCGACGACGTGCTGATGGCACAGGCCGCCGCTATCCGCGACGCGGTCCAACCCGACGAGACGCTGTTCGTCCTCGACGCGATGATCGGCCAGGACGCCGTTGCGACCGCCGAGGCCTTCGGCGCGGGAGTCGGCTACACCGGCGTCGTGCTGACCAAGTTGGACGGCGATGCCCGCGGCGGTGCCGCACTGTCGGTGCG
>Ga0315286_10004665_pt1 | contig 13148 bp, 12 predicted proteins | sample YL17G10_0_MG_FD_205038 | JGI IMG/M metagenome (GOLD analysis project Ga0315286, IMG submission 205038) | Sediment microbial communities from Yellowstone Lake, YNP, Wyoming, USA - YL17G10_0 | ecosystem: Environmental > Aquatic > Freshwater > Lake > Sediment | place: USA: Wyoming | collected... | reverse complement strand
CTGCAGGCGCTCTGTGGCTCGTCTCTCGCCAGTATCAGAATGCCGTGCACGCATCCTGACAGGCCGAAGCGCTTTGTGAGAGGGCGCGCGCGCAGGCTGGGCGTTTCTTTGAATCCTCGTAGCCAATCGAGACAACGATGACGAATGCGACGTGTGCGAGGCACCCCTACGTCATCTGCACGAATTGCATCATGGACACGACCGACTCGAACATCACGTTCGACGCGCGCGGCTGGTGCGACTACTGCAACAACTACTATGCCAACATCCTCCCCAACTGGCACCCGGATGAGATCGGCGCGCGCCAGCTCGCCAAGGTTGTCGCGGACATCAAGCGTGACGGGAAGGGCCGGGACCATGACTGCGTGATCGGCATCAGCGGTGGCGTGGACAGCTCCTTTGTGACGTATCTGGCCAAGGAGAAGTTCGGCCTGCGGCCGCTGCTGCTCCACGTCGATGCGGGGTGGAACTCGCAGCAGGCGGTCAACAACATCGAGAAACTGGTGGACGGGCTCGGCCTGGATCTCCATACCGAGGTCGTGGACTGGCTCGAAATGCAGGACCTCCAGCTTGCCTTCTTCAAGGCGCAGGTCCCCCATCTGGATACGCCGCAGGATCACGTCTTCTTCGCCGGCCTCTACAACTTCGCTGCGAAGCACGGCGTCAAGTACATCCTGACCGGAGCCAACTATTCGACCGAGTGCGTGCGCGAGCCGCTCGAGTGGCACTACCACGCATCCGATCTTCGCCAACTGAAGGACATCCACCGCCGCTTCGGGTCGAGGCCGCTGAAGACCTTCCCGACGGCCGACATCTTCACCTACAAGCTGTACTACCGCTATGTGAAGGGCGTTCGGGTCGTCAAGCCGCTGAACAACGTGCCCTACATCAAGGAAGAGGCAATGCAGCTGCTGGTCGACCGCTTCGGGTGGCAACGCTACGCCCACAAGCACTACGAATCCCGCTTCACGAGATTCTACGAAGGGTATTGGCTGCCCACCAAGTTCGGCTACGACAAACGGCGCGCGCACTTCTCGAGCCTGATCCTCACGAAGCAGATGACGCGAAACGAGGCGTTGCGGAAGATTGCGCAGCGCGCGTACGACGACGAGACGATCGCGCAAGACTTCGAGTACGTCGCCACGAAGCTTGACCTCAGCGCGGACGCGCTACGCGACCTGATGAAAGCCCCGAACAAGACCTACCGGGATTACAGGAACAGCATGCCGCTGATCAACGCGGGGACACAGGTGCTGCGCCTTCTCGGATTGCAGAAGGCCATCCTTCGATGATCACGATTGTCGACTATGGGCTGGGCAACATCCGGGCCTTTCTCAATGTCTATCGGCGCCTGAATATCGACGTGAAGACCGCCACGAACGCCGACGAACTGCGAGACGCCTCAAAAGTCATCCTGCCCGGGGTGGGGTCCTTCGATCACGCGATGGAACAACTTGAACGGTCAGGGATGAGAGAGACGCTGGACGATCTGGCGCTCCGCCAGCGTGTTCCCATTCTGGGAGTCTGCGTCGGGATGCAAATCCTCGGGCGGGCCAGCGACGAGGGGACGTCGCCAGGATTGGGCTGGATTGAGGGCCGAGTCAAGACGCTTGAGTCCCTGATGTCCGTGGAGAAGCTTCCGGTGCCTCATATGGGCTGGAACGACGTCCGGCCCGTAGTGAGCAACAAGCTCTTCGATCAACTGAGCTCGGGCGCGCGATTCTATTTCCTCCACTCATACTATTTCCACTGTGACCGCGAAGGGGATGCGATCGCGGTGTCCAGCTACGGGGCAGACTTCGCCTGCGCGGTCAATGCGACGAACATCTTCGGCGTGCAGTTCCATCCAGAGAAGAGTCATCAATTCGGAGCTCGACTCCTGCAGAACTTCGGGGATATGTGAGATGTTGAGGCCCCGGATCATTCCGTGTCTGTTGATCAGGAATGGGGGACTCGTCAAGACCGTCCAGTTCCAGGATCACAAGTACGTCGGCGATCCGATCAATGCCGTCAAGATATTCAACGAGAAAGAGGCGGACGAGTTGATCGTGCTGGACATCGACGCGTCAGCCGGGGGCGCCGACCCGAATTTCAGGTTGATCGCGCAGTTCGCGATCGAGTGCCGCATGCCCCTCTGTTACGGAGGCGGCATCAAGACGGCCGATCAGGCCAGGAGAATCATAGGCCTTGGGGTGGAGAAGATCGCGATCAGCTCTGCGGCAATGGAGAACCCGCGGCTGATCTCCGCGATCGCTCAAGAGATCGGGAGCCAGAGTGTCGTCGTTGTCTTCGACGTGAGCCGGCGATCGAACGGAACAGACTACGAGGTCAGGACCCACAACGCACGTAAGCACACTGGAAAGCTGGCCGCGCAGGCCGTCAGAGAAGCTGCGTCGCTCGGCGCCGGCGAAATAGTCGTCAACTCCATCGACAACGACGGGCAGATGAAGGGCTACGATCTGACGCTCGCGAGAAGTGTGAGAGAGGCCACTCGCCTGCCGATGACGGTGCTTGGCGGCGCCGGCTCGCTCGCGGACATCGGCGAGTTGATCAGTACGTGCGGAGTCGTGGGGGCTGCTGCGGGGAGCCTCTTTGTGTTCAAAGGCGTCTACAAGGCGGTCTTGATCAACTACCCAAACCGAACGCAGAAGGATGATCTCATCCGATCTGCGTTGAGCCGTTAGGAATCGCGCGGCTCAGGTCGATGGCTCACATCCTCGTGCTCACACTGGTGTTTCCGCCTGATGGCGTGTCGACCGCCGTCATTGTGGGCGAGCTCTCAGCCGATCTCAAGTCAGCCGGCCACGACGTCACCGTCGTGACGACCGTGCCGCACTACAACCGGGACGCCGAGGCCGAGGCGCGCCAGCCGCTTGTTCGCATGTGGGGTCCGCTGCTACACCGTAGCGAGTTCCATGGCGTGCGGGTTCTGCACGTGGGCATGCCGAAGAAAAGCGGGAAGGTGCTGCTACGGCTGCTGGCGTGGGCCCAGTTTCACGTGCTGAGCGTCATCGCCGCCGTCTCGTTGGTCCGGCGTGTGGATGTGATTGTCGCACCGTCGCCGCCCTTGACCGTTGGCCTGTGCGCCTGGCTGCTTGGATGCCTCTATCGCGCGCCGTATATCTACAACGTTCAGGAACTGTACCCGGACATCGCGATTGCCTTGGGCGCGCTCAAGAACCGTTCGACGATCGCCCTGCTTTTCGCGCTCGAGCGCTTCGTGTATGCGCGAGCCAGGGTCATCACCGTCATCGCCGCCCGCATGCGGCGCCGGATCCTCGAAAAATCAGTACCGGACGACAAGGTTCGCCTGATCCCGAATTTCGTCGACGTCAACGACATGGCGCCCCTTCCAAAAGCCAACCCGTTCAGCCGCGAACATGGGCTTGACCGGGCATTCGTGGTCACCTACGCCGGGAACATGGGGCCGGCGCAGGGGCTGGAGACGATACTGGACGCGGCAGCCCTGTTGAGTCGTGAGTCAGGCCTCATATTCTTGCTGGCCGGGGAAGGGGTCTTGCACGACCGGCTGAAGACGATTGCCAGAGATCGAGCCCTGGCCAACGTCCTGATCCTGCCGCATCAGTCCTATGATCTGGTGCCGCAGATCTACGCGGCGTCTGACCTCTGCGTGGTGCCGCTGGCCCTGAACACGGGCTCTGACGCGGTTCCATCCAAGGTGTATCGGATCATGGCGTGCGCGCGGCCGGTACTGGCCTGCGCGGACCTCAACTCCGACCTTGCTGAACTCGTCAGGCTGGCTCGGTGCGGGACGGTCGTTTCACCTGGATCACCGGAGGCTCTTGCCCGGGCCGTGAGTGATGCCATGCGCGATCCGTCTGCGTGCGCAGCGATGGGCCAGGCAGGACGGGCGCACGTGATGGCTCATTACGCCCGAGGGTCAATCAGCGCGCAGTACGAGGCGCTTGTTCGCGAGGTGGCGGGCGTTCCATCGCGAGCCGTGAGCACACATGGCTGAGCGCGTGGCCCTCGTCACGGGCGCGACCGGCGCGGTTGGGCCAAGCGTCGTCCGCGCATGTCAGGCGGCCGGCTACTCGGTCCGAACGCTTTCAATTGACACGCCCGATCGAGACGCGTTGCCGCCGGGTGTCGACGCCCGCATCGGTGATGTGTGTGACAGCCAGACCGTTCGCTCGGCGGTTGCGGGTGTGGAGCTCGTCGTGCACCTCGCGGCACTGCTCCACCAGTTCGAACATCTGGCAGGACTGGTTCCCCAATATGAACGGGTCAACGTTGGCGGCACCGAGAACGTCGTGCGCGCCGCTGTCGCGGAGAATGTCAGGCGGCTGGTGTTCCTCAGTACCATTGCCGTGTATGGCCCTTCGTCTGGCCAGATGATTGACGAGAACACGCCGCCGCGCCCGGACACCGCCTATGGACGGACCAAGCTTGCGGCCGAACAGGCGGTGTTGTCGGCAACCTCAGGCAGACAGCCAATCGGAACAGTGCTGCGCGCGGCAGCAGCGTATGGTTCGCGCGTCAAGGGCAACTATCGACGACTCGCTGTGGCCATTGCGCGGCGCCGCCATGTCCCGTTGGGTCCAGGCCTCAACCGGCGGACAGTGGTGCACGATCGCGACCTGGCAAACGCAGTCGTACTGGCCGCCGGACATCCCGCCGCGGCCGGCGCTATCTTCAACATGTCAGACGGCCACGTCCACACGCTCGCGAACATCATCAATGCCATCTACCGAGCCGTTGGTCGCCGGCCCCCGCGGTTATACGTCCCATTGACCGCGGCGCGCGCTGCGACAAGTGTCTGCGAAAGCGCGTGCCGGGTCGTTGGAATTCGCCCGCCGATCACCAGGACCCTTCTGGAAAAGTACACCGAGGATATCGCGGTGGACGCAACGCTGATTCAGCGGGCACTGGGGTTTGCGCCGTCGGTCGATCTGGAGGCTGGCTGGCAGGAGACGATGGTGGCTCTTCGGGACGCCGGGGCGTGATCAGGAGTCCCGGTTCCGAGAGGGACCGACAGCGAGCAGAACACCCCGCGATGCAAACGTCCACAATCGGATGAAACCGAAGGGCCGAGAGGCGCACAGGGCATGCTGAGCTACATCCTCTGGGCAGGTGGCGCCGGGCTGATTTCGTCGGTTGGACTCGTCGCTGCGGCCAGATACTGGGCTCAGCGAAGCATGCTCCTCGACCACCCCAACGAGAGAAGCCTCCACGTTCGTCCCACTCCACGAGGTGGTGGTATTGGAATTGTGGTGCCCATTTGCTTCGCGATAGGGTCGGTGGGCGTGATGGAGCCAGCGACCAAAGCCGCCGCGACCTGGCTGGCGTCGGTCGGGCTGCTGATCGCGACGGTGGGCCTGGTCGACGACGTTCGTGGTTTGCCGGCCGTCACCCGCCTTGTCGCGCACGTGTCCGCGGGGGCTCTCGTCGTAGCCGGGATCGGTGTCTGGCGTACCTTCGCGTGGCCGGGCCTTTTGTTTGTCGATTTGGGATGGGCGGCTGTTCCGTTCACAGTCTTGCTGGTGGTTGGCCTTACCAACGCCTACAACTTCATGGACGGCGTCGACGGCATCGCGGGTAGCCAGGGTTTCGTTGCTGGATTCGGATGGATCGGCGCCGGGTACGCCCTTCAGGACCCGCTGTTGGTCGTAGCTGGCGCAGTCATCGCAATGGCGAGTTTCGGATTCCTGCTCTTCAATTGGTCGCCCGCGTCAGTCTTTATGGGCGACGTCGGGAGCTCTTTCCTCGGGTTTCTGTTGGCGGCTCTTGCGGTCTTCGCGGCGCCTCGATCTCCCGCGACCGCCACTGCCGGCATTCTGTTTCTCTGGCCGTTCGTATTCGACACCGCCTTCACCTTCCTGCGTCGCGTGGGCCGACGCGAGAACGTGCTTGGTGCCCATCGGAGCCACCTGTACCAACGGCTTGTTCTCACAGGAGTGTCGCACCGGACAGTGGCTCTCCTCTATGGGGCGCTCGCGACCGTTGGTGTGGCCGTCGGCAATGCCGTTGCGCGCGAAGCCGCAATCGCGTCCAGGGCTGGCGCACTGCTGATCGGTGCTCTTGCTGCCGGCCTGTGGCTGGCCGTGATCTGGCGAGAGCGCGCGGTCTCTGCCGGCCTCAATCCGACCCAGAGGCAGGTTCGGTAAGAACACTGCAGTTACGAACCCCAGCCGAGCGACCGGGCCGCGTTCACAACGGGACCTCAAAACGCGCAACCTGGTTGCGGTCGGCGTCGGTGAGCGAGCACGATTTCACAGGACCGACAAGACGGACCATGATCAAAGCCGCGATTCAAAAAGTTCTTTATTCGATGGGCTACGATGTGGTCCGGATGGCCACGAATTTCTCTGCCGAGGAACTGTCTGTCACCGAGCGCGTGAAGGGCTTGACAGCAACGGGGCCCGGTCGCATCGTCGGCCTGATGGATGCCGTGAAATACATCACCGCGAACCAGATTCCCGGTGCGATCATGGAGTGCGGCGTGTGGCGGGGAGGAAGCGTGATGGCGGCGCTGTACACGCTGGTCAGTCTCGGTGACACCTCGCGCGAGGTCTTCCTCTGTGACACTTTTGAGGGCATGTCTCCGCCGACCGAGAAGGATGTGATGTTCGACGGAACAAAGGCCGAGTCGGTCTTGACCGGTGTTGAAAAGCAGGAAGGCGTTGACAACTACTGGTGCTACGCCGGTGTTGAGTCGGTCCGCCAGAACGTTCTGAAGACCGGCTACCCGGCCGCCAGGCTTCACTTCGTCAAGGGCAAGGTTGAGGACACACTTCCGGCCGGCGCTCCTTGGCAAATCGCGCTGCTGCGGCTCGATACCGACTGGTACGAATCCACCAAACACGAGATGGAGCATCTTTATCCGCGCCTGGCCAACAATGGAGTGCTCATCATCGACGACTACGGTCACTGGAAGGGAGCGCGGCAGGCCGTGGATGAGTACTTTACCGCCCGGGGCCTCCGGCCTCTTTTGAGCCGGCTGGACTACACCGGGCGCATGATGGTCAAGTCCGGCGGCTGAACAATCGTGAGACGCTTCTTCAAATACACCGCCGTTGCTTACGAACGGCACCATACTGACCGGGGATTCGGCTGGGCGTGATGGCACAATCTCGCTCGGAGTGATGGGAGTTGTTCACGCTGGATCATCACTTGATTCGCGGCGTCCTGGGCCGATTGGGAGAGGCCGACGCCGCAGGACACGCCTCGATTCCAGCACCTGCTGGATGATGGCCGGCAGTGGGGCGTCAACTTCCAATATGCCGTGCAGCCTTCCCCTGGCGGGCTGGCGCAGGCGTTCATCGTCGGCAAGAGCCGCTACGGGCGGTACCTGGTGCGACTGCGCGCAGAGTCGGCGTAGACCCGAAATCATACGCAGATTCTCTGAGTGCCTGGTCTGAAGACCCGGCCTACAATTCTCGCGGCCGCACCTGGCATAAGACTGGGGGCGGCCGTTTTCGTGTACGCCATGCACGATCGTTCACTTGCTGGCGCCTCCTCGATGTTGGGCCTGTCAGCGCCCTCGTGTCGTCCCGCACGAGGGCAACATCGCAACGAATGTGATATGCTTTACGGAATCGCCAATTCCTAATATGTGCATGTTATGGAATTAGTACCCCGTTTTTTCGTCATCCCGGAGGGTTCGTGCCTGCTCCTCGGCCCACGGGGCACCGGGAAATCGACGTGGCTCACGCACCTGCTCCCTGACTCCCTGCGAATCGATCTCCTGAAACCAGACGTCTACCGCGAACTCAGTGCGCGCCCAGAACGGCTGGCCGCCCTCGCCGCCGCCACCCGGCCTGGCTCGATGATCGTGATTGACGAAGTCCAACGCGTGCCTGAACTTCTCAACGTCGTCCACGGCCTGATCGAATCGCCCTCACCCCGGCGTTTCGTGCTGACAGGATCGAGCGCGCGAAAACTCCGACGCGGCGGCACCGACCTGCTTGCCGGCCGCGCCGTGCTGCGCACGTTGCATCCCTTCATGGCCGCCGAGCTCCCGACCTTCGACCTCGACGCCGCGCTGCGCCTCGGGTTGTTGCCGCTGGTCCGCTCCTCCACGAACCCGGACGACACGCTCCGATCCTACGCCACGCTGTATCTCGAGCAAGAGGTACAACTCGAAGGGTGGGCGCGCAACACGGGCGCCTTCGCGCGGTTCCTCGAAGCCATCAGCTTCTCGCATGCCGAGGTCCTGAATCTGACGAACGTGGCGCGTGAGTGCCAGGTCGAACGGAAGACCGCTGCGGGCTACCTTGGCGTGCTGGAAGACCTGCTCCTCGCATTCAGGCTGCCCGTGTTCGCACGCCGAACTGCCCGGGCGACGACGGCCCACCCGAAATTCTACTTGTTTGACACGGGTATCTTCAGATCACTGCGGCCGACCGGACCACTCGACCACGACCGCGGCTTCACGGATGGTAACGCGCTCGAAGGTCTGGTCGCTCAGCACCTGCGGGCGTGGATCGCCTACTCGCGGCGCCGGGCCGATCTGTTCTACTGGGGGACACCGGGTGGCCTGGAGGTCGACTTCGTGATCTACGGAGACGCCGGCTTCTGGGCGATCGAAGTGAAGCACACAAACCGCGTTCGGCCGGAAGACCTGCGGGCGCTGCGCGCGTTCAAGCGCGACTACCCGGAGGCTGAGACGCGACTGTTGTACCGGGGGTCCGAACGTCTGCTCGTCGACGGCATCCTGTGTGTGCCGGTGGACGAGTACCTTGTGGCGCTTCGCCCCGACAGCAACCCGTAGAGAATCACTCCCGGAGTGTTTGTGCCGCCGCACATCTCGCGCCAGCCCTCGCCCGCCGCCCCAGTCCGGAGTACACTGAACATCCCATGAGTCCGCGTAAAGGCATCATTCTGGCTGGCGGGGCGGGGACACGACTGTACCCGGCGACGCAGGCGGTGTCGAAGCAGCTCCTGCCCATCTACGACAAGCCGATGATCTACTACCCGCTGACCACGCTGATGCTGGCGGGGATCCGGGACGTGCTCGTCATCTCGACGCCGCAGGACACGCCACGATTCCAGCACCTGCTGGGCGATGGCCGGCAGTGGGGCGTCAACTTCCAATATGCCGTGCAGCCTTCCCCAGGCGGGCTGGCGCAGGCGTTTATCGTCGGCCGCACTTTCGTCGATGGCGCGCCGTCGGCGCTGGTGCTTGGCGACAACATCTTCTACGGCGACAGCCTGCAGACGCTGCTGGCTCGGGTGATAGGTCGAACGCAGGGCGCGACGGTGTTTGCGTACCACGTTGACGATCCGGAGCGATACGGAGTCGTGGCCTTCGACGGGCAGGGCAGGGCGACGTCGATCGAGGAGAAGCCGAAACAGCCGAAATCAAGTTACGCGGTGACGGGGCTGTACTTCTACGACAGCCAGGTGAGCGATATGGCCGCGTCGCTCAAACCGTCGGCGCGCGGGGAGCTTGAGATCTCGGATCTGAACAGGCTCTACCTCGAGCGCGGCCAGCTCACCGTCGAACGCATGGGACGCGGCTACGCGTGGCTCGACACGGGCACGCACGAATCGATGCTCGAGGCGAGCCTCTTTATCCAGACGATCGAGCGGCGGCAGGGCCTGAAGATCGCCTGCCCGGAAGAAATCGCGTACCGGCTCGGCTACATTGACGCCGAGCAGTTGGGGACGCTTGCGCACGGCCTCGGCAAGAGCGACTACGGGCGGTACCTGGTGCGACTGCTGGCGGAATAGGGGCAAGAACCACAGACGAGCCCGCACCTCTCTGGATCCTGGCGGATCCCGATGTGCGGTAGGATAATGGCGGTGACTGCAACGTCGGCGGACGTCGTGGAAGGTTGGCCTATGGATTCGGTTGCGCTGCTTGCGAGAATCACACAGGATCCCGGCCGGTGTGGCGGCCGCCCCACCGTGCGACACCTCAGGATCCGGGTGAGTGACATTCTCGAGATGCTGGCTAGTGGTGTGTCGGCTCACGAGATCCTGTCCGATTTTCCGGATCTGGAACCTGACGACATTCGTGCGTGCCTGCTGTTTGCTGCTCGTCGCACCGCGTTCCCACGGGCCGCGGCGTGAAACTGTGGATTGACGCTCAGTTGCCTCCGGCGCTCGCCGCTTGGATCGCCGACCGGTTTGATGTCGAGGCCAGCAACCTCGACGCATTGGGTCTCAGGCACGCTGACGACGCTCAGATCTTCGCGGCGCTCCGCGATGCCGGCAATGTGATCGTGTCCAAAGACGAAGATTTCGTGGACATGGTCACCAGGCTCGGTCCGCCGCCGCAGGTTCTTTGGGTCACTTGTGGAAACGTGACGAACCGAGTGTTGCACACGGTCCTTTCCGCAGGCCTACCGAATGGCCTTGAACTGCTCAAGCACGGTGAACCGATCGTGGAAATTTCCGGAGAGTAATCACTCCCGAGGTGATTGTGCCCTACGTTCACGCGCAGAATTCCCGGGCGAGTCGCCTCACCTGGCCCGCGAGATAAAGGGGCAGCGACAAGATCTCCGCCGACGCCGACCGATCGCCCGTCATCTTCAACACCTCGATGCCGGGCTTTCCCATGTACAGCCGGATCGCCTTCGAGCGCTTCTTCTCGCCGAGGAACTGGAACACGGACCGCAACGCGCCCCCCCGCGCGGCCTTGACCTCGATCGGCAGCACGTCGGCGCCCTCGCTGATGACGTAGTCCACCTCGGCGTTGGCGTTCGGCGCCTCCCGGTGCCAGTAGAACAGCGGCGTATCCTGAAACGGCCATCCCGACACGAGCAGCTCCTGACCCACGAATTGTTCAGCGAGCGCCCCCTCGTTGACGGTCAGCACGCCACCGGCCGGAACCAGCCCCAACCCGCACACCTGATTCACCAGGCCCACGTCCATGAACAGCGTCTTGAAGTGCTTGTTGCTGGCCTCAGCTCCCAGCGGAATACCGTTCGCCGACGTGTGACGCACGAGGTGGGCGATCCGGCTTCGCGCAAGCAGGTCGAGCGCCGTGCGCACGTCCGCCGCACGCCGGTCAGGGCTGATGTTGACGTACTTGACCTTGTGACCGACGTGCTGTGCCACGTGTCGATAGGCGCGCTGCAGGAGATCCTGCTGCCCCCGCGTGCCGTACTTCGCGAAATCATCCTGCAGCGTCGCGACGATGGAGTACTGGAGGCGCTGGACGTCGATCAGTGGCGCGCGTTCGACGTAGGCGTCGACGGCGGCCGGCATGCCGCCCACCAGCAGGTAGTGTCGCAACGTCTCTTCGAGCCGCCCGGCCACCGCGTCGGCGATGGTGTCGCCGACGTGGAACGCACCCACGACATCGGCCAATGCGTCGCCTTCGCTCGCGCGGACAAACTCCTCGAACGACAGGGGATAGAGAAAGTGGTACTCGACACGGCCGACGGGCATCGGGTGCGCGAAGTCGCGCAGCGCAAAATCGAGCAGCGACCCGGCGGCAATGATGTGGAGGTCGGGTACAAGCTCGGCGAAATACCGCAGGGCTGCCAATGCGCGGGGACAGGCCTGAATTTCATCGAGGAAAAGGAGATGACTGCCCGGGACCAGGCGCTGTCGCTTGAGAAGGGACAACTCCTGCAGGAGCTTCGTTGGATCCGATTGGTCGAACACGGAGTGCAGGTGGCGCTCGCGTTCGAGGTCCACGGTAACGACCGCGTCGAATGCCGAGCGACCCCAATGCTCGACGAGATGTGTTTTCCCGACCTGTCTCGCGCCGCGCAGGATGAGGGGCTTGCTGTTTGGCCGGTTGCGCCAGGCTGAAAGATCGACAGCAGCTTGTCTGGCTAACATGGTTTGTATTTTATTATCGCTAGCGACATTTTACAATCCATTCCCGGCGTGATTGCGCCACCCGTGGCCGCCCTCCGCATAAGACGCGGGGGCGGCCTTCTTAATGTCTGCTCCACCAGAAGATCCGCCGTGGACGGCTGAAAGCCGACGCGTTGGGTTATAAACTTGGCGCACTGGAAGAGGCGCAATACAATAAGTTGCACTAAATGAAATCTTATGTATAGTCTAACGCCACTGCTACCCATAAGGCACCACATAGCAAGCCTCGACAGTTTGTTCTACATTAAGTTACACTAAGCGCCACCTTGTGTTGAGTAGTCGCGGATAGGTCCGCCGACAGGCGATAGCGACTGGCACTGCGCATGCGTTGAATATGGCGCCCATGCAGCCGATCCGACACCTCACCGGAAGCCTCGAGCGTTTGGCGACTGCCGAGCATTGCTTGTTTACACCGGACGATCTGCGCGCCTTGTTCCCGGACACATCGACGTCCGCTTTCAAGACCCTCCTGAGCCGGGCCGAACGGAGCGGGCATCTTGCGCGGGTGTGCCGCGGGCTGTATCTGTACGACAGAGTCGATTATCCGCGCGGGCTCGTGTTGTTTCATGCGGCTGCCAGACTGCGAGCCGACACGTTCAACTACATCAGCCTTGAAACCGTGCTCAGCGACGCCGGCGTGATTTCGCAGATGCCAATCGATTCGATTACCGTGATGTCGTCCGGGCGCAGCGGCACGATCCGCTGCGGCGCCTGGGGCACCATCGCGTTTGTGCATACGCGCAAGGGCCCCGATGATGTCGGCAACCAGGTGCATTATGACCAGCGCTGTCATCTGTGGCGGGCCTCGGTGCGACTGGCTGTGCAGGACATGCGCGCCACGCGCCGAAGTCTGGATCTGATCGATTGGATCGTCGTCCATGAACTTGTTTGACCAGCTGGTGGACGAAGCCCTGCGCAACCAGCAGGGACTGTCGCCGCTCAGAATCGTCGTGGAAAAGGAGTTGCTGCATCACGATATCTTGCGGGAGATGAGCCGCGCGGGTCTTCTCGCGACGCTGACGTCGATGGGCGGCATGTGCCTGCGCATGTGCTACGGCTCGAGTCGATTGAGCGAGGATCTCGACTTCACGGGCGGTGCTGATTTCAATCGGGAACGGTTATCCGATCTGGCCGCGGTGTTGATCGACCGTCTTCAGCGCAAGTACGGATTGCGCGTTGAAGTCGGCGAGCCCACCCGCGAAACGGGGAACGTTGATACTTGGAAATTGAAGCTGCAGACTCGGCCCGAGCAGCCCGACCACCCTGCGCAGCGGATCAATATCGATATTTGCGCCATTCCCAGCTACCAGCCCCGCCCGATGATGTTGCGCAATCAGTACGTCGTAGAC
>Ga0315286_10004664_pt1 | contig 13150 bp, 10 predicted proteins | sample YL17G10_0_MG_FD_205038 | JGI IMG/M metagenome (GOLD analysis project Ga0315286, IMG submission 205038) | Sediment microbial communities from Yellowstone Lake, YNP, Wyoming, USA - YL17G10_0 | ecosystem: Environmental > Aquatic > Freshwater > Lake > Sediment | place: USA: Wyoming | collected... | reverse complement strand
GAAGAATTGGCCCGGTCCGAGGACCTGGGCGATTACTTCCGAATCAAAGCGGACAACAGAGATCTGAATTACAACAAATACTTTGTGGAAGGGGAACAGCAAGTGTCTTCCGAACAGGATTACGGTTCGGAGAACGCCAGGAGGCTTTCGGTCAGGGAAATCAAAGAGGTTTTGCTCAAAGTCGGCTACGTGAGAAAGGAATTGGAGCATGTGTCATGAAAAAGGTCTTGATCACCGGGGTCCAAGGCTTTATCGGCAGGAATTTGCTGACCCATTTGTCCACCTTGCCTTTGTATCAAATTCAAGGGATCGATATAGACAACACTCCGGCCGATCTTGAGCAGGGAATCCGCGAAGCGGATTTCATCTTTCATCTGGCGGGGGTGAACCGGCCCCAGCATGAATCCGAGTTTGAAACCGGCAATGCCGAATTGTCCGTCCGGATTACGGAGATGCTGAGGAGATTCAGCAAACGGACGACCCTCTTTTTCAGCTCATCCATCCAAGCGGAGATTGACAATCCCTATGGAAGAAGCAAAAAAAAGGCCGAAGATGCTTTGATCGCCTATGGAACAGAGACGGGGGCGCCGGTCTGTATTTTTCGATTGCCCAATGTTTTCGGGAAGTGGTGCCGGCCCAACTACAACTCCGCCGTGGCTACGTTTTGTTACAACATCATCCGGGATATCCCCATCACCCTTTCCGATCCGAACAAAGAACTCGTTCTGGTTTATATCGAGGACGTGATTCGTGAGTTCCTGGAACTGTTGGCCGGAAACTCCTATGAAACGGGCAAATATTTTTATTCGGTTTCAAAGGTCTTCCGCATCACGCTGGGCGATTTGGCGGAAAAATTGAGAGAGTTCAAATCCTTTCGTGTCACAAACATGATCCCTGATTTGAATGATGATTTTTCCAGAGCCCTCTATACAACGTATCTGTCCTATCTGCCGGAGGACGGCTTCTCCTATCCTCTTGATCAGAAGGCGGATGCCCGCGGCCTTCTAGCCGAATTTCTCAAATCCAGGGACATGGGCCAGATATTTTTGTCGAAAACCATTCCGGGCATTACCCGGGGCAACCATTATCATCACGCCAAGGTCGAAAAATTCTGCGTGATCCAGGGGAAAGCCGTCATTCGCTTCAGGCATATTCAAAACGGCCGTGTCCTTGAATACAATGTGGATGGCGATCATATCGATGTGGTGGATATCCCTCCGGGGTACACGCATTCGCTGGAGAACGTCGGCCGGGATGTTGTTCTCACGCTATTTTGGGCAAGCGAATTGTTCGATGCGGGAAAACCCGACACCTATCCGATGGACGTGTTGAAATGACGAAAATGAAAGTGATGACTGTCCTCGGCACCCGTCCGGAAATTATTCGCCTGTCCCGCGTCATGGCCGCCCTGGATCGCTATGTCAAACAGGTGATTGTCCACACCGGGCAAAATTATGATTACGAATTAAGCCAGGTTTTTTTTGAGGATTTGGAAATTCGAAAACCGGATTATTTCCTTGAAGCAGCCGGAACAACCGCATGTGAGACGGTCGGCCAGGTCATTTCAAAAATCGATGAAGTCTTGGGCGAGGAAAAACCGGATGCTTTTCTGGTGCTCGGCGATACCAACAGTTGTCTTGCCGCTTATTCTGCCAAACGGAGAAAAATCCCGATTTTTCACATGGAAGCCGGCAATCGATGTTTCGATCAGCGGGTGCCGGAGGAGATCAACAGGAAAATTGTCGATCATATCAGCGACATCAATTTGACCTATTCCGGTATCGCCCGCGAATACCTGCTGCGGGAAGGGCTGCCGCCGGATCTGGTGATCAAAACCGGCTCGCCGATGTACGAAGTCCTGCACCATTACCTGCCCAAGATCGAGCGCTCGACGATTTTGGCCGATCTCCATCTGCAGGCAAACGATTACTTCGTGGTCAGCGCCCATCGGGAGGAGAATATCGAACCTGAAGGCAGCTTCCGCAAGCTCGCCGTCATGCTCAATACCCTGGTGCAGAATTACGGCAGGCGGGTGATCGTCTCGACTCATCCGCGTACCCGCAAACGGGTGGAGAGTCTCGGGATCGCTATTGACGAGCGGGTCGAATTCTTAAAACCTCTCGGTCTGACCGACTATGTTCACCTGCAAATGCACGCCCAAGCGGTCCTTTCCGACAGCGGCACGATCAACGAAGAGTCGTCGATCCTCAACTTCCCGGCGCTCAATCTGCGGGAAGCCCACGAACGGCCGGAAGGAATGGAGGAGGCGAGTGTGATGCTGACCGGTCTGGAGATCAACCGGATCGAACAGGGGTTGGAGATCCTCGCGGATCAGAAGCGGGCGGGGGAACGCACTCTGCGTTTGGTGGCTGATTACTCGATGCCGAATGTCTCGGAGAAGGTGGTGCGGATTATTCTGGGCTATACCGATTACGTAAATCGGAATGTATGGAAGAAATACTGAGGCCAAAAAAATGAAGGATCCAGTTTATGCAAAAAACGGTGTCGATCGTAGTTCCCTATTATAACCGATCAAAATCCTTGCCTAGGTTGTTGAGCGAGCTTCCCAAACAAACCTATCCTCATCGCCTGATTGAAGTGGTGATCGTTGATGATGGCTCGCCTGATCCGGCGGCTCCCGTTGCGGCAATCGCCAAAGACGACTTTGGCGATTTCAAAGGGTTTAGCGTTCTTCGACACTCGGCGAATAAAGGAAGAGCGAGCGCGCGCAACAGCGGCACCCGGGCCTCAATCGGGGAGGTCGTGGTTTTTATTGATGCTGACGATTTTCCGTCTGCGGATTATATTGAGAAGACCGTCGATATTCATTCCCATTTCGATCATGTTGCTGTTCGAGCCAACATTCGTATTCTGCCGGAACTTTGCCGCTCGAGCGCATTTTTACGCTATCGAGACTCACGATTCCTTGGCGCCAGAAACCCCGCGAAGATAAAGAACTTAGATTTGGAGAATTTACCCCCCAATTTCTTCGGAACTTGCGGAGTTTCGATTGAGCGCTCCGATTTGTTAAGAGTCGGTCTTTTTGATGAAACTTTCTCGAGTTATGGCGGGGAGGATGAAGAATTGGGGTTCCGGCTTTTCAGCAGCGGAATACGCATTGTCTTTGGCGCCGAGGCGAACATGTGGGATGCGGACAGGCTGCTATCCCTTGAAGGAGAGTGCTCCAAATACAGATCCTATGGAGAACGTAGCGGGGCACGACTATTCGCCAAATGCCCTGATTATCGGAAATACTCGGCGTTTAGCCGTTTAGAATCAATAAACGCTCACGATGATGGCGCAGGTGGCGTGATCAAGAAAATGCTATTCCGGTCGGTGGTCTTGCCGCGGTTGGCTCGATATTTGCAGAAAGCCCTATCGATTCTGGATCATCGCCCACTCCCTTGGGATCCACCCGGAATATTCTACTTATACGTTTTAAGTGCAAGCTATTTAGCCGGGGTTAAGGCGCGCAAGAAGCGCAAGCCGGAATGATTATCATTTCTTGTTGATTATGAAAAAACAAAAAATATTGATTACAGGTGGGGCGGGCTTCATTGGCCGCCATTTAACGGCCCATCTGCAAAAAGCCGGTCATTGCGTGCGCTGGCTTGATAATCTGGACCCTCAGGTGCATGGCCCAACCGCCATCCGGGACCCGGCTTATTGCCGCCAGGCCGATGAAATGCTGCTTGGGGATGTGCGGGTGCGGGAAGATTGGCAGCGGGCTTTGCAAGGAATGGATGCGGTGTTTCACCTGGCGGCCCAAACAGGGACCGGGCAGTCCATGTATCAGGTGGCGCGGTATACGGACGTGAATGTGGGGGGAACGGCGTTGCTTTGGGATGTGCTGGCGAACGAAGCGACTGAGGTCAAAAAGGTGGTCGTAGCCTCTTCGCGTTCGATTTATGGCGAAGGATCATATGCGTGTCTCGCTCACGGCGGGAGCGTGGTCCCTGAACCGCGGTCTAAAGCGGAGCTGCAGCAAGGGCGTTGGGAGGTGGCGTGCCCCAGCTGCGGCCGCGCACTTCAACCCATGGCTACGCCCGAAACTTGTTCGGCCCTGCCGGCATCACTCTATGCCTGCACCAAATTGGCGCAAGAGCAGATGTCGTTGACCATGGGAAAATCGTTGAACATCTTGACGATGGCCCTGCGTTTTCAGAACGTCTATGGCCCCGGCCAATCCATGCAAAATCCTTACACGGGAATTATTTCTATCTTCAGCAATCAGTTTCGTCAAAACCTTCCTATCAATATATTTGAAGATGGGCTGGAAAGCCGAGATTTTATTTTTGTAGATGACGTGGCGCGCGCGTGTGCTTGGACATTAGAATTAGATCGCCCTACGGCGATCTTTAACGTAGGAAGCGGTCAGGCTACCAAGGTCATTGATTTGGCCCGGATTTTAAAAGGGTGTTGGAACAGCACCAGCCGGATTGCCATCTCAGGAAATTATCGAGTGGGGGATATCCGGCATAATTGGGCTGATACCTCTCGTTTGCAAAAGGCTTGGCCCACGTGGAAGACGACCTCCTTGAGCAAGGGCTTGGCAAAATATGTGCGCTGGGCACAAACGCAAGCGATTTTTCCCGACCATTCTGATCGGGCGATGAATGAATTGAAAAAGAGGAATCTATGAAACTTAAAAAGACGCTCCTCGCTGATTTGCAGCGGCACTATTATTTTGGCGGTCGGAAAGATTATAGGCCGGGGGCAGGCAAATTGCTTTTGAATATGTTCAATCCCCGCTTTTTGCCCGTGATGTTCTGCCGGGTGGCACATGCGTTATACAAATGCAGATTGACGCCGCTGGCGCGCTTGGTGTCATTGCAGAATTTCGTGTTATTTGGGATTGAGATCGGAATGCGCTGCGAGATCGGGGACGGGGTGTATTTTCCTCATACCGTGGGTACGGTCATCGGCGCCCAGCGCATAGGGCGGAATGCGGTGATTTACCACGGGGTCACTTTTGGGGCAAAGGAAATCGATCTGGACTATGCGGAGAATAAGCGCCCCATTGTAGGCGACAATGTGATTATCGGCTCCGGCGCCAAAGTGTTGGGCGGCATTTCCATTGGGGATAATGTCGTTATTGGGGCGAATGCCGTCGTCCTAGAATCCGTGCCGGCGGGGGTGGTGGTCGGCGGGGTGCCGGCTAAAATATTGCGTCAAATTGATATGCGCCAGGAGTGAAAGGAAGCTATGGACACGGTCGTAGATTTATCTATCATCATCGCAAGCTATAATACCAAGGAACTGTTGCGCGGTTGCTTGGAATCCATCTATGTGAATACAGGCGAAATCAGCTACGAAATAATCGTGGTCGATGATTGTTCGACAGATGGCAGCCCGGAGATGGTTCGAGATCTTTTTCCACAGGCACGTTTGATTTGTAATCCAAATAATCTGCGCTATGTCAAGACGAACAACGTAGGCTTGCTCGCGGCGAAGGGGCGTTATGGTTTGTTGCTCAATAGCGACGTTGAAGTTCAATCCGGCGCATTTGACGCGCTCGTGCGTTTTATGGATGCACATCCTGATGCTGCCGCGGCCGGCACCAAACTCATCAATCCCGATGGTTCGGTGCAACACTGCATTCGCGCCTTTGTCGGGCCGGCGGCCGTGTTTTTTCAATCGATCAATCTCCACAAAATCTGGCCGGGCAATCCCCTGACTCGGGGCTATTACAACACGGATTTTGACTATAGCCAAGTGCAAACGGTCCCGCATATTGGCACCACGAGTTTTATTATTCGGCGGAGCACTTGGGAAAAATATGGAATGTTGGATGAACACTTCGCCCAGTTTTTGGGGGATTTCGCCTATTGCTATATGCTGGGGCAATACCAGCAGAAAATCTATTATGTTCCTGACGCCGTGGTATTGCATTATGGGAGTCAGACGATTAATCAAGCAGGCTTGAAACAGATTCGCGCATTGCACGAGGCTTTGCGGGTATTTTATGATTTGTATTATGCTTCTGAGCATAATCTGTGGTCGCGGGGGTTGATGCGTTTTGGGATTTGGGGGCGAGAGAGAATCAAAATTATTGAATATATGCTCTCCAGCGACAAACGCGTGATCAAGGGCCCCGGAGCGCCGCCGGCGGCTGCTTCCAAAAAAAGCCAGATAATCAAACCTAAGGCATGAGTTCAATCGGATCGGAAAGATCGCAGATTGGCAAATCATTTTATTCGGAGGCAACGAGCCATTTTGGCAAATGGGGCTATCGTTTGATAGGAAATGGAGAATGAGAATTCTGGCGACCGGTGCAACCGGTGCGGTTGGTCCGCGCGTTGTGTCGGCGTTGCGTGATGCCGGCCATCGTGTTCTTGTCTTGGCCATGGATGCGCCTACTCCGGGCCTTCTCCCGGAGGATGTGGAAAGTCGACTTGGCGACATCACCGACTCGGCTGTCGTGGCGGCGTCAATGTCCGGAATTGACGTCGTCGTTCATTTGGCCGCCCTCCTGCACATCGTCCATTACGCTCCGGCATTGCGCGAGAAATATGAGCGCATTAATGTGGGCGGCGCAGCAACGGTGGTAGATGCGGCGGTTAAGGCGGGTGTTCAACGAGTCATATTGGCCAGCACGATTGCCGTATATGGTCCTTCAGACGGCAAAATTCTCGACGAGGATTCAAATGCAAACCCGGGCACAATTTATGCTAAGACAAAGCTGGCTGCCGAAAAATATGTCATGAAGGCCCGGGGTGCGGATGGCCAACCCGTTGGAACCGTGCTCCGTTTTAGTGCGGTCTATGGGTCTCGCATCAAAGGCAACTATCATCGCCTGGTACAGGCGTTGGCCCGCGGTCGATTTGTTGGGTTCGGGGATGGGTCGAATCGGCGTACGTTGATCTATGACAAAGACCTGGCGCAGGCCGTCGTGCTGGCTGTGTCACATCATGCGGCCGCAGGACAGATATTCAATGTGACCGATGGCCGATTTCACACGTTGAAGGAAATCATAGCGGCCATGAGTCTGGCCCTTGGGCGAATCCCGCCACGCTATTCACTTCCCTCGAAGCCGGTGCGTTGGGCGGCAGGATTGTTGGAAGATGCCGCGAAAGTCCTCGGGCGTCAGTCCCCCATTGGGCGCGCCACGATAGACAAGTACATTGAAGACAGTGCCGTCAGCGGCGAAAAAATTGGCCGCCTCCTTGGTTTTGTCCCGCACTACGACCTGGCATCTGGTTGGCGCGAGACGGTTGAGGATATGCGCCATGCCGGTGAGCTGTGAAGATCATCTGTTTGCCTCGTTTACGCTTTTTCCCGGGAAACGGCGACGAATTGGCAAAGGAATCGACTAAAGCGGCGAAATGGTGTCGGGAGGAACAGACGAAACGTGGAACGTGAGATAGCCCTTTGCTTGCAGGCCATGGTCCTCGGTGCTCTCGGCGCCTTCCTGGTTAGCCGTTATGGCCATCGCCTGGGATTGATAGACCAGCCGACCTCGCGCAGTTCCCATTCTCGGCCCACCCCCAAGGGAGGCGCCGTTGGGATGGTCGTTGTATTTCTGGTTACGGCTGTTGTTTTGGATATGCCCATTGCCTTTTGGCTACCGCTGGGGGCTATGGCCGGGCTGTCCCTCCGGGGGGATCAGGTTGAAATCTCACCCAAACTGCGGTTGCCTATGCACTTCATTCTGATGGGGATCCTGGTCATGGGGACAAGAGCGAGCCTTTATCCGGACATTCCGAGATTATTTATTGCTCTGTTTTGGATTATTTTTATCGTCGGGACCGCCAATTTCTACAATTTTATGGACGGCATCGACGGCATTGCCGGCATCAGCGGAGTGGTCGGATTCGGACTGCTGGCGTTTGTAACATTTAAAGATCAACCCAAGATCGGTCTTGTGGCCACTTGTATGGCGTTGGCCTGCCTGGGTTTTCTGCCGTTCAACCTTCCCCGGGCGCGGGTGTTCATGGGCGATGTGGGCAGCATTTTATTGGGGGGAGTATTTGCCGGACTGGTCTACCTGGCATCCCGCACACCCTTGGATTTCCTGTGTATGATTTCTTTCCTGTTTCCGTTTTATGCCGACGAACTGACGACAATGGTAGTCCGGCTGAGAGCCGGAGAAAACCCGATTCAAGCCCATCGACGGCACATTTACCAACTGCTGGCTAATGAGCGACAAATTCCGCATTGGCGGATATCCGGGGGCTATGGTTTTTTTCAATTCCTCGTGGGCGTAAGCGCTATAACAAGTAAGGCGCTTGGCTTTGCCGCTATGCTGGCAGTTCTGATAAGTTGGATTGTGCTTTTTGTGATTGGAGGATTTTACGTCAGGAGGAAAGCCGCGGCGGGCTTCCTTCCGCCCCTTCCTTGAAGCCGGATTGACCGGACCATCCATTTACGCGATAATCAAGTGATATCTTCATATTAGGGACGCGATGTAGAGCCTAGGTTGGGATGATTGAAATGCAGGAAAAAATTTTAAAATATTACAAAGAAATATTTCGCATAACGGCGACGAAACGAAGAGTCTTTTTTTTGATCATGGATACTTTCTTGATCTCGCTTTCGCTCTATATTTCCTTCTGGATGAGATTTGACGGAGGGATACCGAGCCAATACCTGAGTAATTTTCGATATTACATCCCCCTTGTCCTCATCCTTAAGCTGTGTCTGCTTTTTTTCAATGGAATGTACAATATCTCTTGGCGGTTTTTCGGGCTTAAAGAATCGATCAAGCTGTTCAGCGCCGTCTCCTTGTCGTCCTTCGGAATGGCGATTTTCCTTTTCTTTTTTAAGAGTTATGCGCCCTTTCAAGGATTTCCCCGGTCGGTGCTTCTCGTGGATTATATTTTCACGCTCAGTTTTATCGGAACACTCCGGATATCGAAAAGAGCGGTCAGGGAATACATCAATAAGGCTGAAAGGTTAAGACTGGGGAGAATCAAGACGTTGATCATCGGCGCGGGAAGTGCCGGCCAGCAGATCGGCCGGGAAATGTTGAATAATAAGAAATCCAAGTACTTCCCGATTGGATTCGTTGACGACGACCCGGCTAAGCGGGGATTGAGCATTCATGGAATCAGGGTCCTGGGAACAAGGGAAGAAATACCGGGGATTTTAAAAGATAACCATATTGATGAGGTTCTTGTCGCCATTCCTTCATCGAGCTCAAAAGATATCCGGCAGATTGTCGAGATTATACGGAATTCGGAAGAAGCAAAAAAGATTAAAATATTGCCGGGGATTATGGATCTCGTTGATGGGAACGTTTCCTTGTCGGACATTCAGGAAATTCAGGTCGAAGATCTTTTAGGGAGGGCGCCGGTCGAAATCGATTATTCCGCCATCAGAAGCTTCATAAAGGGAAAATGCACGCTTATCACCGGCGCCGGAGGATCGATCGGCGGAGAGCTCGCGCGGACGGTTCTCCCGTTTGAGCCTAAAAAGCTTATTTTGCTCGATATCGATGAAACCGAGCTTTATTATCTCATGAATCGCTTCAAATCGGTCTCCATCGAAACCATCCCGGTTATCGGAGACATCAGGGATCGAACAAAGATGGAAGCCGTCTTTGAACGATATCGGCCCCAGGTCATCTTCCATGCGGCAGCCTACAAACATGTTCCTATTCTTGAATCCTATCCTGAGGAAGCGGTTAAAACGAACATTATCGGCACAAGATTATTAGGCGAGCTCGCCATTAAATACAGCGTTGAAACGTTCGTGAACATCTCTACGGACAAAGCCATCAATCCGACAAGCGTCATGGGTGCGACGAAGCGAATCAGCGAAGAAATGCTCAAGGCCCTGAACGAGAAAAATGGAACAAAGTTCATTTCCGTGAGATTCGGTAACGTTGTCGGAAGCCGGGGAAGCGTCATTCCCGTTTTCAAAGAGCAAATCAGAAAAGGCGGTCCGGTCACGGTTACGCATCCGGAGATGCGACGATATTTCATGGTGACCTCCGAAGCCGTGCTCATCGTCCTCGAGGCGGCGGCGATCGGTCAAGGCGGGGAAGCCTATGTCCTCGATATGGGAGAACCGGTGAAAATCGTGGACCTTGCAAGAGAAATGATCAAACTCAGCGGTCATGAGCCCGATGTCGATATTCCGATTATTTATACAGGACTCAGGCCGGGAGAAAAGCTTTTTGAGGAAATCTTGGGCGCGGAAGAAGGGTCGGAGGCGACCGAGCATGACAAGATCTACAGAATAAGAGATTCCCGGCCGAGGGACGAGAAAGCGCTTTGGGTTGCGGTCGATAAGCTCAATGAACTTTGTGCCGCGAACTGCCCGCGGGAGCAGATTATTAAACACTTACGAGAAATCGTGCCTACCTTTAAGCCGAACGTTCCTGATCATTCCCTCTTAAATTGGTAATGCGAAAATCAGCCTGCCGTAGGCCTTATGTCGTATTGTCCTTATTGGTCGGTATCGGAATCGGCATTTTTTACTATAAATACGTTCCCTTCGTCACATCCTTTCAAATAGCATTAATTCCGGTTCTTCTAACGGTCTTTCTGACGACGATCATCTCCCCCACATGGGGAACCTTGCTATTTATTTTAGTGTTTCCGTTGATCAACAACCTGCCTTATTTTTTTGGAATCTCCGAACCGATACCTTTTGCGCCGACCGCCCTCCTGCTCGGTCTATTTTATTTGTGGGCCCGGCTCATTGGGAGTGCGACTCAAGGTCCGGGGTCGACGACGTTTCGTCCGATTTTCAGGCCCATGAGTCTCTTCCTCGTTTTGGTTATGATGTCGGCGCTCGTCACGTTCCTTCGATATGCGAACTATTTTCCCTTCAGGAGCGATAACATATATGAACTGACGGCCAATATCCATCGCGTCACTTCCGGCGGCGCGATTATGAGTGTCATATTCACGGCCCTCAGCTATCTGACGGGCATCGGTGTTTTTTTATCGTTCATTATGTCGTTGAATTCCTCCCTTCTTGTTAGGCGAGCCATCATGGCGTTAGCTCTAGGCGCAGGAATTTCTTTGTTATTTGCGGGTTATCAACACTTCTGGAATCTCACATTAGGCAATAATCCGATTAGCATAAGTCATGGGCTCATCAATGGGACGTTCAAGGATGCCATGTCGTTTGGAGCTTATTTAGCGATCATGGCCCCCTTAATGTTATGCGCGGGTTTCGGGTCTCGGAAGGCCATGCGCGCTGTTTTCGGGGGATTGTTCTTTTTTTCGAGTTTCATGATTCTTTTTACCGGATCGAAAAGTGGATTTCTCATTCTGCTTTTCATGGTCATGATCGTGGTCATCATCAGCATTTCCCCTTTGGGGAAACAGAGGGGCATGCCGGAACGAAAGGAAAATATCCGGAAAAAATTCCCCGGAGTGACCTTCTTCGCTTCTCTCGTAATCGTCGGCCTTATCATCCTGTTTGGGATCGCCCATAAAGATGCTCTTATCAAAACAATCTCCTCTTCAAGCACGATCGAAAGGATCAAGGCGGTCGTATCAAACCCGGCTCTTGACAATATTCTTGTCGTCAGAGGCAATGCGTCCTGGCCACTTGCCGCCGCCATGATTAAGGACTATCCGTTATCCGGAGTCGGGATCGGCGGATACATCATCGAGATATCAAACTACGCCCAAGAGAAGAACATCACGATCGGTATTCCGGAATCCGCTGAAAATTCCACTCTCCAGATCGGATCCGAACTGGGTTTGATCGGCCTTATCGCGGCGGCCTGGATCTTTTGGGAAATCATGAGGCATATCCTGGGGTTATTCAAGGCCAAACCGAGTTCCTCTTCGGATCGCTACTTGATCATCGGATTAACGGGAGGAATTCTTGCTTTCGTTCTTATCAGTTTTGTTCACACCTTTATTTGGAGCTACGAGATCAAGTATATGTTTTGGCTGATGGTCGGATTGCTTTTCTGCCTCAAGCCCCAGGAACGGCGTGCGGAAAAACCTCGATGGTTTAAAAGGAAAGAAATCGTAGCCGGGCTTATCCTCGCCACGGCTTTTTCTGCTATCCACTTCTGGAATTCTACTCATTCTCTGTCACTTGAAAGCAGAACAATGAAGTACGACCTCAATCGGGAATTCGGCCTCGATAAGCTCGAGAAGACGGCGGACGGCCGGGAATTCCGCTGGACCCGGGAATACGGCGGTATCCCCGTCAAACTCGAAAAACCCGCCCTCCTTCTCCCCATTCATGCCTCTCACCCTGATATCCAGCAAAAGCCGATCCACATCAAATTTTATCTTGTCGAGGATTTCTTCAAGCATAAGGTATTTCTCAAAGAGATCACGCTCCTCCGAAACGAGTGGCAGGACGTCGCTCTCTCCGTTCCTCCGGAAAATATCGGCCAAGAGGCTATCCTTCTTCTTAAAATCAACCGGACTTGGAATCCCCTAAAGACAAAAGGCGTTCCCGACCCGCGGAATCTGGGTGTCGCCATAGGGAAGATCGAGTTTCGGAACCGATAACCTTATCTTTTCGGGGACACGTACCGAATTCCAGAGAATTGGGCGCACATTTCGCCCTCCCCGCGTACGGTTCTTCATTTTGAGGGCGTGAACAGCGAGGGTCCCCCGGATCGCGGAAATCTCGTCTCGGAAATCGGAACTAAGAATAAACGAAAGCCCCCGGCCGGCCGGGGGCTTTCGTTTTACGCTGTCGCGCCGGAAATTCGGTCCGAATGTCAGCGGTTGACGATGACCCAGTTCATGTCGGATATCGGATTGAGGAAATCCGTGCTCTTGTACTTGTATCCGTCCATGTACCAGACGGCATTCTGGCCCGTCGAGTAATTCCGCCAGACGATGTCCGGCTTCTGGTCCATGTTGAAGTCCCCCACCCCCGCGATCCTCCAGTTCGTGTCCGCCACGTAGGAGTCGAGATAGTTGTACCCGGCATACGTGGCCCCGTTCATGTACCAGACGACGCTCTTGCCCGTCGAGGCGTTCCAATACAGGATGTCGACCTTGTCGTCGAAGTTGAAGTCGCCCGTCGCCACGATCTTCCAGCTCAGATCGGTACACGACATCAAATAAGCGTAAGACGAATAGACCGCCCCGTTCATGAACCAGACCGCGTTCTGGCCCGTCGAGCTGTTCCGCCAGAGGATGTCGACTTTGCCGTCGCCGTTGAAGTCGCCCGTGCCGACGATCTGCCAGGTGAGGTCCGTCATGGAATTCAGGCT
>Ga0315286_10004661_pt1 | contig 13155 bp, 11 predicted proteins | sample YL17G10_0_MG_FD_205038 | JGI IMG/M metagenome (GOLD analysis project Ga0315286, IMG submission 205038) | Sediment microbial communities from Yellowstone Lake, YNP, Wyoming, USA - YL17G10_0 | ecosystem: Environmental > Aquatic > Freshwater > Lake > Sediment | place: USA: Wyoming | collected... | reverse complement strand
TTGGCAATACCCCTATGGTCCGCCTGCGGCGGTTGCCTGCTGTTGGGTCGGCCGCGATTTGGGTCAAGCTGGAGTGTTCGAATCCGGGTGGCAGCGTCAAAGATCGCATCGCCAAAGCAATGATCGAGGCTGCAGAGGACGAGGGGCTGTTGACGCCGGACAGCGTCATTGTCGAACCCACCAGCGGCAACACGGGCGTCGGGCTGGCGATGGTCGCGGCGGTCAAGGGCTACCGGCTAATCCTGACCATGCCCGAGACGATGACCACTGAGCGGCGAGCGCTAGTGAAAGCGTATGGGGCCGAACTCGTGCTTACCCCTGGCGCCGAGGGCATGAAGGGCGCCATCGCCAAAGCAGAAGAGCTGGTCCGCGAGAAGGGCTACTTCATGCCCCAGCAATTCAAGAACCTGGCCAACCCCGAGGTCCACCGGCGCACGACGGCTGGCGAAATCCTGAGCCAACTGGGCCACGTGGATGCCTTTGTGGCCGGCGTCGGGACTGGGGGAACGATCACAGGGGTGGGCGAGGTCTTGAAGGACGTGCTTCCGGGCGTCCGAATTGTGGCCGTCGAGCCGGCCGGTTCGCCGGTCCTGTCGGGCGGCGCGCCTGGGAAGCACAAGATCCAGGGCATCGGTGCGGGTTTTGTTCCCGACGTTCTCAACACGAGCATCATCGACGAGATCATTGCGGTGACCGACGACAATGCGGCCGAGACTGCACGCCGCCTGGCTCGGCAGGAAGGTATCCTTGTTGGCATTTCGTCGGGCGCCGCCGTCTGGGCATCCGTACAGGTAGCTCAGCGCCTGGGCGCGGACAAAGTGGTCGCAACCGTGTTGCCCAGTACCGGAGAACGCTACTTGAGCACGGGATTGTTTGATTAGCTGTAGCCGAACACAAAGGAGTGACAAGGAACAGACCACATGAGTGAACGAGCCAAGCGAACCATCTACCTGGACCATGCCGCGACGACTGCCGTGGATCCACGCGTGGTCGAAGCGATGCTGCCCTATTGGACCGAGCGATATGGCAACGCCTCGAGCATCTATGCCCTGGGACGGGAGAGCCACCATGCCCTGGACCGAGCGCATCAGACCGTAGCCGAAATCCTGAACTGCTCGCCCAACGAGGTCATCTTTACCAGTTGCGGCACGGAGAGCGACAACCTGGCCTTGCGCGGCGCGGCCTTTGAGCGGCGGCAGCGCATGCAAAAGACCCACATCGTCACCTCCTCCATCGAGCATCATGCGATTGGCCACACAGTGGAGCAATTGGTGAAGAGCTTTGGTTTCGAGGCAAGCTATGTGCCGGTCGACCGCGATGGAATGGTAGAGACGGCCGAAGTGGAAAGAGCGATCCGCCCGGACACAGCCATCATAAGCATCATGTATGCCAACAACGAGGTGGGCACGATCGAGCCCATTGCCCAGATCGCCGAGATCGCCCGGGCTCGTGGCATCCCATTTCACACCGATGCCGTGCAAGCGGGTGGTAGCCTGAGCCTGGACGTGAAGGCACTCAACGTGGACCTGATGTCGCTCTCGGCCCACAAGTTCTACGGACCGAAGGGTGTTGGCGTGCTCTATGTGCGGAAGGGCGTGCCCTTCTTGCCCATGCAGACCGGAGGCGGCCACGAGCGCAACCGCCGGGCTGGGACGGAGAACGTGGCGTACATGATCGGCCTGGCAGCGGCTTTGAGGCTGGCCTACGACGAGCTGAAAGAATCAAATGCCCGCATCGCCGGCCTGCGTGACAGGCTGATCGCCAGTGTCCTGGAGCGAATCCCAGAGAGCCAGCTCTCTGGCCATCCTGTTCTGCGGCTGCCCAACAGCGCCAGCTTCTTGTTCAAGTACATCGAGGGCGAATCCATTCTCCTCAACCTGGACCTACAGGGCGTGGCGGCCAGCAGCGGCTCGGCGTGCACCAGCGGCTCGTTGGAGCCTTCGCATGTACTTACCGCGATGAGTTTTCCCCACGAAGTGGCTCATGGCTCCCTGCGATTGACGCTTGGTAAGGAAAACACCGACGAGGACATCGACTATGTTCTGGACATCCTGCCGGGCATTATCGAGAAGCTGAGAGAGATGAGCCCGCTGTACAACGGATAGCTCCTTCCCTGAGAGGTGCAGTTGTCAAACCGTGGCGCTGAATCTGGACAGCGCAGCGCGGCCGTAGTATAATAGGGTCATCATGTCTCTTGCAGGCCTACAGCAGACGCGCAAGCGGGTTCTCATGTTCGGGGGCAAAGGTGGCGTTGGCAAGACCACCACTTCGGCGACCACGGCTCTTCATTTTGCTTCGGCGGGCCTGCGGACGCTAATCCTCTCCAGCGACCTGACTCCATCGCTATCCGACATCTTTGAAGCCGAGATCGGAGCCATCGAGACGGCTGTCCCCGGGGTAGCCAATCTTTGGGCCATGGAGATCGATCCCGACGAGGTGATGCGCCGCTGGAAGGTCAAGTTCGGACCGCAGATCTATGAAGCGTCGCGGGTTTTTGTGAACATGCCCTACGACGAGATCGTAGACTATGTCGGATTGGCGCCCGGAATCCAGGAAGAGTTCATGCTCGACTTTGTACTGGAACAGGTTCGGGGAGGCCACTACGACCTGGTGGTGTGGGACACGGCCCCCGCCGGCGACACTCTGCGCTTGTTGGAGCTGCCCCACAAGTTTCTGAACCACCTGCGCACGGCGCCGCGCATCTATCTGGGTGTACGGGACAAGCTTCAGCTCAAGAGCGTACCTTTTCTCGAACTCATCGATAGTTGGAGAGCTTTGAGCCAGGAGATCACAGAGTTCTTTCGCGATCCAGCCAACACCGAGTTTGTCCTGGTGACGATTGCTGAGGCGTTGGCGGTTTATCAGGCTCGGCGAGTGGCGCACGATCTTGCCGGCTTTGGCCTGCAGGTGCAGTACCTGATCGTGAATCACGTGATCGCTTGCGCCGATTCGGATTTTCTTCGCCAGCGCCAAGCGATGCAACGCCCCTATCTAGATCTGTTGGCCAGGGAATATGGGAAGCACATGACCATCACCCAGCTTCCTCTCTTTGCCGAGGAAATGAAGGGGGTGGACCGTCTGCGAGAGTTGGAAAAGATCCTGTTCGCTTTGTGATTGGTGCACTGTGGTCATCAGATCAAAGCGAGTCGTCGTGGCCATGAGTGGGGGGGTAGACAGCTCGGTGGCTGCCGCCCTGCTGATCGAGCAGGGGTACCAGGTCATCGCGGTTATGCTGCGCCTATGGGCCCAGGAAGAGAACCGCTGCTGTGCTCCGCAGGCCGTGGACGATGCCCGCCGCGTCGCGTCACAACTGGGCATACCGTTCTACCTGGTGAACTACGAAGAGGAATTCCGGGCGTGCGTGGTGGACCACTTTGTCGCCGAGTACGCCCGAGGCCGGACGCCCAATCCATGCCTGAACTGCAACCGTCACATCCGTTTCGGTCGCCTGCTCCGTCACGCCCAGGCTCTGGATGCAGACTACTTGGCCACCGGCCACTATGCACGCGTGCAGCAGGTTGATGGCCGCTTTCAGCTCGGCAGGGGTGCGGATCCCCAGAAGGACCAGTCATACGTGCTGTACATGCTTGGCCAGGAGGACTTGCAGAGCGTGCTCTTTCCCGTCGGCGGTTACACCAAGCCCCAGGTCCGTGAGATGGCCCGGCAGCGGGGTTTGCCCGTAGCCGACAGGGCAGAGAGTATGGAAATCTGTTTCGTGACCGACGACGATTACCGGCGTTTTCTGCGTGGATACGCGCCGGACACAATCCGACCAGGTCCCATTATCGACAGCTCAGGCCTGGAACTCGGCCAGCACCAAGGGTTGCCCTTCTACACGGTCGGCCAACGGCGCGGGCTGGGCATCGCCGGGCCGGAGGCATTGTACGTCATCCGCCTGGACCCCGCCCACGACGCGCTGATCGTTGGACCGGCGCGGGAACTGGGCCGCTCACGGCTGACGGCCGAGGACGTGCGCTACGTTAGCGGACAGCCCCCGGATGCGCCAGTGCGGGTGCAGGCCAAGATCCGGTACAAAGCCGCATTCGCTGCTGCAGCCTGGATGCCCGTTGGAACCAACGAGGCGGAGGTCGAATTCGACGCTCAACTGCGCGACATCACCCCAGGACAGGCAGTGGTGGCATACCAAGGCGACATTGTCCTCGGGGGCGGAATCATCTGCGAGTGATAGTCATGCTCCAATTACCAGCGCTTGCTCTTTGTCTGCTCCTGGCTTCGACCTACGCAGTGGCCTTTCACCTGTGGCAGGGCCGTGATTTGCGTGACTTGCTGATCTACGGGCTAGCGTCGTTCGCCGGCTTTGCTGCCGGCCAGATGGGGGGGCAGAGGTTGGACCTTGTGCCTTGGACAGTCGGTGAGGTGCGAGTTGTGGAAGCCTCACTCATCGCCTTTCTGTTCCTGCTCGTTGCCAGATGGCTCAGGCCTGAAGAGAAAAAGGCATGAACGGGCTGCAATCCATCCACCCAGCTCAACCCCGGGAAAGCGCCCAGGTCTGGTTTGACGACGGGCGTGTCTTCGAGGGGGCGGTTGGGTTGCCCCTGGAGGAGTTCGTCCGGGTGGCCGGCTCTGACGCGCAATGTCCCACGGTTGCTGCCCTGATCGACATGGAGCTCCGCGAGTTGGCCTATCGCGTGGACGGAGACGTCGAAGTGACGCCGGTCACCATGGCCCACGGTGATGGCATGCGCATCTACTGCCGCTCTCTGGTGTTTCTGCTAGTGACCTCGGTCCACGAACTATACCCGGAAGCCATCATCTACGTCGATCACTCACTCACCTTTGGCGGCTACTTCTGCCAAGTGTACGGTCACAAGCCCTTCACTGCAGAAGAGCTCGCGAGGATCGAAGCGGGCATGCGTGAGATCGTAGTGGCCGATGAGCCGATCCGCAAAGAGCGGGTCCCTCTAAACGATGCCATTGCCCTGTTCGAAGCCCGAGGTGACGACGACAAAGTCAGGCTGGTTAGCCGCCGCAGGAAAGACTATCTGACTCTTTACCAACTGCGTGGGGTTCGAGACTACTTCCACGGCTACATGGTGCCTTCCACTTCGTACTTGAGCGTGTTTGCCCTACAGGATGCTCCCCCAGGCTTTATCCTCCTCTTCCCTCGTGACGATCCGCCCATGCGACTTCAGCCCTTCCAGGACTATCCCAAGCTTGTGAGTGTCTTCCGAGAGTATGGGGATTGGCTGGCGCTCATGGGCGTGCGCGACGTGGGAGCCCTCAACGAGGCCATCGTAGGTGAGCGAGTACACGAGATTGTTCTCGTCGCCGAAGCCCTTCACGAGCAGCGCGTGGCCCGCATCGCCGAAGAGATCGCAGCGCGTCGGGACCAGGTCCGGCTGGTGTTAGTTGCCGGTCCCTCTTCTTCGGGCAAGACGACGTTCTCCAAGCGTCTGAGCATCCAGTTGTTGGCTAATGGCCTGCGCCCCTTCGCCCTGGAACTGGATAACTATTTCGTCGAGCGCGACAAGACGCCGCGCGATGGACAGGGTGCGTACGACTTTGAATCCCTGGGTGCCCTGGATGTGGCGTTGTTCAACGAGCACTTGCTACAACTCCTCGACGGGCAGGAGGTGACCCTGCCCCGCTACAATTTCATGACAGGGGAGCGCGAAGTAGGGAACAGCGTGCGGCTGCGAGCCGACCACGTGATGATCGTCGAGGGCATTCACGGGCTCAACCCTGAGCTTGTGCCCAACATCCCGCCGGAGGTCGTGTATCGCGTCTACGCATCGGCGCTGACGCAATTGAACATCGACAAGCACAACCGGGTGCCCACCACCGACACGCGTCTCATCCGCCGCATCGTGCGCGATGCAGCCGGCCGGGGATACACCGCCGAGGAGACGCTGGATCGCTGGGAGAGCGTGCGACGCGGCGAGAAACGCTGGATCTTCCCCTACCAGGAAAACGCCGACGCAATGTTCAACTCGTCGCTGGTGTATGAGCTGTCGGTCCTCAAGCCACAGGCCGAACCGCTGCTCCTGCAAGTCAGACCGCGGACCCGCGCGCATGTCGAAGCCAAGCGCCTTCTGGCTTTTCTGGAGTGGTTCGAACCCCTCGGTCCTGACCTGGTGCCCGACAACTCTATCCTACGCGAGTTCGTGGGAGCGTCGATCCTCAGCGGCTTCCACGTGGCCGTGTAGCCACCCCGTCGGGCGTGCTCCTCATGGTTGGGCCTTTGTCCACCGAAAGGGCGCGCTTCTGGCACGCCGAGGCGAGAGAGCGGGGCTTGACCTTTTCGGGCAAGTGTGGTAGGATCAAGGCCACGAAGGGTGACAGCCAATGGAGCTCGACCTACAACAGGTGGTGGGCCTCACGGCAGCGATTACCTCCGCTGTCGCTCTGCTGATCGGTTTTCTGTCGGAGCGGTCCCCAATCGGGGCTCTCATGCTTGCGGTGAGCACAGCCCTTGCCGGGGGCCTGTGCTGGGCCGGCAGCGCTTTGGGCGGCACGAAGGGGCTGTTCATCGCTTTCCTCCTGGTTACCTTGCTTGCCTACATGATCGGCAAGGGCCTCGGCAAAGAGAGAGGTTCTCGGTTTGTCCCGGCTCTGTGGCTCGGTTTCTGCGGAAGCTGGGTGATAGGCTATCAGGCAGGGCGGGAGATCGGCCTACTGACGATCACGCTGCCCAGCATCTTGGTTTTCTGGATAGCGATGTTCGGGGTCTCTCGACACCTCATCCCGCTGAACAAGCGCAACCAATGGGGCAAAGCCTTCCGTTGCCTTTTCAGTTACTGCCTGGGGACCAACCGTCCCTTCCACGTGCTCGACGACCGAGAGCTCGCTCAGCGCGTGCCCGGCAATCCCTATGGCCAGTTCTTCTCTGGTCCAGGCATCGTGCTTACGGATCCTGCCCATGCCCCCATCATCTGGGATGGGCTAAGCTTCAAGAGGATCGGAGACCCAGGCCTCACGCTGACCGAAAGGTTCGAGACGGTGTACCAGACGGTAGATCTGCGTCCCCAACTCCGCTCCGTCAACGTCGAAGCCATCACCCAAGACGGAATCCGCGTCCGCATCCAGGCCAACATCCCATTTCAACTGAACACCAACGGCAGGGCACCCGAGCTGCCAGGCTCGTTCCCCGTCGACTCGGCCTCCACGTATGGAGCCGTCTGGCAGCAGCCGGTTGAGGAGAGCAAGAGACACGCCTGGGAAGAGATGGTCCCCATCATGGCGACCCGGCTGCTACGCAGGATCATCGCTCGATACCGTTTCGATGAGTTATGTGAACCCCTGAACCCGGCCAAAGACCCGCGACTGGAAATCACCAAGAGGCTCGTGGACCGGCTTCGTCGCGATCTGCGCGACTGCGGGATCGAGATCCTGGACGGCTGGCTAGGCAACCTCGAACCCGTGGACAGTAGCATCATCGAGCAGCGCATCAATGCCTGGCGAGTAGAATGGGAACGACAGATCCTGATCACCCAAGGCCAGGCACGAGCCAACGCCATCATGGCAATGGAGCAAGCCTATGTGCAGGCCCACGCCGAACTGCTCGGCGCCATTCGTCACATCGTTGAGCGTCAGCCTACGATGAACCAAGAGGTACTGACCAATTTGGTGGCCTTGCGCTTTATCGAGGCCCTTGAAGAAATGGCATGCAGCCCTGGTGTGAAAGAGTCCGCACCAGCAGAAGCAGCCGAGACGATCGAGTACCTTCGTCGCTCGATGGGCATCGACGGGGCATTGGACAGCCCCTCGAGACTGTAGAGGGATCGGTGTTCAACCCAAAGAAGGCTGTCCAGTTTCTCGCCCGAGCGCTCGTGACACTGCTGCCGCTCCTCACGGCACTGCTTGTGTTGAGTATCTTGACAGAACTGCACGCCCGGCAAGCCAGTTGGGAGGACCTGAGGGGCTCGTGGCGATTCTGGCTGGCCATCGGACGCGACACGGCACCGGGAATCGTCGCCTTGCTTGCCACATACTTGCTCGCCGCACGCTTTGTCCAGCGTCTATACGACGTTAAGCATCCGGGGGAGGCGAGAGCCTTCGTTCACCACTGCCTGTTTGGCCTATGGAGCTTTGGCCCGTGGGTCCGCATCGCCGGCGGGACTGCGGAGGCAGGCGCGGAGCATATCCTCATGCGCGTGGGCGGACCCGGCCATCTCGTGGTCTGCAACGACAGCGCAGTCCTGGTTGGGAGGGCTGGGCATTTCACCGACATCTTTGGCAGTGGGTTCGTGCCGCTCGCACCGTATCAGAAAGCGTATCAGGTCCTGGACTTGCGCCCGATTCGGAAGGTTCAGCTTGTTCGCGCCATGAGCAAGGAGGGCATTCCGATCGACTGCGAGGTGGACATCAGCTTCCAGATCGACGGGACAAGAGAGCTGCCGCCTCAGGGGAAGCCCTATCCGGTCGTGGTGGATAATGCCTTTCGAGCGGCCACTTGCACTTGGGTGCGCGGAACAGACCGCTTCGGCGAAACCGGGGCGTTGGACTGGGCTTCGCGGATCGCCTTTCACGAGGCGGACAACACGCTCCGTGCCATCCTGGCCCGCTATCCGCTGGATCGACTCATCGGCTTCGCAGGTCCCGACAGTGCAGGCTCACGGGAGCCGATCCGGCAGGAACTTGAGGCAAAGCTGCGGGCCGTTGTACCGGCTGTGGGGGCTCGCCTGCTGGGAGTAGAACTGGGCGACATCAAGGTTCAGCATCAGGTCACAAGGCAGTGGATCGACGCCTGGAAGTCGGAATGGGAACGTTGGACCGTGGAACGCCAGGCGCAGGGCCGAGCCCGCCAGACCGAGCAACTCGAGAACGCCAAGACCCGGGCGCAGGTGATGATGCTCACCAGCATCACCGAGGTGCTCCAGCCTCTGGTTCAGGAACAGCAGGCCGTCACCGCCAGGCTCGTTCTGTCTCGGCTGTTCATGGTTCTGTCGCGTGCGCCGTCCGACCCGCTCACGAGGGTGAACCTGCCAAGGGAGGCGCTCCACACGCTGGAATTGGTCCGGAAGCTGCTGGCGTAGCTGTCAAGGGGAAAGCCCCTGTCCTGCAAAGAAGAAACGAGAATGGACGCTCTTGAGATCCTTCATGAGATGAAACCTCTCGCATTGATCTACGACGGAGGGTTGTCCTCCCACGCCAGAAAACACATCGATCAGTTGGAGTTGATGCGGTTGATCAATGCCTGGGATAGTCTGGACATCCTTGCGGAAGATGTCCGTGACCTAAACCGCGTTGACCCGTACTACCCGGTTCTGCTTCTTTACCTTGCCGATGGCTACATCCAAGCGGAGAGGTTCCAAGCGGGACAAAACTGCTGCCTCGAAGCCCTGCGGTGGCTGCAGAGCCGGCCGACCGCCGCGAACCAACAAAACGGTGCGGTGGCTGTGCTGTACTGGGGGCTAACCTTTCACTTCATGGGTCACGTCGGCGATGCTCTACACGCATATGAGGATGCCTGTTCCGAATTCCGAGGAGCTGCTCTGGAGTGGAACCGGGCCGGCGCCGGGAATCCGCACGCCATGCGGTGCGCAGATGCCCCCAACCAACTCGAAAAGTGCGCGAAGCAGGTTGTGCTGAGCATCCTGCTCGGCAGGGGTTCTTCAAACTGGTATCTCCAGACAATCCCATCCCCACCAGCAGCCAGCCCACCAACGATGCAAGTTGCCCACTCGGCAGCCGGTCCCGAGCTGGTTATCGTTGGGGTTCTGACGCCCGTCCTGCTCCTGGTGCTCGGCTGGGTGGCGCACGCTGCCGGAGGAACGATCGCTCTCATCGTCTATTCGGCAGCTCTGGTCAGCCTGGTGGTCAGCATGCAGCTTATCCTCAAAACAGCCAGGAAGGCCGGGCTTCTCGTCATCATCCCTGAAAAGACGGTCGGGATTATCGAAGAGCAGGCTGGCACGCTGAACGCGATCAAGCCTGTACGGCACCTGCTTTTGGCTCCATGGAAAGAAAGACTCCGCGCCGTGATGCCCGACGGGGACCAGGATCTTGGATGCATCCTGGAACGGCTCAAAGCTCGGGTAGGCAACGATCCATCGACCGGGGGCGAGTTGTCCCTGTACGTGACGATCCATGTTCGGTACAGAGTGACAGATCCTGTGGCAGCCGTCCGATTCCTCGACAGCAGACCAACCGCAGGCCGCGGTTCGCCCGGCATCCTGCGAGAAAAGGACTTGACCAGAACCTTCGAGGCAGAGCTAGGCAGGGATCTACCCCCCCTGCTCGTCAGTCAACTGGGGGGCAGCACCGAAGCAGATCGCAGCCGATACCGGAAGGAAATCACGGATAACCTGGCGAATGGATTGGGATGGAAGAGTTGCGCCCGTGGAATCAGCGTCCAGGAACTGAGCATTCTGGCGGTCGAGTAAGCATGGCCTTTCGCTGAGGCCACATCGCAAGAGTCAGAGGCCCGTGCACGAGAAACTGGAACCCATGGACTGCAAACAGTCTAGCCACATCCTCGTCATCGGCGCAGCAGGGATAGACACCAAAGGCCACGCCGGTGAGCCCATTCGGACCGGCATGTCTACCCCTGGCGCCATCCGCGTCAGCGTTGACGGCGTCGGCCGGGACATCGCCGAGAACCTGGCCCGCCTGGGCGAACCGGTTGTCCTCCTCCCCGCGGTGGGCGACGATGGGTCCGGGCGACGCATCCTGGGCCAGGCGAGGGAGTGCGGCATAGACATGGGCCATGTGCTCGTGGCTACAGGCCACTGCACTGCGGCCTACCTGGCCGTGCTGGATCAGGCTGACAACCTGGTCATGTCCATCGACGACACGGGAGTGAACGAAGACGTGATTACGCCGGGGGCCATCTACAAGCGCGTTGGGTTGTTTCAGCACGCGTGCATGGTGGTCCTGGATGCAAACCTCAAAACGGCAGCCCTCAGGACCATCTTCAAAGTCGCCCGCAACTACCGCGTTACGGTGTGCGTCGATCCAACGACGCCAAACCTGGCTCCGCGCTTTTCCCCCTTCCTGCCCGATCTGACGATGATCGCGCCCAACGCGGTCGAGGGCGAAGCGCAGTGCGGTGTACGGGTTACAGACTGGGAGAGTGGCCTGGTCGCCGCGCAGAGACGCGTGAGTCTGGGTGCGCAGATCGCCATCGTCACGCTCGGTGTCACAGGCATTGTCTACGCTACCTCGCGAGAGAGCGGGCATGTCCCAGCCATCGAATGTGACATCGTGGACCTGACCGGAGCTTGCGATGCACTGACCGCTGCTGTCGTCTTTGCCTTGTTCAACGGGTTTCCCATGGACGAAGCGGTGCGGCTCGGGACCTCAGCGGCGGCGCTCACACTCCATTGCCGCGAGACCGTTTGTCCGACACTTAGCCTGGAACGACTCTATGACCAGATGGTGATATGATTCGAGCATTCCTACGACCGACAAACGAGATCCGAGAAGCGCTGAGGCAGGGGCAGCCGGTGGTCGCGCTGGAATCCACCGTCATTGCCCACGGCCTGCCGTATCCCATCAACCTGGAGGCGGCCCGCCGGATGGAGGACATCGTACGTCGGAACGGCGCCGTGCCGGCCACCATCGCCGTGCTCCAGGGGCAACTGTGCGTTGGCCTGACCGATAAGGAGTTGGAGCACCTGGCCTCGGCCAAGGGCATCCGCAAGGTGAGCCGCCGGGATTTGCCCATAGTCGTGGCCGCTGGAGGCGATGGCGCCACCACGGTGGCAACTACAGCCACGATCGCTGCCTGGTCGGGCATCGAGGTCCTTGCCACAGGAGGCATCGGCGGCGTGCACCGCGGTGCGCCCTCTGACGTGTCCAACGATCTGCCTACGCTGGCCTCGGTGCCGGTGGCGGTCGTCTGCTCCGGTGCCAAGTCGATCCTTGACCTCCGTGCCACGCTGGAGTGGCTGGAGACCGCGGGTGTGCCGGTGATCGGCTACGGTACGGACGAGTTCCCTGCCTTTTTCTCGCGACACAGCGGCCTACCCGTGGACGCGCGAGTGGATACGCCCGAGGCCGCGGCCAGGGTCATCCATGCCGGCCAGCAACTCGGACTCTCGGGGGGAACACTGATCACCGTTCCCGTGCCTGCCGCCTATGAGATTCCCGCGGATCGTGTGGAGAAGGCCATCGCGTTGGCGCTGGCTGACGCGCAAGCCGAGCACATCGAAGGGAGTGCTACCACACCATTCCTGTTGTTGCGAGTGAACCGGGCAACAGAAGGAGCCAGCCTGCGGGCCAACGTCGCATTATTGGAGAACAACGCCGCCGTGGCTGCTCAGATAGCAGTCGCTCTAAAAGGAACGCACGAATGAAGCTGGTATGGAAACCAGATTACACTGCGCTGGTAGTCTCATATACATACGTGTTCACGATCATTGTCTTGGGTGAGCTCCTGCGCCGCATCGGCAGGCGCCCGGCCGACTTTACGCGCAAGTTCATCCACATCGGCGTCGGCATGTGGGTCGTGGGCACGGCATTGCTTTTTCGGACCTGGTATTTCGCCCTCATCCCCCCGGCAACCTTTATTCTGATCAATGCCTTCTCCTATTGGAGGAGCACGTTCAAGGCGATGGAAACTGGCGAGAAGGGCAACCTGGGCACGATCTATTTTCCTATTTCGTTTGGAATGCTGGTCTTTTACTTCTGGAACCAACCGGTGAACCTGGTCGCGAGCATGATGCCCTTGACCTGGGGCGACGCGATGGCGGCTATCGTCGGCCGGCGGTATGGTCACTACCGATACACGATCGCAGGGCGAACGCGCTCGCTCGAGGGATCGATGGCCATGCTGTTCTGGACCTGGATGACAACCTCGCTCGCTCTATTCGCCATGCCATACCTGTCCGGAAAACCGCCCATCAACTGGCTGCTGGCGCTGATCTACGGTGGGGCTATCTCAGTCGCGTGCACACTGGTCGAGTCACTGTCGCCCTGGGGACTTGACAACTTGACGATTCCTGTTGCTGCTGCCCTGCTCCTGCACACGTTGCGACACTGAGTGGAGCGGCGAACCGCATGCAATTGACGTCAAAACAGACCCCACGGATGCGGCGACCGCGTCCCAGACGAGGTTCAAACGAGGAAGACACAGGGCGCGGCCACTTTTCCCTCACGGTGGTCTTGTGCATGCAACCGGCCAAGGAGCCACGGGAAGCGACAGTTTGACGCCTTGCACGCAACATGATATACTTGGGTGCCGTTTTGCGA
>Ga0315286_10004660_pt1 | contig 13156 bp, 12 predicted proteins | sample YL17G10_0_MG_FD_205038 | JGI IMG/M metagenome (GOLD analysis project Ga0315286, IMG submission 205038) | Sediment microbial communities from Yellowstone Lake, YNP, Wyoming, USA - YL17G10_0 | ecosystem: Environmental > Aquatic > Freshwater > Lake > Sediment | place: USA: Wyoming | collected... | reverse complement strand
AACTGAGTATCAAACCTATGAAACCGCCTACTATTTGCATATTTTAATTTAAAGATTACAACCGCTTCGCTATTACAAGATTACAAGATTAAAATATCAAATAGCAAATATTTAAGTAGTAAAAAAATTTTATAATCTTGAATTTTGAATCTTGTAATATGGATGAAATGAGGTTAAAATAATATAAATTTATAATATAAAAATAAAAATATGCAAAATGCACTAGTGCTCTCGGCCATAATCGGCCCGGTTTATTTGATATTCGGCCTTTCCATACTTATATATGTGAAACAATGGAAAAAAATAATGGCTGAATTCTCTAAAAATCATTTCCAGATGTTATATGGAATGATGATGGCCGTTATATTCGGTCTTGTGATAATTACAATATACAATGTATGGGAATGGAACCTATATTTGATCATCACTCTTACCGGCTGGTCAGCTTTGATTAAGGGAATATTTTATTTCCTAGCCCCATCAAGCTGGATCAAAAAAGTGATGGGGGTGAAATGGATGTATAGTGAAGCAAGTATGTATTTCTGGGGAGCGGTAGCCACAATAGTTGGCATCCTTCTTAGCTATAATGTTTATTTGGCATAATTACTTTAAAACAATTTAAGCCGATCCATTTCGGGTCGGCTTTTTGGATAATTAAAAAAAAATGAGCGCCCTGACTGCTCAACCAAAATGGGGTCCCTGCAGAATGCGAGGAGGTGGCTCCGATGTCACATCGGAGGGGATGTGGGTATTCTGCGGGGCGGGACCCAAAATTATGTGTAAGCTGAAGAAGGAGGCTCTGTAAGAGACTCATTCGCAAGCTGAAACATAATTTTGGGTGGTGGAGCCTAAGGGAGTCGAACCCTTGACCTCCTGCGTGCAAGGCAGGCGCTCTAGCCAACTGAGCTAAGACCCCATGTATAAAAAATTTACGTTATTTTATGTGGTGGGCCACGTCTTTCGCGAATGACGTGGTGGGCGATGGAAGACTTGAACTTCCGACCTCTACATTATCAGTGTAGCGCTCTAACCAGGCTGAGCTAATCGCCCTTATAATAATCGATCAGGCGGATGTAAGTCTTTTTAACATAAGCGTGAAAAAAGATACCGAAGGGCTTAGTGCAAGTCAAATAAATTCAATTTTTTCTTTCTTCCCTTTCTTTATTATTAATTTCTTTCCCTTAATTTCTTCCCTCTTACCCCTCTAATTGGGGATGATGTGCGAGCGTACTCAAAAAAATGAAAAATAATAAATGAAAAATTCACTATCCTGCCGCTTCCGCATACGCCTGCATTTTCGGCAAAGCAATCTTCATAATATATCGCGTCAGTCTTGTAAACCGAGTTCTTTCGAAGTCAAATTCAGCTTTTAATCCAAAACTTTCCAGAACAGACCAATTAGCGCAATCCTGGGCGTCCTGAGCCGCCATTAAAAGCCTCCTGACACCCGCGCCCTTTAAACCGGGATGGTCAAAATCATACATACGGGTGTCGCACAATTTTATTTCGCCAGGCTGAGCGATCAGATCGCCTTTTCTGATCCCGAATTCAGACCAGTCTCTGCTTGTAGTGATTTCATTATCCGCTACCAGAAGATTATTGATTTCAGCTGGAACAGATTTTTTAAACGGATTTAAAACTGGTCCTAATAATTTAAAAATTTTTCCGCCAAGCAGATCCAGACCCAAATTATATTTTGCCCTTATCTCCTTGCCTATTCGCATGATCTCTAACAATTGTTTTCTGTAGCTCTGATTATGAGTTAGATCCGAATAAGTCAGAGGATGTGAAGATTCATACAACGGCTGTTCCAGGACATATTTAACACGTGCCCTGTCTTGTTCGGCAAATATCACCTCAGCGTTCCTGTAGACTTCAGTTGGCACAACCGGTATTCCGGTTTCTTTCATCGCTTCCAGATCCCTTTCAGCAAAATCAGGATTCATCTTCTGCCACATTTGCCCGAAAGCGCTTGGGATCTTATGCACAACGCCCATAGCTCTGTCGAGCCACACATTGTGCTCCGCTCCGGACGTCCTGTCGCCTGTTAAAACAATCGGAGTATCTAAATTTTGTTGAATTTCCAAATTCATTTTAGATTTTTAAGCTTTAATATCGCCCATGTCGCGTGTTCAGCCAGCATTTCATCTGACGTACTTTTTATAAACTGCTCAAGATGTGGAATTAACATTGTATTACCACTATTCCCCGCGACCACGCAAGCATTTCTAAGTAATCCCCGGCGTTTCGCGCGCATTAATGGGGTGCCGGCGAATTTCTTTGTAAACTCATCATCAGATTTAATTAAAAATATTTCGCATAAATCGAGACAATCTCCTTTACCATATTCCAACTTGAGTTTATCGATTGTGATCTGCTGTTTATGAGCGCGCCCGACATTAAACGGACAGACTTCCTGACAAGCGTCGCATCCGAATATCCTGTTGCCGATTTTGGACCGTAAATTTTCAGGAATGCCACCTTTATTTTCAATAGTTAAATAAGATATGCACTTTCTGGCATCCAAAACCCCAGGCGCAACAAGCGCGCCTGTCGGACAAAAATTAATACATTTCTGACAATCCCCGCAATTTGGCATATGCCGGACCTCAGTCGGTTTTAAATCTAGATTTGTTAAAACAGATGCGATAAAGAAAAAACTCTCGCGCGATGGGTCGATGATGCAAGTGTTTTTACCAAAAAAACCAAGCCCCGCACATTCCGCCAAAACTCTGTCGACCGACGGTCTGCTGTCTACGGAAACATAGGTTTCGGCTTGCGGATTTTCAAATTTCAGAAAATCAGATAGCTCGATTAATTTCTTTTTCAGTATTTTATGATAATCCCTCCCTCTCGCATACCGCGCCACCTTTCCACAATTGAAGGGACTATTGTTGGGACCATTGATGGGACGATTGTCCTCACTATTGTCCCTACTATTGTCCCCACTATAGTAATTGGCTCCCAAAACAATCACCGACTTAACATCAGCCAATTTGCGTTCCGGATGATATCGGTCTTTCTGCATCTTTTTTAAATAATCCATATCCGCGCCAAAACCATTTTCAATCCATTTCTGAAAAACCTTTTCATGTTTCTCTAAATTTTTCCTGGCAACCTCAAAAGGAACAATACCAAACATAGACCATCCCTGTTTTATAATAAATTTTTCTAATCCCTCTTGAGTCATTGAAAATGAATTACTATTTACTAATTACTATTTTCTATTTTGTTATACAGTTAAAAAAATGTAAAATGTAAAATGTAAATTTAACAAATAAAAAAGTGCCTCACAGAAAAAAATTAAGAGAAAGCATTATATTATTGGTAATTACGATAATCGCCCTTCTTCTATTTGGAACAATAGTATTCCATTATTTAGAAGGATGGAGCTTTATCAATTCTTTTTATTTTGTATCCATGACTGCGACAACTGTTGGCTACGGGGATTTCACGCCAACGCACTCGCTTAGTAAAATTATTACAGTCTGCTACTCACTGACTATCGTGCCGTTTATCCTGTACGCGTTTACTGTGATAGCGAAATTTGAAGTCGATAAAGTCGGCTCACAAATGCATGGGATAAAGCAGAAACAAAAAGAACAGGAAACTGAACTGGAAAAAGCTGAACGTAAGCTTGGAGAGAATAAGCGATTACTAAAAGAACAACAGGAATTAATAAAAAAACAGGAGAAGGAGCTTAAAAAACAAGAAAAAGTATCTAAAGAACAAGGGGTAGAAATTATGGGTGATAAGAAAAAGATTAAAAAAGCTGTAAAAGAGATCAAAGAGCAAAGTGAAGAACTGGAAGTTGTTGAAGATATTGTCGAGGATCAGATAGCAAAGGAACTGAAACTAAAATAAACACAGACTTCAAAATCTATTTTCTTGAAAGGGCAAACTTTACACGAAATCCTATTCGAGGATCACAACCCTGGTCAGGGCGTTCACCGCCTAATACACCCTTTAATATAATAACTTCACCTTCAATTCTATCGCCAATAAGCACTTCGTTCTCTGCTAATATATCTGGAGATGTTTTAAGCATACTCCGGCTATGTGCATCAAATATACCGATTTTCTGTAGTTTATCATGATAACTTTCTGAATCCATTATTTCACCGCTCATAAATTTAGCTATTCCCTCAGCTGCTGGATAGGTAAAATCTCTACGATCCGGTGATTCAGCTGAACATTCTGCGATTGTAATAGCATCTTCAGTGACTTCGATGACATCCGGTTCACCCCCTGTGCGTTGCATAGTAAAAAGGCTAAATATTGCTTTAGGATTTTTACTAAGTAGCTCTCTTACTTCAGCAAATTTTGCACCTTCCGGACGTGTGTAGTGTTTAGGATTTTGGACAAAGCGCTTTTCAAGCGCTGAAAGAGCTTCTTCCTGTTGTCCGAGATTAAGTTCAATTGGTTGATTAGCTGTAAAAAGAAGAGTTTCCTTAACACGCTCTCTAAGTTCCTCGCTGCAATCTTCTTTTAAATCATCAACGGTTTTGCGTTCATTAATTAATTTTGCCGCTAGTACGCGGGCTGGCTCATCTAGTTCGCGGGATTTTTCAAATTTTGCCTCAAGCTCACGAGCTAATTCATCTGATAATTTTATCATATAAATACAGGTTAAATTGTTAAAGGTTATTTATTTTATAAGTAATTTTATAATTTGTCAATGGTAAATTGTCGATATTTCTATGCTTCGATTTTCGAATTTCGGATTTCGGGTTTCGAGTTTTCGTCCAATATGATATTCTGCATTCTAAATATGAAATTTAGGTTGCCTAGGCAATCCTGGTTTCTATGATCCTTAGCCCTCTTGTATATTCGTTGTGTGTTTAGAGGCGAGCCGTAATTATGCGGTAGCCATTTTTTTGCGGAAACGCGGAAAGGAAAAGCCATGGGAAAGCAACAGATCATTCAGCGTCTGCTCGAGCTCAATGCTGAGCAGGCAGAGCTCCTGCAAGCCCTCGCGAAACTCGAGGAAGGTGTGCCCACCGCAAGCGCGACCGAGGAGACTGTTCCTCTCGATGCCGCAACCCAGACTCCCGTCGCCGAGACAGCGCCTGCGCCCGCCGCGGACGTCCCGCCTGTGGTCGAGCCCCCGCCCATCGAAACGAGCACGCCTCCAGAGGCTGCTCCCGCTGAGACGGTCGCCGAGCCCGTACCCGAGGTTGCGCCTGAGGCACCGGCACCGCCGGCTGAGCCCGCGCCCGCCCCAGACACTGCCCCCGCAGAGTCGCCCGCCGAGCCGGTCGCCGAGACTATTGCCGATCCCCTTCCGCCAGTCCCCGAGTTGCCCGCAGTCGCCGAGGCTGCCGCACCCGAGGCGCCCGCTGACCCCGCGCAACAGTCGCTCGCGAGCGACGTTGCCGCGCCCGCCACGAACACCAAGAACGAGTAGCGAACATCAAGAGAGAGCTTTCACGGGCGGTCTGACTTTACATCGGACCGCCCATTTTTTCATACGCCAAAAAACCGAATCAATTCGCAATCTATACGAAATCAATTCGATATCCATTCGATTTACATTCTAAATGCAGTAAAGAAATTCTTAGAGTTCGCGACCTTTCCTAGTGTATCAAAAAGCCAATAAAGGCCTAATTGATTCTTGGGTATTAATCTCCTTAAAAGGAGGTAATCCATCCGCAGGTTCTCCTACGGATACCTTGTTACGACTTCATCCCAATCAGTGAGTTTACCTTAGGCACCCGCCCCGAAGGGCTAAGGCGACTTCGGGTACCCCCACCTTTCATGATGTGACGGGCGGTGAGTACAAGACCCAGGAACATATTCACCGTGACATGTCTGATTCACGGTTACTAGCGATTCCAACTTCATGAGGACGAATTTCAGCCCTCAATCCGAACTGTGACCGGCTTTGGTGGGATTTGCGCCCCCTTACGGGTTAGCTCCCCATTGTACCGACCATTGTAGCACGTGTGTGGCCCAAGGCATAAGGGCCATGCTGATCTGACGTCATCCATACCTTCCTCCGACTTGGAGCCGGCAGTCTCTTGTGAGAAATACAACACAAGACATGGGTTGCGCTCGTTTACGGACTTAACCGAACACCTCAAGGCACGAGCTGACGACGACCATGCAGCACCTGTCATCCGGTTCCTTGCGGCACTCTTCTGTTTCCAGAAGATTCCGGAGATGTCAAGCCTTGGTAAGGTTCCTCGTTTATCGTCGAATTAAACCACATGCTCCACCGCTTGTGTGGGTCCCCGTCTATTCCTTTGAGTTTTAATCTTGCGACCGTACTCCCCAGGCGGGATACTTAACGCGTTAGCTTAGACTCAAGAAGGGGTCGAGTCCTTCTTAAATCGAGTATCCATGGTTTACGGCGTGGACTACCAGGGTATCTAATCCTGTTTGCTCCCCACGCTTTCGTGCAACAGCGTCAGAAATGACCCGGCAACCTGCCTTCGCTTTTGGTATTCCTCTGCATATCAACGGATTTTACCCCTACATGCAGAATTCTAGTTGCCTCTATCATTCTCTAGTTTGATAGTTTTTGAGACGTTTTGATCGTTAAGCGATCAGATTTAACCTCAAACTTGCCAAACCGCCTGCGCACGCTTTACGCCCAATAATTCCGGATAACGCTTGCACCCTACGTATTACCGCGGCTGCTGGCACGTAGTTAGCCGGTGCTTATTCCTGGGGTACATTCATCATTTATTCCCCCAGAAAAGGAGTTTACAACCAAAAGGCCTTCATCCTCCACGCGGTGTCGCTCCGTCAGGCTTTCGCCCATTGCGGAAGATTCCTCACTGCTGCCTCCCGTAGGAGTATGGACCGTGTCTCAGTTCCATTGTGGCTGGTCATCCTCTCAGACCAGCTAAGCGTCGTAGTCTTGGTAGGCCGTTACCCTACCAACTAACTGATACTGCGCAGGCCCCTCCCGAACCGAAAAATCTTTAACCTTTCGGTACTATCCGGTATTAATCCACCTTTCGGCGGGCTATCCCTGAGTTCGGGGCAGGTTCCAACGTGATACTCACCCGTTCGCCGCTATATCGCTCGACTTGCATGTGTTAGGCGCACCGCTAGCGTTCATCCTGAGCCAGGATCAAACTCTTCAAAAAGTTTGATTTCCCCCGCCGTTACGGCGGGGGATAAATTTTGCAATTTACAGGTCACGTCGCTCGTGAGCGACATGACTAAAGCTCTAAGAATAGTTCACACATCGTTTGGATACCACGGACAGCTGCAAGTGTCGTGGGAAACGATGTGTTTATCTTTACTGCATTCAAAATGCAATTAAGTTAAGAGATTTCACTTGGCCTTGGAATATAGCTATATTCGACAAGGAAATCCCTATTGAACAAACCTATGATTGAAAAGAACAATAGGCTTACTTAAGAGCTTTTGAATCAGAAATCACAAATCAGAAATGAAAAATGTTTTACCCTCTCAGTATAAGCACAAGGATTTTATCTAAGCAATTAAGTTAAGTCAATAAGAAAAATCATATGAATGAAAAAATCGTATTTTCAGTCTGATTGTAACCTAATTTATTTCGCATTTCTGAATTCGGATTTCGCAATCCCATTTTACATTTGGCATTTGGCAATCAAAAATATATGGGGGAAATTATTGTATATATTTAATTGAAGAGCGTATAATAAAATGTGCTTTAAAAAATAGTTAATAATTGTAATTCATAATTCTTAATTATTAATTCTTAATTATATTAATATGGATTTCCTCAACAATCTAACGCCTCACGACATGATATGGTTTGTGCCTTTATTAATATGGACTATATGCTGGAAAGGCGTAGCCCTATGGAGATGCGGCCGAAATAATCAGCTTTACTGGTTTATCCCGCTTCTTATATTAAATACAGTCGGGATTCTGGAAATAATTTATTTGGCATTCTTCCAGAAAAAATCGAAGGCCAAAAAATAGCCCTCTGTAGTCATGAAGATCGTACTACTTACATCAGATTATCATTTGAGCGCGAATATCGGCGTTAAAACTTTCCTTAACAGCCCTTTTTTAAAAAAACACGATATTCAGGTTGTGGGGATGATTTCGACCTCTCCATATAAAGTGGGTAATGGTACATGGAAAAAAATGCGCTCATTCATGAAGCAGACAGGATGGGCATTTTCAATTAAAAGTATTATTACTACTATCTGGAAGAAGATTGAAATAAAGTTCGGCAAATGGTTCATACCAAATAAAAGGCGGGAATATTTTGAAATAGACGAGCTGGCTCATCAGCACGATATCCCGTTCATAGAAGTTAAAGATATAAATTCCCCAAGGTCAAAAGAATTCATGCGGAAGTTCAAACCTGATTATCTTATTTCATGTTTCCTTCTGCAGATAGTTGATAAGGAAGTACTGAAAATACCGAAAAAAGGAGCGATTAACGCTCATCCCGCACTCATCCAGAAACACCGCGGGACTTTCACTTCATTCTGGGCAATTCTTAAAAACTGGAACAAATCCGGTGCAACAGTTCATTTTATGACGGAAAAACCCGATAAAGGCCTTGTGATTTTACAGAGGTACTTTTTCGTCCATCCATCAGATACTATTTATTGTATAAATAAAAAAAGTGCCCAGCTTGGCGCCAACCTGCTTGTGAAAGCGCTTATAAAGTTAAAAAGGAATGAAGCAATCGGTTACATCATGAAACAATTCGGCCAGATGTTCAGAATGCCGAAGATGGAAGATGTGAAAAGTTTTTACCGCCGAGGCAAGAGTTTAATCAAGGTGAGGGATTTTTTTGAGATCTAATTTTCTGATTAAATTTCCCCCTTGAATTCCCATAAAAAATTTTCGATATCACCCCAAATTTCCAAATTTATAAGTGTGCCGTCAAGTTTTTGAAAAGTAATAACTTTATCAGGTTTCAAACCATGAGAGTGAAGAGAAGGCTCATGTATTCTTTTAACCTCTCTGAATAATTCCAATTCGCCATCATTTAACTTGATTGGTGGAGAATCTTTTCCCCATGTCTGAAGTGCATAAAATTCACTTCTGCCTCTGATGATTTCTAATAATTTTTTATAAGGTTTAAAAAATATTTCCTTTTTTACAAAATGTTCTACATCTTTCAATAAAACTCTGTCATTTTGATTATCGATTAATAATGCGATAAGTCGTTTTAAATCCTGATTTTCAAGAGCCGCTTCTATTTTAGCTCGGGCTTCAGGGGTTTCAGCTACAACTTCCTGTGGTTGGTCAGGATTATTTTTAGGTATATCGGACATAATTATAAATTAAATATTATAAATTATTTTCTTTAAAAGAATCTTATTTATTCCTATCTTTTCCTTTTCGCAATCTCCTCACAGAATACCCTATAATAAATCTTATTTAAGGCAACTCGTAATTTGGCTCTTTGCTTACTAAGCCGTTTTTTTGCTCTAGGCGTAATCTCTTTGCAATCTGGATCTTTTACAATTCTTATTTCACCATGTACTGGATCTTTTATAATTATAATTTCACCAGGTATTTCATTAGACATATTTAAAACTTATAATCTAAAATAGATTAATATTTTACTATAAAATAAAATATTTGTCAAGCAAATATTTTCCCTAAATTTTTCTCCACATTTCCTCCCGTATTATCCCAAACAAAATCCGCGTATTTAAGGTACAATCCCCTCCTCTCATTCCATATTGTCGGTAATTCCGATATCGGATCATCGGATTTCAAAGCCGGTCTGTTGGCCGATTTCTTCAGACGTTCAGCGAGCACGTCCGGGTCGGCAAAAATAAATACATTCACTCCATTTTTCTTCAAAACCTTCATGTTATTCGGATTTAAGACGACACCCCCGCCTGTTGAGATTACGAGATTTTTGGTTTTAGTATATTGTGAACAAATATTTTGTTCAACTTTCCTAAAATAAGCCCAACCGTTTCTCTTAACCACCTCTGAAACTGTCATACCTTCCGCTTTCTCGATTTCCGAATCCAGATCCACGAATTTTCGGCCCAGTAATTTCGCTATTTTTTTACCGAGAAACGACTTTCCCGCGCACCGCATACCGGTTAAAACCAAATTCTTTTGCCCGGGTCTGATTTTCTGCGACAAGTACATCCGTTCGAGGTCGTTCCAGAAATTCGGATACGTCTTATCCACACAATCCGGATTTTCAATTACGATTCCCGGTATTTTTGTCCCGATAACTGCGAAACACATAGCCATCCTATGATCATTATATGTATTAATAGGAAACTGAACACAGGACACAGAACACAGCTGATTTTCTGACAATCCGTATTTCGGCTGTGTCCTGTGTCCTGTGTCCTGTGTCCAACCGCTAAGCGTAATTGAATCTTTCGTTGTCCTCACTTTCACCCCAATCTTCCTCAATCCCCTCTCCAGCGCCGCAATTCTATCCGTTTCTTTAATCCGTAAAGTCGATAAACCGGTTATCGTCGTCTTCCCTTGCGCAAACGGAGCCATACAGGTAAGTGTCATCGCGCTGTCGGGCATTTCGGTCATATCAATCGTTCCCTTTCCGAGCTTCGGCAAAACAGATGAAAATTTGGAATCATCCTGAATTGATTTGTAATTCTGCATCCTGATACGCGGCTGTGTCCTGTGTCCTGTGTCCTGTAACCCGACCTTTAAATTCTCAAAACTCACTTTACCATTATGTAAAAAACCAATCGCCGTCCAATAACTCGCCGCACTCGCATCACCCTCGATCTGATAATCAGTTGCCCTGTATTTCTGAGGTTTTACGACAAAGGATCTGTAATCGTTGTTCTGTACACTGACGCCAAATGACTTCATTACTGCAATAGTTGTATCGATATACGGCTTTGAAACAAGCTCACCAATAACCTCGATTCTGAGCGGTTTTGGCAGTAACGGCCCGAGCATTAGCAATGCTGAGAAATACTGACTACTCTTATCCCCTTTCATTCTGATTACAAACGGTGAGCGATTAGCGGTTAGTGATGAGCTTGAATTCTTAATTCTTAATTCATAATTCTTAATTCGGATAGGAGGATATCCCCTCTTCCCCAAATACTCAATATCACACCCAATCTGTTTAAGCCCATCAACCAAATCTGCAATCGGTCGTTCTTTCATCCGCTTATCACCAGTAATTATCGTCTCACCCTCACGAACAGCCATAATCGCCGTCAAAAACCGCACCGCAGTACCGGCATTATGAAGATCAAATTTGAAATTTCCTTTTTTGAATTTACCACCGTATCCTTCAATAAGTATTCCGTTTTCGAGTTTCGGGCCTGCCTGCCGGTCAGGCAGGTTTCGGATTTCGAGTTTCCGTAATGCATTCAGCATTACGGTTGTGTCATCCGATTCCAGTACGCCAAAAAGTCGACTCTTCCCGTCAGCCAAAGCCGCGCATAATAACGCCCTGTTAGTTATGGATTTTGAGCCGGGTAAAGCCAGCGTGAAATTGAGGCTCTGTTTTAAGGGTATTATCTCACGCTTTTTCATATTTTAGCTATTGAGACCGGCTAATAACGGAGCAAATGAAGTAAGTAATAGTATGCCAATAGCGATAATAATCACTATCTTCATTAACTTTTTTTGCTTTTCTCTCTGCATAAACTAATTTAATTAACAATTAAGAATTATGAGTTATGAATTATGAGTTATGAATTATGAGTTATGAATTCCTAATTTCTAATTCATAATTCATAATTAGTTTTTGGATATTAAGAATTGGATAATTTATTGTAGTTGTCCCGTCACCACAATCACATCACTAAATGAATTCACATTACTTTTATCATCAGTTACTTCAAGCTTAACATTATATGTTCCCGGATTTTCGAAAGTGTGGGTCGGTTTTCGGTCATCGCTTGTCGACCCGTCGCTGAAATCCCAGCTGAATTTCGCTACTGAACCTGTAGAACATTTCGCGTCGAATGTGACTGCCAAAGGTGCGTCTCCGCTTCGTCGACTCGGAGAGAAACATGCCCGCAAAGGTATTTCGCGCACATATATCGTCTTTTTTACATTTCCAGTTTCATTCAGGTTTGTAGTTACTTTCAAAACAGCTTCGTAAGTACCGACTTCATTATATTTATGCGATATCTGAGCGCTGGTAATCGATTTAGGCGATTTATCTCCGAAATCCCATTCATAGCTTACTATATTGCCGTTAAACGCGCTCGAAGCTGAGCCGTCAAAATTTACTATCAATGGAGCAGTACCCTCTCCGGGATCAGCATTTATGACCGCACGTACTCCTGGCTGAAGAACATCAACAGTTACAGTAGCTGTACTTTTTTGGCTTTGTGAATCAGCTACGGTCAAAGTAATGGTATATGTTCCTGCTGTTTCATAAGTATATGATACTTTCTGGCCTGTCTGGGTTCCTCCTGGGGTTCCAAAATCCCAGCTGTAATCAACTATATCTCCGTCGGCGTCAGTAGATTTAGATGCGTCAAAATCAACTTTAAACGGAATTTCTCCGGAAACTTTGCCCGTGCCATCCGCCACGGGTGTTGTCGCAAGGCTTGCGACAGGTATTGAAGTTACAGACGTAGCCTCGGCAATAACAGTGCTGGAAACAGTCTTACCACTGTCTTCTGTAACCGTTAAAGTGATGTTATAATTGCCCGGCTTGTCGTAGATCTTAGAAACTGTGCGTCCGTTCTGTATCGGGCTTCCGTCGCCGAAATCCCATTCATATTTTACAATGGCTCCTTTAAGGCTTGTGCTTTTCCCGCCGTCAAACCGTATCTGCAAAGGTATTGGTCCCTTTAAATTCGGAGTTGCATCGATTTCCGCAGTTAATAGCGGTTCTGCTGAAGATGTTATTTCAATATCCCTGTAATAATTGTCGACCAGATTATTATCATATACCACCCTTAAATGAACTTTATATGTCCCGACCTGTTCAAATTTATGATTAACAATGATGCTGTCTTTGCCGGAAGTATCATAAGTGCCATTATTATCAAAATCCCAATCCATACTCTGGACTTTTTTGCCAGGCGGAATAAGCTTACTTGCATCAAACCGCACGTCCAATGGCGCTGTTCCGGTTGTCGGATTAGCATCAAATAACGCTTCTCCTATCACCAATGCGTAAAAATATTGTCGGGCCGCCTCTTCGCCTTCCACATTCACCTCTAAACCAACATTATAATTTCCGCGATTGTTATACAGATAGGACACCTGGAAA
>Ga0315286_10004659_pt1 | contig 13156 bp, 13 predicted proteins | sample YL17G10_0_MG_FD_205038 | JGI IMG/M metagenome (GOLD analysis project Ga0315286, IMG submission 205038) | Sediment microbial communities from Yellowstone Lake, YNP, Wyoming, USA - YL17G10_0 | ecosystem: Environmental > Aquatic > Freshwater > Lake > Sediment | place: USA: Wyoming | collected... | reverse complement strand
TGCTCCTATTTCTGGATCTATCCTATTACGACATGGTCCGGCAGGGGCGCATGAAGACATTCCAGGACCTCAAGGAAGCGATCATCCACGGGGCCGTCAAGCGGATCCGGCCCAAGATGATGACCGTTACGGCCATGTTCATGGGCCTTCTTCCCATCATGTGGTCCCTTGGCACGGGCTCGGATATGATGAAGCGCATCGCCGCCCCGATGATCGGGGGCGTCTTCACAAGCTTTATCCTGGAGCTTCTGGTTTACCCCCCGGTTTACGCCATCTGGAAATGGCGCTACGAGATGAAGCATGGAACAGTGGACGTCAGTCAACTGCCGGTTCCCCGCCTGAGGGGGCATTGAGACCGGGCGGCCCGGCCGCGCCGAGGAGCGCAGCAACATGGAGCATGACCATCATCACGAGCAAGGCAGTTCAACAAGCCACGGGGTTCATATTATGCCCAAGATGGGCGAGGGAGAACGGACATACACTTGCCCCATGCATCCTGAGATCAGACAGGCCGGACCCGGCCGCTGCCCTCTATGCGGAATGGCCCTCGTTCCCGTGAAGGCCGGGCAGGCCTCGCGGACGGACGAGAAGAAAGAATACGACAAACACGCGGGCCATAGGATATCGTCATTCTTGGCCAAGTTTTGGGTTGCCCTCGCCCTGACCTCCCCGATTCTGGTTTACTCCGAGCTGCCCGAAAAGCTGCTGGGATTCAAGGCTCCGGCTTTTCCGGGCTCCGTATTTCTGCCGCCCGTCCTGGGGTCCTGCATCTATTTTTATTGCGGCTGGGTATTCCTAGCCGGAGCATGGAGAGAGCTCCGGGCTCGTTTGCCCGGAATGATGACGCTGATCGCCCTAGCCATCACCGCGGCCTATGCCTTCAGCGTTTATGTCACGCTCATGGGGGGCGAACACACGCTTTTCTGGGAACTCGGCACGCTGATCACCATTATGCTTCTCGGCCACTGGATCGAAATGCGCGCCGTCCAGGGGACGCAGGGTGCTCTCAGGGACCTCGCCAAGCTCCTGCCCGATCAAGCCGAGGTGATAAGAGGCGAAAAAATCGAGATCATTCCTCTGACAGAGCTGAATGAACGAGACCTCATTTTGGTGAAGCCGGGGGGGAAAGTGCCGGCTGACGGACGCGTTGTGGACGGCCGGTCCGAGCTAAACGAATCGATTATCACAGGTGAATCAAAGCCCGTCCCCAAGGCCGCAGGGGACGAAGTCATCGCCGGGTCGATGAACGGCGACGGGGCCCTCAAGATCGAAGTGATAAAAATCGGTGAGGCGACGTTCCTGGCAGGCGTGATGAGGCTCGTCGCCGAAGCCCAGGCCTCGAAGTCACGTCTCCAAATCCTCTCCGACAAGGCGGCATTTTTTCTCACCGTTGTTGCGGTGTTGGCGGGAGGAATCACCTTTTCCGCCTGGATCCTTTCGCGCGCCGGGTTTGCCATCGCCACCGAAAGGCTCGTGGCCGTGCTCGTCATCGCCTGCCCGCATGCCCTCGGCCTAGCCGTCCCCCTTGTGGCCTCGATTTCCACCGCGATGGCCGCCAGGAACGGACTCCTGGTCCGCCAGCGCCTGGCGCTCGAGGCGGCTCGGAAGGTTAACGTCATTCTGTTTGATAAGACGGGGACTCTTACGAAGGGCGCATTCGGGGTCCAAGCCGTCGTTCCCTACGCGAACAACTCCAGAGAGCGAGTGCTGCAAATGGCGGCCTCGGTTAACAGCGAGTCCGAACATTCCCTCGCCAAGGCGATGGTCGATGAAGCGAGGAGGGAGGGGTTGCCTTTCTCCCCGGTGAAGAATTTTGAGCGCCTGCCGGGGAAGGGGGCCAAGGCCGAGGTCGAGGGAAGTGAGGTACGGGTGGGCAACGATGCCTTACTGAATGAAACGGGAACATCCGTACCTCCCGAGCAGCAGTCACTGATCGCCGAACTCTCGGGACAGGGCAATACGGTTATCCATGTCATCGTGGATGGCCAACTTCTGGGAAGCATCGCCCTGGCGGATGTCATTCGAGAAGAATCCCGCGAGGCCATCCGCTCTCTGAAGCAGCTTGGCGTCAAAGTTGCGATGATCACGGGAGATTCCGAAGACGTCGCCTCGTGGGTCTCACGGGAGTTGGGGCTCGACGAATATTTCGCCAAAGTCCTGCCTCAGGAGAAAGTCGAAAAGGTGAAAGCCCTGCAAAAGAAGGGGCTGAAGGTGGCTATGGTGGGCGACGGCATCAACGATGCCCCGGCGTTGACTCAGGCCGACTTGGGCATCGCCATCGGCGCGGGCACGAACGTGGCCATAGAGTCTGCCGGGATCATCCTGGTGAGGAGCGATCCGCGGGACATACCCAAGATCATCAAGCTTTCGCAATTAACCTACGCCAAAATGATGCAGAACCTTTTTTGGGCATCCGGCTATAACCTCGTAGCGCTTCCCATCGCCGCGGGGGCCCTGGCCTCAAAAGGCATCATTCTTCAGCCGGCCGTGGCGGCCATTTTCATGTCGCTGAGCACGGTGATCGTCGCGGTGAACGCCTTATTGCTAAGGGGCAAAAGACTTTGAAACGAATCGGAGAATCATGAAATGGACTTTCAACAGAGTGCGCCCTGATGAGTGATTGCGTCGCCAGTGGGTATTCGATCTTCGCGGATGGAAAGCTTTACAAGTTTGATCAGGCGAGCAACAAGAAGATCGAGGAGTTCCTAAGGCAGCCAGACAGCAAACTTCAGGTTGTGGTGAAGGCCGAGAAGCTCGGCACAGAGCTGAAATTGGTCTCGATCTAGAACCAGAAATAGGTATCGATGAGCAATCCCGACGCTCCCCTCGGGCACCACATGCAGGATTCAACCCACATCACCTTCGGCGTCCTGACGGGCGGCGCGAGATACAAGGGACTCAAGTTCGACACCTCGGTCTTTACAGGCCGGGAGCCCGATGAGAACAGGTTCGATTTCGATCGGCCCCGTTTCGATTCCTGGTCGGTCCGGCTGTCTCTCAATCCTTCTGATCACATCGCTCTCCAAGTCTCTCACGGCTTTCTCCACAGCCCCGAAGCGCTCGAGCCCGATGTGAATGTCCGACGGACCACGGCATCTATGATGATAAACCGTCCCCTGCGCCCGGGAGCGGACTGGACGACGACCTTCGTCTGGGGAGTTAACACGTCTTCGGAGCGCCCGGCAACACATTCTCTCCTGGTCGATTCTGAGGCCGCTTTCGGACGGGCTTCCGTATACGCCCGGATCGAGTACGTCCAGAGGGGAGCCCATGACCTGAAACTGGACGAGCTCGGTGACCGCGTCCTTCCTGTTGGCGCCCTGACCGCCGGCGCCGCTTGGCGCCTGGGAACTAGCCGCCACTTCCAGCTCCAAGCCGGCGCTCAAGCTGCAATCTATCACGTCGTCGACGATTTGGTGCCTGCCTACGGGAAGCGGCCGTTCTCCTTCGAGATCTATCTCCGGATGAGCCCGCCTCGCGCTTCCGGGATGGGTTCGATGGCCGACTGAGCGGACCTGTGCCGAGAATCACGAAACTGTTACAGGCGATTGAGCGATGTCTGGGCGTCAAGTTTGAGGAGGCGAGAGCTGCGATCGAGGTATTGGAAGCCCCCGGGATGAAGGCCCTTTTGGCGCCGTCCGTGAGCACAATTCCAATACAGCGGGCTCGCCAGGTACGCCAGAAAAGAGGGGACCCCGGAGGATCCCCCCTTCTCTCGATCGTTAAGGTGATTCCTTACTTCTTGCAGCCGGCTTGGGATCCGCAGCCTTCGGTGCCGCATCCCTTGGCGGCCTGCCCGCCCTTTTCCATCTTGCCCATCATGTGGCCGTTGCATCCGCCGCCGCAACCGCCCCCGTGGCCCATTCTGGCTCCGTGCCCCATTCCGGTCCCGCAACTCATGCCCCCGAACTTCTGTTCAAGGGCTTTCTTCTGCTCATCTGTCAGCAGACTGCCGACTGCATTCTTGTGCGCCAGGCATTTTTTCTGGATTTCCGCGCCCGCTTTGGCCACCTCATCGATCTTGGCTTCGAGTTTTTTTTGGTCGGCCTTTTCGAGCATCAGCTGACGAAGCTCGAGACGCTTGGTCTTCAGATCGGCCTGAAGTGGCACCAGGGCCTTCTGGTGTTCGAGCTTGAGCTTAGCGGGATACTTTCGAAGCTTTCGAGCAGCTGGCCGGCGAAAGCCGCTTCGGGAGGGGGGACCGTAATATCCCGCTTGCCCAGCTCATGCCCTGCGAATATCCCGCCCAGGAATAATGCCGCTATGGCCGCCGGCCGGAGGACCCTCCAGGCAATGGCAAGGACATCTCGCCGGCCGGGCAGGGGTTTCTCATCGGCGTCGATCCTTTCGATGAGCCGGGGGAAGAAGGACGGGGAAGGCTGAGAATCCGCGGGCAGGGCTGGGCATTCCCAGGCTTTTGAAAACTGTTGGACGAGCGAGGTGCACTCCGGGCAGGAATCCAGATGATCCTGGATACCCGAGACCGCCGCACCGGTGACGTCTTTTTCAGCAATGGAGATCAGATGACTCCGAATGAAGGCGCACGCGCCGTCCCCGCCCAGTTTATCCCATGTCCAAGAGCCGGACCAAGCGGCACGGTTGGGTCCCGCCCCCTTGGTGCCAAGGGAATTGTTGAAGCGTACGACGCCGGAAAAGGCGCGGACGGATTGGCAGAGAGGACTTAACCCATTATCAGCTTATATATTGCCCCCAGTAATCCGCCACCAATTATCAGCCAGATTGGATTAACCCTTAGCCGAAATATCACGAAAAAAAGGCATTCCTCGGCCTCCATGCATATCTAACCGAAGTCAACGATGCTCGTATCACGCTATAGGTCGCTCAAGGTACTTGAATCGTGAAATTCCCTGAGATAGAAACTGTGATATACTCGCCGCCGAAGGTTTTTTTGAAGACCACCTTAAGGAACGCACACAAAAGCCAAAGGGGACTTGCATGGATACCATATATGATCTTTTGAAATTTCTCCATGTGTTAGGTTTTGTCTTCATGTCAACGCCCTTATTTAACCTAATTGTCGTCAATGAAAGGGCCCTGCTGGGACCCTCTTTTGATTACAATGTTGACCGGTACATGGAGAATATCATCCGGCGCGGGGCTTCTCGGTGTTTTGTTTTCCAGTTTACCGTCCTGATTTCTGGTGTGCTATTGCTCATTTTTGGCCCCCTGGGCATTCAGTCGCTCTGGCATCATTGGATGATCTTGGCTAAAACAATAATATTGATGACTCTTATGGGGCTTTTGTCGTATGTCCACTTCAGCCTCCAGCCTAGAATTGAATCCCTGATGTCAAAAATAGGTCCTGGAAACACTGTGCCTGATGGCTTTGCAGCCCAATTGAAACCTTTCCGAGCCCGGCGAAAAAAACTTGCGACGTTCTGCCTGTTTTTTGTGATTACCGCAATTATTTTAGGGCTGCAAGTTTTTGGAACTTTCAGCCCCGCCTTAAACATCGCACTTATTGGAGCCGGGGCTCTTTTTGCATGGAAGGCCAGCCGAACGCTCATTCGTTTCGGGTGGATATAACCCCGTCCCAATCATTCCGTCGGCGCCTAAATAATGGCTGTTGTCTTGCCGAGCATAGGGGCCTAATCTGGCGATGGGCTCACTTTCTCCTTTTCTCCAACGTGAAGCAACCGCAGCGCGTTGAAAATCACGAGGAGAGATGCCCCCATGTCGGCCGCAATCGCCATCCACAGCGTTGCCACTTGCGCCAGGGCCAGCGCCATGAAGGCGGTCTTCACGCCCAACGCAAAGAAAATGTTCTGCCGGATAATGCGCAGGGAACGCCGCGCGTGTCGAACTAACCAGGGCAAACGTGCCAGATCATCGGACATGAGGGCAATATCCGCTGTTTCGACCGCCGCGTCGGTTCCCGCCGCCCCCATAGCAATACCGATCGTAGCCGTGGCCAGCGCGGGCGCGTCATTAACGCCGTCGCCCACCATTGCCACCGCACCGTGGTTCCGTTCGATTTCCTGAATCGCCAGCATCTTATCTTCCGGCAACAGTTCCGCCCGAACTTCATCAACTCCAACTGCGAGGCCAACCGCATCTGCCGTGCCTTGGTTGTCCCCGGTAAGCATAGCCACATATCGCACGCCTGCCGCCCTCAACTGGCGGACCAAGTCCGACGCCTCCGGCCGAATGGAATCCGCTACACTGATCAGGCCACAGACGTGCCGGTCGCTGCCCACGACCACCACGGAATGCCCCGCGTCTTCCATGCGCTGCGCCCGCGCATGAGTTTCGGATTCTTCGACGCCTTTTTCGTGCAAGAGCCGATGACTTCCCACCCAGAACGGTCGGCCCTCTATCGACGCCTCCGCTCCCCGGCCTTTCAGCGCTCGGAAGTTTTCGGCATGGAGCGGCTGGACATTCGCCTGTCGCGCCTTTCTCAGAACAGCCGCCGCCAGCGGGTGCTCGCTGTGCGCTTCAAGAGCCGAAGCGCGAGCGAGAAGTTCGTCGCGGGTGTGGCCGTCTAACGGAACGATCTCCTGCACCTCCGGGAGGCCCTTCGTCAACGTGCCGGTCTTGTCCAAGGCGAAGACGTTCACGCGCCCAGCCGCCTCAAGAAACGCGCCCCCCTTGATCAACACGCCCGCCCTGGCAGCCGCCGTAAGTGCCGCGACAATGCTGACGGGCGTCGAAATCACCAGCGCGCAGGGACAGGCAATGACCAGGATGACCAGCGCCTCATAGAACCAACGGCCCCACTGTCCGCCGAACAGCGGCGGCACTATCGCGACCAAGATCGCCACCGCGATCATCGCGGGAGTATAGATGCGAGCGAACCTCTCGACCCACCGTTCGACCGGCGCGCGCCGGGACTGAGCCAGTTCGACCATGCGGATGATCCGCGCCAGCGTGGTGTCGGCGGCGGGTTTGGTGGACTTGAACTCGATAGCGCCGTCTTCGTTGATCGTACCCGCGAAAACTTCGGCCCCTTCCTCTTTGGTAACCGGCATGGATTCGCCGGTGATAGGGGCCTGGTTCACGGAGGTTCGGCCTTTGGTGACGATGCCGTCCAGCGGTATTCGTTCGCCGGGGCGCACCAGAACGATCGCGCCAAGCGGGACTTCGGCAACTGGTTTTTCCATAATGTCCCCGTCAGGGGGACGGATGTAGCGCGCCGTCGGAGGTGTCATGTTCACCAAGGCACGGATCGCCCGGCGAGCGCGGCCCACGCTCCATGATTCCAACAGCAATGAAAGCGCGAAAAGGAACGTGACCGTTCCGGCCTCAAACCACTGGCCGATGATCATCGCGCCGATCACGGCGATGGTCATCAGCAGATTCATGTCCGCCCGCAACCGCTTCAGGGCCATCCAAGCTTTCGGAGCAAAAAACCAGCCCCCGGTCACAACCGCCGCGGCGTAGAGGAGGATGACCGGCAGAGGAAACTCATGATGCGCCATACCTTCACTTGCGGCCAGCGCATGCAACAGGTCGCCGTGAAGAAGCGCGTGAGTCACGAAGCCCGCGAGCACCAAGGCGCCCGAACACCAGCACATGACCGCCCGCTTTCGTTTTGTCCACCAACCCTCCTCGACAGCGCACACTCCGGAGGGGCAAGTCTCGTCAACAGCTTCGGCTTCCAGCCCAGCCCGCCGCGCGGCGTCGAGGATCGACACTTCATTCACCTGACCGGCGTCAAACTGCACGGTCATCGTTCCGTCAATGAGGTTGAAATCGAGGTCGCCGATCCCTGGCAGTTTGCCAACCGTCCCCTTGAGCGCGTTGACTTCCTCCGCGCAATCCATCCCGCTGATTCTGTATGTTCGCTGTTCCATCAGTTGCTCCAATCCGGGCAGTCTTCCATCCAGCGCTGCATTTGCTCGAGGTTGTCGACTATGCTGACAAGATACCACCTCTGAGGTTTTCAAGCCATCTTGCCTCCGGCGCCGGCGGCCGATTGGCCACAATACCAAGAGGCCGATGAAGAGCACGCGGTTAGCGGACAATGCATTGTTGCGGGAGCGGAAGTTCTGACGAAGGTTAGCGACTCAGAGTGTTGGAAGATCGGCTCCGGTCGGATATAATCCGGGCGGAGCAGAGAGATGAAAGTCCGGTTTCTCTATTTCGAGGGATGTCCTAACGCGGAGCCAACCCTGATACTGCTCAAAGAGACGCTCGCTGCAGAGGTCCCCGACACGGACTTGGAAAGCCGGGAGATCAAATCCGACGAGGAAGCGGGCTGCTATGGTTTCCTCGGATCGCCCACGATCCAAATCAACGGCCTGGACATAGAAAAGGAAAGAAGAGAAGATTCCCCGTATTACGGGTGCAGGATTTATCGGACCGCACATGGCTCAAGCGGAATCCCCGCGAAAGCGATGATCATCGAGGCCATCCGGGAAACCAGGGAGGACGGCGATGACCCCTGCGGGAAATCCAGCCAAAAGAACCCACCTAGGGCCTGACCTTATTCCTCTCGGACCAGGGTCGGGGAGCACGGTCATGGGACCGGCCCAGCCCAGAGTTGCCCAGATCGGACTTGACAAATGCATTAATATTGCATAGTATGTCGACAATTAGTCGACATACTGGGGTGAATTATGACATTGGCTATCGACGTCCGAATCCGCATCCCAGCGGAGATCTTCGATTATCAAACCCTTACAGATGCCTTGAAGGGCCTTTCTTCCCCCAGAGACAAGATCACGGATATGCTCAGGCAGGGGATCATCATCAGGGTCAAGAAGGGATTATACGTTTTCGGGGACAAGTATCGAAGGCATCCGTATTCTAAGGAATTGCTGGCCAATCTTGTTTATGGCCCCTCCTACGTCTCGCTCGATTATGCGCTTGCCTATTACGGGCTCATCCCCGAGGGGGTCGAGGCTTTGACATCGGTCACGCCGAATCGTCCGCGCAGGTTCAGCACACCGGTAGGCCTCTTCATCTATCGGCAGATCCCCGCTCGGGCTTATCAAGAGGGCATGGTACGTGTGGAAGGTGAGCACAGCCAGGCGTTCTTGATCGCCTCTCCCGAGAAGGCACTGGCTGACAAGCTCGTTTCGGTGCGCGGTGCCCCTATCGCTTCCATCGGGGAGATGGGCAGGTTCCTGGAAGAGGACCTGAGGATCGACTCCGGTGCCATTCGCTCTTTTTCCGTGGAGAGGGTCGAAGAGTTTGCCGGGCGCTACCGCTCCTTGAGGCTCAGGCGCCTCGGCGGATACCTGAGACGCCTCCAAAGATCCAAGAAGGTGATCCCTGATGAATGAGGCCATCCGACAGATCCTGGCTACGTACGAGATCCGCTCGCTCGAGGATTCGCTGCGGGCCCTCAGGGAGGTCATGCAGGAGATCTCGCTTCTCGGTCTCTGGAGGAGCAAGTTCTTCGAAAAGGCCGCCTTCTACGGGGGCACGGCGCTCCGGGTGCTTTATGGGAACGACCGCTTCTCCGAGGACCTGGATTTCTCGCTCCTGGAAAAGGGCGGGAGCTTCGACCTGGCCGACTATAGCGAAGCCCTGAAGAAAGAGCTCGCGTCCTTCGGGTTCGCCGTCGAGATCGCGAGCCGGGCCAAGCCGGCCTCGGCGGCCATCCAGTCCGCCTTCCTCAAGGCCGACACGTGGACCCAGATGATCACGGTCGAGTTCGACAAGGGCCTCGTCCAGAAGGTCCCCCGGAACCAGGTGCTGAAGATCAAGCTGGAGATCGACGTCGATCCGCCCCCGGGATTCACGACGGAGACACGATACCTTCTTCGTCCGGTCCCTTTTGCCGTCAGGACTTTCAGCCTGCCCGATCTCTTCGCCGGCAAGATGCACGCTGTTCTCTGCCGCGAATGGAAGAGCCGGGTCAAGGGCCGCGACTGGTATGATCTCGTCTGGTTTGCGGCCCATCACCAGGAGCTGCGCATCTCCCATCTCGAGCAGAGGATGCGTCAAACGGAGCATTGGATCGGGCCGGCGCCCTTGACGGCGGGGGACCTGCGCGACCTGCTGACAAAGAGGATTGACAAGGTCGATATCGATCAGATCCGGCTCGAGGTCGAGCCCTTCGTGAAGGACGCCGCAGCTTTGACGATCTGGTCGAAGGAATTCTTCATGGATGTCGCCTCCCGGATCAAGATCGTGTGAGGGCGGGCTGCCCTCCGGATCCAAAGGTCGGAGGTTCGAATTCTTGACAGTTGTCCGGGGCCGGGATATCCTTCATTCTCTTAGGGGAAGGGTCGAACCTGAACCCAGGTCCGGAACGAGCGGAGGTTTCTACGTGAACGACTACACCACCTGTGACGCTACCGAGCTGGCCGCCCGCGTCCGCCGCGGCGAGGTCCGGCCGCTCGAACTGATCGAGAAAGCCATCGCCGGCATCGAGGCGGTGAATCCCACGCTGAACGCGGTGATGCACCCGATGTACGAAGCTGCCCGGGCCGCCGCCCGTGACCTGCCCGACGGACCATTCCGGGGCGTGCCCATGGTGGTCAAAGACTTCGACGGCTTCGTGAAGGGCGAGCCCTTTACGGCCGGCACCCGCTTCCTCGAAGGCTTCGTGCCCGACCATGATTCCGAGGCCCTGGCCCGTCTGCGCCGTGCCGGCCTGGTCTTCGTGGCCAAGACCAACCTCCCGGAGCTGGCCATCCTGGGCACCACCGAGGGAAGGCTCAAGGGACCCGCCCGCAATCCTTGGAACCCCGAGCACTCCACCGGAGGCTCCTCGGGAGGCTCGGCCGCACTCGTCGCAGCGCGGGCCGTCCCCCTCGGGCACGGCGGCGACGGCGGCGGCTCCCTGCGCATCCCGGCTAGCGCCTGCGGCCTCGTGGGCTTCAAGACCACCCGGGGCCGAGTTACAATGGCCCCCGACTTTGGCGAGAGCTGGGGTGGATATACAAGCTGGGGCTGCCTGACGCGCTCGGTGCGCGACGCCGCCGCCATGATAGACGTGATGGCCGGCCCGGCCGCCGGGGACCCCTACGCTGTACCGCCGCTCGCGCGCCCGCTCGCCGAGGAGGTCGGAGCGCCCCCGGGGAAGCTTCGCGCGGCCTTCACCGCCGGTTCGCTCTTCGGCAAGGAGACCCACCCCGAGGCCCGGGTGGCGGTCGAGTCCGCCGCCCGCCTCCTGTCCGACCTCGGCCACGAGGTTGAGGAGGCCCGCCCCGAGTTCAACCGCGAACTGCTGGTCCGCGCCTACCTCACTCAGATCGCCGCCGGCGTCGCCGCCGAGATCGAGGAGATGGGCCATTGGGTCGGGCGAAAGCCCTCCGCCGCGTACTTCGAGCCCTCCACCTGGTTCCTCTACCAGATCGGGCGCCGGCTCTCCGCGGCCGAGCTCCAGCAGGCCCGCGACGCGGCTCAGACGGCCGGGCGTTCGCTCGCCGCCTTCTTCTCGCGCTACGATCTGTTCGTCACGCCAACCCTGGCCTACCCGCCGGTGCGCCTGGGCGACTCAGCCCTAAAGGCGATTGAGAAGATAGCGCTCGGCACCCTCCGCGCGCTCCCGATAGGCGCGGCCCTTCGGGCGATCCTGGCCCAGCTGGCCGATCAAACCCTGGAGCGCACGCCGAACACCCAGCTTTTCAACCAGACCGGCCAGCCCGCCATCTCGCTGCCTCTGCACCAGACCCCGGAGGGCTTGCCGATCGGCGTCCAGCTGGTTGCCCGCTACGCCGAGGATGCCCTTTTGGTGCGGGTGTCCTCACAGATCGAGGAAGCCCGGCCGTGGAGGGACCGCTTCCCCAGGATTGTCGCCCCATGACCGCGGCGACGGCGCCGCCCGTCCGATTATATTTTGTGAGGGCAAGGATTAATCTGAGCCCGAAACTGGAGGAGATTTTTTATGAGTAGACACGAAGCTTTTAATCAATCGGGTTTCTCAAAGTTCCTCAACGCTCCGGCGGGCCGCATCTTTCGTTTGGTCGCCGGCATTGGATTCCTCGTGGTCGGCTATGTCTATCGAAACCATGCGCTCGGTGTGCTATCTATGGCGTGGAGTGTTCTCCCATTGAGCGCCGGAGCGCTTGACATTTGCTACATTAGCGCTATGTTGGGCGGCCCGCTATCCGGAGCAAAGATCCGCAGTCAGTACAAGTAAGTGACCTGCTCCTCGGAGTCGGGTCCAATTATCGGGGGCAGATCAGGGCGTATGACTACGCATCGAAGCTGATGTCTGCTACTGCTTCATGATGACGATGCGGGTCTTGACGCCCGGCACCGGCGCCGACTGGACCTGGACCATGCATGACGGTCCCTTGAACATGTACACGCCCGGCATTTCCATCATCTTCTTGAAACCCGCCTGCGCACGGTAGAAGTCGGCGGCCTTCGCGGCGTCCTCTTCTGAGTCGAAGATGTACTGCTGGGCGGACGAGATATCCTTCATGTACACCGAGCCCGGGAAGATCGGCACGCCGATATCCATCGTCGCGGCCGCCTTCTCGCCTTTCGCCTTTTCTGCAGCCGCCTTGCCGACCTCAGGATCGACGTAGGCCTTGAAACGATTGGTCTCCACGCAGATGACGCTCTTCTGTTTGTACGCTGTCCCTTCGTCATTGAACGACTTGTCCCACACATACAGAAAGTACTCGGTCTGCGTACCATCCTCCTCGACCACCGCCCAGTCGATCGTCGAGTGCTCGAGCCAGTCGCCCGCGGCCAGTTTCGGCCGGCCGCTCTTCGCGAGCTTCGCCTTCTTTTCGGCGGTCGCGTACTGGTAGGTGTTGATCCACGCGGCAGGCTGTTTGGTGTCGCCCGGTTTCAGGCCGGTGACCAGCGACCAACTGCGCGGTTTGGACTGATCGACCTGGTCGCCGGGAACTGCGCCGAGCTTCTTCGTATAGAACGCTAAGACGGTCTCGGGGGCGTCGCCCGTGACGTACACGATGGCCGCCGTCGAGATGACAGTGCGCGAAGTGCCGAGCTCGCGGCCGTTCGCGAAGAGATACTTGAGCGTCTCGGATTCGACGGCAAGGTCGTGGACCGAGCCCGGGTATTGCGGCGGCGCGCCGAGAGTCGCGACAGCCGAAGATGAAGAATTTACCGCGGAAGTCTCCGTGTTTGCGGACACGGCGAACATCGGCACGGCGATGATGCACAGGATGGCGATAACAGCGCGTTTCATGCATGACTCCTTCGGGAGGATTAATTGCCCGGGATGCATACTACAATATCCACCCTCGTTTGCGCAACGACG
>Ga0315286_10004658_pt1 | contig 13158 bp, 8 predicted proteins | sample YL17G10_0_MG_FD_205038 | JGI IMG/M metagenome (GOLD analysis project Ga0315286, IMG submission 205038) | Sediment microbial communities from Yellowstone Lake, YNP, Wyoming, USA - YL17G10_0 | ecosystem: Environmental > Aquatic > Freshwater > Lake > Sediment | place: USA: Wyoming | collected... | reverse complement strand
ATGGACGCTACACGCCCTCTGACCTTAAAAGCCTGGCTTTTTCCATCGTGGATGGTTATGGTTCATCCTGGAAATTCGACCTGCCGGTCTCGGCATATGGCACCATCTCCGGCGAGTTAAAACTGCCGCAGGATGCCGCCCCGGGCTATTATTCCCTGTCCTCCGATATTCCGAGCTTCTACGGCTACTTCAATGTTGCCAACTACCACAAACCTGAGATCAACCTGTCCGTGGACATGCAGCCTGCGGATGTGAATGCCAGCCAGCCAATCCAGGCAACCATCTCAGCCCGTTATTTCTTCGATGCCCCGGTTGCTGCAATGAACGTGAAGTGGAGTCTTTATTCCAATCCGTATACTTTCAGTCTGCCCGGTTACCAGGTTGGCAGGTACGACAGTTTTTGGTACTCCCAGCCGGTTTCGTATTTTGGCGAACAGCTGAAGGAAGGCGAAGCGGTAACTGATGCAAACGGCGAGGTGAAGCTGACTTTCTCAGACCTGCCTGCCATTGACGACATCCAGCAGTTAACTCTGGAGGTGACCGCCCAGGATGAAAGCGGGCAGCAGGTTGCATCCAGTGCCAAAGCCCGGCGCCACCCGGCGGATTATTACATCGGTCTACGCCCTGACCTGTGGGTCGGACAGGCAAACACCGAGATGGGATTCGATGCCCTGACCGTGGACTGGAATTCCAAACCTTCTGCGAATCACCCCCTGCATGCCGAATTCTCACAGGTCACCTGGAAGACCCAGGAATCGACCGATCCGAATAACCCCTACCCCAGCTACGTGCCGGTGTACAGTAAAGTTTCCAGTGCAGATGTCTCCAGCGGTGCGGATGGCAGTGCCCGTTTCAAATTCACCGCCCCCAACCCGGGCACATTCATGCTGGATGTCTCGGGGGATGGTGTGCGCTCGCAATTGATGGTCTGGGTGGGAGGTGCGGAACAGACCGCCTGGCCGAACCTGGGTTTCAATAAACTCACCCTGCAGACCGACCGGGAGACTTACAAGCCCGGTCAGACGGCAGTGATCTTCATCCCAAATCCCATCGGCGCGGGGGTAACCGCCCTGGTGACCGTGGAACGCGACAGTATTCACAGCCAGCAGGTCGTGCGAGTGGATGCAGGCGGCAGCAATTTCTCGCTGCCGCTGACACAGACAGATGCACCCAATGTGTACGTTTCAGTCACCCTGGTTGGCAAAGAGACCTTCCGGCAGGGGTTCGTCAACCTGCCGGTCGCGGCGGATGCATTGGAACTTATAGTGGAACTTACCAGCCAGCCTGTGCGCAGCCAGCCAGGAGGCGAAGTGACCTTTGGGTTGCGCGTGACCGATTCAAAGGACAGCCCGGTCCAGGGCGAATTCTCGCTGGCTGTGGTGGACCTGGCAGCCCTGGCACTGGCTGACCCCAACTCTGTGAAAATCATGGATGCATTTTACGGAAACCAGATGCTGGGGGTCACCACCGCTTTATCCCTGGCAGCCGACAGCCGGCGCGGCTTCATCGCTGCCGGCGGACGCGGCGGCGGAGGTGGGGATGGCGGCTACGTGGATGTGGTCCGTTCGAATTTCCCGGATACCGCCCTGTGGGAGGCCAGCATCGTGACCGATGCCGATGGGCGTGCCCAGGCTTTCGTTAAACTGCCGGATAACCTGACCACCTGGCAGGTAGATGTACGCGGCCTGACCAGGGATACCCTGGTCGGGCAGGCTTCCCTGCAGATCATCAGCAGCAAGGAACTGCTCATCCGTCCGGTCACCCCGCGCTTCCTGGTGGCAGGAGACCATGTTGAATTGGGGGCAATTGTCCACAATAACACCTCCGGCGCACTGGATGTGACCGCCTCCCTGCAGACTGCCAATTTCATCCTAGATGAAGGCACGGCGGTCAACCAGAGCCTGAATGTTCCTGCCGGCGGGCGCAAGCTGGTCAGCTGGTGGGGTACAGTCCAATCAGCCGATAAGGCTGAGCTGACATTTTCCGTCTCAGGAGGAGGCTTGAAGGATGCCTCCACTCCGGAATCCGGTCCATTGCCGATCCTGCGCTACCAGGCACCCCAAACCTTCAGCACGGCAGGCATCCTGGCTTCAGCCGGCACGCGCCTGGAGGCGATCAGCCTGCCGCATGTTTTTGACACGCAAAGCGGCGGTTTGAACCTGGAACTGGCACCTTCCCTGGGAGCGGTGTTGTTGAGCGGTCTGGATTCCGTCGAAGTGCCTGCTCCCAATAGCAGCACGGAGACCCTGCTGTCTTATTTCCTGCCCAACCTGGAAGTCTACAAGGCACTCCAGGCGGCCGGGTTGACAGCACCAACCCTGCAATCCCGTTATGACAGCCTGAAAGACATCCTGCAGCGCCTGGTGCTTGCCAGGAACCAGGACGGCGGCTGGAGCTGGTGGGCAGCCAGCCTGATCCCCTGGGAAAACAACCAGGAAAGCGACCCATACCTGACCGCCTATGTGCTGCTGGGTCTGTCGGAAGCACAAAAGGCTGGCTTTAGCGTCGATCCTTCCATTATTGAAGGAGCCCGTGCTTTCCTAGATGAAATTCGTCCCTACATAGGCGGAGCTGCCCTGGTGGACTGGCAGCTTGACCTGCTGGCATTTGAAGCGTATGTCTTGCAGGAGTCCGGCGGGTTGGATGTCAATGTGGTGGAGACCCTGTATTCCAGCCGCGAGCGCCTGTCCCCCTGGTCACAGGCTTTGCTGGCGCTGACCATTGCCAAAGCTTACACAACGGATACACGGGCGGATGAATTATTCTCCAACCTGGAAACTTCCGCCATCCGTTCGGCGACCGGCGCACACTGGGAAAGCCTGGAACGCGGCTGGCACAACCCCGGTTCGACCCTGGTCACCACAGCCATGGTCAGCTATGCCCTGGCGGTCCAGGACCCGGCTTCCCCGTTGCTGGCGGATGCGATCCGTTACATGATCACCCAGCAGGATGCCGCCGGCAGGTGGGGCTCGACCTATGAATCCGCCTGGACGATACGCGCCCTGAACGCCTTCCTGTCGGGTACCGGCGGGTATATGGCGGATTACAAATTCAGCGCCAGGCTGAACGGTTTACCCCTGGCAGAGGGGCAGGCTTCCGGGACGACCAATCTTACCCCGGTCATCACCTCCACGGGCATGGACAAGCTCAATACGACCGCTCCCAATGCCCTGCAGATCACCCGCCAGGATGGCAGCGGAAGCCTGTATTACCGGGCTGCCCTGCAGGTTTACCAGCCGGTGGAAAACACCCAACCGATCAACAAGGGCATCCAGGTCAGCCGGGCATTTTACAGCGGGGATTGCCGGAAGAACTGCCCCGCACTCCATTCTGTGCAACTGACCCAGGGCGGGCAGTTAAAAGTGCGCATCAGTCTGAACCTGCCACACGATGCCTATTACCTGATGGTGGAGGATTTCCTGCCAGCCGGTGCTGAGATCCTGGACACCAGTCTGAAGACCAGCCAGCAGGGACAGGGCAGCGGCATGGATGTCGCCGTTCAATATGACCCGGATGATCCATTCTCGCATGGCTGGGGCTGGTGGTTGTTCGACTCGCCGCGCATCTTCGATGACCATATTCAATGGTCGGCGAATTTCCTGCCAGCCGGCAGTTATGAACTGACCTATACCATCATACCCATGCAAGCCGGGGAGTTCCGTGTGCTGCCGGCACATGCCTGGCAGGCGTACTTCCCCGAGGTGCAGGGCACCAGCGCCGGGGAGATCTTCGAGATCAAGAGGTAGCCCATCCGGCAAAGTACCTCCACTTGGATGCAGCCTGGAATGACTAATTAATTTTCATGGTCGTGGTCGGAAATTACCGACCACGACTATGAAAGTTACACTTATAATTCCTTAACCGGCAACCTGGCAAGCAAGGCAGGCATCAACTACACCTACAGTGTCACACACCCGCATGCGGTGGCTTCGCTCTCGAACGGGAACAGCTATTCCCTCGATACCAACGGGAATGTAACCCAAAGAGTGGTTGGCGGGCAGACATTTAACCTGGGTTACGATGCCGAGAATCACATGATCAGTGTGAGCAGAACAGGACTCAACGCGGCATTCACTTATGATGCGGACGGAAAGCGGGTAAAACAGGTATTGAACGGCGTGACCACCAAGTTCATTGGCAGCCATTACGAAGTGGAGGGGACAACGATCAGGAAGTATTACCTGGCTGGTGCGACCCGGATCGCGATGAGGACCGGTACCAATGCTCCCGTGTATTTCCTGCAGGATCACCTGGGTTCGACGTCCATTACTACCGACGCAAGCGGGGGTTTAATTTCCCAGTTGTGGTACAAAGCCTGGGGGGAGCTCCGCTATTCGTCCGGCACTACTCCCACAAAATACACATACACAGGACAATATTCCAACACTGCCGAGTTTGGCTTGATGTACTACGGGGCAAGATGGTATGACAGCTCACTGGGCAGGTTTGCACAAGCCGACACGCTTGTCCCGGGGGCGGGAAATCCGCAGGCGTACGACAGATATGCATACGGATATAACAATCCGTTAAGGTATATTGACCCAAGTGGACATGTGGCTTGCATCGATGGGGAGCAGTGTGGTGTAAGGCTCACGGCAGCAGCAATTCTGATCAGATTTGGGATTAAATTGGTTGGGAATTTTACATCTCACCAAATGAACGCAATCATGGCAGGGGTGGTTGATGTGGGGTTAAGAATGGGCGGAGTTACCCAAAAAACCGCAACGGATGCTTTTCAAACTGCTTATGGTACAAAATACAAATTACTTACATTCTTGAAGGGTACAACCGGAACCGAGGGTGAATGCGCTGGGATCACTGCCGGAGGCTGTACATCCAGCGCACATTTAATTAATTTTGTCAGTTTTGCGCAAAATGCAGTAAATAATGTTGTACATGAATTGGGTCATGTATTCAACCTTGCAACAGGTCGGGCAGCAGCCAACCAATTAAGCACTGACATGAGTATAAATACTCGCTTGCGAAGGGAGGGGATTGAAGGACGATATTTTGGTTTTGGGTCAACATTTCGTTCATTTCCACTTGAATGGCAAATGTCGATCAATCCACCAGGTAATACGAACTATATACAAAGTGGAAGCGAAATCTATGCGGATATGTTCCTTGGATGGGTCTACAATACTTGGTATACAGGGAACGAGATGGAGGAAATTGCCAATGCAAATGCAAGATCGGGCTGGATGGCGGATAATATGGGATGGTGGCTACCATGAAAAAGTGCATACTTCCAGAGATGAGATTTCTGTTTATTAGCCTGTTTTTGCCAATGATAATGACCGGGTGTTTTCCTGTTCCAACATTGCCTTCACCAACAATTTTTGTTCCATCGCAAACTCAGAATATTTCGATTGAGACATCTCCTTGGATATCAGATCTGACACCCACACCGACATTCCTGCCAACAGTGCTTCCCAATCAAATTCAACAAAGAATCCTGAGTTTAATCAAGACTAATGGAGGTTGTAAACTCCCCTGTTTTTGGGGAATTAAACCCGGTGTGACAAAAGTACAGGATGTAATGAGAATTCTTGAGCCACTAACAACAAATATTTATTACAATGAAAATGGTATTGCAGCGGATTTTACAATATTTCCTGAGGGAGTCACTAACTATAGTTTTTTCAGCCTTAGTTTTCATGCATCAGTAATGACCATACAGCAATTTAAACAAAGTGGTATGGATAATGTTGAACAATATTTTATCCCTAACTTTCTGGAAACTTATGGTCAACCTGAGGAAGTATGGATACAAGCATTCAAACCTATCCCTGGAGAGAGCACTGATACTTTCGATTTGATTGCTTTCTACGGTAAAAAGGGAATTGCTGCATTCTGGCAGGGTACAGGTGCGGTCCAAGGCAAACTGATCCATGGTTGCATTGACTCGAGTCCAGGATTGTACCTATGGTCTCCCGATCCATATATCGTAACGATTACGGATACCTCGAAATTGTTTGATCCAATATTACCCGGCGGTGCGCGGGCACTTGCAGAAGCAAGTGAAATAAATATAGAAACGTTTTATAAGAAATTCAAGGAAATTGATAACCCAGTTTGCCTGGATACACCCTTGGATTTGTGGTGTGAGGTATATTCATGCGGTTATCCTCCCACTGCAACACCATAAAGAATAATTATCCTGTTGGTACATAGTCGTGGTCGGAAATTACCGACCACGACTTTGAAAGTTACACTTATAATTCCTTAACCGGCAACCTGGCAAGCAAGGCAGGCATCAACTACACCTACAGTGTCACACACCCGCATGCGGTGGCTTCGCTATCGAACGGGAACGGCTATTCCCACGATGCCAACGGGAATGTAACCCTGAGAGTGGTCGGCGGGCAGACATTTAACCAGGGCTACGATGCCGAGAATCGCATGATCAGTGTGAGGTTAACAGGACTCAACGCGGCATTCACTTATGACGCGCTTGTCCCGGGGGGTTCAGGGCAGCAGTGCGGGTGAGATCTTCGAGAAAACGCTGAAACATACATTATAGCCCGGCAGGTCGCAGCACCTGCCAGGTCTGGTTTGTTACAGTATAATAGCGGCATGCTTGAGATCACCATCCCGGGGCGCGGCAACCTGCAGATCAACCACCTTGTCAGTGACGTGAACGGCACCCTGGCACTGGACGGAGTCCTTCTGGAAGGATTGGCGCGTAAGATCAACCTGCTGCGTGACCGGCTGACCGTCCATCTTTTGACGGCGGATACGCACGGCGGTCAGGCGGTCATTGACCAGCAGCTTAACCTGCAGGCTGTCCGCATCCAGCCGGGTGATGAAGCCCGCCAGAAAGCGGATTATGTGCGCAAGCTGGGTGCTGAAAGCGTGGTCGCCCTGGGGCAGGGAGCCAACGATGCCGAAATGCTCAAGGCTGCCAGCCTGGGTATCTGTGTGCTTTCCCAGGAAGGTACGGCAGTGGAGACTTTACTGGCGGCTGACATCTTAATGCCGGATATTTTCAGCGCCCTGGAACTGCTGGAGAAACCCCTGCGCATCGTGGCGGATCTGCGGCGATGAACCTGGACCAGGACCTGCCACCTGCTGAGCCGATCTCGAGCCTGCCCCCGGCACGTCGCCGCAGAGCCAGGCGGTCGTTGCTGCCTGCCAGCAACGATGAACGCTCCGTGGTGCTGGAGAACCTGGCTCGCAAGGCATTCCCATCTTTCGAATTCTTCCTTTTTTCGATCCTGGCTGGCGCCATCCTGGGTGCCGGTTATATTTTTGATTCACAGAGCATTCTTCTTCTGGGTGTGCTGATCGCCCCGTTGATGGCTCCCTGGGTGGGTATCAACCTGGCAACCGTAACCGGTTCGGGACGGTTCTTCCTGCAAACCCTGTCCGCATTCGTCATCAGTTCCGCCCTGCTGTTCGGAGCCAGCTGGCTGGCTGGCATTGCAACGGACCTCTACAAACCGCAAACCTTTATGCAAGCCATCATCCATACGCACCTGTGGTGGGCAGATCTATTCGTGCTGGTGCTGGGGTCCGTCCTGCTGGTCATTTCGTTCGTCCGCTCGGAAGAGCGCCCGATCCTGCCAAGCATCATGCTTTCCTACGGGTTTTTCCTACCCCTCAGCGCAGCCGGGTTCGGATTGGGCAGCGGGATCGAGGGTCTTTGGCCAAATGGCGGGCTGGTATTCTGCATCCACCTGGCGCTGGCAACCCTGGCTGCCCTGCTGACACTTTTCGTGCTGGGTTTCCGCCCGCGGCGTTTTTCCGGCTGTTTCATGACCCTGGTCCTGGCTGTGTTGGCGCTGGTGGTCTTCGCCTGGCTGAGCGGGGTTGGAACGTACCTGATGGACAAGTTCAATATCCCGTTCTCTGCAAGCGCAGCGCAAAACACACCCACAGCATCCAGTACGATCCGGGCGGTCTCTGCCACACCTGTACCAATTACACCCACGACGAGCGGACCAACCCTGACGCCCACCCTGAAGATCCCTGCTTCGGTCACGCCCACCAACACGAGCACTCCCCAGCCGACACCGGTCTATGCACGCATATATTCGACCACTGGTGAGGGTGCCAACGTGAGAGCCAACGCGGGAGCCGATCAGACCATCCTTGTCTCACTGGTCAATGACACCCTGGTGGAGGTATTGCCCGAGATCCAGATCGTGAATGGCATCACCTGGCTGCATATACGCACATCGGATGGGATCGTGGGTTGGATCATTCAATCCCTGGTTGTAACTGCCACACCCGCCCCCGGCTGGTAGAACTTTTCATTGGAGTTTTTAGATCATGACGATCCATTTTGGAACAGACGGTTGGCGCGCTGTAATTTCTGATACCTTCACCTTCAACAATTTGCGGGTGGTCACACAAGCCATTGCAGATGCCGTCGTCTCGGAGCACTGGAGCATCCAGAGTTCGGCAGATATCCTGCCTGAGCCGCGCCGGATGGTGGTGGGCTATGACACCCGTTTCTTATCCGACCGGTATGCCCAGGAAGTGGCACGCGTTCTGGCTGCCAATGGGTTCACGGTCCTGCTGGCACAATCGGACGCTCCGACCCCGGCGATCTCGTTTGCGGTCCGGCACAGTCGATCGATCGCGGGGGTAATGATCACCGCTTCCCACAACGCGCCGCGTTACAACGGATTGAAACTGAAATCCATGTCGGGCAATTCCGCCCTGCCGGAACAATGCAGGCGGGTGGAAGTGTATATCAATGATAATGAAGAACGCGCCCGCGGTCCAAACCTGATGGACTACGACCAGGCACGCGAGCTCGGGCTGATCCAGCGCTTCAATCCGCTGGAGGCGTATTTTACACATCTGCGCAAGTTGATCCTGTGTGACGTGATCGCTGAAAACCCCCAGCGCTTCGTGGTGGATTCCATGTACGGGTCCGGAAGGGGTGTCATCAAGGCATTCCTGCATGGCACCGGCTGTGAGATCAACGAGATCCGCGGCGAGATGAACCCGGGTTTCGGCGGCGTCCATCCGGAGCCGATCGCCCGTTACCTGGGACCGCTGGCTGGCGCCATCAGCACCGGCATGGGCAATTTCGGACTGGCTACAGATGGCGATGCAGACCGGATCGGTGCCATGGATGAACGCGGTAACTTCATCGATCCGCACAAGATCATGGCACTGGCTTTAAAATACCTGGTCGAAAAACGCGGCATGAGCGGATCCGTCGTCCGCACGGTCTCAACCACGCGCATGATCGACCGACTGGCTAAAAAATATGGGCTATCGGTCCACGAGACCCCGGTCGGATTTAACCATATAGCCGACCATATGATGAATGAGGACGTTCTGATCGGCGGTGAGGAATCTGGCGGGATCTCATTTAAAGGACATATTCCCGAAGGGGATGGTCCTTTGATGGGATTGCTGCTGGTCGAAATGGTCGCCGCTTACCGAACTTCCCTGTTCGAGATGGTGGAAGATCTGTTGGAGGAAGTGGGACCGGTCGTGTACGAACGCAAGGACCTGCGCTTGAGTCACCCGGTCTCCAAAAGTGCCATGTCTGAATATTTGACCCGGCAGGTTCCGGCGGATATCGGTGGCGAGAAGATCAGCGAGGTGAGCAGCATGGATGGTGTGAAATACATCCTGGCAGATGATTCCTGGCTGTTGATCCGCCCTTCGGGCACCGAACCGGTTTTACGCGTCTACGCCGAAGGGCGCACACCCCAAATGGTGAAAGACCTTCTGGCTTATGGCGAAGTCGTGGCAAAGACCGTTGTTTGACCAGGATCATCGCTGATCGAACAAGCCTGAAATGACCCCCAAACCATCCTACCGTCTGGCGCTGGTTGAAGCCGTCTTCATCAACTTGATCTGGGCATCCACATTTATCTTCGTTAAACTGGTTCTCAAAGACCTCGGACCGCTGACCATCGGTGGTCTGCGTTATTTTTTGGGTTTCGTGATCCTGCTGCCATTCATCATAAAGTCCCGTCAACGCCCGACCTTCTCCCGGACAGCCTGGCTGCAGCTCTTCCTGATCGGCTTCAGCTCGTACACCCTCGCCAACAGTGCCACCTTCTGGTCGCTGCGATTCCTGCCTGCCACTACGGTCTCCTTCCTGATAGGTCTGACCACTCTGCTGGTCTTTTTTGGGGGCATCCTGTGGTTGAAGGAGGTGCCCAACCGTGTGCAAACGATCGGCATCATCATCACGCTGGTGGGGACGGGCATGTTCTTCTCGACCGGGCTGAAACCGGGTGAACCGATCGGCATCCTGCTGATGTGCCTGGCGCTGTTCTGTTTCACGGTATTCGGCATTCTCGGGCGGAACACCGCCCGGGCACAGACAGTGGACACCTTATCCCTGACCGCCTACCCCCTGGCTCTCGGCGGAGGTCTGCTGTTGCTGATCGCCATCCCGGTCGAAGGAATCCCGCATGCCTCCCTGCAAACCTGGGGGATGGTGGCATGGCTGGCTGCCATCAACACCGCGCTGGCATACATACTCTACAATCATTCCCTGCAGGTGTTGACCGCCTTCCAGATGAATGTGTTGCTCAACCTGGCGCCGCTGGGAACCGCCCTGCTGGGTTGGATCTTTCTCAACGAGCATTTGACCCTGCTGCAGTTCATCGGCATGGTGGTGGTGATCATCGGAGTGGGATTGGTCCAACGCCGTAGCATTCCAGCGGTTGAGACGGGAAGAGAGCGAGTCAAAGAAGAGGAACTCAACGGTTAAGAGGCATTCAGCGAAAATTCGATCCTAGATCTGTCCAATTAAAAAACGACATCCCGCAAACATGTACCGGACCAAGCCTGACCCAGACTGTTTACGGGATGATCAATTAATAAAGTTGAGTTTATCCCATCGGCTGAGCGCGCAGACGCCGAGCAAGCAGGATCACCACCAGCAGCCCTAAAGCCATCAGCAGCAAACCGGGAAGACCGATATCATCTGCAAAACCACTTTTGGGCAGGGGTCCACCCGGGGTGCTGGTGGGCGTCTTCAAACCCTGCGCGATCTGTGTGCTTAAAGCAGACCAGGTGGCGGTCATGGCGGCATATGGATCACTCAAAGTTTGCGTTGGGACCGCCAGAACCGGTGTCGGGCTGGCAAGCACGATACTGGTGGGGGTCGGGGTGGGTGTAACGGTCACAGCCCGCTGAGTGCCAAGCAGGTTGGCTGCCATGGTCTGGGTCATCGCCTGGGCGATCAGTTCGTTCTGCGCCAGAATGGTAGCCTGGACGGAAGACTGCTTGGCTCTGAAGCGCGGCAGGAGGAAGATGACATAGGCAGCCATGAGGGCGATCGTGATAAAAACGATGCCTGCCATGATGCCAGCCGCGAGTTTGAAGGTCCGGTTGGATTGCCCGGGTGGGGGTGGAGATTCCGTATCCAATTTGATATCATCGCCCTGTTCGAACATAAGTTCCTCCTTGCCCATTATATCATCCCAACACTTCCAGGTTGACCAGTGGCACAACCACTTTTTGACCGCTTTCCAGCATCACCTCTCCAGCCGGAGCGTTAACCCCGCTGGGGAAGTGAGTTGAGCCTGGCAAAATGCTCCTCAGAATTCCAACTTCAAAAATATTGGGGTTTCGACAACTGCGCACTTGTTGACCACTTGAAAATTCAACCAGATCAGGTTCTACGGGAAGTTCCTGCGAGACCGGCAGTGGGATGATGATCTCCGGACGCACACCCGTGTGACGGTTGCTGGAGGTGCTGTTGATCGCCACTTCACGTTTAATATTTGTTATCAACAGTTTATATGCCAGTGAATTGATCGGGTGATGACCAAAACCATCGGTCACCAGGATTGGGAATTGTGCCTGCATGGCGGCAGGGATGACTTCCGGTGAAATGCTGCCCAGGATCAGACCGCGCAAAGGCAAATCCCCGGCAACCTTTATGGTATGAGGATCACTGCAATGACCTGCCAGCAGAATGGCACCGCGCAGGCTGACATCCAGTTGATCGACATCCAGGACATCCCCGGGAGAATTAAATTTCGGGGCAGTCAACATCAAGCCATAATCAACCCGATCATTACCCCACACCCCCTGGATGAGGGTGCCACTGGAGGTGATCTCGACACCCCGCTCGGGGATGATGCGGGTTATTTTACCTGGTACGTCTGCATGCAATTCATAGGTGGTATCACCGACCTCCAGCAGAACCTGACCGCCTCCGACCGCCACCACGTTTCCATCAACCGAAGAGCGAATGGACTGGGAGAATACACCCCGGCGAGGCACGATCAACTGGTTTTTCATCAGGCGTTCACCTGGTTTGCACAAGATCAAGGTATCGGCTCTTTCGGCAGGGATGCCCAGCAAGCGGGAGACATCCACCAGGAGATGCTCCCGTCCCATATCGGCTTCTGCGACCACATCCATGGGGGAAACTTTCTGGTCCAGGCGGGCAACGACCCGTCCTGCGACTGGAAGAAGCCGCTCGCGCCGGATGGTAGTCAAAGGCAAAATGTGTACAATTGGAGCCAGCATTCCGATCTCAGCCTCCCAGGGTCCAGATCCACTTCTTGATGAGTTCGCGGCGATGGGCATCATCCCTGGTCAACTGCAGTGGACGACCGCGTGCATCGATGACCAGACCCAGCAGGGTACCGCTGACCTGCATATCCCCTGACCGTCCGGGTCCAAAACCAACATCGGCATGATGAAATGGTTTAAGCGTCAGACGACCAGTCGATTCTACCGGGAAGGGCAGAAGGTCGAGAGTGCCCTGTTTGACCTCAAAATCGGTCTTAACCCCGGCTGTGGTGACCAGGCTGCCATGCAGGATGGGAGTGCCAGGCCGCATATTGGAATGGGGGACGATCAGGCTGGCAATCCCCTGAAATGCACCTGATTCGAGCAGGTGAACCGGCAGCATCGCATGCGTCCCAGCTGCTGCCCCGATGCCGGGTAAAAGATGATTCTTATCAAACAATATCGTTGTCGTCCCGACCGGCTGGATCCCATCCAGGACCATCAGCAAACCCTGCCCGATGGTGGTTGATTCGGTGATGGCACTGCCGGAGACCAGGATCGGTTCAAAATATGGTGTACCAGAGGAAGTCCGCTTGAATTGGGCAGGAATTTCCTTCTGAAGGGTGTTGTAAGCCAGTCGCAATGCCTGGCGAACAACCGCCTGTTCCACAGCCATATCCTCCAGCGTGACGGGTACGCTGTTTGGAT
>Ga0315286_10004656_pt1 | contig 13161 bp, 12 predicted proteins | sample YL17G10_0_MG_FD_205038 | JGI IMG/M metagenome (GOLD analysis project Ga0315286, IMG submission 205038) | Sediment microbial communities from Yellowstone Lake, YNP, Wyoming, USA - YL17G10_0 | ecosystem: Environmental > Aquatic > Freshwater > Lake > Sediment | place: USA: Wyoming | collected... | reverse complement strand
GACTGATTTTTAAAGGATTTTTTATATTGAGGTGATTTATGAATTGGCTGAAAATCGTTGCGATTCTTCTTGTTATCGATGCACTTGTGATATTGATTCGGCCGGATTACGTGAAAAAATATATTGTGCTTCTCGCCGAGGGTTCAAAAATCTATCTTGCTGCGATTCTGGATGCTGCATTAGGAGTGATTTTCCTTATCGGCTCTTCGGGAAGCAAAGTTCCGCTGGTGATAGTTCCATTCGGAATCCTGGCACTCGGAGGAGCTGTTTTTATTGTTATCTCCCCGCAAAAGGCCCGGGCTATAGCCATGTGGTTTGAGGCAAAAAGCAAAACGACTTTGCGGTTTTTTGCGTTGATTTATCTGCTTGTGAGTGCTTTTCTGGTGTACTCAGCCTGACCAACGACCCAAGCAAGCCTAAGTGCCTTTAGAATATGAAGTTATAAAAAAAGAGCGGGCACAGAACATATAAAAGGATTTAATATCTTTGTTGGAAAAATTTTGATATAATCCGGCCTTTGGAAAAATATTTTTTAAGACGAGAACTAAATGCAGAAAAACCTGGATATATCAGTAATTGTTCCTGTTCTTAATGAGCAGGAGAATCTGGAAAACATATACCGGCAGATTATAAATGCCCTGCAGGATAAATACGCCTTTGAGGTGATATTTATAGATGATGGAAGTACGGATGACAGCCGCAAGGTTCTCGAAAACATATACCACAAAGACCCGAAGGTAAAAGTAATAGTATTCCGCCGAAATTTCGGCCAGACTGCTGCGATAAGCGCAGGTTTTAATCACGCAAAAGGCGGCATCATAGTTCCCCTCGATGCTGACGGTCAAAACGACCCTGCGGATATTCCCGCACTCGTTGAGAAGTTAAAAGAGGGTTACGACATAGTAAGCGGCTGGCGAAAAGACCGGAAGGACAAAGCAATCCGTCGAAAACTCCCGTCGATGGCCGCAAACTGGCTCATTGGCAAAATGACCGGTATCGAACTTCATGATTTTGGCTGCACTCTCAAGGCGTACCGACGCGAAATACTTGAAACGATTAATTTATACGGCGAAATGCACAGATTTATACCCGCGATTGCAAGCTGGTCGGGCGCAAAAATCACAGAGATGGTTGTTAACCACCATCCGAGAGTCACCGGTGTCGCAAAATACGGCCTTGAAAGAATGATTAAGGTTTTTCTCGACCTTATGACGGTCAAGTTTTTAGGTTCTTATGCCACCAAGCCGATATACATCTTCGGCGGTCTGGGTATTTTCAGCGGTTTTGTCTCTGTCATTTGCGGCCTCATTGTACTATATAAAAAATATATAAGCGCAGAGCACCTGTCAATGAATCGCAATCCCCTTTTGCTGCTCTCAGCGATTCTAATAATCACAACCGTTCAGCTTATTCTTATGGGGCTGCTTGCAGAAATGATTGTAAGAACTTACCACGAGTCTCAAAAACGACCGATATATGTGATTCGTGAAATCCTCGAATCTCCCGCCGGAGACGGTAAATGACAATGGTTTCTGCAAAGGGCAGACAGCCGGGCAAGCCGGAGCGAAAAGATAAAAAACCGGCGGCAGCAGGCAAATCCGGTTCAGAGCTGACGGCAATTGTCCTCGTCGTGATTCTGGCAGGAATACCATTCGTACTCGGACGGTATTTCGAGTTTAATTACCCCGACCCCTTCGACAGCGCAGCCAATGTTTACTCCGCACAACACATCCTCAATGGGGCGCGGATTGGAATTGATGAAAAGCCAAGCGCTGCTCTGGGAACATTGTTAGTCAATATTTTAGGAGTTCGGCTGTTCGGGTTCAGCGAATTTGGCCCGAAGCTGATTCAATCGGTTGCGCAGGCGGCAGCATTAGTAATAATGTATATTGCTCTGAAAAAGCTGTTGGGCAAACTGCCGGCAGCTGTCAGTGTTGTCGTTGCCTCGATTTATATATCATCACCATTTATCGCCAAGTTTGGCAACGTCAAAGAGCAATATATGATAGCATGTATGGCAGCGGCGATAGGCCTTTTTATACTCAGACAATTGGGCGGAGGCTGGTGGTACAGCCTGCTGGCCGGCGCGATTGTCAGCTGGGCACCCCTTTTTAAAGAAACAGGCTTATCGGCACCGGCAACAATTGGATTATTTGTTTTGCTTCAGCCGATATTTCGGCATAGGACTTGGAAACAAACTGGGATTGATATTATATTGCTGCTTGCCGGCGCCGCGGCAGCAATGACACCGTTGTATATTTGGATAATCGGATGGAAAGTGCAACTGGCGTTGCCGTATTCGTTTATATGGAATACTATCGCCGGGTTCATACCAAAATCGCAGACATCTGCACAATCGCCTACCTATCTCTCGTCGCTGAGGGCGACGATTTCTTTTTCCGAGCAGTGGCCGAAGGTGCTGCGATTTTACCTCGCCCTGTGTCTGCCGGTCTCGCTGGCCCTCGGCTCAATCATCACAAGAATTGCAAAAATGATTTTCAAACTGTCCCAAAAGTCCCTGCCCGTATCTGATAGGTGCGAATACGACCGGTTTGTCCTGCTGCTTGCGGTCTGGTGGGCTCTTGATACGGCCTTTGTCTGGGTAAGTCCTGCTTCTTATGAGCAGTATTACCTGCCGCTGACTGCCTCAGGTGCAATGGCAGGCAGTTATCTGGTGGCCGTCTGGCGCGATAAACTTATTACCGCGGCACTCAAGACTAAATGGGTCATTACCGGTATTGCAGGCTTTATCCTGATGGTGATTATGTGCTGGCACATATTCTTTGGACTGCCAAGAAGCCCATATTCAGGTATGATATACCCTGAGAAGCGAAACGGCTACGTTCAGCGGTGGGACGAAATTGAGCACCGCAAGCATGCGGGCTGGAAGGGTGCGTGGGAGGTGACGGGCGAGTATATACGCAACCATACACAGCCGAGCGACAAAATTTATGTCTGGGGCTGGGTGCCGGGCATATACCTGTCGGCTCAGAGGTTCTGTCCTGCGCCGGTTGCCTTCGAAAGTGAAATGCACACCAGGCCTCCCGAACAGCTTGAGCAGATAATCGACGAACTGCTCAGCTGCTTTAGCAAAGATATGCCCAAATACATCGTGGACAGCAGAAAGCAGCATTTGCCGCTGGACCGGGCCAAATTCGAACTTTGGCCTATCGTGGGTTATTCCGGTCAGGGACAGCCGATGTTCCTGCCGTCTGACCCGCCGATGGTGGCCGAATTTGAAAAACAATGGACCCAGAGGACTCGTGAGAGGTTCGGAGATGATGAGGCCCGCAGGTTCGAGATTATGGGCAAGTTCAGAAAATTCATAAGAGAAAATTACGATATAGCTCAGATGTTCGGCGATTGTGTCATTTTTAAGTTGAAGAAAAAGTAGATGAATCCCGCACCTTCTAAATATTCATTGAATTAAGTATATTTTTTAGGAATCGAAGGAATGATATGATTAAGAAAGATTTAAGAAAAATTGAATTAAAAGAAGGTGCGGGATGAATATCCTTATGTTAAACTACGAGTTTCCTCCCATCGGGGGCGGTGCAGGCAAAGTACATCTGAATATGCTCAGGGAATTTTCAAAAAGAAACGATTTGAGCATTGATGTATTGACGTCAGCACCACAGCCGGGAAATTACATCATCGATTTTTCCAATAACATAAAAATCCATAAGGTTGGCGTTCATAAAAAGAACCTGCATTACTGGAGAAGAATTGAAATTCTCGAGTGGATTATAAAAGCCGGTCATTATTACAGGAACCTGATTGAGCACAAAAAATACGACCTCGTTCATTCATTTTTTGGATTTCCAACCGGCTGGTTCTGCTATAGAAGCAGAAATAAACTGCCATATATAATTTCATTAAGGGGTTCGGATGTTCCCGGACAAAATCTGAGGTTCATATTTGAATATAAGCTGCTGGGAATCGTATTTAAAGTTATCTGGAAAGAAGCTTCTGCCCTGATAGCGTGCAGCGAGGGACTAAAACAGAGAGCATTAAAATTTTATTCGCAGGTAAAAATAGATGTTATTCCTAATGGCGTTGACATCGAGAAATTCCACTCCGTACCGGAAAACATGGCAAAAAAATCCGACATAATCAGGCTTGTCACTGTCGGCCGGCTCAGCATTACTAAAAGAGTCGACATCTTAATCGATGCGGTCAAAATTCTCATCGAACAGGGAAAAAAAGTCAAGCTCCTCATTGTCGGCGGAGGCTTTCTTAAGGGTTCTCTTGAAAAACTTGCTGCTCAAAAAAACCCCGCAAATTCTATTGAATTCAAAGGTATTGTGGATTCAGAACAAATGCCTCAACTTTATCAAAACAGCGATTTATACGTCAGCGCCACGATGCAGGAAGGAATGAGTAACGCTATGCTTGAGGCAATGGCATCCGGCCTGCCGATTATAACAACTCAATGCGAAGGCATTGACGAACTGATAAAGGACAACGGCATAATAGTCAAACAGGAAACAGCAGATGGAATCGCAAAAGCGATACTGGAGCTGGTTACAAACACCGGGAAACTGGAAGCGATGTCCAGAGCGGCAAGAAAACACTCTGAAAACTTTACTTGGGCGTCCGTTTCGCAGGAATACCTGAAACTTTATCAGAAGATTTTATCGTGAAAACATTTTGCATAACAATTGATACCGAACCGGACTGCGACGTTCACTGGAAAAGGTCACAGCCGTTGTCATTTGAGTCTGTTCTATCCGGCATTCCTGATATCCTGCGGCCTATATGGAAATTATACACCGTCAAGCCGGTATATTTCGTTTCTCCGGAAGTAGTCAATAACGCTCAATGCTGCGAAGTTTTGAAAAACGAAATTGAACTGGGAGCGGAAATAGGCGCACATTTACATTCGGAATATATAGAACCGCAGGCCAGGTACAGTAAATCGGATGGAACCATAAGCAACGAATTCCCCTGCTATGCTTATAGTGATGATATAGAATTTGAGAAAATCAAAAATCTGACCGATTTAATAAAGCAGAATCTGAATACTCGGCCGGCCTCTTACAGGGCCGCAAGATACGGAGCGGATTTGGCAACCATAAAGTCCCTCGAAAGGCTGGGCTATAAAGTGGACAGCTCCGTTACGCCGTATATTAACTGGTCTTCTGTCGGAGGCCCGAACCATTCAACAGCTCCCGGGCAGCCGTATTTCGTTAACAATGAAAATCTCTACTGCCCCGGCAGTATGAAAATTCTCGAAGTGCCGGTCACCATCTCCAAAAAACGGCTTCCCTTTCTGCCTGACAAATGGCTGTTTTACCGCTGGTTAAGACCGACCCATATGACTGTTTTTGAGATGAAAACGATTGTAAACGAGTTTATCACCGATTTTGAAAATCCTGTCCTGAATATGATGTTTCATTCAATGGAAATAATTCCCGGCAAATCGCCGTATGTGCGCACGGGATTCGAGCAGAAATTTTTTCTGCGCAGGCTTGAGAAAATCATACGATATATGACAGCAAAAGGTTTTGAAAGTAAAACTCTGATTATGATTTACACGGACCGGATATGTGCGGAATAGCAGGTTTTAACTGGAAAGACCGGTCAGCCGTCGAGGCAATGGCCGATGTGATGAAGCACCGGGGTCCCGACGACCGCGGCTCCTGGCTCGACGACAAGGTCTCGCTGGGACATACCCGCCTGGCAATTCTGGATTTGTCGCAAAAGGGGCACCAGCCGATGCACTTCCATAATCTGGTCATCGTCTTTAACGGCGAGATTTATAACTTCAAGGAAATCAGAAACGAGCTTGAAGGTTTCGGTTATAAGTTCGTATCGGACTGCGACACCGAAGTTATTCTTGCCGCCTATCACCGCTGGGGCGACAAATGCGTCGAAAGATTCAACGGGATGTGGGCCTTCTGTATTTATGACAAGGACAAACAGACATTGTTCTTATCACGCGACAGGTTCGGAATAAAACCGGTTTATTACTACTTTGATGGCAGGCGGTTTATCTTCGCCTCCGAGCTGAAAGCAATCAAAAAACACACCATCCCGCTTGAAACGGATATATCGGCTCTGAACTTTTTCTTCTACCAGAAATACATCGGCGGGGATTTGGCCGTTTATAAAAACTGCCGAAAACTCAAACCTTCCGAAAATCTCCTGTTCGACCTTAACACGAACAAACTTACCATCACAAAACACTACAACCTCGAAGCCGAGATAGACCAGCGGCTAAGTATCCCCGTAAACGAACGTCTGGAAATGGTGGAGGAAATTATCAAAGATGCGGTGCTCAAACGGCTGATTGCCGATGTCCCCGTCGGGAGTTTTCTTTCGGGTGGGCTCGATTCGTCGCTTGTTTCGTCCATTATCAGCAAAAGTAAAAAAGATTTTGACACCTTCTCCATCGGATTCAAAGACGACTCTTACAATGAGCTGAAGTTCTCCCAAATCGTCGCCGAGCACATAAAAACGGCTCATCATTACGAATATATGGACGTCAACGAGGATATCATCCGGCAGGTTATCGGCGAAATGGACGAGCCGTTCGGGGATTCTTCCGTTTTTCCGACGTACCTTCTTTCGAAGATTACCCGTCGAAAGGTAACCGTCTCACTGTCAGGCGATGCAGGAGATGAGGTGTTCGCCGGCTACGACACCTACAAGGCATATAAGCTGGCGCAATATGTCCCTCATCCGCTTGTGAAGTTATCACAGCGTCTTGTCGATGCTATTCCGCCCTCGGACAAAAAGATTACTCTCGGTTTTAAGATGAAACGTTTTGTGCGTGACTTCGAGTCCGATGTGAATTCAAGACATCTCAATTGGATGGCAACCTTCAGAGATGAAACAAGACAGAAACTTCTGGGCGACTGTTTCGTACCCAGTGAACAACTCATAAAACGCAGCAGTCAGGACAGCCTGCTGTCACTGCAGTTAAACGATATTCATAACTATCTTGCGGAAGACATACTCAAAAAAGTCGACCTTGCCTCCATGCTGGTTTCTCTTGAGGCCAGGGTCCCGTATCTGGATTATCGCCTCGTTCCGCTGGTCCTTTCGCTGCCGGAAAAATACAAAATCAGAAACTTCACGACAAAATGGCTTTTGAAAAAGATAGCCTCAAATTACCTGCCTCGAAATATCGTGCACAGATCCAAAAGAGGATTCACTGTTCCTGTTTCCGCCTGGATTAGAGATAGTAATTTCATTCGAGAGTTTCTGAGCAACCGCAGGTACTACGAGGCCAGTCCTATCAATTATGACTATGCCCAGGGCCTGTTGACTGAACACATTAGTCGTAAAAATGATTATGCCAGAGAATTATGGCTGATATTTGTGTATAATTACTGGAAGTGCAGGACCTGATGACAGCAAGACAAAAGCAAGGTTACGAAAGATACACGACCCTTACGCCTGAGTCGTATGAAAAACAGGGGATTATGACATATCTTTGTCGAATGCCCTCAGACAGGAAAATAATACCTTTTCTTTCACAGATAAAAGGCAAAAGCATACTGGATGTCGGCTTGGGAACAGGTGATTATACGCGTCTGCTGCTGAACGACAACCGGGTCGTCGGCGTGGACCAGAATCCGCATCTTTGCCGGCTGGGCATCAAGGTCCACAAAGGCGATGCGACACAGCTCTCGAATATTGTTGGCAATGAAAAATTCGACGTTGTGCTTTCAACATGGATGACAGAGTATTTAAATCCCGGACAATTAAGCGTTTTTTTAAGCGAGGCCAAAAAAGTCTTGAACGAACAGGGAATTTTCATAAGCACATTTATCTCAACTTATTGCCTGGGCTATACTTATGTAAAACTCGCAAAAGTTCTCAAAGGCATTGATAAATACTGTTATCCCAAAAAAGAAATTATTAATAAGTTAAAAAACTTAGGATTTACCAATATAAAAATTATAAATTTAAACTCCTGGTTATATATCACATGGGCTTATCTGATAGTAGCAGAAAAATGAGAAAGACGTATAAGTAATGAAAATCGCTTTTTCAGCAAGAGGTCTTGGCACATCATACGGAGGAGTACGCCAATATATGCGAGGATTTGTACCTGCCTTAGCCCGGCAAATCAAAAATGACGAACTATTTGTCTTCTACAACAATGAAAAATTTCTTGGGCTGGCAAAAGGATGCACTGAAATCGTTATAAAAGAGAATAATAAATTACTCTGGGATTTTGTACTTTTTCCGCGGATGCTGCGCAAAATTAAATTTGACGCCGCGATATTTTCCATAGATGTAATGCCGTTTTTCGCAGGATGTCCCGGCTACATCATTCATTATGATTTGGCTTACTTTGACAAGGTTTTAAAACCATATCGATTCTGGGATACTCTGTATATGAGGGCAATGATTCCAATTTCCGACCGCAGAGCCAAAGCCATATTTACCATCAGCGAATACACAAAAAAAGACTGTGTGAAATTCTGCGATACCAACCCGGACAAGATTACAGTTATCTATGCGGCCGCGAATGAAGAATTCAAACCTATTAAAGACACGGCAATCCTCGAAAAAGTCAGACGTAAGTTCAAACTGCCGGAGAAGTTTATCTTTTACGCCGGTTCGCTATCGCCTCGAAAAAATATGATTACCCTTATACGAGCCTTTTCGCAGATTATCTCTAAAATTCCTCATAAACTCGTCCTGACAGTGCCGGAATCATGGAAAGATTCAATGGTATACAAAACAATAGATGAATTGAATATCCACGACAGTATAATAAACCTCGGTTTCATCGAGCAGGAAAGTATGCCTGCTCTATATAATCTGGCTGATATTTGTGTTTATCCGTCTTTGTATGAAGGTTTTGGTCTGCCGGTGCTTGAGGCTATGCACTGCGGATGCCCCGTCGTGGCATCAAATACATCGTCCATTCCCGAAGTTGCCGGCGATGCTGCTGTTCTTGTTGATCCTCTTGATACCAACGCCATTGCTAAGGCCATTTGCCGGGTCCTGACTGACAGTCAGCTTCGAGAAAAACTTATCTCCTCGGGTTTTCAGCAGGCGGAAAAATTTACCTGGGACCGAACAGCGGGCATTATGCTGGATGTAATTCGTGAAAAGTACCATAACCCACTATAAGGTATGTATCTTCGCCAAACTTGCAAATCTAATACAGCTACTATATTACCTCCTTTATTAGATTGTTAAAAACCTTTCCTTCTTACAATATTCATAATATTATTCTCATTATTCTCAAGACAATCAATCAATTGTGCCTCTTTCTTTATCATTTTAAGATACGATAGCAGGAACAGATTCACAAAACAAGCCGGCATTATAGCTATAAACAATGTAGCTAACCGCCACCATAAGGGTGAATTTTTTGATGCAAACCATTTTTGATATTCTTTTAGTGAATATGCGCCCATAGCCCGGTATATAATAATCTTTCTCAATCTACGCCAAGATGGTGCCTTTCGATATTCTTGTCTGGCGTGCTCTGAAATATGAGCAAATGAATAAAGGAGGGTCGGCCATTTGAACATCCAAATCTCAAATGCTCGCTGTATCCATTGGACGTTACCATTTCTGTACGTAATGTACGGTTGGGCAATTACCAATGCCGGAGCAGGCAAAGGGGCCTGAAAAATCACACCTACATGTATAAATTCTGTACCGAAATAACGCTCCTTCTCTCGCTGCATCCATAAATCGCGATTTATTACAGTGCATCCGATGAAATGTATGTATGAAACAACACGATTAAATAGCGGTTCCATCTCAGATTCTAAGTACACTTCATTTGTATCTATCAGAAGGCATTTATTCTCCATGACTTTCGAAAAATCTCTATTCATTATTTGAGCGTTTACAACGATCAAGCTATAGCCTTTAGGGACTTCATTAAGCACCGTGCTTATAGCATCAGGCTTTAGCAGATCATCATCCGGCAAGAGCCAACAGTATTCGCCTTTTGCAAGTTCAACTGCTTTACAATAATCCTGATCAACCCCCCCCTTAGACGGGAGCCGTATATAATTAATCTGTTTACAAACTTCAATATAACTCTTAACCACACTGCTTGTATCATCCGTTGATGCACCGTCAACAATAACAATTTCAACTTCATCAGTTATTTGCGGGATGATGCTTTCCAGCGTTTTTCCAATGTACTCGGCACGGTTGTAGGTAGCAATGCAGATGGATAAAAGAGGTTTTGTCATGACTTTACAAACTCCAGCATTATAGCCCGCTCACCCTTTGCCGCCCTTATACCGGTGTTGCTGGGTTCGCCATCGCGGCTTTGTTTACCGCGACGATGCGGTATTCCATTTCCTTGCTTTCGGCCCAGACTTCTATTCGGATTCACAATCTCTTCAACTGTAAGATAAATACACTACTTTGCATCTTGATAATTCAACATAATTTTTGCTAATTCACCTATTGTTGTAGTAGCATTCCATCCTAACGAGTTAATTGTCGCTGGATTTGAGACCAACACCTGATACTCTGCCTTAAAGTTTCTCTTCTGTCTGACATAGTGTCGCCAATCCTTATTAATTAGCTTGAAACATTCATCAAGCCAATCCTCGATTGAATATGCATGCCCTGATCCAATCGTCGCCTCAAATACTTGATTCTGTTCAATGAGAGTAATAATACCTTCTGCAACATTTTCAGCAAACGTCCACTCTTTCCTTACGGAAATATCGCCTAACTCAAGAATTTCCTCACTTCCTTCAGCAATTCGTCGCGCTGCCTGAGCAATCTTCTGGCAGACATGTTGTGCTCCCCGCAAGGGACTTTCGTGATGGAAAAGGTATCCAACATACGCCTGGATGCCAATATTGCGGAAGTATCGTGATAAATACACTGAATAGTTTCTGACTGCTGCGTAAGCACTTCCATGGTCAAAGGGGTCTGTCTCGGATATTGGTTGCCCATTATTAATAAACTGCAATCCACTCCCTGTAATGAATACTTTACTGCCGCCAGACCATCTCTTGACAGATTCTAATATATTAATAGTACCAGTACCGATGGTGGCATGGTTCTCATAAATCGCATCGTGCCTGGTTGTTGATGTAGCCGCAAGATGGAATATCATCTCCGGATTGTGACTGCGAATAAGCTTTTCTACAAGTTCAGGAGAAGCGACATCACCGCATAGCCAAGGACCGCTCCGTGATATGCCGATGACCTCTATCCGCCGCTTGCGACAAGCCTCAGATAGATAGTATCCATCCTGTCCATTGGCGCCGAATATCAGTGCCTTCATCGATCAAGCACCTTTTCCTTGGAAACGATCTCTACCTTGGGAAGCGGGAATATCAGTTGCGTCCCTCGCTCCAGGATCTCCCGTTCCCGTTCGATGAACTCGTCCTTGAAATGCCACGGCAACACAAGGTAGTAATCAGGATTCAGCTTACGTGACTCCGCCTCGCTAATAATTGGAATGTCTGTACCCAGGGTATGTGCACCATACTTGTCAGGGTTCCTTTCTGCAGCATAGTCGATAATTTTATTATCGATACCGCACCATTGCAGGATGGTGTTACCCTTGGTCGACGCACCATAGATATGAATTTTTTTCCCTTCCCTCTTGAGTTTCTTTAGTAAAGTACTTAATTCGTCCCGGTGGACATTGATTCTATCCTGGAAATTTTTATAGGGTTTGTCCGTATCCAATTCAAGGTCGAACTCGGCCTGGTGCATCGCCCGGATATTTCCAAGATATTGTTCATTCTTATATTTGAAGTTTGTCAGGTGTGTCGCATAGCAGCGCAAACTCCCGCCATTGATGTCGTTGAGCGCCACGTTAAAAACTTTCATACCACTCTTTTTTAGAATATATTCAATCACCGCAAGACTGTAGAATTCCAGATGCTCGTGGCAAATCGTATCATAAGAGGTCATCTTTAGCATCATGGGCATATAGGACATCTCGAAAATCCAGATGCCTTCCGGTGCAAGGATGTTTTTTATACTCTTAGCAAACGCAACGGGATCTTCCAGGTCGTAAAACATTGCAATTGAGGTAATGATGTCCATCTTTGTTTCCTGTAAACAGTTCAGAAGTTCATCCGATGGAAATATATCCTGAATGACAGTCGCTGCCTGTTTGTCGATCTCCTGAGCAACATCGGATGGGTCAACCCCATATTTTCGGAATCCTTCCGGGTAGAAACCAAACAATGTCCCGTCGTTGCACCCGATATCAAGGACTGAACCACTCGATTTATTAAGTATCGAAACCGCTTCTTTAACAATGCCTTTGAGGTGATTTCTCATGGTATTGTTTGTTCCAGAACGATACCAATAGGCAGAATAGAGAACTTCAGGCGGTACCGTATGCTCCATTTGCAGAAGGCCGCAAGCCTTTTCGTCTTTAGTAGGATCGCATCGGACAAGCGACAGAGGAATTTTTCTCATGGGGGGTATTTCTTTTCCTGGTTTGACGAATGAACCTTGAAGATGCTGATTACCAAGATTAATTACCTGCGTCAATGCTGTTGACCCACAGACTCGGCAGCTTTTTCGAAATATTAAATGCATATCGGTCTCCTTTTATTTTATTTATGAGATTGTTAAAGGCCTTTCCGTCTCACAATATTCATAATATTATTCTTATTATTCTTAAGACAATCAATCAGTAGTGCATCTTTCTTTATCATTTTAAGATATGATAGCAGGAACAGATTTACAAAACAAGCCGGCATTAGAGCTATAAGCAATAAAATGAACCTCCACCATAAGGATGAATCCTTTGATGCCAACCACTTTTGATGTTCTTTTAGTGAATATCCTCCCAGTTTTTTACCGATTCTTTCGTACGACGAATGTTGCAAAAGTATATTGATATTTTCCCAAATAATTAAAATCAGGATTGGGACAATCCCATTGCGGTTCATCTACCAGATGGCAATTACTCATCAATGGCAATAAACGATCTCTCAGATCATGCTGTGTATAAAACCTTGCATCAACCTCCGGCTTGGGTTCACCCGGCTTCCATCCGTCTTTATAATCACATGTAATTACAGCCACGCCGCCAAGGGCCAACAAATCAGCAATACACCTTATAAATGACTCATCGTCCGGATCATGTTCAATCACTGAGGTTGAAAAAATAATATCGTATGAACTCTTCACTGTGGTGGATTATATTGCTTTGTCCGATTATGTCCCAACCGTAGTTGAAGG
>Ga0315286_10004654_pt1 | contig 13164 bp, 13 predicted proteins | sample YL17G10_0_MG_FD_205038 | JGI IMG/M metagenome (GOLD analysis project Ga0315286, IMG submission 205038) | Sediment microbial communities from Yellowstone Lake, YNP, Wyoming, USA - YL17G10_0 | ecosystem: Environmental > Aquatic > Freshwater > Lake > Sediment | place: USA: Wyoming | collected... | reverse complement strand
TTCGAGGAGCAGGGCAAGCCCGGGTTGAACCAGCTCTTCATGAAGGACTTCTTTCAGATGTGGATCCAGCACCGGGCCGATCCGAAGAACAAGTACCCCGAACTCGCCAAGATCACCGACGACAACAAGGACGGCGTCATCGAGGTCAACCGGCCCGAAGAGATCGATGCCCTGCTGGCGGCCACCAAGGCCTACCTTTCGGCGACGGGCTTTCCGATGGTGGGTCGGCGCCTGGTTTGGGTGTCGGATAGCAGGGCCTACTACTCATCGAGCCAGTCGCGCGAGCTCGCCCGTGAAGAGTATGAGGCCACCGCGTATGCCTCGGTGTACAAGTTCTCGCACGACGTCTCGCCGGCGAGGGCGGCGCTCGGCTCCGGCGGATGCACCGACTGCCACCGATCCGGGTCACCGTTCTTCCAAGGGGCCGTGCTGGGCGAGGTGTTCACCGGGAATAGCGCGCGCCCGAGGTGGGTGCCCAACTACGAGATTCTCGGGGTCTCCTCGTTCTGGGTGAGGCTGGGTGCGTTCCGCGAGGCGTGGCTGAAGCCCGTGGTGTACGGCCTCGGCGCGGTCCTACTGATGCTGTTCGCCGGTCTCGGACTTGGGCGCCTGGTCACCGACCGCCTCCGCTTCCGGCCGCGCATGGCCGCCCTGACAGCCATCGTCTTCACGGGGGCCGGACTGCTCGCCCTGGCCGGGCTCGCCACGTCCCCCGAGTGGCTGAGCTACGTCACCGTCCGCCGCTTCACGTTGGACGCGAATCACGCCTGGGTCTCGCTCGTAGCCTGCGCACTCGCCGCCGGCGCTGCCCTCCTCCAGCCGAACGGCGCGGGCTGGTGGGTGAAGGCGCAGCGTACCCTCGCGATCGGCATCTGGAGTGGTCTGGTGCTTGCCGCGCTTTCGGGCGCCCTCATGCTCCTCAAGCTCAACGCCGTGCCGAGCCTCACCCGTCTCGGGTACACGGGTTTCGAGATCGGCCTCGCCCTCGCGCTCCTCGCGGCTGCCGGCCGGCTGATCTTGCGTTTCGCCGGCGCTGTCTGGGGGGCCTCGCCTCTACCCCGGTCCGCCCGCGCGGCAGATGCGGATGCCGCGGCCCGAGCCGAACTGTATTCGCCTAGGCACATTTAGACGCGTGACAGGGGCTTGACTCGGCACCGCGCGGCACTATAATCGCTTGAGCGGATATAAGATGCAGCCACAGCGAAGCGACAATAAGCGAACGCGCCGCCGGCCGGACACGCGCAGGTCCGGAGGTAGCGCCACGGGCGTCGACTCGATGTTCCGCGTATTTTCGGATCAGACCCGCTTGCGCATTCTGCGGCTGCTGCAGAATGGTCCGCTGTGCGTCGGCGATCTGGTCGACATCGTGCGCGCGCCGCAGCCGACCGTGTCGCGGCACCTCGCGTACCTGCGCCGCTCGGGGTTCGTCGACACGCGGCAGCACGGGCTGTGGATGTTCTACGAGCTGGCTCCCGCCCAGAACGCGTTGCACAGCAAGCTGCTGGAGTGCCTCGCCGTCTGCACACGCTCGCTGCCCGAGGTCAGAGCCGATGCGGTCCGGGCGCGCAGTGTACGCCGCTCCGGTGGCTGCTGTCCGGAGGGCCGCCGTCTGATGGAAGAGTTTCGAAAGGAGAACGAGAATGTTCACATCCGTCTTGGTGGCAACCGATCTTTCTGACGCGTCTGACCATGTGGTCGGATGTCTCTCCCCTTTACGCGCCCTGGGCGCTGAGCGAGCGCTCCTCGTGTATTGCCTCGGCATTCGTCACCTCGTGGAAATGGAGCACTTGCTGGCACCGATGGTGGAGCCGAAGCTGCAGGCTCAAAAGGCCATTCTTGAGAAGGCCGGCTTCCAGGTGACCGTGGAGATCACGCCTGGCTTGCCGCAGCACGACATCAACCGCGTTGCCGTCGACAAGGACTGCTCGCTGATTGTGGTGGGGACGCATGGCGCAACGATGAGCGGGGAAATCCACCTGGGCGGAGTGGCGTCGGAGATCATCCATAACATCCGCAAGCCGATCTTGCTGGTGCGGCTGAAGATCACCATCGTACGGGACCAGCGGCAGTGCGAAGCGACCTGCACCAATATGCTGGATCATGTTCTGTTCCCCACGGATTTCTCCGACAATGCAGACCACGCTTTCAAAACCCTGCAGGAACTCAAGGAACAGGGCGCGAAACGTGTCACGCTACTGCACGTGCAGGACGAGATCAGGATCGGGACGCATCTCGAGCCGCGGCTCACGGAGTTCAATGAAATCGACCGCGAACGCTTGGATCGGCTCAAGGCCGAGTTGACTCGCCGGGCGCCGGCCGACGTGAGATGCGAGATCATCTATGGCTCGCCGGTGACTGAGATCCTGAAAAGGGCGAGGGAAGATGGTGCGTCGCTGATCGTGATGGGCAGCCAGGGAAGGGGACACATCAGCGAGCTGTTCTTGGGCAGCGTGAGTCACAATGTGGCTCGGCACGCGGAGGTACCGGTGCTGCTGGTTCCGCTCCCGAAGTAACACGGCTGCCGCAGCGGCCGCAAAGCCTCGACATCTCAAGCTACCCGTCCAGCCATATTCACGTACGGAGGTACTCAATGGTACGAGAAACGCCGATTCAGATACCCGACGGTGCGGTCCGGGGTCTTTCCTTCCTCGACCGCTTCCTGACGCTGTGGATCTTTCTCGCCATGGCGGTGGGCGTCGGGAGCGGCTACCTGCTCCCGGGCATCGAGCCTTTCCTCAACCGCTTCAGCGTCGGCACCACGTCCATTCCGATCGCCATCGGGCTCATCCTCATGATGTACCCGCCGCTGGCCAAGGTCCGCTACGAGGAACTGGGCGGCGTCTTCCGCGACTGGCGCATACTGGGCCTGTCGCTGGTGCAGAACTGGATCGTCGGGCCGGTGCTCATGTTCGCCTTGGCAGTGATCTTCCTTCCAGACAAGCCGGAGTACATGGTCGGGCTCATCATGATCGGCATCGCCCGCTGCATTGCCATGGTCTTGGTCTGGAACGACCTGGCGCGGGGTGACCCCGAGTACTGTGCCGGCTTGGTCGCCTTCAACTCGGTTTTTCAGATCCTTTTCTACTCCCTCTACGCCTATGTCTTCATCACGGTTCTACCAGGGTGGTTCGGCCTGCATAGCGTCGCCGTCAGCGTCACCATCGGTGAGATCGCGAAGAGCGTCTTCATCTACCTCGGCATTCCGTTCATCGCCGGTCTGGTGACCCGCTTCTCGCTCATCCGGCTGAAGAGCAAGGAATGGTATCATACAGAGTTCATCCCCAAGATCAGCCCGGTCACGCTCATCGCGCTGCTGTTCACCATCGTGGTGATGTTCTCGCTCAAAGGCGAAGCAATCGTGCAGCTCCCCTTGGACGTCGTACGCATCGCGATCCCGCTGCTCATCTACTTCGTGGTGATGTTCCTGGTCGCCTTTTTCATGAGCAAGACGGCAGGCGCCACCTACCCCCAATCCGCGACGCTGTCCTTTACCGCTGCCTCGAACAACTTCGAGCTAGCGATCGCCGTTGCCGTAGCCACATTCGGCATCCAGTCCGGTGCGGCGTTCACCGCGGTGATCGGCCCGCTCGTCGAGGTGCCGGTGATGATCGGCCTGGTCAATGTGGCGCTGTGGTTTCGGCGGCAGTACTTTCGCGGCGAGGCACCCGTGGTGGCGGCGTACGCCACAACAGCCGGCGAACGCTGAGTGCGCGGCGCAATACCTCTGAGTGCTGTCCGGGATAAACGAGAAGCGAACAGAAGGAGACGTGTGATGGACAAGAAGAAGGAAGCAAAGCCGAACAAGAAGGGTTTCTTCGCCGTTCTCAAGGAATCCATGACGAAGACGAGCGAGGGCTGCGGCCCCGGCTGTGGTTGCCACGTGGACGACGAGAAAGAGAAGAAGAAGGCAAAGGGCGCCGAAGCTACCGAGGAAAGCAAACAGAAGTAGACCGGCTCGCGTCGGCCACGCAGAGCTTCCAGCGTGAGGGGCCGCTGTTCTGGCTGGCGCCCTCGGAAGGTGGAGGATTACTCATGCCGGACCCCAATGATGCCCGCACAGAGCACTACCGGGAAATCCTGGTGCTCTCTCTCGTCCCCGCGCTGGTCTTGACTCTCATCTTGGCAAGCTCGGGGCTCGCGCACTGGCACGTCGGCCCGACCTTCCTGAACGCGGCGCTCGCGCTCCTCGCCGTGCTCCTCGGCGGGCTCCAGCGATTCATTTCAGGGGGTAAGGATGTACTCCGCGGCAAGATCACGGTCAATGTCTTCGTGACCGTTGCGCTTGCCGTGACGATTGCCGTTGCGGAGTTCCGCGCAGCGGCAGTGATCATCTTCATCATGGCCGTGGTCGGAGGGCTGGAATCGTACACCCTCGACAAGACCCGCCGCGCCATCCGGGACCTCCTGCATCTTGCTCCACCCACCGCCACGGTGCGTCGGTGCGACGTTGAGGTAACGGTGCCGGTGGCCGACTTGCAGGTGGGCGACATTGTAGTAGTGCGCCCCGGCGAACGCATCCCGGTCGACGGCGTGGTCACGGCCGGCGCGAGTTCGGTCAACCAGGCCCCCATCACCGGCGAGTCCATGCCGGTCGAGAAGTCCAAGGGCACCGAGGTGTTCGCAGGCACACTCAACGAGACCGGACGACTCGACGTTCGAACGGTCAAGACCGGCGACGACACCACGCTCGCCCGCATCGTGCATCTCGTCGAAAATGCACGGGAGACCAAGGCGCCCATTCAGACCATGGCCGACCGCTTCACCGTGTGGTTCTTCCCCACGGTCATAGCATTGGCGATCATCGCCTTCCTTACCTCGGGCGATATCAAGGTGGCGGTAGCCGTGCTGCTGGTCGCGTGCCCTTGCGCCTTTGCCATAGCGACCCCTAGCGCGGTGAGCGCCGGCATCGCGAACATGGCGCGACGGGCGGTGCTCATCAAGGGCGGGATATACTTCGAGCTGGCGGGCAAGATCGACACGCTCCTTGTCGACAAGACCGGCACGCTCACTTTCGGGCGTCCGAAGGTAGTCGAGGTGGTGGGAAACGATGGTGTCACAGAGGAATCCGTCCTCATGCTTGCCGCCATCGCCGAGAAGTACTCGGAGCACCCGCTGGCGAAGTCCGTGATGGCGCTCACCAAGGAACGAGTCATGGACGTGCCGGACCCCGACGACTTCAAGGTCGAGATCGGCCTCGGTGTCATGGCCAGCCACGACGGCAGCGGCATCGTGGTCGGCAAGGAGGAGTTTCTGCGAGCTCGCGGCATCACCGTGCCGCCGCGTCTCGCGGCAGAAGTCACCGTGCAGACCGAGCGCGGCCGTACGGCGGTCCTCGTGGCTCACGGGCGAGAGGCAGTCGGGCTCGTGGCCATCGCCGATGAGGTGAGGCCGGAGACGGTGCAGGCCGTGGCGGCGCTCAAGTCGCTTGGCGTTCGCCACATCAGCATGCTCACGGGTGACAACCTCAGAGTCGCGCAGGCGGTGGCCAAGCAGATTGGCGTGGACGACGTGCGCGCCGGCTTGTTGCCGGAAGACAAACAGCGAATCGTCAAGGAGCTAAAAAGCGATGGTCGAAGCGTCGCGATGGTGGGCGACGGCATCAACGACGCCCCGGCACTTGCCCTCGCGGATGTCGGGATCGTGATGGGTGCGGCGGGAACGGATGTGGCCATCGAGGCGGCGGACGTGACGCTGATGAACGATGACTTTGCTCGCGTGGTCGACTTCGTGCAGATGTCCCGCAAGGTGTTGCGTCGCATCAAATTGAACATCTTCTTGTCCATCGTCTACAATGTTATCGGTCTCGCGCTGGGAACGATGGGCCTGCTGACCCCGGTCGCGGCGGTCATTTTCCAAGAGGCCGGCTGCATCTCCGTCGTGCTGAGTTCGACACTCCTGTTATGGGCGCGGCCCAGGCCGCTCGCAGACCTCGTCCCGCTCACGGAGCGTCTGCCCGAGGCCGGAACTGCCCCAGCGAGTCGCGCCGTGGTTGATCCTCAACGGCATGTTCAGAGCGTGTAGCCCGCGCCCTTCGAGCCACGGCCCCAGACCGATGAGTGGAGCCGCCCCGGCCGCAGCTTCCGGCACGTCTCCGCGACTGGCGGGGATTGTCGGGCCGATCGCGTTGGTGACCCTGTGCGCGCTGGGGGCGGCGGTTAGCGGGCTGTCCACTTGGGACCATGTGCGGTTTCGAGTGTCCGGCAGTACCCAAGCGAGCGTCTGCGCAGCGCTGGTGGATTCGGGGTGCATGGCGGCGCATTCGAGCGCGGCATCCGAAGTCCTGGGCGTTCCGATCTCTCACTTCGGGAGCGCCTTCTACCTCGCCGGCGCCGGTCTGGCGGTCGTGGCCTTGGTTCTCCGAAAGAGGCACGCCTCCACACGGGCTGTGACAGCGGGCATTGCGCCGGTCGCGGCGTTGATGGGCCTGGGAGCGGTTGCCTACTCGGTCTTCCTGGCGACCCTGCTGATCCGCTACGGAGAGCCGTGCCCCTTCTGCATCGCATTGTACGCTGTGAATGTGGCGATGCTGGTGGTCGGTGTGGTCTGGTGGCTTCGGGGGCAGCGGAGGGTGAGCCTGCGCTCTCTGCTCGTGCCCGGCGCGATCGCGTTGGGAGTCGGGGGAGGGTTTCTCGCGGCCACCACCCCGTTCCTTCTGGACGCGCTGTCCGAGACCAAATCGTTGACCGTGGCTGGCGCCGCCAACCCAGGAGGAAAGATGCTGGCGCCGTTCGCCCTGCCCGCACGGATCCCGTCGAAGGGGGCGCCCACCGCTGAGGACGGTCTGGTGGAGTTTTCGGATCTCGAGTGCCCGCATTGCGCCGTCCTGTACGCCACGGTCGCGTCCCTCTTCGAGGAGCGCGGGCCAACCGGGCTGAGGGTGCGATTCGTGAACTACCCGCTGGACCCAGAGTGCAACCCTCACGTGGCTCGCCCGGTGCATCCGACGGCCTGCCTGTCGGCACGCGCCGGGATCTGTGCGCAAGAGCAGGGCCGCTTCTGGCCGTTCGTCGAGGCGTACTTCGCCCTGCAGGGTGCGCGCTCCCGGCCGGCGGTGCTCGACACGGCCCGGGAGGTCGGCTTGGACATGGATCGGTTCGCGGAGTGCCTGGACGCCGAGCAAACGGTCCGGGCTTTGGCCGAGGACATCGCTCTCGCCCATGCCGCGGGAGTGCGCGCGACGCCGACGATCCTGGTGAACGGCTGGACGTTCGAGGGAGCGATCCCGAGGGCGCGGCTGCGACAGGTACTGGACGACACGACGCCATGCGGCTGCGATCACCGCTCCCCTGACGGGATCTGCGGGCCGGCGACAGACGCGGCCTCGCCATCGGCATTGCGACAACCCTGATCTGCCACTTGATCATGAACGGCATCGTCAACGGAAGGAGTAGCGCATCATGAGAATTCAGGTTTTCGCCACGGGCTGCGCTCCGTGCAAAGTAATGCTGCGGAACGTCGAGGCCGCGGTCGCTGAGCTCGGGCTCACCTCTCAGGTCGAGCACGTCACGCGGGTGCAGGCGATGCTCGACGCCGGGATCACCGGAACCCCTGCGCTCGTCGTGGACGGAGAGATCAAGTGCGTCGGTCGGGCGCTCGACGTCGCAACGATCAAGTCGATCTTGACGTCGTCTCAAACGGAGGTTCGCAAGTGAAAAGCACATCAGTTGTGGCCGCGCTCATCGCCGCAGGGGTCATTGCGATCCCACTCGCCCTCAAGTCGTACAAGGAAACGAGCCCACCAGGCGGCAATCAATCGCTGCCGTCAACTGGCGGGTCACCGCAAGCCGCTCAGGCATTACCTCGGTTCCTCGACTTGGGAACCACGACCTGCGCACCGTGCCGTGTGATGCTAGGCGTCATGGAGGAGTTGAAACGAAAGTACCCTGGCGTCATGACCGTGGAGTTCGTGAATGTCCAGGAACAGCCAGCAGAAACACAGAGCTACGGCATCCAGATAATTCCAACGCAGATCTTCTTCGGCCCCGACGGCCGGGAGCTGTACCGCCATGTCGGCGTCTTTCGGACGGACGCCGTCGTCGCGAAGTGGGCGGAACTCGGCTTCCATTTCGAGCCGTCGACGCAGAGGTAGTTTATCATGGGAGGAGTTCTTTTCTGGGTGACCGACGGACTGAGCGCATCACTGGTCGTTGCGCTCGCGGCAGCGCTGGTGTGGGGTGTCTTCAGTGTCCTGCTGAGCCCATGCCATCTGGGCACCATCCCGCTCGTGGTGGGCATGGTGGGATCGACGCGCGGATCGGGAGGGCGCGGCCGCGGTGCGCTGCTGTCGTTCTCATTCGCCGCCGGCATGCTGCTCGCTATCGCCGTTCTCGGTGCCGTCGTCGCGACGGCGGGCTACGCGGTGCAAGGGTTCAGCGCAGTCACAAACTATGTGATCGCGGCCATCTTCGTGGCGGCTGGCCTACATCTGGTAGGGCTTTTGCCGCTTCCGCTGCCGGCACTCACGGTCAAAGCAGGCACGCGCAAGGGCGTGGGCGCGCCAGTCGTCATTGGGTTCGTCTTCGGTCTCGGGTTGAGCCCATGCACCTTCGCGTTTCTCGCGCCGATCCTCGGCGTGACCTTCAGCAGTGCGACGACCAACCCGCTGCGCGGAATCGCACTGCTTCTGGCGTTCGGCCTGGGACACTGCGGCGTCATCGGTCTCGCCGGGTCGTCGACGGAATTCGTGCAGCGCTACCTCGATTGGAACGAACAATCGATGGCGCTCACTGCGCTGAAGACCATCTGTGGTGTGCTGGTTCTGGTGGCCGCTGGTGTGCTCGTCTACACGGCGTGATGCGCTCGCCCGTCGTCGTCAAGCTGTCGTGCAGAGCCAACAAAGAAAGGGAATCACCATGAACCTCACGAACATCAAGACCCGTTATCTGTTCTTTACAGGCAATGGCGCCATTGGCAAGACCGAGGTAGCCGCATGAAGACCGTGATCTTTGCCTGTGTGCACAACGCGGGCCGCTCGCAGATGGCCTGCGCCTTCTTCAACGCGCTCGCCGACCCGTCGAAGGCACGTGCGGTGTCGGCAGGAACGCGGCCGGGCACGCAGGTGCATCCGGAAGTCGTCGCGGCGATGCTGGAAGTCGGGATCGATCTGAGCAGCGCCAAGCCGCAGTTGCTGACGCCCGAGATGGCGAGAGACGCCGACCTGCTGGTCACCATGGGATGTGGCGATGAATGTCCCGTGGTTCCCGGCCTCCGACGCGATGACTGGCCGCTCGCGGACCCGAAGGGATTGCCGCTGGAGGGCGTGCGTCAGATTCGCGACGAGATCCGCGCACGGGTCGCGGCCCTGGTGGCGGCGGAAAGGTTGCAGTGAGCGGGCGCGACACCCAGCCCGGCCGGGCGCTCCGCGGGGAGGTCGAACGCCTCCGCAAAATGAGGGATCCGCATGCCTGCTGCTGCGATGTGCGCCAGCCGCAAACGCCACAGTCAGGGCGCCAGAACTCTCAACGCAATGCAAGACACATGGTACCACCGATCAGCGCACAACGAGCACCGAGCACGGTGCGTGATCCACTACCTTGTCCGCCGTCGTGCCGAGGAGCCGGCCCCAGATTCCCGAATGGCCGCTGTGGCCGATGATCAGCAGGTCGGCGCCGACCTCCAAGGCATAGTGTGGCAACACCTGGCCGGCATGCCCCACACGCATCTCCCCGTGCGCTACGAGTCCCGCTCCCGTGACTCGCTGCATCGCTTCGCTCTGGACTTCGCGAAAAAACTTTTCCGCCGCCTGCTGCTCGCCATTGACCTCATCAACCGCGCCGGGATAGCGCGGCAGCTCCTCTACGGAGAGAAGAAACAACTCCGCCTTCACGCTGCGCGCCAGAGCAATCGCGGCCTCCAGGGCGCGACGAGACCCCTCGGAACCGTCCAGCCCCACGATTATGCGCCGGTACATCGTCACCTCCCCTGCCCGGCACGCAGCGGTATGCGGGCAACGGACCTGGATACAGCTGCCGCGGCCGGAGCTACCTGTGGCTGAAAGAACGTTTGTGCGATCAGCGCCGGCACCACCGCACTGCCGATCACCACTGTGACCAAGATTGTGTACTGCGTCTGATCGATCAGATGATTCTCCAGACCAAATAGCGCCGAGATGGTCCCGAAGGTGAGACCCGTCGCCATCATGAGCGTCGTATAGTTCGCCTCTCGTGACGGGAGACGGAAGGCGCGTGCCAGCGGCCAGACCCCGACAAATTTCGCCGCCAGCTTCACCGCGAGCAGTAGCGCGATCAAACCGGCACCAGTGACCAGAGCCGGGAGCGACACGAACAGGCCAGCTTTGATGAAGTAAAACGGCGTCAGCATCGTAAAGGCAATCGAACGCATGCGCTCCACCAGGATCCGATCCTGCACAAAGACACCGGCTACCACCAGCCCCGCCAGGTATGCCGGCAGTACTGCTTCACTATGCGCCGTCGTGGCCAGACCCCCGAGGAAGAACAGCACCAGGAAAAGGAACTTGACCTCCGGCTCGCTCACGCGTGTGGCGCCGAAGGTGCTGATGACGGATTGCACCAAACGTGGCAGGTACGGCAGGACCATGAGAAGTACCGCGACGAATACGAGCAGCCAGCGGTTGAAATCAGCGAAAAAGACGCCGAGCGCCACGACGGTGCCAAAGTCGGTGACGAAGCAGGCGGCGAGGATCATCTTGCCGATCTCCGTGCGGTTGAGTCCCGTCTCGACCATCACAGCGTACACCACCGCAACGGACGTGGTGGACAGCGCGATGCCGCAGATCAGCGAGCCGTTGTACGTCCAACCGATCACCCAGTAGGCGAAGGCCCACGCACCGAGGAACGGCGCGAGGAAGGAGATGAAGCCGATCGTCAGCGCCGATTTCAGATGCGTGCGCAGCGTGCCGGGATCAATCTCGGCGCCGGCGAGAAAGGTGAGCAGCCCCGCGCCGAACGTCGCCAGGAAGTTGATCCACTCGTTGGTGTGGAAGCCGACGAAATTCCCCGCGATCACACCCAGGCCGATCTCGACGAGTGCCACCGAGATGCCCGTGCGGATCGACAGCACGCTCGCCGCGAAAGCGACCAGCATCCAAGCGGACGCGATAAACCAGACGTTAGTGACGTGTTCCATGACACCCTACCTCCAGAGTTTCTGTATGTAGGGGTCATCAGCCGTGGGCGGAGCGCCTCAGGGCGGTTATCCGGCGAACCCCATCGCCGTGTGCAATTCACGTTAGCTTCCCGCGCCACCCGGGTCAATTCTGGTTTGCATTCTGGTTTGCTTTGACCGTGCCGCAGCGTCGGGCAGTATAGAACGGCTGCACGCGAATCTGACCTCACGTGATCTGGATGACATCGCCGTCTCCAGTTCCGGCGTGCTCTGCGCCATGGGCAGCGGCATGGGCGTGGGGTATTCACCGATCGTTGTGAGCGAAAATGGCGGCCGTTCGTGGCGCTTCGAGTCCAGCCACACGGTGAATCCGTTGTGCGGCGTTGCCTGGGCCGGCAGCGGCTTCTGTGCCGTAGGTCGGTTCGGGACGGTCGTACGATGCGAGCTTGGTGTGTCCGCTGCAAGCGGTTAGGCGGCAAGGCTAGAGGATTGCCGCTCCCACGATGCCTGCGCCGACCACCACAAAAGTGGGATCGACCTTGGTGAAAGCAGCCACTGCGAAGCTGGTAAGGCAAATGCCAACCGCGAGCGGGCTGCTGGCTGAGACGCCTGCGAGGTTCACGGCCACGGCCAGCAGCATGCCAAGGACGGCTGGCTTGACGCCCCTTAGCACAGCACTGGCGACCCGGGAATCCTTGAATCGCAAGTAGAATCTGGTGACGAAGGTGACCACGAGTAGCGAGGGGAGGTAGCTTCCCGCAGTCGCGGTGACGGCCCCTGCGAGCCCGGCCACCTTGTAGCCTATGAAAGCGTTCATGATGGTCAATGGTCCAGGCGTGACCTGACCGATCGCGACGGCGTCGACGAACTCCTGGTCGGTGAGCCAGCGGAACTGCTCGACGAAGAAAGCGTGGAGCAAGGGCAACATGACGTAGCCGCCGCCTATGGTGAAGAAGTTGACGAGTAAGAGGACCCCGAAGAGCTTGAGTAGCGTCATTCCGCCCTCCCGTACGACAGATAGCCGAGCAGGCCAGACAGAACGATCAGGACGATCGGGTTCACCTTGGCGAACTGGAGGAGCGCGAAGGCACCCAGAGCGAAGAGCACAGCTCGCCTACTGTCAAGAACCTCCTTGCCCATCTTCAACACTACAGAGGCCAAGAGACCAACCACGGCCGCGCCGACACCCCTCAGCGAGCTCCCGAGCGCCGGGATGGTCTTAAACTCGGTGTACAGGTACGCGAGAACCAAGACCAGGAGGAAGCCAGGAAGCACCTGGCCCGCCGTAGCTGCCACTGCGCCGGCGGCTCCCCGCAGACGGTACCCGACAAAGATGCCAGTGTTGATAATTGGGGGGCCTGGCGTCACCTGACCGATCGCCACGGCCTCCACGAACTGTTCCTGACTGAGCCAGTTCCTGCGATCAACGAGTTCTCTCTGGAAGAATGAGAGCATGGAGTAGACCCCGCCGAACGCGAAGGCGCCCATCTTTAGAAACACCAGGAAGATAGCTCTCAGTGACGGCCTCATGGCGACCTCCGAGCCGGCCCGAGCCGGGCTAGGCGGATTATCCACCTTCCGATGGCACCCGCCGAAGTAACGTGGCACTTGAGCGCGCTTCAACATACCGCCTCACGCGTCATCGAGATGGTATGCGCTGTTGAGCAGGCGTACCCGCCATCCGGCTGCAGTTCGCTCCAATTCGTTGAGCGTCGCGGTGTGTTGGGCGATCCCACGATAGCTCCGCAGGTCGATGTCCAGCACGCTGCAGAGGAGCAGCTGCAAGACGGCATCGTGCGCCACGATCGCGATGCAGCCCTGCCCCGCCTCTCCGAGTACCGCCAGTCCGGCGAGCGCACGGCGCTGCACATCGGCGGGATTTTCTGCGCCGGGGAGCGGCAGTTCGGGACGCTTTCGCCAGCGCCGAAACTCGACCTGTTCCTCTGGCGACAGTTCTTCCCACGTGCGTCCCGCCCAGCTGCCGTAGTTTACGTCGTTGAAACGGGCATCGATCTGGACGCCGACACCGGTGACGCGGGCCACCTCCTCAGCCGTGGATCGCGCCCGCAGCAGCGTACT
>Ga0315286_10004653_pt1 | contig 13166 bp, 14 predicted proteins | sample YL17G10_0_MG_FD_205038 | JGI IMG/M metagenome (GOLD analysis project Ga0315286, IMG submission 205038) | Sediment microbial communities from Yellowstone Lake, YNP, Wyoming, USA - YL17G10_0 | ecosystem: Environmental > Aquatic > Freshwater > Lake > Sediment | place: USA: Wyoming | collected... | reverse complement strand
GTTTGCGCCAGCACGAGTTCAACTAGCAGCAAGAGGCCGCCGAGCATTCCGGCGGCGTAGAACCTCTCCGAGTGGCGTCGGAATTGTGTGACTTCGATTTTCGTTTTTTCCAACTGGTCAATCTCGTCGTAGATCGCCTTCAACTTCCGATTATCCGTGGCCCGGAAGTACTTGGCGCTGGTCATCTCGGCGATCTTCTGCAGTAGCGCCTCGTCGATTTCCACTTGCATGTTCTGGTACCGAATCCCGAACGGCGTCTGCACCGGATAGGGCGCCATTCCGATTGTCCCGACACCAACAGTGTACACGCGAATTCCGAATTCCTGCGCGATGCCGGCTGCCGTCAGCGGGTCGATGAAACCACGGTTGTTCACACCGTCGGTGAGGAGAATGATGACACGGCTCTTAGCCTTGCTGTCTTTGAGACGCGTGACCGCGGTGGCCAACCCCATCCCGATGGCTGTGCCGTCGACGATCATTCCGCTTTTGGCGGTGGCGAGCTGGTTCTTCACCACTGCGTGATCGATCGTCAGCGGGCAGAGTGTGAAACTCTCACCTGAGAACACGACAAGCCCGATGCGGTCGTTGGGCCGACCGTTGATGAATTCTCTTGCGACTCCCCTTGCCGCTTCGATCCGGTTGGGCCGGAAATCTTCCGCAAGCATGCTGCCGGACATGTCCGTGGCGAGAACAATGTCGATTCCCTCTGTCGAAACATTCTCCCCGCTGGATGTCGATTGCGGCCGGGTCAACGCAATCGTAACGAACACGAGTGCGAAGAGCCGCAAAGCGAGTAATGAATGTCGGAAACGCTGTCGCCACGACCTCGGAGCTTGGTCGATGCTTCGCAGAGTCGGGATCTTCAGTTCGACGAGCTGGTGCTTGTTCTTTCTCAAGTACCAGTAGATCATCACGGGTATTAACAGAAGCAGCAGAAAGTACTCCGGATTTGCAAACGAAAGGCCGGTCATGGAGCTACTTCCTCGAGCTTCTCGGCCTTGGATGGTTCCGGCTCGGGCCGTGTCGTCGATTCGACGAATGACATCGCCGAATGCATGCTGCGTTCGTTCTCTTCGGCAAGCGGCTGGAACTTGGCAAACTTGACTAGATCTCCTCGCAGCAGAATCTCTTCGAGATCCGATCGGATGTTGCGCTCAAGTTCTTCGATTGGACGGAAAGAAAGAATCTCGTCGGAGGTCGACTCGAGTGCAAGCACGCGGAATCGTCGTTCGACATACGTGCGGACGATCTCCGTGAGAAGCGAGTGATATTCTTTGACTTTGCCGCGCTGCCAGAGATGCTCGGCCTCGAGTGCGCTCAAGGCATCCATTGCGACTTCGTGTGCCGGACGAAGCGGGACTGATGGAGCGAACAAGCTCTCACCGCTCCGTCTCTTCTTAACGACATAGTAGACTGCAAGAACGAGACCTGCGAGAACTAAGACCCCGATCACGTAGGGCAAAAGCTCGGCGAGTGAGATCGGCATCCCCAACGGTGGCTTTATGTCTTTTATGTCCTGTGTAGTGTCGACAGGAACTGCATTGACGCGCAAGATGATCGGTGAAGTTGAGGCAAGCTTCCGAGCCGTGTCAGCCGCCATCCGATATGCGAATGCGAGCGGGGGGATGACGTGCATGCCCGAATCGAACGCGGTGAGCGTGAATGTCCCGCGCTCGTTCACAGTCTCATTCTCAGATTCTCGAGTGATTGAATCCCGCCGCACGACTTCAAGTGTACCTAGCGAATCGGTCACAGTGGGCCATGCGACCGAAATGTCTCGGGGATGTTCGATCTGGACATGTAAATTGATCCAATCACCGATAAGCGTCCGCCCCGTATCAACGAAAGCGGATACGTGCACAGCCTGGGACAGCCCACGGGACGAAAGCAACCAGGCAGCTAGAACACTGATGATCAATGAATATTTGAAGCGGGGCCCTACCATCGCTTCTCACGCGCCCGGAAAAAGGCCATAAGCGGCTGGATGTACGATTCGTCTGTTCGAATGTCGATGGCATCGACTCCAGCCCTACGGAACAGATTGGTGCGAGCCGCTTTCCGGTCCTTCTGCCATTTGGCGTAGGCCTCTCTGACTCTCGAGTCGCTGGTATCCAGCCAACCCCCTTCTCCTGTTTCCGAGTCCATGACGCGGACGAGTCCTGCGCGAGGCATGTTCTGCTCGCGCGGGTCGAAGACATTTACGGTGATAAGATCATGTTTTCTGGCCGCAATCTTCAGTGCATCGTCGTATCCATCGGCGAGGAAATCGGACACGAGGAATGCGATGCTGCGTTTCTTGATGGCACGCGTCAGATATCGAAGCGCTTCGGCAATGTCCGTACCGGATCGGGTCGGTCTGAACTCCAGAAGCTCCCGAACAATTCGCAAGACGTGTGTGCGTCCCTTCTTTGGGGGAATGAACTTCTCGATAACGTCGCTAAAGAGAATGACGCCGACTTTGTCGTTGTTCTTCAGTGCCGAGAAGGCCAGGACGGCACACAGCTCGATCGCGACATCTCTCTTCATCTGCGATACCGTGCCGAACTCCCCCGATCCGCTCACGTCGACAACAAGCATCACCGTCAGCTCGCGCTCCTCCTCGAACACTTTCACGAAGGGATGGTTGAATCGAGCCGAGACATTCCAATCGATCAGCCTGATGTCGTCGCCAATCTGGTATTCCCGCACCTCGCTGAACGCCATCCCTCGTCCCTTGAACACGCTGTGGTATTCGCCGGAGAAGAGATGATTGACCAGCCCCTTCGTTCGAATCTCGATCTTGCGAACGCGCTTCAACAGTTCCGTAGTGTCTAGTGACATGCTAGCGGTCTCATGGTACTTCCACCGTGTTGAGTATCTCGTTCACAATATCTTCGGACGTCACGTTTTCCGCTTCCGCTTCGTAGGTGATGATGATGCGGTGACGGAGGACGTCGTGGCATACGGCGCGCACGTCTTCGGGGATGACGTAGCCCCGGCGCTTCACGAAGGCGAGAGCCTTCGATGCCAACGCGAGATTTATGCTCGCGCGAGGAGATGCTCCGTACTGGATCAAGGTCGTGAGTTTCTCCAGCTTGTGTTCCTTCGGCTGCCGGGTTGCGAACACGATGTCAAGGATGTATCGTTCGATCTTTTCATCCATATACACTTCCCGAACGACACCCCTCGCTTTGAGGATGTCGCCCGGAGAGACTACGGATTTGAGTTGCGGAGGCGAGTCTGTGATATTCTGCCGCACGATCACTCGTTCTTCATCCCGGTTCGGGTAGCTGATCCGAATCTTCAGCATGAATCGGTCGACTTGAGCTTCAGGCAGTGGATATGTCCCCTCTTGTTCGATCGGGTTTTGCGTTGCGAGAACGAGGAACGGATCGTCCAACTTGAACGTCTGCTCGCCGATAGTCACCTGTCGCTCCTGCATGGCCTCGAGCAGTGCGCTCTGCACCTTCGCCGGCGCTCGATTGATTTCATCTGCCAGAATGAAGTTTGCGAAGATCGGCCCTTTCCGCGGCGTGAACTCGCCATTCTTCTGATTGAAGATCATCGTGCCGATGATATCCGCAGGCAGCAGGTCGGGAGTGAATTGGATGCGCTGAAATTTCGCCTGTATCGCTGCGGCGAGCGTCTTGATCGACAGCGTCTTCGCAAGGCCAGGCACGCCCTCAAGCAGGATGTGGCCGTTCGACAGTAGGCCGATCATCAGACGCTCGACCATGTTCTTCTGTCCTACTATCACCTTGCTGATCTCCATCTGCATGAGATCGACGAATGCGCTCTCGCGCTGGATGCGTTCGTTTAGAGCATTGATATCGGTTGTCATTTGTAACTCGTGCTGGTAACTGGATACTGGTCAATGGTCAGTCGCAACTAGGTGCCCTTTCATGTACACTACTCGATTCTCCCCGCCCCTTGCTCTCTGATTCTTCTTCAAAAAACAAGGGTTTCTCAAAAAGCGGGAAACCCATTGGTTATACGACCGAAGGGTGATTTGGTTTCCGGTGCCGGAGAATCCGCAAGGCTGGCGCGGCGCCGAGAATCCTCAAGTCATGCACAAATTTAGCAATTCTTTGGAGAGAAGCAACTCCGGGTAGGTCGACCCACGAAAGATTATCCGAAAATCAAGTTCACCAGCCACACAGCCATGAGGATGCTCGCGAGGTCTGCAATGATGCCCGCCGGTACTGCGTGCCGCGTGCGAGAGATGCTGGCCGAACCGAAGTACACAGCAAGAACGTAGAATGTGGTTTCACCACTGCCCATCATCACCGAAACCATCCTGCCGATGAGAGAATCTGGGCCGTGCGTCTTGATGATCTCGGACATGACACCCAGTGCACCGCTCCCGGAAAGCGGTCGCATCAGCGCCATCGGCAGCGCCTCGGCGGGCATGCCAATCAGATTTGTGATGGGGGAGAGAAGCACAGTGAGGATCTGCATAGCTCCGCCAGCGCGGAAGATGCCGATCGCAACCAACATCGCGACCAGGTATGGAATGATCCGTACGCCGATAGCAAAGCCTTCCTTCGCGCCTTCGACAAAAACCTCGTAGACCTTGACTTTCTTCAACGACCCGTAGCCGACAACGAAAAGGACGAGGGATGGGATGGCGACAACCGACAGGATACCGACGAGATCTGCGAAGGCCTTCATAGCTTCTCAGTCTCCTCGATCTGTTTGCGGTAGAGCCTCAGCCTTCCGAGAAGCTTGACCGTCGCCACGCCGACGATCGTACTCACAGCGGTCGCCACTATCGCAGGACCGATGATCCCTGTTGGATCTCCCGATCCCGCAGCCGCCCGAATCGCAATCACTGTTGCAGGGATGAGCTGAACGTTGCTCGTGTTGATGACTAGAAAGGTACACATCGCATCGGTTGCGGTGCCGAGTTTTCGGTTGAGCTTGTTCAACTCCTCCATTGCCTTTAGGCCGAGGGGAGTCGCCGCGTTCGCGAGGCCGAGCACATTGGCTGAGATGTTCATTATGATCGCGCCCATGGCGGGATGGTCGGCAGGCACGTCGGGGAAGAGGCGAGTTGTTACGGGTTTCAGCAGGGCGGCGAGCTTTGCGATCAGGCCGGCCTGTTCCGCGATTCTCATCACTCCAAGCCACAGTGCCATGATCCCAATGAGTCCGATTGCCAATTCCACTGCCGTCTTAGCATACCTGACAATACCTTCGTTTGTGACCTTGTTTATGGTCACGAAGCGAATCGGATCGGAGCGGAACTGAACGGACACAGACTGTCCGGAAGCGTCCGCGATTCGCACGGTCCCCTGCAGTGTGTGTCCTCCAGCCGACTGGAGACCGGCCATTTTCACCCAGGTTTGAACTTCCGATTTGTCCGCGTCGATTGATAGTCTGGCGGTGTTGCCATCGATGAGTTTGAACGTAATCGGGAGCGTCTCGGATGTGTTCGGATACTGCCGCTCATGGGATTCGCCGTAGAATTCGGCGATGTCTTTCACTTTGAACGTTACAGAGCCTAGATAGCTTTGCCGCGTATCTAGCGCCGTGATGGAGTCCTTCTGGATTTGTAGTACTAGCGGAAGGTCCAGGTTGTTTCTGTAGGGATCGTTCCTGAGGTCGTCGACGTCGTGATACACCGCCACAGCGATCCCAAGGACAATCAGCGATAGCCAGATGTAATTGAGCATACGGCTGCCTTAGGCGATTTGTGGATCTAGAATCTCCATTGGACGGACAGAGCACTTGGCCGAATGACGAGCCGCAAGCCGTTCAATTCGTCTCCGACGTCGAAGTCGTACAAGTGTGCGCCCACGTATGCATCGAGGAGGTTTACGAAGTACAGCAGCCCCAAGTACCACGCGAATCGGTCCCGCTCGTCGTGATAAAAATCCCGCACCCGCTTGATCTGTTCGCTGTTTACGCCGACCGGATTGGCCTCGTACTGGCCGCGATAGTCCTGATACTTCTTGTTGAGGTCGATCCACTGAGATAGCCAGTAGCCTCCGAGGCCCCAGATGACAGGTGGCTTCCAGTACGACTCGTTGTAGATCTGGCCCGCGCCTGGGAAGACGGCCGAGAGAAGCACTGCAACGCCGGGCGATTTCGTGCGGTACGACTTGGATTGCTTGGCTTGCGCGTCGGATGGTTCGGCGATGAGTTCGGGTTTGGTCGGAACAGCCAGGGTGTCCACCGCGGCGACGCTATCCGGAGCGTTGACCGCATCATACTGTGCTTCGGCTTGCGGCCAACCTTGAGTCAAGACAAGCAGAGCGAGCAGCGCTACTGCGACCGTTCTACGACTTCTTGACAAGTGCGATGGCTTCGATTTCGACTCTCACGTCGCGCGGCAAGCGGGACACCTGGACGGTGCTTCGTGCCGGCGCCGCATCACGGAAGAATTCGTCGTACACCTCGTTCATGGCTGCAAAGTCGTTCATGTCCAGCAAGAACACAGTGGTTTTCACAACGCTTTGCACCGAAGCGCCGGCCGCTTCGAGGACTGCCCGTAGATTCAATAGTACCTGCCGCGTCTGAGTTTTGATGTCGCTTCCCACAAGCTGACCTGTGCCGGGATCGATCGGGATCTGGCCAGCGGTAAACACGAGCGGCGAAGTTGACACGATTGCCTGACTGTACGGTCCAATCGGCTTCGGTGCCTGTTCTGTGAAGATCGTCTTTTTCATGTTTCCTGCCGTCAAGGTCCGTATTTGTCGATAATGCTGAAGAGATCGATCAGCCGCTCGAGGTCGTCATTTGAATAATACTCGATCTTAATCTCGCCTTTGCCTCCGCCCGCATGGTCGACGGTGACCTTCGTTCCCAGAGTCTGACGGAGCTTGTCCTCAACGCTCGAGAGCGCACTTTGGGAGGCAGGGGAGAGTGTGAAAACCTTCTTTTCGCCTTTGGCCTTGCCGAGATTCCGGACGAGCTGTTCCACCTGCCGGACATTCAGCCCGCGTTTCACGATCCGCTCGAACAGCTTCAGTTGGATTCTCTCGTCGAGGACGCTGACAAGCGCGCGGGCGTGCCCCGATGTAATCTCATTCTTCCTAAGGGATTGTTGGACTTTGTCGGGCAGCTTAAGCAGGCGAAGGAAGTTGGTTACTGTGGTGCGATCCTTGCCGATCTTCTGCGCCACGTCTTCCTGGGTCATGTCGCACTCGTCGATGAGGCGGCGATAGGAAATGGCAATCTCAATCGGATTAAGGTGTTCGCGCTGTAGGTTCTCGATGAGCGCAAGCTCGAGCATCTCCTCATCGCGTTTTACTTCGATGACGTACGAGGGAATCTGCTTCAGCCCGGCTTCGAGTGCTGCGCGGATGCGTCGCTCACCTGAGACAAGCTCGTAGTTGCCGTCTCTCGCGATCCGCAATGTGATGGGCTGGATGATCCCTTTTTCCATGATGGAGCGCTTCAACTCGTCAAGCGCGGCCCCGTCGAAGTCCGCACGGGGTTGGTAGGGATTTGGCCGAATGCGGGAAATATCGAGGAGTATGATCTCACCAGTTTCGCGGGCTGGTGGTTTTGTCGGGGTTTCCGCGGAGGCTGGTCGCGCTGAAGCGGGTGTGGTCCGGATCAAGGCCGACAATCCCTTGCCGAGTCCACCTTTTGGTTTTGTCATGTTAACTGGTCCTCTCCGACCTTGGAACTTTCCGTAGGTTGGGTAGTCGGGGTCTGCTGCGTTCGGACAGACGCATGATCGTTGCGCTCCAGGAACTCCCGCGCCAGAGCCATGTAGTTGCGTGTGCCGCTCGAAAGTGCATCGTACAGGAGGACGGGTTTCCCGTAGCTTGGCGCTTCGCTCAGTCTGACGTTTCGCGTGATGATTGTGTTGAACACTTTCGAGCCGAAGTACTTCTTCACTTCGTCGACAATCTGGTTCGACAATCGCAGTCGGCCGTCGAACATCGTCAGCAAAACACCCTCGATGTCAAGTTTCGGGTTGAGATTTCTCTTGACCAGATTGATTGTGTTGAGAAGCTGTCCGAGGCCTTCGAGGGCGTAATACTCGCATTGGACCGGAATCAGCACCGAATCGCCGGCAACGAGCCCATTCAGCGTAAGCAGCCCCAACGACGGTGGACAGTCGATGATGATGAATTCATATTCGTTGCGAACGCGCTCGACCGCAGCTGCGACTACCCGCTCGCGATCGTCCATTTCGACTAGTTCAACCTCGGCTCCGACAAGATTGATGTTAGATGGAAGAAGCGATAGGAACGGCATGCCCGTTTGGACGATCACTTCGTGTGGGTCGACGTCATTGATGATCACGTCGTAGGTGTTCGGACCTTCACCGCGCGGGTCGACCCCCAATCCGCCGGAGGCATTGGCCTGTGGATCGGTATCGATCAGAAGAATTGGAATTTCAGCCGCGGCGAGACCGGCGGCCAGGTTGACGGCGGTTGTCGTCTTGCCGACGCCTCCTTTTTGATTTGCTATGGTAACGACCTTGCCCAGACGATGCCTTTCATACACAGATGCCTAAAAGCTACACGGCCAAACGAAGACCGGCCGCCAGAAGCAACCCAACGACGCCCAACGCAATGCTCATTTTCCGATACCGGATGACGCGCAGGCGATAGAGTTCCGCTCGCTCGTCGAATCCTCCGTTTGACGCCGGGGACTGCAGGTACCTGATCATGCGACCGTAGCCAACGGAGCACAGCACCATCAGCAGGAAGACGATTTGTTTCAGCCCCAGCAAGATCGACCACGTATCGATATAGCGGAACCATATGAAACGCGGACTAAGGACCATCATCAACAATCCGGTGGCGGCCATCGTCCACAGGCTTGCCCACATGAAGCCGAGGAAACGCTTGCTCATCATGCCAGCAGCGTGTAGGGCTTCCCCTCCTTCAGATCGGGCAATAGGCTGGATAATCGCATACTGGAACACAAAACCTCCAAGCCACGTCGCGACGGAAAAGACGTGCAGCGCGCGTACTGCCCAGAGTAGAAGGTCCACGGAAATCCTGGAACGATACTCCCTTTGTTTACAACTCAACAGATTCGCCGGGATTCAGAACTTGTCCTCTGAATCCGGCGACTTTGACACGCTTGACAAACTCATTTGGATCCGCAGCAATCACGGGCCATGTATTGTAGTGCATTGGCACCACGAGCTTAGGCCGCACGAACTCTACCGCCTTCACCGCATCTTCGATTCCCATGGTGAAATTGTCGCCGATGGGACAAAGCAGGACATCCACCGGACTGGTGTCACCGATCAGTTTCATGTCATAGAAGAGTCCGGTATCGCCAGTGTGGTAGACCGTTTTCCCGTCCATCGAAATGAGAGCGCCGGCCGGATTCCCGGCGTAGACCCCGTCGGGTGTAACTGAGCCGTGGTGAGCGATTGTCATCTTCACCGTTCCGAACGGAAGACGAACCGCCCCGCCGATGTGCATGTTATGCGCCTTCGCCCCCTTCTCTGATGCGTAGTTGGCCAGCTCGTTCACCGCGATGATCGTGGCGTTGCAGCGCTTGGCTATCGGGATCGCGTCGCCAAGGTGATCTCCGTGTCCATGGGTCACGACGATGTATTGGACATCGATCTTGTCTGGTTTCACCGGCGCAGCGGGATTGCCTTCCAGAAAGGGATCGATGATGACGCGGTACTTGCCGTCATCCAGCAGAAAAACCGAATGACCGTAGTAGGTTATCTTGAGCATGGGAAACAAGCCGATGTGGAACAGAAGCCGTCACGCCGACGACATTTCGAGGGGGAATATAACCGTTTTTCGGTTGGAAAGCAACGCGCGACGGGGGCTACTTTTGCCGGCTACTTTTGCCGGAGGCCGTGCTTGGTCACACGCGTGTCGGTAACGAAAAGGACATCCTCAGCCACGTTTGTGGCTGGGTGTGCTGCCGGCTCGAGATTTCCGCCGACACGAATGAACTCCCATCCGGCGCCTTATCGTAGGGTTCGCTTCCTCGAAGGATGTTCTACTAGACTGGCGCCGATGGAAATCGATGTCTCAGAAAGAAGCGCGAGTTCCGCAGAAAGGGCGGAGGATTTCCGAGTAACCCCTATGAACCACGTTGCGCGCCCCCCACTTTGAATCGTTCGCTCGGGCTATCTGTTTGAGGCCGCTGAGATATCCCCCGCCTGTTTTGCATCGATCCGCTTTGTGATGCTCGCGTACACGTACAGTGCAATTGCAGAAACGGATCCGATGGCAACAAAGTAGTACCAGATGTAGTTTGCGTTGTCGTAGGCGTGAACGAGCTGCTCCGGCGTCAGCGTGTTCGGGTCAGGGCAATATGCTGTGAGTAGATATCCGGACAGTCCGAACCCAAGCAGTATCGCCAGAAAGGAGTGCAGGTGGCTGAATCCGAGGTAAGCGCCCTCTTCACCCTTCGGGGCCTGAAACGAGAAGAATTCCAGGTAGCGCGGGGAGATGAAGCATTCTCCAAACGCCTGGAGAACAATCCCTGCAATTAGCACGACCGTGACCGGATGGGCGCTGGTAAGTCCAAGGATCGGCACGGATTTGCCGAAGACGGATTCCAAGAGAGGACTTGACGCCATCGTCAAGGCCGAGAGCGGCATCAGAAGCATTCCGATGTTCATCGACGTGATTGCTTTCACGCGCTTCATCATGTGCGTTAGGAGGACAACGAACATCATGACCACGAACGGGTTCACGTTCGCAATCCATTCCGGCGATGCATGGCTGCCGACCGTGCGCAGCACGTACTTCGGCATCGTGGCGTACATCTGGTGCTGAATCATCCAGAAGCCGGTAACGATGAGAATCAACGCCAACAGCCGCGTGTTCGTAACTATCCGTACAAGACTGTCCCAAGCTTCTCTGATCGTTTTTCCCTCTCCGTGAAGGTCGACATTGCGATAGAAAACGAAAACGACGATGAGAGCAACGAACGTCAATCCTGCGGCGAAGAAGTTGATTGATTCGAGACCCAACTCGATACGCAGAGGATAGGCGAAAGATTTTCCGGTGAACGAACCTACGTTCACGATGCCGTAGAAGACCGAGAAAGCGCGGGCGCGTGTTTCAGTGCTCGAGGTCTTGGCGACCGTTCCGGTGATGATCGATTTGATGAATGATCCGCCGAACATGAGGATCACCAGAGCCGGAAGAACCGTTGGCTTGTACGGCAGTGCACCGAGAACGAAGTAACCGATGCTGAGGAGAGCGAAGGCGAGGATAATCGCCTTCCGGAAACCGATCTTGTCTGCGAATGCCCCGGTGAAGGGTGGAAGGAAATACAGCCCAGAAGCAAAAACTCCAGCTATCCAGGCCGCCTTGATGTCATTGAATCCGACGACGTTCGTCAAATACAGCGTGATGGCGATGAACATTGCATAGTACGCGGCCCGCTCGAAAAGCTCGACGAAGTTGGCAATCCAGAATGTGCGTGGAAATTTCCAGGACATCGGTATCCTTTCGTCTAGGGTTGGGGAGAAACTCGTATCGGGTGCCGCTGGCTGGCGGTCGCTTAGGTGAATCTGTCTCCCACGGCGAGTTTCGACCCGCGGAGAAACTCGGTAGCGCTCATACGGAGCCGGTTCTCCTGCTGAAGCTCCATGATCTCGACCACGCCATCGCCTGTTGCGACTCGCAAGCGCTCGCGGGCTTCGCAAATCGTTCCTGGCGGCTCCGACGTTGCGGCTCGACACATTCGTGTGCGGAAAACTCGCAGCATCTTCGAGCCGTAGTGTGTGTATGCGCACGGCACGGGAGAGAGGCCGCGCACGAAGTTGTGCACTTGAAAAGCGGTCTTCGACCAGTCGATGCCACACTGCTCTTTGAATATCTTCGGCGCCACCGATGCTTGAGAGCTATCTTGCGATCTCCGCAGCGCTTTCCCCATCTCGATGAGTCGGCATGTGTGCATGACGATCTCTGCCCCGACGTCGGAGAGTGTTTCGTACGTTTCGCCATACGTGGCGTCCGGGCCAATTGGCACGCGGGCCTGGAGAATGACTTCTCCCGTGTCGACGCGGTCTTCGAGAAAGAACGTCGTCACGCCAGTCTCGTTCTCGCCGTTGATGATCGCCCAGTTGATGGGCGCCGCGCCTCGATACTTCGGCAGAAGCGATGCGTGGAGGTTGAATGCTCCTAACTTCGGAATCGAGAAGACGCTGCGAGGAAGAATTCGAAAAGCAACGACAACGAAGAGATCGGGTTCAAGTCCTTTCAGTTGGGCGACGAAACTCTCGTCGTCCAGAAGCGCAGGCTGAAGGATTGGGAGCTCGTGCTGAAGTGCAAACTGCTTGATCGGGGAGGGGAGAACGGCCTGTCCGCGTCCCTTCGGTTTGTCCGGCGCGGTGACGACGGAAACGATCGGGTGCTTGTTATCGCAGAGGATTCTCAGGCTGGGAACTGCAAATTCGGGAGTCCCCATGAATACGATACGCATCGGATTCGAGATACGGAATGCTCACACTCTCTTCGAGATCGCGGGCTGCTTTTTCTTTGTTGCGGCCGTCACGACGGGGTAGCCGGCATCGACATTCCCTCGTTGAAGCTCTTTCAGCGCTTCCTTCTGTGCCTTCTTTCGCTCTGGCGACAGCAGGTCGGTGAAGAGAATGCCGTTGAGATGATCCAACTCGTGCATGATCACTCGCGCCAGCAAGCCGTAGGCTTTCAACTCGACGTCGCGGAAGTTTGTGTCCTTGTACTTGACGGTGATTCGCTGTGCCCGTTCCACTTCATCGCGAATCCCCGGAACGCTCAAGCAGCCTTCTTCCATTCTCAAAGAGCCATTGTATGAGAGGATATCCGGGTTGATTAAGACTAATGGGCGGCGGCCTTCCGGTTGGATTTCCAGCGCTCTCTCACCGCTTTCCTTCGACTCTTCGATCTCGGAAATATCGATCACAAGTACGCGTTGCAAAGAACCGACCTGGTTCGCGGCAAGCCCAATCCCATCGGCTGCCCGCATCGTGTCGAACATATCCATGACGAGTTGGATCAGCTTTTCGTCCACGTTTCTGACGGGTTTCGCCTTTTCTCGAAGAACGCTCGTGCCGTATGTGTAAATCGGGAGAACCATGTTTCTGCGTCAATATAAATGATTGAGTCGTCAAAAACAACCAAGTTAGCATGTTTCCCTAAAATCCGATATAGACTGGTCCGGAGGTGGATTTGAATGGACAAATAGCGCACAGAACATGGATTGGTCAAGAAAGAGAGGCGAAGGGAAAAAACAACTGCCTCATTCAT
>Ga0315286_10004652_pt1 | contig 13167 bp, 17 predicted proteins | sample YL17G10_0_MG_FD_205038 | JGI IMG/M metagenome (GOLD analysis project Ga0315286, IMG submission 205038) | Sediment microbial communities from Yellowstone Lake, YNP, Wyoming, USA - YL17G10_0 | ecosystem: Environmental > Aquatic > Freshwater > Lake > Sediment | place: USA: Wyoming | collected... | reverse complement strand
AAAAAGAGCTGGAAGCCTGTAACATTTTCGCGAAGCGAAAAACAATTTAGTATCGCGTAGAAATATTTTGTTCGAAGCAACCCGCCAAGGCGGGATTTCATCCCGCTCGAACACAGCGGGATGCATAAAACGCACAAAAAACGTTCAACAAGTAGATATTGATCTCCCGAAGCGTTCCGCGGGGGCGGAATGCGAGTGTTCCTTGACAATGCGTGACGACCGAATCCGTACCGGTGCCGTGTTCTCTATCGAATAGACAGACGATTACCGGGGCAATGCCGTCCCCGCCTGCTGCTTGCCTCGCTGCAAGCGGGCGGGCAGTCAAACCATTTTACGGCTTAACGAACATTTGCTTGAAATTCCGAAGCGTGTTATATTGACAGAAACTAACAACTCCGCATGCTATATGGATCAGTCTATTCATTGTTAGGCCGCCGCCACTGCACAGTTAGGGGACCATTATGCTGACACTCGTTACTAGTCCGACCGAGCGCGATGGTGAGTTCTTGCGCTCATGGTACTCAGACGATTACTTCGATCTCATTGTTTGGAAAGACGAGCAAGGAGAAATCGCGAGCTTCCAGCTGTGCTACAACCGGGGCATGGATGAATGCGCGCTGACGTGGAAACGGCCGTCATCGTACTATCACCAACGAGTCGACGACGGCGAGAATCGGCCCGGCAAGCCCAAAGCGACGCCCGTGTTGGTGCCGGACGGCAAGCTCAAGGTCCAGCCACTTGCCGAGCGCTTCCAACAGGAAAGTGCTGAACTCGATCCCGAATTGGCGCGTTTTGTCCACGCCAAACTACTCTCTTTCCCGTCGGCGGCGGTGACCTAACATCGCTCTCCCCGAACAAGACTCGGGATTTGGTCCCGACGATAATGCTCGTCGGGACTCAACAAGCTAGCTGACGGGCGAAAACGGTTGCGTGACGCATTCCAACGGAAATCATAGTGGCATTTCAGTACACTCAAACATTCGTGCCCGCAGCTTAGCGCAAGCACGTTAGGCCGCCATAACCAATTCATGAGAACACAAATCTTTTCTCTCTTGGCAATTTGTACTTTTTGGTTGGGAGGTTGCGGGACGGCAACCCCAAAGCAGGCAATGGAAAATGTAGTCATACGCATGTCAGATACTCAGGCCGAAGTTCTAAATGTTGATTCACTTTCAGTTGCTGATCTACCAGACACCGTCGCCGCCGAGATAGAACCCAAGCCCATTCTCAAGGTCGAGCCCGAATATCCATACTCACTAGAGTCGTCAGATGTCACGGGCGATGTCTTTCTCAAAGTTTTGGTAACCAAAACAGGCAATGTCCGCAAAGTTGTCATTCTATCGTCAACAAATGTTTTGTTCAACAGGTCTGCACTCAAAGCGGCAGCAATGTGGAAATTTCGTCCAGCAACGCTCAACGGAATGCCCGTGAATGTATGGGTTACGATTCCGTTTAGGTTCAGATTGCATCATTGAGTGGCCACCTTCCAAGTAACTCATCTGGAAAGTGGCGATAATGGTTAAGAATAGGGCATTAGTTACTATTAAACAAGAATCTGGCTTGTCCGTCGTAATAAGGCGGAGCCAGATGGAGCGCCTAAGAACTCGCTCCCCGAACAAAACTCGGGGTTTCGTCCCGATGATAATGCTCGTCGGGACTCAACAAGCTCGCTGACGGGCCAACGCCGCTTAATGGTGCATTGCAATGGAGATCTTAGTTCCTTTTCAGTACGCTTCACCATTCGTGCCCGCAGTCCGATCCCCCATAGCGGGATCGAGATCGCGTTCCGTTTTGTGACAACGGAACGGACTTAGCGCGAGCACGTTAGGCAGCAGCCACAAATGAAGATTTACGTTTACATATTCTTACCAGCCTGGCTTATTGCGCTCAACCCAACGAGCCACGCCCAGACGAAGCTGCCCCGCACCTCTTTTGATAGTTTGCGCGGAGTCTTGCACGAACTGGCCCGGACTCCAGAAAGCCAGCGCCTTTCGCTACGCCATCTCAAATCTGTACGCGAAAGTATCAACAGGGCCTACTGCGAAATCGCAAATTCACCGAATGATTCCAGTGCATACAATCTCATTTGGCATGTGTTGGATAGAATAGCCATGGAAAGTGGTCGAGACTCCGCGGCTTTTGACTGTCTGCTCGCCGTCGAGCACGAAATGCACAACAACGTTGAGTTCAGTGAGGGCTTATCGCACGTTTTCCAGCAAGGGTTCATCAAGTCGCCTGCAGCCTTTCTTTTGAGAGTCTCGCGCCTCGGCGCCACGAATCAAGAGTTGGTCATATCCCAATTGACTTTCTACGACGATGAGCATTTCCACCGAGGACTGAAAGAGCTCGTTCACAGTACCACGAATCCCAATCTTAAGCAATTGGGGCGGCGCATACTTGACATTACGGAACATCAATGACCACCCGCCTGCTGCTTGCCTCGCTGCAAGCGGGCGGGCAGGCAAAAGCGGGAGATGCCATGGCGCGGCAAATGGCGAGCAGAGGTTTTGGTTCTCAGTAGTAAACTTTTCAGCATGAACTTGTGGCGCGGAGCGCCATGGCGCCAAAGGCACACATTTCGTTTTCAGCAACTTGCGAGTTATCGTTGCCGCAGTCCGATCCCGCATAACGGGATCGAGATCGCGTTCCGCTGTGTGACAACGGAACGGACTTAGTTGCCATTCCTTAGGCGGGCTACTACTACCATGACACGCGCCCAATTCGCACTCGTCCTTTTCATTCTGGCTATTCCTCCTGTCCTGCACGGGCAACCAACCTTTTCAACATCATCACAGACCTTTTATCGAGGTGACGGCCTGGGAGATCAAGCTAGTCTCACCTTGGAGTCAGATTCCTCGTTTCGCCTACAGCGGTTCTCAGATATCGACGGTGCGCCACCAATTAACCAGACGGGCTTATACTCTGTTGTGCGAGCTCACTTGGTACTGTTTCCCAACTGGCGTAATGTCCTGTCATATGCACAAGGAATTCCATCTCACCTCGTTCCAATCAGATGGGAATCCAGGTTGTATTTGGTGCCACAAGAGTCCATCGCTGATTTCTGCAATGAAGTGAATATGGGACTTGAACCTCGACGAGATCCTACTGGCGAATTCTTCCTCAGAGAGGGCGACTGGAAGAGGCCCGTCAATGGCCTCCCCGAAGTCCCCGCAATTTGGAGGCCTTATCTTCTCGCGCAGCCAAAGTCTGGCGTGGTCATCAAATTGATTGATTCTTGTTCCGCAACAATCACTCTGGGTACGCGCGATCACATACTCCCGGGAATGACCCTAGTCCGTCAATGGGACGACAACGAGGACTATAGATTGATGAACGCGATTATGCGAGTAGAGCAGGTATTCGAGGAGTACTCGGTAATCAGAAGCGGACGTCCAGGGAAACTCTGGATCGGTGCACAAATAACATCGCGGTTTAAGCCGCCCAAGGAATAGTGGCCCCCCTATCCCGTCGCCTAAGCTGACGGAGGAACGCGGGTGCATGGCGCTTTGCTACAGAGATCTTGGCTCCTTTTCAGTACACTTCACCATTCGTGCCCGCAGTTTAGCGCGAGCACGTTAGGCCGCCCCAACAAAAATGAAACCAGCGAATAGCCAAGGTATCATCGTAGGTCAGTTCGGCGATACACAGATGCGGGCACTCATCAGCGCAGTATTTCCCGACTTGGACATCCGATTCAATAAGTTGCCCGGGGTTCATCTTGCCTTTGATACAATCAATGAACTCTGTCGCAAGGCAATCAGTCAGGGCGACTTTCGATTTCTGTCCAAGATGTTTGAGCTCCTTGACAGTATTACGCGCCACCCCGATGTAGACAAAGAAATCCCTAATGCAGTCCAAATCAGTTTTCTGGTAGAAAGCGATTTCGAGTCCGACAACGGCAAGCAAGCTTGGAATATGATCCCGGCAAACCTGAAGGCACTTATGAAGGGGGCGGCCTAACCATTCGCTCCCCGAACAAAACTCGGGATTTCGTCCCGACGATAATGCTCGTCGGGACTCAACAAGCTCGCTGAGGTGCGAACGCGGGTGCATGGCGCATTGCATCGGAGATCTTGGTTCCTTTTCAGTACACTTCACAATTCGTGCCCGCAGCTTAGCGCGAGCACGTTAGGCTTCGCACCGACAGGAGGAATTACATGAATATGTTCGGACCACCAAACATAGATAAACTGGTCGAGAAACATGATGCAAAAGGACTCATCAAGGCTTTAGGTAACAAGGACTCGTATGTTCGGTACAAAGCCGTAAGTGCAATGGGAGATCTCAAAGATCCGGTGTTCGTTGAGCCGCTTGTCCAGTATGCATTCTCTGATATGGAGAACACTAAGTATGCGCTTAGGGCGTTGGGAAGAATCAAGGATCGTCGTGCGGTTCCGCCGCTCCTTGCGTTCCTGGGGGCGGCTAGTAAGAAGAAGGATTCGCATGGGAATATTGAGGAAAGGTTTGTGGTTATCGCGCAGGAAGTAATTGACGCTCTGGCAGAGATTGGTGATCCGCTCGCTGTTCGCGAAATGATAGATGCGCTCGACAGTGGTTACGTGAGCTTGTCGGAAACTGGTTCGAAAGCTCTGCTAAAACTTGGGAATCAAGCCGTTTTGCCTTTGGCAGGGGCTTTTGCTCAGTCGCGATTTAGCGAAAGGATAGTGAAGACCCTGGGAGAGATTGGAACGCCGAGCGCTTTGGAGCAATTGGAACGGATTGTTGACTCTGACGACGAGGATGTCAGGCAGATTGCGGCCAAGTATTTGGCGAAACACAACTGGACCCCGAAGGGCGAAAGGGCTTACATCCTCGCTGCGATAGGGAGAGGAGATTTCGATGCAACCGTTGCAAAGGGACAATCTGCACTGCCGCTTCTAGCCAGCGTCTTTAAAGAGGAGATAGAGGCACCTAAGAAGTATCGAGAGAGCAATTGGGGAATGTGTGCACGGATTGCCTCTGCCATGGCCAGACTCGGAGTGTGGAATAAGGATTTGGAAGACGCGCTCATGACGGCGCTACTGTGCGACAAAAAATCCTCTCGTCTCGATGCAATAGGAAGTATCTTAAAGGTAGGATGTAGGATGGAGCCCCGCTTGACGGCAGACCTCAAATCAGCTGCCACATTCATGGTTGTTTGCCGGGAAATCAAGGAGTGGTTCTGGAAAGAGACTCCAGAATGGGCCTTGATGCAGACACCCGAGAATCGGTGGTTTATCGAGATGCTTAAAGGGATGTACCGCAATCCTGAGGGTCCCATGGAGAGTGCTGGCGAGAAGACGCTGCAAAATGTGGGGCTGCATGGGTACAGTGAAGAATCCAAGGAAGCGAGGGCTATATTGATCATGCTGGGCGATTTCAGCCTTTTGAACAATTTAGCAGAGGAACTATTCTCCTACGCCAGTGACACTCCGTATGACGCGGGTCATCTTCTGTACGCTGCTACTAAGGTCGATGCGGAACTCCGTTCTGAACTCATTACGAGAGTGTGTCACAGGATTGTTAATGATAGGACTACTCGGGCGGCTCTGTTCCTGCTCAAAGAGTGGTGCGATGTACGTTGTCTGGATGCGTTTGTGCATGTCGTTCAGAAGTCAGGTGATCCGGACTTGGGGGAAATGGCTGCAGCGCGGGATGGAATTCTGGAGTTGCTGTCAAAATATGGCAGTAAGATAGACAGCCGATACGCAGAAATCTTGATGAACTTGCCAGACAAGATTGGTTCTGTATTTATGCAATCGGATTACTCGTGGGACCACGGCCATACCGACAAAGAGGAGATTAGCATGGAGAAGGTCAGATTGAAGGCACGCGAGGTGTGGGCAGGTAGAGTTGCTGAAAAGTGAACACCGCGATCCAACCTGGCGGGCGGGGCCAGATGGAGCGCCTAGCCAGTCGCTCCCCGATCAAGACTCGGGGTTTCGTCCCGACGATAATGCTCGACGGGGCTCAACATGCTCGCTGACGGGCCAACGCGGGTTTACGGTGCATTGCAACGGAGATCTTGGTGGCATTTCAGTACATTGAAGCATTTCGCCGCCGCAGGTTAGCTCACAACCGTTATACCGCCGCGAGAGGGACCTAATTATGGCAACTGAGGTTTCACTTAGAGATGTTGTAAATGCATTAGAAATTTCAAGCCAGACATCTGAGAACATCCTTGATGCTGAGACGGGAGAGATTCTTCTAGTTACCGATGACGATCACTTTGCACTTGAAGATCCCGATTCAGACTTTGTTCCTGAGTGGCAAAAGGAGCACCTTGAAAAGGTTCGCAAGGTTCTCAATTCTGAGAATGTACTTCGCCTTCCTAATTCATTCGATATTCATGAATGGTCTATCATGGAAGAATTCTGTTATGCTGTAGAGAACGCAAAACACCGAGATATATTGTTGGATTCTATTCGCGGAAAAGGTGCTTTCCAAAGATTCCGTACTGCTCTAGAGCGATTCGTGTTGCAAGATGAATGGTTTTCCTATAGGGAAAGTGCATTGCAGAAGATTGGTCGCGATTGGTTAGAGTTCAACAAAATTGTCTACAAAGAGTAATACATTTGCGGCGGTATAACCAGCGGTTCCCCGCTAACGAGAAGCGGGGTTTCGACCCGACGATGGTTGTCGCCGGGACTCAACAAGCTGACCGGATGAGCGTGAGTGCATTTAGTCCCGCTAAACCGCAGCGGGATGCAAAAAGCGCACATGGCGTGTGGTGGGTTTACGTTTTTATAATTAATTCTTTCTTGTACTTCATAACTTCGGTATTTATTAATTTTGTTTTCAGCATGAACTTGTGGCGCAGAGCGCCATGGCGCCAAAGGCGCTCATTTCGTTCAGTACGTTTTGTGAGCCAAAGGCTCATGCGCCTCTGGCGCAAAAGGTTTCAGTGCGGCAGTCCCGCTGTACGGGATCCTCGTGGCGCCAGAGGCGCCACGGGACTTAACCGCCATTCGTTAGCCCACGCCATATTAGCGGAGCAAGCGTTCTTGCAGTATCGTTTGGATGTCGCGTCTGCCGTCCAGGATGCAGTGGACTAAGACCACTGAGGATTCGATTGAGTAGATAATTCGGTAAGGCTTGTAGTGAAGTTCCCGGAACTCAACGACACCAACTTCAAAGAGTTCTGTCGGAATGTTCCCACGAAGCGGTAGCGTTTTTAGCGTATTGCACGTCTTGCGTAGTGCGACAAAAAGACGATCTGCCTTCTCTATCGTGTCGTTGAGAGCAACATACGAATAGATGTCGAAGAGATCGACTTCGGCGTCGTTATCAACTACAACTTCATACTTTTTCATTTTTGAAGGCAGCTATACGCTTTTCGAGATTCGAAAAAGTCGCATCAACAGATTTCGCCTTGCCTCGCTTGATGTTCTGTTTGCTCTGGGTTAGGATTTTGAGCAAAGCCATTGTCTCTTGCATTCGCTCGTAAGAGTGAATATCCTGTACAACGACCTTTGCTTCGCCGTTGTGGGTGACGATAAGCGCTTGGCGGGTAGTGGTGATATTCCGGATCAGTTCTGAGGCGTGAGCTTTCAGATAACTAATCGGCTTTATTGCAGTGCTTAGCTTCATATCTCGCTCCTTAATTTCGACCACAATATAGACTGTATTCTGGTCATAGTCAATGGCGTGGGCTAACCATTTTAGAAAGGAACGAGTCCCCGCTTTGGCGGGATTTCATCCCGCTCAAACACAGCGGGATGCATAAAACGCACAAAGAACGTTCAACAAGTAGATATTAATCGCCCGAAGCGTTCCGCGATAGCGGAATGCAGAGTTCATTGACATTTATTGGCGACCAAGCACGACCGACGGCTCTCGACCGCAAATACCCCAACGCCCCTATCGACTGGCGCTGGCAGTGGGTCTTTCCGCAGGAGAATCGGTGGGAGAACACCAAGACGGGAGAAGAAGGTCGTCATCACGTCCATGGGACCATTCTCCAGTGGGCCGTAAAGGAAGCCGTTCGTAAGGCCGAGGTAATCAAGCATGTCGGTTGCCATTCCTTCCGGCATGCCTTCGCCACACACTTGCTTGAAGCGGGCTATGACATTCGAACGATCCAAGAGTTATTGGGACACAAAGACGTCAGTACGACTATGATTTACACCCATGTCTTGAACAAGGGAGGCCACGGAGTACGAAGCCCTGTTGATAGCCTTTAACCGGTTCAACAGTCTGTATAAACCGGGAGTCCCTGTGGAGAAAAATGGAGGTAAGCAGTTGAAATGAAAAGCGATGGACGAAAAGACAGGAAAAGCGGGAGACTTCTTATGCGGAAAGAGACAGGCTGTATTTCCAGAATTATACAGACTGCATAATCAATGTTCGGCAATGGCATGAGCGCGTCATCTCCACGGCTTGAAGTCTCGATCCGGACCCATCTTCTGCCTCATTTGAAGGAGGATGGGTTTAGCGGTTCCGGGCGAACATTCCGACGGGTCATCAACGGATGGATTCAGGTCGTAAGTGTCCAAGGCTCACGCTACGGCGGCCAGTTTGCCATCAACCTCGGCGTCCAACCAGTATCAGTTCCCGATGTTTTGGGGAACATACCTGAACCGAAAACGATCACTGAACCACTATGTGAGTTCCGCAGAAGGCTGGCCGAGTCTGGTGAGGATCAATGGTGGGATCACGGTCGCTCGCAGGACAGCATGGACGCAGCCGTCCTCGCTGCTGTGGGAGTTTATCTTCGAGTCGGGAGACCGCTCCTCGCCCGCGTTGGAGGACCCGATTCTCCATTGAGCTCGGTTTCGGCTGAAGACCTCAAGAACGGCAAGGTCGACTTCTTGGGTTTCGGCTCTACGGGCGTGCGCATGGCCCTGGTGTTTGCTCGGGTGCGTAAAGCAGAAGGCAAGCTCGCTGAATCGAGAGCGTTTGCAGGGTATGGTCTTGCTCACATAGGCAGTGCTACAGCGCTACGGGCGGAGTTGGAAGGACTTTGTCATTCCTAATGAGCAGTTCAGTTCTCTCTGCACACTGCATGCCGAACAAACCGGCTGCACCGAACGCCGGGATCGCGTCTCGGTTGACAATCGGACATCATTGGCCCGGCGTCGGTGAGCCGGAACGTTAGCCCGCACTTCCTGTCCATACCCCTATTTGTAAGGAGCTGAAAGATTGAAATGTCGGATATTCATCATAGCAATTGTCATATTGCTGTCAGTTTCTTGCGTTGGCAGGCAGGAAGAGGACGATGTTCTCCCTGTTAAGCATGTAGGGAAGGTGGATTCAATCCCTGATCTTATGCAAACTGACCCGGCATTGGGTTTGATAGAAGGAGGCGTGATGTCCTGCGGTTCTGTATCAGCTACCAACAGTTTCGCGTGGTTGGCTGAGAATGGCTTTGAGAATATGATGCTCAGAAATGAAGATGGCAGCGTGAGTTATGCCAAGACGGCTCAGGCAATGGATCGTGTTCTGCACCTAGCGACAAAGAGAGGGGCTTTGCCACCATCATTCTTGGAAGGTGTTGAGCGTTATCTTTCAGAGCAAGGTTACACAGATGAAGACTACCGCCTTGAATTTCAAGGTTGGTTACATCCAGAGGGTTTTGAAGGGACAAGCATTCCTAACATAAATGCAATCAAGAGGGGGATCGTTGGTGACGGCGCAGTGTGGCTATTCGTTGGCTTTTACCAATTTGATGAGCAAAAGGACGAGTATCAGATTATCTCCCATCATTATGTAACGTTGGTAGGTTATGGGGTAGATGAATATGGAAGGGAAAACCCAAATGTGTTGATCGTACACGATCCGGCGCCCAGGTCTGGACCAGGAGTCTCTCACGACTATGTCCATATCGAGGAAATCGAACATGGACGCATCACCGTTGATCCTAATTCATGGGCTGCTTTAGCCTATTCACAACTTCCAGTTGATGCGACTGGTTACTACAAGTTAGGAGATGGGCTGGCGTATAACGACAAGGCAGATGTTGCCATCCTGGACGGAGTAATCATTTTTGAGATGAAGTAAACTGGTATTCCTGCTTCAGGCGGGCTAACATCCATTGGAGCCGACCGCGCTCCGCGCGTGCACAGCGGCGGCTTCACGCGCTTTCAGTGGGTGTTGTTGTGGAGATTCTAGCCCGCACCCGCGCGGCGGCTCAATTCAACGTTAGCTGGCGTTCACTGTAAAAACATAATATAAAGGGAACCTAACACGTAATGAGATATTTGTTTTTTACTCTCGTCTTACTTTGTCAAGTTGCCTCTGCGCAATTTTCAAAATCTATACCTATTTCTACAGAAATCGCTCAATTATATTCTGGCAACGAGCTTTATCTCGACAAAATGATTGTCTCATCTAAGAGTCTAGTATTGAGTTTTTATTTCTACAACTCTATCAACTTTCCCGCAGACCCTATTATGCTTAGAGCAGTTTATGTCGATGATTATAAAGATGTAACTGTTTCTGGTCTTAAAGTAGGTCAGATCATTTATATCTCTACTGGCGAAAAAGCCAAATTCACAATTACAATTAATAGACCAGCTTCAATGCTCTATCTTAAGATGAATATCAGTAGCTTGGGAACGATTAAGAAAATATCATTTGATGGCTTAAGTTATGCAGAGTGCGATGTTTCCTCAGAAATCCGAAAAGCAGATTCAGAAATTGAAGAGCATGGACGAAAGGAAAGCTTAAAGTTAATCAACGCCTCAGGATTGAGGAAGCTTAGAGTAGAATACTTCTATACACCAAGCCGGTTCCCATCGGACTTCCTTAAAGACTTAGATAGCACTTCTGGAATAATTGAAGGTATCCCTTTTCTTCTTGGAGACTCTATACTTCTGTCTCTTCTTAATAAATCAAGGGATCAATATTTTACTCAACCGTATTCTTTCAACTCGAATCGAATGATTGAGCTAAATCAAATATCAGGTGCTGTTGTTGCCGAATATTTTGTAAAAAACAACACCTATCTTTCCACTCAATTGAAAAAAGCGAAAATAAGCTTCGATAATAATCCGCAGGTATTTTCCAGTGCTCGCCTTGATGAATTAGAAGAGATTTCAAAAACTGTTACAGGCAATAGCTTCATTCCCAAACAAACAAAAGTAGATACGGCAGCTATTGTTGTACTGGGGATTATTTTGCTGACATTGATCTTTATTGTATTAGTCGCTTCCAATAGATCTAAAAGTAGCCAGCATGCAAAACAATCTCAAGAACCCACCAGTCAATATCCCCCCCACGAGAAATTAGGTTCAAATGTTTCAGGCCAGCAAAGTGGTGATCATTCCATGGCTAGCAATGCGATGATGACGGTTGAAACAGCATATACAGTCCTTGGTCTTACACCTCTGTGTACTAAAGAAGAAGCAGAGGAAGCCCGTCTTGAGTTAATAAAAAAATACCATCCTGATCGTATCTCACATTTAGGGTCAGAATTTCATAGGATAGCCGAGAGCAAGTCAAAAGAGATCAATCAAGCTTTTGAATTAGTTGTACAACACTTTAGGAAAAATAAGTCGTGATGTTATAGTCAATGCCAGTCAAAAAGGTCAAAGATAGAATTATAAATGTATATTAATCATCCAGTCTATTTAGATCCAGAAATGGGTTCGATTCGACTTTATCGTTATATGGACTTTACTAAATTCATTTCTCTTATTCAAAGAAAGGAATTGTATTTCTGCCCGACAGATAAGCTTGATGACTTATTCGAAGGATCGTTTCCGCAAAAAGAAATTGATTATCAAAAACGGCATGGAAACTGGGATACTATAGGTGGTACTTTCAAATCTTGGCGAAATAGAGTCTTTGTTAGTTGTTGGCACTACAATGAGCAAGAATCGGCAGGCATGTGGAAACTTTATTCTAATATTGGAAAAGGAATCGCTATCCAAACTACCATCCCAAGGCTGAAGGAGTCATTCAAAGTCTGCCAAAAAGATATTTTCATTGGCAAAGTAATATATATAGATTACGCCAAAGACACTTTCTATCAAGGTGTATCAAATGGATATCCCGGTCTCAATTTTGGTGTTCCTTTTATTCATAAGAGGAATATCTTCCTGGATGAAAGAGAATATCGTGCAATGCATATTTGTCATGACCCAAAATTAATTGATAAACCGTACTTTCAAGTAGACTTGGATATTCTTATTGAGAATATTATAGTAGCTCCGAAAAGCGAAGATTGGTTTATTGAACTAATAGAAATACTATTACAGCAATTCGTTCCAAATAAAAGAGTTACTCGATCTATTCATGACCAACAACCATTTTCTTGAGATTTAATTAGAAGAAACGCCAGCTAACCAGGGCATCAAGCTGACCGAATGAGCCGAAGTGCATGGCGCATTGCGTTTGTAAGGTGTACGTTTTCATTATAATGTTCTTTGTACCTCATAACTTTTGTATTTATTAATTACCTTTAGTGCATGAACTTGTTTCGTGTAGTACAATTTAGAAGTTTTCGTTGCGGCAGCTTATGCCCCAGTCGTTAGCCCGCAGTCAAGAAGTTCTAACATAAGGATAAAACACATGCAACCAGAAATACGTCTTGAAATATTGAAGGAAATTGAAGCTGTAAAGAAACGGCTTGAAGAACCAGCGATGTTTTACAAGAAGAGTTTATCCCTGGCAGTTATAGCTGCTTTTCTAACAACGATCGTTGGAATTTATGCGTCAGCTGTGGTTATTGCCGCAATCGCTAAACATGGCGTATCCTACAAAGAGATTGCAATGCTCTTTGTTGCAATCGTTTTAATCGCATCTCAATGGTACTTTATTGCGCGACATCAGTTCGATAAACGATTGTTACTTGTTTATGAAGCGTTATTATCAAACAATTCAAAGACTGCGGGCTAACCAGTCGCTACTAATGACATCAGATTGGAGTAAGCTGCAAACCGAGTGATAGTGCTTTTTTCTGTGAGAGACGGAGTTGTTGCTCTTTTCACGAAGTGATGCCTTTGGCAGAATTTTTGTTGGTAGAGTTCGATCCCCCGTTCGACAAAGGCGATGCCTTTGGTCATTACTCTGTAGTAGATCACAGCGATTTTGCGAGCGGTGGCTTTCATAGCATGGAGAAAGCCCTTCTTGGCCTTCATCCGTTTGAAGAATGCGGAAAGAGCGGAATGCTTACTGGCGGAAATCGAGAGGGCAGCTTCACGAAAGATCTGTCCGGCACGGGAGTTCTTTTTGAATTTCTTCCGT
>Ga0315286_10004651_pt1 | contig 13168 bp, 12 predicted proteins | sample YL17G10_0_MG_FD_205038 | JGI IMG/M metagenome (GOLD analysis project Ga0315286, IMG submission 205038) | Sediment microbial communities from Yellowstone Lake, YNP, Wyoming, USA - YL17G10_0 | ecosystem: Environmental > Aquatic > Freshwater > Lake > Sediment | place: USA: Wyoming | collected... | reverse complement strand
TAAATGTCTTTCTTCGGGTATCCTAACGAGTCATTGTTAGCAAAAGCTATAAGAGAAGCACAAGAGCGTGAGGCGCAAAAAAAGGCACTTTTAGGGAGCTTGCTTGCTTCGCAGTCACCATATTCACCAGTACTGTTAACTCCCGTAAAACGGAAAGTTTTTATATCCTATCATCATGCGAATGAGGAAGAAGCAGAAAATTTCATTGATGAGTGGACTGTGAAAAATAAAGTATTTACTCCTTTAGCCCTAGGTGTTAATGATGATGACGATTTTATTGAAAGCGATGATACCGACTATGTAATTTCACAAATAAGAAAAAAGTATCTTTACACTACAAGTGTAACAATAGTTTTAATCGGCTCTTGCACTCATAGTAGACGCTATGTTGATTGGGAAATTAAGGCTAGCTTAAGACAAGAACAGTTTTCGCTCCCGAATGGGTTGATAGGGATTGTATTGTCAACGCAAGGTGGCAGAGCGCATCTGCCGCCTAGATTCCAAGATAATTGGAATAGTGAACTTAAAGATTGCTACGCTAGATATCATTCAGCACCAACGACCGCAAGCCAGTTAAGAGAGTGGATTGAGGACGCATTTAATGCAAGAACCACAAGAGCTAAGCATATCAAGAATAGTGTTGAGATAATGAAATACAATGCGGTTTGCAAAATCTGTAGAGTTACTCATTAATTCTTTTTTTTCTTCAATAGTTTTTGATTTTTTGTTCTTTCTTTGAGCAAAGCGGCAAAATTTGCCCGCACCAAATTTTGCCGGAGAGATTTTCAAGGTTTGCACGGAAGAAGCGCAGCATAGCGCCGTCCAAAGAGTTTTTATTCGTGGCATAGGCGCTAAGCGGACGAACTTCTTCCTAAAAAATTATTTTTTCTCGTAGTAGAGTGTTGGTTCGGACGCTGTGGCTGCGGCCGCCCGCACCCGGCCGCAGCCACAGCTGCGCCGCACACGCATTGCATTAGCACGAAGCGAGCGGCCAAGCGAGCGCCCAGTGAGGCCCCTGCCCACAGGGGCCGAACGATGCCCGGGAGATGTGGGAGCGCCCCCCAGGGCGCGGTGCATTTTAAGTTATTTCCTTAGAGACTAAGCTTTACCCGGGTATTAGATACCCAAACCTATCGGAAGGTTTCTGGATGGCACAAAGTTAAAAATCGCGCGAGAGCAACGCAAGAGGCGGGGCAGTGCTAAACAGAGACCAGCTTTACCCGGGTATTAGATACAAAAACGGTGGGGAGGGTTTCTGGTGGGCGCAAAGTTAAAAATCGCGCGCGAACCACGCAAGAGGCGTGGCAGAGACCAGCTTTACCCGGGTATTAGAGACAAAGACGGTGGGGAGGGTTTCAAGTGGACGCTGAGCGATAATACAAAAACAACGCAAGAGGCGGGGCAAGACAGAGACCAGCTTTACCCGGGTATTAGAAGCGTGCCCCCACCCTAAGGTTTGCCCGTCCGAAATTTGCCTTTTTCTATTTAAATATATCTTTTAAATTCCTGATAATGGTTGTTATTTTTTTAATGAATGTCCTTGACAAACGGATATCTTTTGTTATATTATTAGCATATGCCAATAACTAAAAGGAAAGTATATGTCCAGGCCGTGTCGCTGTAGAAGAATAAGATGTAGTCCTGACACAAATTACTTTAAGCCCCGCGGTATTCCTTTGGATATGCTTGAAGAAGTGAATCTTACTCTGGATGAATTAGAGGCGGTTAGGCTTGCGGATTGGGAGGAGCTCTACCAAGAAGATGCAGCAAAGAAAATGAATATTTCACGACAGACCTTCGGCAATATTATAAATTCTGCCCATAAAAAAATTGGAGATGTCTTATTGCACGCCAAGGCTTTAAAAATAGAAGGTGGAGTAGTCAAAAGAGTCTAAAGAAAGGAGTTTTGAAATGAGAATAGGTATACCAACAGAAAACAAGGAAGGATTAAATTCAAAAGTGTATGGGCACTTTGGAAGCGCGCCATATTTCACCATTTACGACACAGAAAAAGAAACTTTTAAAACCGTAGATAACACAAATGCCCATCATTCACACGGTACGTGCTCACCCTTAGGTGTATTGGGTATAGCATCTATCGATGCAGTTGTTTGTCAGGGGATGGGGATGAGGGCCGTTCAAAAGTTAAACGAAGCCAATATTAAGGCATATCTGGCAGCCGGTGAAACGGTATCCGAAATAATTAAAAAATACAAGGCCGGTGAATTGCATGAGATAACTGCACAGAATGCTTGCGCACAGCACGGGTGCCATTAGCCATAAAGAAGAGATAGCCAGATGAATTTTCTCATCACAGTAACACTTTCAGTAGTTCTTATTTCTTTTTTCTTAGATAGGGAGAAAACCTTCACGGGTTTGAAGAAGGGGTTAAGGATGTTTGTCAACATCCTCCCAGAGTTGCTTAACATTCTTATTCTTGTGAGTGTAGTTTTATATCTTATCCCGCAATCAATGCTTATTCGCTGGTTGGGACGAGATTCGGGAATGACGGGGATCTCTATTGCCGCCTTAACCGGATCAATTTCTCTAATTCCCGGTTTTATCGCTTACCCCCTTGCCGCGATACTGCTTAAAAGCGGGGTCAGTTACGGCGTTTTAGCTGTCTTTATCACCACCTTGATGATGGTAGGAATTGTGACGCTGCCGTTGGAAGCAAAATATTATGGTTTACGGACAGCTCTCCTGCGAAATGGGCTAAGTTTCCTAGGAGCTCTTATAATAGGCATTCTGGTAGGAGTGTTCATGTGAAAAAGATATTATCGGGAATCAGTTTAGGGGAATATATTTTTATCGTGCTATTTGGTCTCGTGCTGGTAATATCCAGGGCGTTTCACTTTTCTTTAGTCAGCCCAATTGCGAGGAACTTTTGGATGTTTTTCGCAGAGATGGTAACGTTTCTTCCACTCATGTTTATCCTCATCGGTATCATCGATGTTTGGGCTCCGAAAGAAAAAGTGGAGCGGCATATCGGAAAGGGATCGGGTTTTAAGGGAATGTTGTGGATGATCCTGCTGGCTATGTTTCAGGCAGGGCCGCTCTATGGCGCATTTCCTGTTACATACCTATTGTGGAAGAAAGGATGCAGCATCAGGAATATATTCATTTATCTTGGCGCATTCTCGACCATGAAATTACCCATGCTTACGTTTGAGATTGGTTTTCTAGGTTTAAAGTTTTCAATTTTACGCACGTTATTTACGCTTCCGGTATTCATAGTGATAAGCCTTATTATGGAAAAATACCTTCACAAAAAGCAGTTTGAAGTAAAGCAGCCATAAATCTTTCTGAAGGAGGGTCATAATGAAGTTAGGAATAATTATCTCGAGCAACGATGCAGAGACATGTTGGAATGCGCTTCGGTATGCAAATTTCTGCCTTGTCCAGAAGGATGAAGTAAGGATATTCTTAGTAGGTAAAGGAGTTGAATACGAAAAGATAAGCACCGACAAATTTAACACTATTGAGCAAGCAGAGAAATTCCTTCAAGGAAACGGTAAGATTTACGCCTGCGGCACCTGTATTAAAGCGAGGGAGCAAAAAGAATCCAACCTTTGTCCGATTAACACCATGAAGGATTTGTATGAAATCGTCAAAGAAAGTGAAAAGGTTGTGACATTTTAGTTTTCTGGCTCTCCTCCCCCTAAAAATTGCGGCAGTTTTTTGAAAAAGACATCGCTAGGCGGGGCGTGGGTGGGGGCACGCCCCGCCCAAGCAGTTCTTTGAAGCACCGAACGCAAGAGGCGGGGCATAGCGCCGTCCTTGTAGTTTTTAGCTTAGCTTAAGGCGCTGCGGCCGAGCTTCTTCCTAAAAAAATTTTTGTTTTTAAGTCTTGGTAGTTGGCTTAGCTCGGACGCAGCGGATGGCACTGAATTTTTTAGCTTTGCTTTGCCAGACGCCGCCACCGCCGTACCCGCATTGCATTACCACGAAGCGAGCGGCCAAGCGAGCGCCCAGTGAGGCCCCTGCCTACAGGGGCCGAACGATGCCCGGGAGATGTGGGAGCGCCGACAGGCGCGGTGCATTTAAGTTATTTCCTTAGAGACCAGCTTTACCCGGGTATTAGAAGCGACCCCCACCAGAGGTTTCCCGCACAAGATTAGTTATCATTTAGGTTGTCAAAAATTGCCTTGACAAAATGCTAAATATATTGTATGCTTTAATACAGAGAATTGTATAAATATATACAAATTATTGTATGGAATATAGAGTAGATAAACAGAGTTTATTGGATAGAATCAGTGCTTGGGATACCTTTCTTAAAAGAAAGGTGCATTTGATTGCCTGCGGCGGAACCGCTTTGACGCTATTAGGCGTGAAACCGTCTACCAAGGACATAGACTTGATAGTGCCAAATTTAGATGAACATGAATATCTAGTAACTATTTTAAAACAGCTCGGATATAAATCAGCAAGCGGTTGGGGGTGGGAAAGAGGAGACGGTTTCATATTCGATTTATTTAGAGGCAAGTCAGTACATACCACAGAATTATTAGAGTCACCCCTGGATAAAGGAAATCATATTCTTATAAAAGAGTTCAGCAGGATTTATCTGGGAGTTTTGAATTATTATGACATTATTATAAGTAAATTATTCAGAGCTACGGCAATAGATATAGATGATTGCCTGGTTTTAGTTAGAAACAAGCAGCAAGATATAGATATTGAACATTTGAGAAAGCGTTTTAAAGAAACAGCATCTTTTGATGTTTCAGAAGATAAGGTAAACAAGAATTTTGAGCATTTCTTAAAGATTCTAAAGAAAGAAGGCCTGATCAATGAAAAATAGCGATCTTCTCAAAAGAGTTAATGCGTTAGGCTTTTCGCTTTTTGGCGCCGAGGAAGAAAAAAATGCTAATTTAACTTTGGCGGACATGGTAAAATCCCGCGATCTACGCCTTTGGGAAGGGTTCCCGGTAGTATTGGCAAACAGCGCAGAGAAAGGATTATTTAACTATGACAAGGTTAATTGGTACCTAAAAAAGCCGTTCGATAAACCGTATTTACTTTCACTTATGGAAATGTCGCTTGCACTTTATAAATTCTTTAATCTAAAGTTTTCTTGGGCTGATAAATTATATTATTCCCTTTCCGTGGCGAGAAGAAGAAAAGTGATGGTATTCCTCGAGAAGCTTAAATCTGATGGAGAGCTTAACGTTGCCGGAAGCGAATTGTCTGCTCAGCGATTAAAGACCGTATTCAATAATTACTTTAACCAAGCCCAGAATAAATTAAATGAATTACTTTCAGTAAAAGACGAATTGAGCCTTGAGTATTCATTATCACAGGTTTTTTCTCCCAAGCAAAAAGAACTATTTTTAAAGAAGCTTAAGCGGGAAAAATTGACCAAAACTGAGAAAGAGTATTTTTCAAGAGCGGTAAAAAAGAAGGTTTTGGCGTTAGCCAATCCAGAGTTGCATCGTTTATCTCAGAAGCTGCTGGATTAATTTCGGTCCCCTAAAAATTGCGGCAGTTTAGATATAATAAAAAGATACCCGCAAAAAGCGCGGGTATTAATTCGCCCCAGCAACTTATGTTTCACTCACTTTGTTCGTTCCGTAAGTTGCGGGCTCATTAAAGATGTCGCTGGGCGGGGCGTGGGTGGGGGCCGCGCCCCGCCCAAGCAGTTCTTTGAAGCGCTGAGCGCGAGAGGCTCGGCATCCCGCGACCCTAGATTTCTTTTATTGTGGAAGCGGGAAGCGGACGACCTTTCCTAAAAAAATTTTGTTTTGGACGCTTGCCCGCCGTTTTTGGCGGGGCAAAGACGAGCCGCACCCGCATTGCATTAGCAAGAAGCGAGCGGCCAAGCGAGCGCCCAGTGAGGCCCCCTGCCCACAGGGGCCGAACGATGCCCGGGAGATGTGGGAGCGCCGACAGGCGCGGTGCATTTTAAGTTATTTCCTTAGAGACTAAGCTTTACCCGGGTATTAGATACAAAAAGGGTGGGAAAGGTTTCAGAGAGGCACCCGGGTGGAGATTCACCTGAAAAAAGCCAAAGCTTTTAAGATATTCTTAACTGTAGTCTAGATATTAAATAATGCAGGTATTCTAGAGTTTGATATTATTTTAAGATAAGGAGGTTTTATGTATAACGCAGAAGTGAAAGCATTAATAGACAATGTAGAAAAAGTAATCGTGGGTAAAACCGAAGTCGTAAAATTATTAGTGGTGGGGATTTTAACCAATGGGCATATTCTTATTGATGATGTTCCCGGAGTGGGTAAGACTATGCTTTCATTGGCATTAGCCAAGTCAATCAGCGCGGATTTTAAAAGAATCCAATTCACGCCGGACCTCCTGCCTTCGGATGTTACGGGTGGATTTATCTATAGCCCTAAGACCGGAGAGTTTGATTTTAAAAAAGGCCCGGTTTTTACTAACATTCTCCTGGCAGATGAGATTAACCGGACTACTCCCCGTACGCAGTCTGCGCTCTTAGAGTGTATGCAGGAGCGTTCTGTTTCCATAGATTGTAAGACTTTTATCCTGCCACGGCCTTTTATGGTTGTCGGTACGCAAAACCCCATCGAGTATCAGGGGACCTATCCTTTACCGGAGGCGCAGTTAGACAGGTTTTTGATGAAAATAAATGTAGGTTATCTTTCTTTGGAAGAGGAGAAGAAGGTAACCATTGGGCAGAAACTGCAGCACCCCATCGAAGACCTGCAGCCGGTTTTAAATGTTGATGCGGTTTTGGAATTGCAGGAGAAAATCAAAAATGTGGAAATTTCTTCCACTGTTATTAATTATATTGTCAGTTTGGTTTCCGCTACCCGTAAGAAAGAGGAGATCAGGTTAGGCGCTAGTCCGCGTGCTTCGATTGCGCTAATGAAAGCAAGTTGTGCCTGGGCCTTTATCGAAGGCCGGGATTATGTTATACCGGAAGACGTAATCAAGCTTGCGTATTGGGTAATTGGCCATAGGATATTGTTGCATCCTAAGGCCCTGGTTGCCGAGAAGACAGCCGCATCTTTGATCACGGAATTAGTGCATAAGATCCCTGTCTCCTAAAATATGTTAAAAGCCTTCCTCCTAAAATGGTTGGTTTTAGGACTTTTCTTTATCTCTAGCCTGCTGATCGGATTAAAGACTTCGCGAGAATTTTTCTTTTTCTTTGCCTATTTTTTACTTTCAGCAACAGTGGTCAGTTTGGCCTGGCTGCTTCTGACATACTTTACGGCGCACCTACAGTTATCCAGAAAAATGATTAGCCGGGTTACTGAGGGCGACACATTAGAAGTAGCCGCCCAGATCGACAACCTTAGTTTTTTGCCAGTTTTTAATTTTACTTTTGAGGATAATTTTTCTTCCTCGCAACCTAATCAAGAAAAGAAAAGTTTCTTTATAGGTTACCTGGGTTTAAAATCTTCCTGTGAAATTAAGTATGATTACCTCTGTTTTAAGAGAGGTGAATATAAAATGGGGCCTTTTGTAGTTTATTTTTTTGATCCCCTGAACCTCTTTTTCTTTAAACGCATCTACCATGTTTATTCCGGGGTAGCTGTTTATCCTCAAATATTTAAAATTGAGAAGTTTCCTGCCTTGACCAAAAGCATCCTCCCCTGGTTTGGGATTGAGACGGCGCGTTCCAGCGGCGATGAGGATGAATTTTATGGCGTGCGGGAGTATAAAGAGGGAGAACCGGTTAAGAAGATTCACTGGATCTCCAGCGCCCGTAAGAATAAGTTGATCGTGAAACAATTTCAGCTCCAGAGTTTTTTTGGGACGACGATTATTTTTAACTTGGAAAAAGCGAAAAACTTGGGCGAAGGTAAAGAATCCGTAGCGGAATATATTATTAAAATCGCTGCAAGCGTGGCGTATTACCTTACCGAAAAAGGAGTCTCCATAGAGCTTCTGGCGCATATCGGGGAGATGGTGCACCTGCCCTTTAATAAGGGCCAGGAGCACCTGGAGAATATCCTTAGAGTATTAGCCGTAGCTCAGGCAGAAAGCAGGATTAGTTTTAGTGAAGTCTTTGAAGAGTTTGCGCGCTATATCCCTAATGATTCCAGCTTGGTGGCGGTGATGTCCGATCAGGACTATACAGACCTACCCCGCATGGTATCTTTATATAGCCGGGGGGTTTCTTTGATCCCCCTGATTGTGGTCTCGGATACTTTTTTGCCGGTTTCCGATAAGAAAAAGATTACCCGCCAGGCAAAAATCAGAGTTTCGAATTTAGTTAATATGCACGCAAAGTTTTTTTCGCAAGGGGATAATTTATCAGAGGTATTTATTTAGGTAATTACTAAGATGACACAGAAAGACAAATATCTATTTGTGGAACTCGGCCTGACCTTTTCGCTTTTAATTACGGCGGTTTTCTTGTTAAAGCCTGCGGTCTTTTGGCAATACCAGCTGCTTTTGATCGGCGGCTCGGTTGTGGGTTTTGCCTTTGGTTGGTATAACCGTCAAGGGGCATTTGAAGGCATAAAATATTTTATTGATGCGGCTAGTTTAATTACCATCACTTGGATTGGCTACCGGATATTTGAATCTACTTTTTTATATAAAGAACTAATTGCCATACTCATTCAAGGCGTCATTATCCTGGAGATTATCCTTAGTTTCAATTTTAGCGCTCCGGGAAAGACAGCCTACATCCGGCTCTTAAGCCTACTTATTTTTATGACCTCCCCGATTTTTGCCATTGCTTATAGCATTCCTTTGGCGATAGTGTATTTATTGGTCTGGCTGGCGGTACTGCGTTTTCAGTTTGCAGTATTTTTACAACCTATCCAAGAAAAAGGCTCGCGGCGTTATTATTCCCTGGCTACTTCGCTGGTTTGTTTTCTGATCGTCATGTTTCTGACATGGTTTATTTCTTCCAATGTTTATTTGGGGAGGATTAAGAAGGGGATGTTCCTTTTAGATGAAGACCTGCAAGTTATGGGTTCAGAAGGCGGCAAAGGATCTAATCAGGCGGATAATTTTTATAGTTTGCTGGATGATTTACAGAATAAAATAACAGATTTGGCCTTCAAATTAGATTCCTATGAAAAGAGGCGTCAGCTTATCTATCTGTTCTCGGAGTTAGTAAAAGAAACGATTAGGACGATGGAGGTGGATAAGGCAGAGATTGGCTTAATCGATATCCTAAAGCGCGAAGGCGCCGGGTTAAAAGGGGCTGAGCAGGCAATGACGCTTACTAAAGAATATCTTGATAAAAAGAATTCCCTGAATCTAGAGAAGAATAAAGAAGAGATTATGGATATACTCAGGAAGTATCCATTAGGTATCATCGATAAGATTAAAATTATCAGTTTGGCTAATAAGATCCAGCAGAGTAACTCCTACCAGCAGCTGCAAGAAAATAGTCAGGCACTCCAAACAGCAATTCAGAGCGCATCCTTAAGTAAATACGTTCAGAAAGATCTCAGCGCGCTTGCCCGCAATCTTTCTAATTTAAAGGCTTTTGAGTTCTACCGCCGCAAGATCCGGGATTTAGAGCAAAGGTCTCCATCGCTTGGTGAAGAGATCGAAAAAAAGGTCGCGGATGCTGTTTCAGATATCAAACATACTGGAGGATCGGATGATTTTAAGCAGATCGCTAAAAAAATTCGCCAACTAAAAAACGATCCGCGTATCTTGGAGCAGAAATCCGGGAAAGATGTTCTTAAAAGCCTGGAAGAAGCATCGCGCATAAAATTAGATTTATTTTTTGCGGAGAAATCAGAAAAGGTAAGGAAAGATGCTTCCCAGAAACAGGATTTAGGCTCGCAAGCAGAAGAGTTCGACAAGAAAATGGATGGGGTTGGAAATGCCAAGAATCATCAGGAATTCATCAAAGAGTTTTTGGGGCTTAGCCAGCAGAACAAGGATAATAATCTGGGCCTGGCGGAAGGATTAGGCGAGATATTGGATTTGAAAACTGAATCTTTTAAGCAGGCGGAGAAAGATAAATTAGATAATTTGATGGGTAAGGATCTTTCCTCCGGGGAAAAAAAAGAGATCGCTGAGGCGTTAGAGGCAATGGAGGAAAAAGAGAACTCCCGGGATTTAGAGAGACAATTAGAGGATCCGGTGAGTAAGATTAGAGAGTTTGAAAGAAAGGGCAATATTTCGCCAGAGATTGCCGCCGAATTGCTTAAAGCCGTCGTGGATCTTAAAGATCTGCTGGATGCTAGGCTTCAGGCAGAGGCAGAGTTGGAAAAAGAGGAGATTTTGGAAAAAGGCTTTCGGAAATTTGATTACATAGACCAGCTACAGCAAGCCATTGAAAACTCCTCTTTAAGCAGCCGGAGAAAAGAGATGCTTAAGGCCTTATCAGAGCAACTGCTTAAAGCGCAGAGTTTATCCCAGTTAGAGGATGTCAAAGAGGCCCTGGAGAATAAGATCTCTTCTTTAGGGCTGCAAGGGGCATCCGATGCAGAATTAAGAGAAATAAATAAAATAAATGAAAAGATTAAGCAGGCAGCTGAAATTAAACAGCAGTTTCTTATGAGCAAGGCTTTAGCGGATATCTTAGAAAAAATAGAAAGATTGAGCCTGCAGGATGCAAAAAAAGCCCAGGCTTTAAAAGAAAAGTTAGAGCAGATGCGTAAGAGTAATACCCCTGAGGAACTGGAAAAAATAATTTTAGATTTAAAAAATATTTTAAATAGTGAAAGTGCGCAAGAAAATAGAGACAGCGTGCTAGAGCAAGAAGGCAAGCAGCAATGGAAAATCTATATTTTATCTTCTCCATTAATTGTTTCTCAAGGAAAAACCGTGCCTTTAAAAGTTATTGCCGTTTATAAAAATGGATATATTAAGGAATTAACCAGTGATGTGGAATGGTTTTCAACAGACCAGCAGGTAGCCTGGATAGATGATTTAAATTTCCTGCATTCTTTAGCTAAGGGGAAAACAAAGATAAGAGTCGTTTACAAAGGGGCAGCGAGTAAAGATACAGAAGTTAATGTGGTAGAGGATATAGGCGCCCAAACCGTGCAGACGATTAAGCAGGAGCTTGTGCAATAGGCTTATGAAAAAGATAAAACCCATAATTGTCTTATTGGCGGCAATAATATTCTTATGCCCGGTGGTAGTATTGGCAGGCGCCCAATACCAGGAGATTAACACTAGCCAAGGGAAGGTTATTGTCGGCTTGGATAGAGAAAAGGCGTATCAGATGTTTGGTACTCCTGCCTCTAAGGGTGATGGTCTCTGGTATTATGCTGGCCCTGCGGAGTTTTTTGTTAATTTTTCTGGAATCCCCAGCATATTGTTGTATCCTGATTTCTGCCAGGCCACCGTGGATATTCCTTTGGAGTTTAAAGCTTTCTTGAGCCTGCCGGATTCAGGAGTGCGGGATATTACCAAAGAGGTGCAATTAGTATTTGATCGACCAGAATGCGCCAGGCTTGCGGGGCCGGGAGTGATTATTCCAAAGAAAGCAGGAGAATATTCGGCATTAGCGATATACAAGGAGGATCTCAGCAACCCTCTTTATATACAGATCAAGGAGCCTGAGGAAAGCGAACAAAAAGAGAAGGAGAAGTTATTAAGCATAGATGTCTTGCCTTATCGGCCATTGGTCCCGATTGAAGGTTGGGTCGATTTCATCGCCCTGGGCACATTTTTTAATTATGATTTAAATGAATATTCGGTAAGAGATATAAGCCAAGAGGCAACCTGGTTTATGCGCCAGCGACCGAATCTGACCTGGAATAAGGAAAAGAGCCACCGGCTGTATTTTTTAGAGAAGGGGCAGGCAGAAGTTTTGTCTAAATATAAAGAAACAGAAAGTTTTCTTCAGCGCATAGAGATCAAGGACAAAGTAGATTTTGGAGTAAAAAGATTAAAACATATTCTTGTCCTGCCTGAGGTTATGGTTGTGTTACTTAACAGTAATATGAATATGAGAGTTTTTGGCACTTATTACGATAACAGCGTTGTAGAATTAACCCAGGAGGTAAAGTGGAAAATAACCGCCCCCTATATATTAGAGTCTAATAAAAACGGATATTTTTTTGCTAAATCCGGAGGGGTTACTGAAGTAACCGCAACTAAGGATGGCGTAGAGGGCCTGCCGATAAAGGTAGTGGTGGTAAATAGAAGTGCTCATTTTCTCAATGCCGGCTCAATCGTTAATTCCGATCAAGAAAATGCTCCTAATCGCAATACGCTGGGGGAGATCAAGGATAATGTCGAGAAACTGGAGAAAGACTTTTCGGTAAAGAAAAAAGAACTCAAGTACATCAAGATTACACCTAAGTTATTGGAGATTGGCTTAGGGGAAGAGGGGAAGCTCTTGGCTACTGGAATCTATAATGATGGCAGCTCAAGCGATTTGACTATTCTGGGAAACTGGGGCACCCTGAATCAAGGCATAGCTACTGTATCAGGCGGAAATGTCGCTTGTTCTTCCGTGGGAGAGACTAGCGCGTATGTTGAGTTTAAAGGGGTGCGCAGTGAATACGCCAGCGTAGTTGTGGGAGGGCCAATGTTGGTTTCGCTTTTATTAACCCCGCAGAGCCTAAGGATCCCCAGAGATGGGAAAGCTAACCTTAAGGTACAGGGAAATTATTATGATCATTCACAGCGGGATCTCACGGGGCAAGTTAGTTGGGGCATAGAAGGGCCGGTGGTAGTGAAAATAGAAAATGGAGTTGTGCAGTCCCTGAAGTTTGGCCAGTCCAAAATCTATGCGGAATATTCCCGGATGAAGAGTAATACCGTCAGTATCGATGTAATTTTAACTCTGGGATGGTTGCTTCGCTTATTAGCGAAAATCATGTTTGTCTTTTTGCTGGGTATTCTTTCTGTAGCCTTCATATTATATTTATTGGCGGAGAATAAAAGAAGGCAACTACGATCATTAAAGGATAAGCCGCGTGAGTTTATCCTGGGTTTACATGAAAATGCCACCCGTTTAATTACTATTTTTGGCCTGCGCTATGATGCTTATACTTTTCCGCTCTTCTACGCTGAGCTTGCCAAACAGAGATTCTTGGTTAAAGACAATGTTTTTTTAAATTTCTCCATAAAATTCGAAGAAGCCAAATACAGCCAACATGTTTTGCAGGATAGCGATGTAGCGGCGGCGGTGAATGATTATAATAATTTTTTTGAGAAGTTATGTGAAAATCAAAGCCGGATGCTTTCCTGCTATAGATATTGCCTGGCCCTGGTAAATTGCCGGCCGATTTTTATTCTTTCGGCG
>Ga0315286_10004650_pt1 | contig 13170 bp, 15 predicted proteins | sample YL17G10_0_MG_FD_205038 | JGI IMG/M metagenome (GOLD analysis project Ga0315286, IMG submission 205038) | Sediment microbial communities from Yellowstone Lake, YNP, Wyoming, USA - YL17G10_0 | ecosystem: Environmental > Aquatic > Freshwater > Lake > Sediment | place: USA: Wyoming | collected... | reverse complement strand
CGCGAGTGCTAACGCACTACCCAGTTTACCGCAACCTGAGGGAATGTGCAAATCTTGCCGTGGTTGTGGCTGGACTCCGTTCTTTGTGGTATAATCGCCCGCATGCATGAGCTAGCTGTCACCCGGAGCATCCTGGACATTGCCCTGCGCCACGCCAGTCGGGTCGGTGCGCGACGGATCGTGGCCATAAACCTCGTGATCGGCGAGTTGACCGGCTCTGTGGACGACTCGATCCAATTCTACTTTGACTTTCTATCCAAGGACACCATTTCCCAGGGAGCCCAGTTGAACTTGCAGCGCATTCCGGCTCGCGCCCGATGCCACGCTTGCAGCGCCGAATACACGCCGCCCGACAGCCGCCTGTGGACCTGTCCAGGGTGCGGGGCACTGGGGGGTGAGGTCATTGCTGGCAAGGAGTTCTATGTGGCCAGCATCGAGGTTGAATAGGGGGGACCGTGACTGCAAACCAGACACACGTGCCTGTGATGGAAAAGATCCTGAGCGCCAACGATAGGGTTGCCCTCGACAACCGACGGCAACTGGACAAACAGGGCGTAGTAGCGGTCAACGTGATGGCTTCGCCCGGCGCCGGTAAGACCAGCCTGATCCTTGGAACAATCCGGGCTCTGGCTGGACGGCTGCGGGTGGGCGTGATCGAGGGAGACCTTGCCGGACGGGTGGACGCCGACAAGGTGGCCACGACTGGCACGCCTGTCGTCCAGATCAACACCGGTGGAGGGTGCCACCTCGACGCGCTTCAGGTGCAAAGCGCTTTGCAGCAGTTGCCGGTGGGTGAGTTGGATCTCCTGTTCATCGAAAACGTGGGCAACCTGGTCTGCCCGGCGGGTTTCGCGCTGGGGGAACACATCAACCTGCTGATTGCCAACGTGCCAGAAGGTCACGACAAGCCGATCAAGTACCCTGGCATGTTCGCCGTAGTGGACGCCATCGTGCTCAACAAGATGGATCTGTTGCCGTACATCGACTTTGACCTCGCCGCCTTTCGGACTGCGGTCCGCGCCTTGAACTGCAACGCACCGCTGTTTGAGGTTTCGTGCAAAACCGGGCACGGAATGGACGCTTGGGTGGAATGGCTCGTGGCCTGCCGTCAGCGAGCAGGGAATTATGTACCCGTCGCTTCGGAAGCGACGGGTACCTAGAGGGTATGCCGGGGCAGCCATGGAGAGCGACCGCGTGAGATGCAAGCAGATCAGCGTCCGGGGTGTAGTGCAAGGGGTGGGGTTCCGGCCTTTTGTCTATCGCCTGGCCCACGACCACGGCCTGACTGGATGGGTACTCAACCACTCGGGCGGTGTCGAGATCGAGGTTGAGGGTTCGTCCCCGGCTGTGGAAGCCTTTGCGCATGATCTGACAGCCCTGGCACCGCCACTGGCACGCATCGTCGGGGTGGAGGTGAGGGATGCGCCGCCGAACGGCTACGCTCGTTTCGAAATTCGCCACAGCGTGGCCGAAGAGGGTCGCTACCAGCTCATCTCGCCCGACATCGCCACCTGTGCCGACTGCCGGCGCGAGTTGTTGGATCCTGCTGACCGGCGCTACCGCTATCCCTTTACCAATTGCACCAATTGCGGGCCGCGCTTCACAATCATCCGCGACATCCCCTACGACCGTCCGCTGACCACCATGGGGGCCTTTACCATGTGTGCGGACTGCCAGCGCGAATACGACGACCCGCTGGATCGGCGGTTCCACGCCCAACCCAACGCCTGCCCCTTGTGCGGCCCTCAGTTGTGGATCGAGGCGGCGACTGCCCCCGATTCCCACCTGGCGGAGAGGGATGATGCGCTGCGGCTGGCCGCCCAGATGTTGTTGCAGGGCAAAGTGTTGGCCCTCAAAGGGCTGGGTGGATTCCACCTGGCCTGCGATGCCACGAACTCTGAGGCGGTGCAAACCCTTCGGTCCCGCAAGGGCCGCCCCGCCAAGCCGTTGGCAGTCATGATGGCCTCGCTGGCCTGCGTCCGCCGGCATTGTTTCGTCTCCGACGAGGAAGAAGCGCTGCTCACCAGCCCGCAGTGTCCCATTGTCCTGCTCCGCTGGCGTGACGTTTCGACGGTGGTCCGCGAGGTGGCGCCGCGCAACCTGTATCTGGGCGTCATGTTGCCCTATACACCACTGCACCACGTCCTGCTGCGCGACGTATGCCGTCCCCTGGTCATGACCAGTGGCAACCTGTCCGAAGAGCCCATTGCCCAGGACAACAAAGAGGCCCAACTCCGTCTGGGTCCCTTGGCCGATGCGTTCCTATTGCACAACCGTGACATCCACGCCCGCTACGACGATTCAGTAGTGTTTACTGCCCAACACCCAGTACCGAAGGCCCTACTTCCCAATCCCCGATCTCCCGATGCCCACTCCACCCAGTTCATTCGCCGTTCGCGCGGCTATGCGCCCCTTCCTGTGCGGCTGCCTTTCAAGACGGGGCAGATCCTGGCGGTCGGTGCAGAGCTCAAGAACACCTTTTGCCTAACCCGGGACGATTTTTGCTTCCTGAGCCAGCACATCGGCGACATGGAGAACATGGAGACCCTTGAGCACTTGGAAGAGTCGATCTCCCTTTACCAGCATCTGTTTCGTGTCGAACCAGAATTGATCGCCCACGATCTCCACCCCGACTACCTCTCAACGCAGTATGCTATTCGCAAAGCACAAAGCCCAACGCGCATTCCGATCCAACACCATCACGCCCACGTGGCTGCCTGTCTGGTCGACAATGAATGGCAGGCCGACGCGGGACCGGTTATTGGCGTGGCGTGGGATGGCACCGGCTACGGCCTGGATGGGCACATCTGGGGAGGCGAGTTCTTTGTCGGCGACTATCGTGGCTTTCGCCGGGCAGCCCACCTGGAATACCTGCCCATGCCTGGGGGAGAGGCCGCCATTCACAATCCCTGGCGTCTGGCCTTGAGCTACACCTATGCCCTGACCGGCGAGGTGCCGGTTCTGCCGGGCATCAGCGCCCAGGAGGTGCAAATCGTGCGGCAGCAGATCGACCGCCGCCTGAACACGCCTCTGACCTCGGCCGCAGGGCGGCTGTTCGACGCCGTAGCGGCCCTGACCGGCGTGCGTCAACGGGTGAGCTACGAAGCCCAGGCGGCCATCGAATTGGAGATGCTGTCGACGCAGAGAGCATCCTCACCGCAAAACGGCGACGACTGGCCTGTCTACCCCTACGACCTGGAGGATGGCGACGACGGGGCCGTGATCCGTCTGCCGAGGCTTATCCGGGCAATCCGGGCGGATCTGGCAGCCGGCATCAGCACGGCAGAAATCGGATTGCGTTTTCACCAGACGATGGCCGCCCTGGTCGAGTCGGTGTGCCGGCGCATTGCCGCTGAAACGGGCCTCAAGACGGTGACCCTGAGCGGTGGCTGTTTTCAGAACCGCCTGTTCCTGGCCCTCACCGTGCCTCGCCTGGAACGGGCCGGATTCCACGTGCTCCTCCACTGCCAGGTCCCGTGCAACGATGGTGGCTTGAGCCTGGGACAGGCGGCACTGGCACATTTCGCAGGGATAAACCATGAAACACCTTGACGAGTTTCGCGATCCTGCCCTGGCCCGCGCCCTCCTGGCCCGCATCCAGGGGCGTTCCACCCGGCCGGTGCGATTGATGGAGTTCTGCGGTGGCCACACCCACGCCATCCTGCGCTACGGCCTGCGCACTCTGCTGCCACCCACGTTGGACCTGCGTTCCGGGCCTGGCTGCCCGGTGTGTGTCACCTCCAACGCCGACCTGGACCGGGCCATGGCCTTGAGCCGCATGCCGGGACTGATCCTGACCACCTTTGGCGACATGCTCCGCGTGCCCGGCAGCACCCAGAGCCTCCAAGATGCCAAGGCGGCTGGGGCTGATGTGCGGATTGTCTACTCCACCCTGGACGCCCTGCAGATCGCCCGCGACCACCCGGCGCGCCCGGTCGTTTTTCTCGGTGTGGGGTTCGAAACAACCGCACCCACTATCGCGGTGGCCATCCTCCAGGCTCAGTCCGAAGGCCTGGACAACTTTTCTGTGCTCAGCCTGCACAAATTGACCCCGCCCGCCACCCGTGCCATCCTGGACGCGGGGGAGGTGGCCCTGGATGGTATCATCGGCCCAGGCCACGTTACCACCATCATCGGCGCCGATGCGTGGGAGTTTCTGCCCGCTGAGTACCGCGTGCCGGTGGCAATCGCCGGATTTGAGCCCGTCGACATCCTGCGCGCCGTGGCCGACCTGGTGGACATGGCGGAAGACGGGCTACCGGCTGTGGCCAACTCCTACGCCCGCAGCGTGACCAGACAGGGCAACTCCTCGGCCCTGGCGGTGATGGATCGGGTGTTTGGGGTCTGTGCTGCCGACTGGCGTGGCCTGGGCGTGGTGCCCGCCAGTGGATTGAGCATCCGCACAGATCTCGCCCGGTTTGACGCGGCTTGCATCTTTGACCTGCACCCCGGCCCGACCCGCGAGCACAAGGGCTGTCGCTGTGGCGACGTGTTGCGCGGCACCGTCACCCCGCCCGAGTGCCCGCTCTTTGACCGGGCCTGCTCGCCCGCCCGCCCCATCGGCCCCTGCATGGTCTCGGCCGAGGGGGCTTGCGCGGCCCACTATCAGTTTGGACGAGACCTGCCATGAGCAACGAAGTGATCCTGTTGGCCCACGGCTCCGGCGGCAGGCTCAGCCACGACCTCGTGGAGCGCCTGTTTGTCCGTCACTTCAGCAACCCCGCATTGCTGCAACTGAACGACTCCGCCATCCTGAACCTTTCCGACCTCCAACCTCTTACCTCCAACCTCCAACTAGCCTTCACCACCGACAGCTACGTGGTGAGTCCCCTCTTCTTCCCCGGCGGCGACATCGGACGGTTGGCCGTGTGCGGCACAGTGAACGACCTGAGCATGAGTGGCGCAACGCCCTTGTGGCTCAGTGCGGGGTTTATCATCGAAGAAGGTCTGCTGCTCGCCGACCTGGAGCGCATTGTGGTTTCCATGGCGGCTACGGCGAGCCAGGCCGGTGTCCAGATCGTGACGGGTGATACCAAGGTGGTGGATCGGGGGTGCGCCGACAAGTTGTTCATCAATACCGCGGGGGTGGGGTTTGTGCCACCGGGTGTCCAGATTGCTGGCAACCGAGCCCAGCCTGGCGATGTGCTGCTGCTGAGCGGGACGATCGGCGACCACGGGATGACTATCATGACTCAACGGGAAGGGATGACCTTCGAGAGCCCGCTCCAAAGCGACTGCGCTGCCCTGAATGGGCTGGTTGCTGCCCTATTGGGCGCTACCGGTCGGGACAAGGTCCACGTGCTGCGCGATCCGACGCGAGGCGGCCTGGCCACCACCCTCAACGAAATCGCGGGTGCATCCGGCGTGGGAATCGAGTTGGTGGAGGCAGCCATCCCAATACGCGAGGCTGTGCGTGCGGCGTGCGAGTTACTGGGGCTGGACCCCCTGTACGTAGCAAACGAGGGCAAGCTCGTGGCTGTGGTGGATCGGGAGGTCGCTGAACAGGCCCTGGGAGCGCTGCGTGCGCATCCCCTTGGGGCAGACGCAGCGATCATTGGGCGAATCGGCGATGAACACCCGAGACGAGTGGTACTACATACCCCCCTCGGCACACGCCGCGTCGTAGATATGCTGACAGGAGAGCAATTGCCTCGTATCTGCTAGGAGGGGGGGACCTTTTCGGCCATCATGTGGTTATAGAGATACTCGAGATTGGCCCGGTGCAGCCGTTGCACCAGCCCCCCCAATGGGATGCGCGACTTGCCGCACGACTCGATGCTGATCTTTCTGAGTTCTGACTGGGGCTGACCCTTGTCGACGATCGCGCGCACTTTTTTCTCTATGGCGCGCAGATAGGTCATGCTGCTATCCACGGTCTCCTCGATCTCGCCACGGAGGAGTACTCCTCCGTGGCCCTGGATGACATTCTCCACATTGAGATCCTTGACCAGCTTGAGCGATTTGGCTAGCTCGACCAAATCCCCTTGCACCGCCAGTGGGACGGGAGTCACCACGTCGCTGGCAACGAGTACCTTGTCCTCACGGACATGGACGATGATGCCGTCCGCAGTGTGGCCCGGTGCGTGCATGAGGTGAATCGTTTTCTCCCCCAGGCGCAGCAATAGATCTGTCTCAAACAACAACTGCGGGACACGCAACTGTACTGGTGCCAGAGCCGGAGTCTGCGCTTTGGCCTGGGCGAGGCTCTCCTCCCCAACTTTGGAGAGGATTTGGCGGCAGAGCCGATGGCCGATTAGCTCGGCGCCGGGGAATAGATAACTGCCATAAATGTGATCGGCGTGGTGATGGGTGAGTACCACGTAGCGAATCCCCTCTGGACAGTGCCGCAGGGCAAAGTCACGGATCTGTCTGGTTTCCTCGGGGAAGGGTAGGGTATCGATCACGACTGCGCCTTCCGGAGTCATGACCACCGTCGCCGCTACTTCGACGTAGAGATCGCTGATGAAAACATAGACGTCCTCAGTGACGCGTTCGCGTAACATCTCGTCTCCCAACTCTCTGGACTGGGGCTCAGCATATCACAAACACCAGGCGTTGTCAAGACCCTGTTTTGGAGGCATACCGATCCTGGCTATCGAACATAGTATCTATCACAGCCCCCGGCTCGTGTTGTCCTGTACTGTTGCTGATGGTACAGTGCCCGCAGTTCGTTTCCCGTGGTGCACATCCCTATGTTTGAAGATTCGTCCACGATTGTCCATGGAGGTTAGAGTCGGCATGACCCTGCGTTCCGCGATCGCAGCCGTGGTCATTGCGCTCACGCTGCTCGGCGTGGCGGTGGGGCGCTATCCCTGGTTAGGGACGAATCGCGCGACGATTGCCCTGGCCGGAGCGGTAGGGCTGATTGCCATGGGCGCCATCTCGCTGAAACAAGCCTACGCGGCGCTGGATCTGAACACGTTGGTTCTGCTGTTGGCCAGATGGTCCTCAACGTCAACCTGAGGGTAGCGGGCTTTTTCAGGCTGGTGGGCCGGCGGGGTGGTGCGTTGGGCGCGATCGCCGCGGCAGCTACTGGCGCTGGTCATCACCGTCTCGGGGCTGCTGTCGGCGCTGTTCATGAACGACACGGCCGTGCTGATGTTCACCCCACTGGTGCTAGAGATCGTCCTGGCGCTGGGGCGCAGTCCGATCCCGCACCTGGTAGGGCTGGTGCGGGCGGCGAGCATAGGCTCGGCCGCCACCAGCACTGGAAACCCACAGAACATGCTCATCGGCGCTGCTTCGGGCTTCCCGTACGGGACCTTCACCCGGTCGCTGGCCCCGGCAGCGTTGGCCGAGCTGGCCGTCGCCTGGGGTGTGCTGGTGCTTGTGTATCGCAAGGAGTTTGCCTCGACCCGGTTCGAGACGGTTGCCGAGGTGACCGTGCAGATCTTCCGACCGTTGCTGTACAAGAGCCTCCTGGCCACGGCTGGGATGCTCATCGCCTTTCTGGCAGGCGTGCCTATCGCGCTGGCAGTCCTGGTGGCGGCGTCTGCCCTGCTGATCACTCGACGGATCAGGCCGCACCGCATCTTTCGCGACGTGGATTTCACGCTGCCAGTCTTTTTCTCCGGCCTGTTCATCGTCACCGGCGAAATCGAGACGACGGGCCTGAGCGCCTGACTGTTTTCCATAGCCCAGCCGGTAGCCGAGGCAGGGGTGGCACCGCTGGTGGCAGTGTCGGTGGTGATGAGCAACCTGGTGTCGAACGTGCCGCGGTGGCGCTGTTCCGCCCGCTCTTCCCCCACTTTCCCGACCCGCAGCGCGCGTGGCTGACGCCGGCCATGGCCACCACCTTTGCCGGAAACCTGACGCTGCTGGGTTCCGTGGCCAACCTGATCGTGGCCGAGAGCGCACGGGAGCGTGGCGTGCACCTGACGTTCGGCGAGTATCTCAAGGCCGGCGCGCCGATCACGCTGGTGAACCTGATACTCGCGGTGGCCTGGTTGACATGGGTCTGATAGGGGCAGCCCTCTCCACCTCAACCCCGCTCAGGCCTGATGGGTCTCGGAAGACCTCCCAGGACTGTTTTAGACACCGCTGAGCGAACACCAGTACTACGAATTCCAGGACATCGACTGGAGGTTGACCCACGAGGACAGGACGCCGTCAGCCGGCTGTCCCGGCGGGTGGCGCCAGGTGTGGGGCACCGTTAGAGAAAGGATGACAACCATGGAACCCATACGGGAGAAACCCCGGTCCTGAAAAAGGTGCTCGTGAATCTGGGGGAGCTGGTCTTTGCTTTCGAAAACGCCTCGTGGGAGATGAGTCACTACCTGGACCTTGAGACGGGCCAGGTCATCTCCATTACGGATGAGACCCGCCGCGAACTCGAGTAGATCTACGAGGAGATTGGCGAGCCGTCGTCTGACCAACCGCTGGACCTGGCCCAGGTGCTGGAGGATTCCGATCTGCAGGACTGGGAGAAGGAGTTGGTACTGGAGGCCGACCGGGCGGAGGCTGGTTTCGGCACCCGCTACATCCGCGTACCCCGCGCCGATTCTCATGAGGGCTACCGGGACATGGAAGATTTTTCGCCACAGTCCGGGATGAGCGCCTGCAGAATCGCCTGTGGCGGGCGATCGAGGGCCGGGGCGCGTTCCGCCGCTTCAAGGATGCGCTCCTGGACTATCCCGGCCAACGGGAGCGCTGGTTCACGTTCCAGAAAGAGCAGGTGGAAGAGCGGGCGCGGGATTGGCTAGAGTCGGAAGGGATCGATCCCATAGAGCCACCCCGTTTCTGATGGGAAACTGCTTGACGCCAACGCCGAACGGTGTTATCCTATAACCGCAACTTGGAGCTGACACGGCGATGATGCGCGACGCGATTCACCACCGCGGGATTTTCAACGTGATCCATCTGGGTACGGCTTTCAGGGACGGTGTCTTTGTCGCCAAACCATGCCCGTTTGATCGCGCCCAGTTGACCCGCCGCCGGCGAGTTCTCCTGAGTCAGGAACCATTGCATCAGGCGTATGCCCTCAGTGCTGAGGATATCGTCTTGACCAAGCTGGAACGATACTACCTGAGCAGCGACGCTGGGGTTAACCGGACTGCTCAATCGCGCCAAAGCCGAGGCAGGGTGAGTTGGTCCCCTGGTGGGGAGTAATCAGCCGACAAGCAGAAAGGACTGCGTATGGCGTCACACACAAGGCACGTCCGGCTCGTGCACGACGAGGAGCCGATCCGGCTGTTCCAATCGGGTTTCCTGGAGTTCTTTACCCACATCCACCCCGCCGTGATCCTGGTGATCTGGGTGCCGGTGGTGGTCTATTGTCTGGCATCAGCCATTGTGATGGAGGCGCCGGGGGGCGCCGGGGGATGGGTCCGTATCCCTCTGGGCTTCCTGCTGGGGCTATTCCTGTGGACCTTGGTCGAGTACACACTGCACCGCTTCGTCTTCCCCTTCCGGCCGCGCACGCCGTGGCAGGAGAGGCTGTCGTTTCTCGCCCATGGGATACATCACGCCCAGCCCAAGTCGAAGACGCGCCTGGTGATGCCGCCGGTCATCAGCATCCCGCTGGCGGTGTTGTTCTACGGCCTATTCTGGCTGATCCTGGGCGCCGCGCTGGGCGCGCCCCATTGGATCGCCCCCACGTTCGCCGGATTTCTCAGCGGCTACGTGACCTATGACATGATCCACTATGTCACCCACCACATCGCCCTGCGCAAGGGCGTCGGGAGGTTTCTCAAACGGTACCACATGGAGCACCACTACAAAGCGCCGAATCGGCACTTTGGCGTTAGCTCGCCGTTGTGGGATCGCATTTTTCGAACCCAGGAGCTATGATGCGCGGAGAATGGCAATTTCACACTGCCAACGAGATCGTTTTTGGCCGGGGGGCGGTGCGCCGCACCGGAGAGGCGGTGCGCCGGCTGGGGGCACAAAAGGCGTTGCTGGTGACCGATGCGGCCCTGGTGGCCGCCGGGTTGCACAAGGCGGTCGAGCAATCGCTGGCCGACGCGGGCGTGGGTGTAGACCGCTTTGACGGCGGCCAGTCCAAGCCCACTGTGGACGCGGTAGCGGCCTGTGTGGCCGCCGCCCAGGGGAAGGGGTATGGCGCGCTGGTGGCCCTGGGCGGGGGCAGCAACATCGACCTGGCCAAGGCGGCCGCGGTGGTGCTGAGCTACGGCGGTTCGGCAGCGGACTATTTCGGCGAGTTCCGAGTGCCTGGGCCGGTGCTGCCGCTGGTAGCCGTGTCGACCACAGCCGGCACGGGCAGCGAGGTGTCCGGCTCCTCGGTGCTGGCCGACCCGGCCCACGACCGGCGTGGAGCGGTGATGAGCAATTACTTGAGGCCCGCGGTGGCCGTCTACGACCCGCTGCTGACGCTAAGCTGCCCTACCGGGGTGACTGCCGACGCCGGGATCGATGCCCTGACCCACGCGGTCGAGGCGTACATGGTCGTGAGCTACGAGACCGAGATGGGCGGCGAGGGACTGTCGGGCATCTACCAGGGCAGCTTTCCGCTGGCCGACCTGCTGGCCGAAGAGGCCATCGCCCTCATCGGCCGTTATCTCCGACGGGCGGTGTATCAAGGCGGCGACCTGGAGGCGCGGGAGGGCATGCATCTGGCCAGTCTGTACGCGGGCATGGCCTTTTCCAACGCCGGGTTGAACGCAGTGCACGCGCTCGAGTTCCCGGTGGGCGTGGCCACCGGCCTGTCCCATGGGGCCGGCAATGGATTGCTGCTGCCTTACGTGATGGAGTACAACATCCCCGCTTGCCCGGAGCGGTTGGCAACGGTGGCCAGGCTGCTGGGCGAGGAGGTGGAGGGGCTCTCGGACCGGGAAGCGGCAGAACTATCCGTCGAGGCTGTGCAGCGGCTGAAAGCGGAGATCGGCATCCCGATGCGCCTGGGGGAGCGGGGCGTGCAGGCAGCGGACCTGCGACCCCTGGCCGAGGCCACGGCGCAGATCACGCGGCTGTTGCGCCTGAACCCACGCCCTCTCAACGCCGATTCGCTGGAGGGGATCTTGAGGCGGGCGTGGTAGGGCAACGAAAGCAAAGAGTGCGCAGAGAGCGCAGAGTTCAAAGTATCCATCAAGAAATCGGCGCTCTCTGTCTCTGTCGTGAGCTATGCGAATAGGAGGAACTGATGGAGGCAACAATACAGGACCGGATTCGAGGCTGCGCCGTAGGGGCGGCGGTAGGCGATGCGCTGGGGATGCCCCTGGAATTCGGCCCCCGCCAGCCGGCCGACCGGCTGGTGCGTGATATGAAACCGGGGCGGCTCCCGTCGGGCACCTTGACCGACGACACGGAGATGGCCCTGGCTTTGGCCGAGAGCCTGCTGGAATGCCAGCCGCTCGACCCGTCGGACCTGTCCTCACGCTTTCTGGAATGGTTCCGGTTGGGGCCGCATGACGTGGGGATTCACACCCGGGATGTGCTGACGCGCATCGAGTTGGGCCAGCCGTGGCAGCGCGCCGTGGAGGCGGTGCAGCGGCAAAAGCCGGAACTGGCGGGAAACGGCTCGGCGATGCGCTGCTGGCCGGTGGCCCTTGTTCATTGGGACGACCTCGCTTGGCTGGTGACCGATAGCCGCCAGCAGAGCCGCGTGACGCACGGGCATCCCGAATGCGAGGCGGCATGTGGCTTCATCAACGCCATGATCTACCACCTGCTTCGGGGCACTGCGCCGGCCCTGGCCGTGGACCGGGCGCTGCTGCTCGTGGACATGCCAGAGGCATTGAGGGCAACCATCCAAGCGGCTCCGACCCGCCAGCGCGAGCAGTTGAAGAACAGCGGCTGGGTGCGCCACACCGTGGAGAGTGCCGTATGGGGATTGTTGACCACCCAATCATTCGAGGAGGCGGTGGTCCAGGTGGTGAACCTGGGAGACGACACCGACAGCGCCGGGGCGGTAGTGGGTGCTCTGGCGGGAGCAACCTACGGCCTGGGAGCAGTCCCAGAACGATGGCAGCAAGCGGTGCGGGGGGAGTGGCCCGTCCGCAGTGGTACCTACTGGCGCCTGGCAGACCTGGTCGAGCTGGCCGACCGGCTGGCAGCCCTGTAGCAGGAGGTAGGGTGGCCCAGCTCCGGTTGGATCCAAGCGCGTCTGGTGGCGGTCTCCCCGGGCAGGTGGATATCTACACCGACGGCGGATGTGATCCCAATCCCGGTCCCGGCGGCTGGGCAGCGCTCATCCGCTGGGGTGACCGCGAGTGGGTGCTCAGCGGCAACGACCCTGACACGACCAATAACCGCATGGAACTGCATGCCGCGGCTGCGGCCCTGGCGCTTCTCCACGGGCTCCCCTGGGCTGCTCGCAGTCAGGACCGGTGCCGGGTCGAGATGTATACCGACTCCCAGTATCTGCGCCAGGGCATCGCCGAGTGGATGGAAAAGTGGGTCCGCGATGACTGGCACACCCGTGCCGGAGAACCGGTCAAGAATCAGGACCTGTGGCAAGCCCTGCACCGATTGGTCCAGGCTCACGATGTGTCGTGGCACTGGCTCAAAGGCCACGCCGGGCATCCGCTGAACGAGCGGGCCGACCGTTTGGCAACGGAAGCGTTGCGCTCCTTGCGGGCAACGGCTACCCGAGAGCCCTCTGAAGAGAACCGTCCCAACATCGAGATTTCAGTCAAGACATCGGGCCGGGGAAGCGGAGGGGCCGCTGGCTGGGGCGCTGTCTTGCGCATGGGCGAGCAAAGGAAGGAGCTCGGCGGTCGCCGCGCTGGGGCCACGGCCAACGCCTTGCTGATCGTGGGCGCGACTGAGGCGTTGCAGGCCTTGAAAAAGCCGTGCCAGGCGACCGTGGTTTCCGATGCCAAGTACCTGGTCCAGGGCGCGTCCGCCTGGGTGCGGGGCTGGCAGGATCACGGCTGGAAGACGCAGGATGGCAAACCGGTCGCCAACCAGGCCGAATGGAAGGCACTGCTGGAAGCCGCCCGGCCCCACCAGGTGACGTGGACGCTGGTCCAGGGAGACCCTTTCCCGGCTGACCTGGCCCGCGCTAGCGAGCTGGCGAGCCAAGCGGCCGAGACAGGTCCCACGGTCAGAGACCGGCCGTAACAGAATCTTCCTGCTCCCCAGGAGGGGGCAGGGAGGGATGAGTGGCAGGGCCAGAGACTGGCCACAGCAGAGGACCGTGGCGCAGGGATGCGAGTCTTCTACTCCGATCCGTTTCCGTTCCCGCTGCCGGAGGGGCACCGTTTTCCCATC
>Ga0315286_10004649_pt1 | contig 13171 bp, 11 predicted proteins | sample YL17G10_0_MG_FD_205038 | JGI IMG/M metagenome (GOLD analysis project Ga0315286, IMG submission 205038) | Sediment microbial communities from Yellowstone Lake, YNP, Wyoming, USA - YL17G10_0 | ecosystem: Environmental > Aquatic > Freshwater > Lake > Sediment | place: USA: Wyoming | collected... | reverse complement strand
CCGCTCGATCACATCGAGAATTATCTCGTTCTCGGGCAATACACGGCCGGCATGATCGACGGCAACCCGGTCCCGGCTTACCGTGAGGAGCAGGGCGTTGACCCCGCCTCGCTCACGCCCACCTACGCCATGATGAAGGTCCAGGTGGACAATTGGCGCTGGCAGGGGGTCCCGTTTTTCATCACCTCCGGCAAGCGCCTGGCGCAGAAGGTCACCGAAATCGCCATCCAGTTCAAACAGGTTCCGTATTCCATGTTCCGGCACACGCTGGGTGGGCCCATCTCGGCCAACCGGCTGATTCTGGGCATCTACCCGGATGAAACGATCACCCTCACGTTTCAGACCAAGAACCCCGGGGCCACGGTCTGCCTGCGAACCGTGACCATGGATTTCAACTACCAGCAGAACTACACCGGGCCGGTGCTGGACGCCTACGAAAAGGCGCTGCTGGACTGCATGCTGGGAGATCAGATGCTTTTCTGGCGGCAGGACGGGGTGGAGCGGTCCTGGGCGTTTCTGACCCCGATCCTCGACGCGTGCGAGCGCTGCCCGGACCGGGGAAGCCGGCTGAGTTTCTACGCGGCCGGCAGCGGAGGCCCCGCCGAAAGCCTCCGCTTTTTCAACCCTGCGTGAAATTCAGGCCCCACCGGGGCGGGGGCAAACAGCCCCCGAGAGGAAGCCGATGCCATGCCAGCCGCCACCGACAAGACGCCCGCCGTCAACCGCCGGAAGGCGCTGATCAAAGCCGTCATCTTCGCCGCCTTCATTGCCGCCGCGATCGGTCTGGTCCGATTCACGCCGGTGCAGGACTATCTGACGGTGGACGCCCTGAGCGGGTTGCTTGCCGGCGCCGGCCTGTGGGCGCCGCTGGCCTTCATCCTCATCTACGCCATCGGCGTCTGTCTGTTCGTGCCGGGCTCGATCCTGACCGGGTTTGGCGCCGTCATCTTCGGGGCCTATTGGGGGTTTGTCTACGTCTGGGTCGGCGCCATGATCGGCGCGGCGGCGGCGTTCTGCATCGGCCGGACTCTCGGCCGCGATTTCGCCGCGTCGCTCATCGGCGACAGACTTCGGAAGTACGACGACCGCATCGAGTGCAATGGCTTTGCCGCGGTGCTCTACCTGCGCCTGATCTATTTCCCGTTCACCCCCTTGAATTTCGGCCTGGGGTTGACCAAGGTCCATTTCCGGGACTACTTCTTCGGCACGGGCGTGGGGATCCTCGTGGGGACCTTCATTTTTACATTCTTCATCGGCACTCTCAAGGACGTCTGGGCGTCGGGCAACTGGGGTGCGCTGTGGTCATTCAAAGTTTTTTTCTCGATCGGGTTGTTCGTCATCTCCTTTTTCATCCCCAAATTGATCCAGAAGGTGCGCAAGGAATAAGCCCGCCTTCGGGAAGGATCGCAGCAGGGTGTTGAAAACCCGCGCCTGAGGCCGTGAGCCGGCGTTGTGCGGCTTTTGTAAATGCTCACATATCGCTACATATGCTGCGCTTTCCAAAACGCCGCACGCCTTGGCTGACGGCCTGATGCTTGTTTTTCAACACCCTGTTAGGCGGCAATGCCGGGCAGTCGCCGGCGTCAACGGAGACGATCGACCGGCATGAACACGGGCATCGACATCCGGGTGGAGGCGGATACCGGGGCAGCGCTGCAGGCGGCCGCGGATGTGCTGCTGGAAACGGCGCGGTCTGCCGCGGCCGGGGGCGGCTGCTTTTCCATCGCGATCTCGGGCGGGTCGACCCCCCGGGGCATGCACCGTCTTTGGGCCCAGAACCCCTATGCTTCGGAGATCGCGTGGGACCGGATGCACCTGTTCTGGGCGGATGAGCGCCTGGTGCCCTATGCGCACCCGGACAGCAACTTCGGGGCGGCCCGCACGGATTTCATTGAAAAGCTCGCAACGCGGCCGGCCGGAGTCCACCCCGTGCCGGTGGCGGGAGACCCCGAAGCCTTGGCGCGGCGCTACGAGGAGGAACTGAGAGCGCATTTTCGCATGCGGCGCCTCGCCGAGCCGGTTTTTGACCTGATCATGCTCGGGGTGGGCGCGGACGGCCACACCGCGTCGCTGTTCCCCGGCAGCCCGGCCCTGGAGGAGCGCCTGCGCTGGACCGCTGCCGTAAAGGGCGGTGAGCCGGAGGTGGGGCGGGTCAGCCTCACCTATGCGGTTCTGAACCGGGCCCGGCGGGTCGTGTTCCTGGCCTGCGGCGCAAGCAAGGCCGCCGTGGTCCGCCGGGTGCTGACCGCATTGCCGCCGGATCTGCCCGCACAGCGTGTTCGGCCGCCGGCCGGCCGCGTGACCTGGGTGCTCGACCCGGCGGCGGCAGCCCAGCTGGAGTCACCGATCGGCGCTTGCGCACCGGATGAGAAACCGTCATGCTGAAAATACTCGCTGCAGGCGCTATTGAAAAATCGCAGCATTTCTGGCAAGACATGACCTGCGATGGGGATGAATCTGAATTTGAAAGGAACTCAAGATGCCCGCACTTTCGGAACTGAAACAATTCGATCAATCGGTCTGGTTTGATTTCATCCGGCGCTCGCTGATCACCTCCGGGGAACTGGCGGGGCTCGCTGCCCAGGGGGTCCAGGGTGTCACCTCGAACCCAGCCATCTTCGAAAAGGCCATTGCCGGCTCGTCGGATTACGACGAGGAGATGAAAGCGCTCATCACGGCCGGAAAATCCGCCTCAGACATCTACGAAGCGCTGGCGATCAAGGACATCCAGCTGGCCGCGGACGTCATGCGCAGCGTCTACGATGCGACGGGCGGCCGCGACGGTTACGTGAGCCTGGAGGTCAGCCCCTTCCTGGCGAACGATACGCCGCGGACGGTAGCGGAAGCCCGGCGCCTGTACCAGGCGGTGGGCCGGCCGAACGTCATGATCAAAATCCCGGCCACCGCCGCGGGGCTGCCGGCGATCACCGAGACCATCGCGGCCGGTGTCAACGTCAACGTCACCCTGATCTTCGCGCTCGCGAACTACCAGGCCGTGGCCGATGCCTACATGGCCGGCCTGGAGCGGCTCTCCGTTACGGGGCCTTCCGTTACGGGCGGGCACCCGGCCAACGCCGTTGCGTCAGTGGCATCCTTTTTCGTGAGCCGGGTCGACAGCGCGGTGGACAAGGAGCTCGAAAAGCGGGGGGCCTCCGACCTGCAGGGGAAAATCGCCATCGCCAACTGCAAGCTCGCCTACGCGGAGTTCAAGCGCATCACCGCCAGCCCCCGCTGGAAAACGCTCGCCCTCCGGGGCGCCCGGGCCCAGCGCGTGCTATGGGGCAGCACCAGCACCAAGAACCCCGCCTACCCGGACACGCTGTACGTGGACGAGCTTATCGGCCCGGACACCGTCAACACGATGCCGCCGGAGACGGTCAAGGCCTTCATCGACCACGGCCGGCCCGCTGAAACGCTCACGCAAGACCTCGCCACGGCCCAGAAACAGGTCGGGCGGCTCGCCGAGCTGGGCATCGACTTCGACGGCATCACGTGCCGGCTCCAGGAAGAGGGGGTCGCCGCCTTTGCCAAACCGTTCCAGGCCCTCATGGACAGCATCGAGGCCAAGCGCCGGCGCCTGATGGCGTAAAGGATTTTCCCACCATGACCACTCAGGACGAATTGAAACGGCAGGCCGCAGTTGCCGCGGTGGAGCGGGTTGAATCCGAGATGGTGGTCGGCCTCGGCACGGGCAGCACGAGCCAGTTCGCGCTGGAGCGTCTGGCCGAACTGATCAAAATCGGAAAGTTGAAACGCATCGTCGGCATTCCCAGTTCCCTGCGCACCGAGAAGACGGCCCGGGAACTCGGAATCCCGCTCACCGACTTCGGGGCCCACCCCGTGATCGATCTGACCATCGACGGGGCCGACGAGGTCGACCCGGACCTGAACCTGATCAAGGGCGGCGGCGGCGCCCTGCTGCGGGAGAAAGTCCTGGCCCAGGCCAGCCGCTGCAACATCATCATCGTGGACGAGAGCAAGCTCTCGCCGCGGCTGGGAACCACGTGGGCCCTGCCGGTCGAGGTGGTACCGTTTGCCCGGGCCGTGGAGGAGCATTTCCTGAAATCCATCGGGGCCGCCGTCACCGTCCGAGTGAAGGACGGCAAGATAGTGGCTACCGACCAGGGCAACATCCTGCTCGATGCACGCTTCGGCCCGATGCCGGACCCGGGCCGCATCGCCGACCGGCTGAACGCGCGGGCCGGAATCGTGGAGCACGGCCTTTTCATCGGGCTGACCCACGACGTCATCGTCGCCGGCAAGGACGGCATCCGCCATCTGACGCGCAACGCCTGAGCCATGAAAACACGTCGCCAGTTCGTTACAGCGGCTCTGCGCTTTCTGGCGGGAGCGGGTCTGGCCGTCAACCCTGTCATATCGTTCCTGCACAGTGCGTTTGCGGCCGTTCAGAGGCGGGTCCTGCCGAAGGGAACGGACCTGCGAAGCCTCACACACGAACACCCCAGCGCCGTGGACGCGCGCCATCTGGACATCATGCCCATCGAGGCGTTCAACACCATGGGGCTTTCCGACCACCCGGTCTCTCTGGACCTGTGGCGCCTCGAGGTGGCCGGCCGGGTCAAGACGCCGTTGAGCCTGACCTACCATGAACTCCTGGCGCTGCCGGCGGTCGAGGGCAACGTGCTGCTGATCTGCCCCGGGATTTTCACGATCCACGCGCACTGGAAGGGGGTCGCCGTCAGCGAGCTTTTAAAAACGGCCGGGGCGGATGAGGGGGTTTCCCACGTGACGGTGCACGGCCCGCAGGGCAACTACGAGAAAGTCGAAAACTTCACCCCGGCCGAGGTCGCCGCCGGCAAGGTGTTTCTGGCCTATGCCGTCAACGGCCAGACCCTGCCGCAGAAACACGGGTTTCCCCTGCGGGTGGTGGCCGAAGACCGTTTCGGGTCGGACTGGGTCAAATATGTCTATAAGATCGAGGCGCGTTGACAGGGCTCTAAAAGGGGGCGGCCATGAAAAAGACAGACTTCTTGCGCAAAGTCACCATTCAAAAGAAGGCGTACCGGTTTTTCGACATCGGCCTGCTGGAGAAGGAAGGCCTGGCCACGATCAGCCGGCTGCCGTTCTCTATCCGGATTCTCGTGGAAAACCTGCTGCGCAAACTCGACGGCCGGATCGTCACCGAAAAGGATGTGCTCAACATCGCCCGCTGGAAAAAGCGTTACCCGGCGCCCGTGGAAATCCCCTTCCACCCGGCCCGGGTGCTGATGCAGGACTTCACCGGGGTCCCGGCCGTGGTGGATCTGGCGGCCATGCGGGATGCGCTGAAGGCTCTCGGCGGGGACCCCCGCAAAATCAACCCCCTCGTGCCGGTGGACCTGATCGTCGATCACTCGATCCAGGTGGACGCCTGGGGGACCCGGGAGGCGCTCACCGAGAACGTCGCCCGGGAATACCAGCGCAACGGCGAGCGCTACACCCTGCTCAAATGGGCGCAGAAGAGCTTCGACAACTTCCGGGTGGTGCCCCCGAACTCCGGCATCTGCCACCAGGTGAACCTGGAGAACATCGGCCGGGTCATCATGACGGAGAAGGTGAACGGCACCATTACGGTCTTCCCCGACACCGTCGTGGGCCTGGACTCCCACACCACCATGATCAACGGCGTCGGGGTCGTGGGCTGGGGGGTCGGCGGCATCGAGGCCGAGGCCGTGATGCTGGGCCAGCCTTACTACATGGCCATTCCCGAGGTGATCGGCGTGCGCATGCGCGGCGGCCTGCGGGAGGGGGTTACCGCTACCGACCTGGTGCTGACCGTCACGGAGATGCTGCGCCGGCGCGGGGTGGTGGAAAAATTCGTCGAGTTCTTCGGGCCCGGCATGCAGAGCCTCAAGGTCCCCGACCGGGCCACCATCGCCAACATGGCCCCGGAGTACGGGGCCACCATCGGGTTCTTCCCGGTCGACGAAAAGACCATCGACTACCTGCGCCTGACCAACCGCGGCCGTCGCGCGACGATGGTCGAGAAGGTCGCCAAGGCCCTCGGCCTCTTTTACAGCGGCACGGAAACGCCCGAATACACCCAGGTGCTGAAACTCGACCTGGACGCCGTCGAGCCTTCGGTCGCCGGCCCGGCCCGGCCCCAGGACCGCATTCGCCTCCAGGATCTCACGCGCACGTTCGCGACAGTGCTCGGCTGCGCCTACGAGCGCAACGCCGACGCGGCCGGCATCTCGACCTACCACCAGGAATCCGGCACCCGCACCCGCCGGCCCGAGGAGTGCCTGCCGCGGCGCAAGACCTGCTCCCTGGTGGTGAACGGTAACGAGGTGAAACTGTGCGACGGCGACGTGGTCATCGCCGCCATCACCTCCTGCACCAACACGTCCAACCCGGATGTCCTGCTGGGCGCGGGACTCGTCGCCCAGAAGGCCGTCGAACACGGCTTGCGGGTTTCGGCCACCGTGAAAACCTCGCTGGCGCCCGGGTCCCGGGTCGTCATGGATTACCTGGGAGCGGCCGGCCTGCTGCCCTATCTGGAGGCTCTGGGGTTTCACCTGGCTGCGTTCGGCTGCACGACCTGCATCGGCAACAGCGGCCCCCTGCTGCCCGAAATCGAGGAGGCCATCGCCCAGAACGACCTGACGGTAGCCGCCGTTCTCTCCGGCAACCGTAACTTCGAGGCCCGCATCCACCAGCGCGTGAAGGCCAACTTCCTCATGTCGCCGATGCTGGTGGTGGCCTTTGCCCTGGCCGGGCGTGTGGACAAGGACCTGACCACCGAACCGGTGGGCCACGACCCCCAGGGGCGGCTGGTGCATCTCAGGGACATCTGGCCGAGTGCGGCCGAGGTGCAGGCGCTGGCGGTAAAGCACGTCAAACCGAAATTCTTCCGGGAAGCGTACCGCCGGATCTTCAAGGGGGATGAATTCTGGCATCGGCTCGAGGTGACGGGCAGCACCACCTATGCCTGGAATGACGCCTCCACCTACATCCGCAAGCCACCCTACTTCGATGGGTTTGCCCTGGAAACCGGCCACCCCTCGGACATCACGGAGGCGCACGTGCTGATGCTGCTGGGAGACTCGGTCACCACCGACCACATCTCGCCGGCCGGGGCCATCCCGGCCCACTACCCAGCCGGTCAGTACCTCATCGAGCAGCACGTCGAGAAACAGGATTTCAACTCCTACGGCGCCCGCCGCGGCAACCACGAGGTCATGATGCGCGGGACCTTCGGCAACATCCGCGTCAAAAACCAGCTGGCCGCACCGAAGGAGGGCAGCTTCACCGTGAAGTTCCCCGAAGGTGAGGAGATGTTCGTCTACGAGGCCGCCCTGGCCTACGCATCCGAGTCACGCCCGCTCATCGTGATCGGCGGCAAGGAATACGGCAGCGGGTCGTCACGGGACTGGGCCGCCAAGGGGGTTCAACTCCTGGGGGTGAAGGCGGTCATCGCCGAATCCTTCGAGCGCATTCACCGCAGCAATCTCGTCGGCATGGGCGTGCTGCCGCTCGTTTTCAAAAACGGAGAGAACTGCCAGAGCCTCGGCTTGGACGGCTCCGAGCTGTTCACGATTACCGGCATCGAAAACATCACGCCGCGCCAGACGCTGCAGGTGAACGCCGTGAAGGTGGACGGCCGGGAGATCCGCTTCGCGGTTGCCGCGCGGCTGGACACCGATATCGACATCGATTACTACACCCACGGCGGTATCATGCCGTACGTCCTGCGCAAGATCGCAGCCGCAAAATGAACTGCCCCGCGGTTATCCGCGGAACAGTTCATTTTTACTTCCATGAGCGATTGCCCTGAACGCCTGATCGTTTTCACCCGCTACCCGGAACCGGGGACCACCAAGACCCGGCTCATTCCGGTCCTGGGCCCCGAGGGGGCGGCGGAGCTGCAGCGGCGCATGACCCTCCAGGCGGTGCAGGCGGCGGAACAGTTGCGAAAAGACCGGCCGCTCACGGTGGAGATCCGTTACGAAGGCGGAAGTGCTACCCGCATGCAGGAGTGGTTGGGCGCGGGATTCGCCTACCGCCCCCAGGGGGACGGCGACATCGGCCGGCGGATGGCCCTGGGACTCGCCCAGGCATTCGAAGAGGGATGCCGGCGGGCGGTCATCGTCGGCTCGGACATCCCCGGGATCAGCGCCGCGCTGATGGCCGAGGCCTTCGACCGCCTGCGCCGCCATGACCTGGTGTTCGGCCCGGCGGCAGATGGGGGCTACTATCTGATCGGCGGCAACGCCGCGTGCTTCCGGAACGGGGCGCCCTATCTCGGCGCCGGCATCGGCTGGGGTGCTGCCGGGGTGCTGGACCAGACCCTGGGCATCCTGCGGGCGATGGGCGTAAGCCATGCGCTGCTCTCCCCCCTCACGGATGTCGACCGGCCGGGTGATCTCGCGCAGGGTATGCAAGCGCTGTCCCGGGGGCCGGGGCGGCCCGCCCTGTCGGTCATCATCCCGGCCCTGAACGAAGCCGGTCAGATCGCCCGCAGCGTTTCGGCCCTCTCGAAAACAGCCGCGGCGGAACTCATCGTGGTCGACGGCGGCAGCCGCGACGCGACGGTTGCCATCGCCGCCGCGGCGGGCGCCCGCGTCCTGAGGTCGCAGCCTCCCCGGGCCGTCCAGATGAATGCCGGTGCGGCCGCCGCCGCCGGCGACATCCTGGTCTTTCTGCACGCCGACACCCGGCTGCCGGATGACTTCGCGCACCAGGTCACATCTACGCTCGCCGCGCCCGGGGTTTGCGCCGGGGCCTTTCATCTTCACATCGATGCGCCGGGACACGGCCTGAGGCTGATTGAACGAGCGGCCAACTGGAGGGCGCATTTCCTGCAGATGCCCTACGGGGATCAGGCGCTTTTCATGCCGATGGGGACCTTCTGGGAGCTTGCGGGCTTCCGCCCGCTCGCCATCATGGAAGACTTCGAGATGGTCCGCCGTCTCAAACACCGGGGCCGGGTCGCCCTGGCGCCCGGCTGTGCTGCGACCTCCGCCCGCCGCTGGCGGCGGCAGGGCATTATGAAAACCTGGCTGCTGAACCAGTGGCTGATCGCCGCCTACCATCTTGGTGTTTCCACCGACCGCCTGGCGCGCTGGTACCGGATTAAAATTTGATTGAAAACCCACGCGTTGATGTTATGTTGGAACCTGGCATGCAAAACGTATCGAGGAATGACGTTGCTGATGAAGATTAACGACGCCCATCGGATAGTGTTCGAACGGCCTGACCTGGAAGAACTGACGCGGCACGGCGCGGTAGTGGACATGCATTTCCACAGCAACCTCTCCGACGGGCACGACGCCATCGACGCCATCGCCCGCCGGGCCGCGGAACTGGGCATCGGGATCGCCCTGACCGACCACAACTCCATCCATGGCGCGGTTGAAATCGACCGGTTCAAAGAGGTGTTCAGCATCCCCGGCATCGAGCTGACATCCTATGAAGGCACCCACCTGCTCGTTTACTTTTACGACATCCGCAGCCTGCTGAAGTTCTACAGCCGTGACGTCCAGCCGTTCATGGGGGCCGAGATCATGTCCTCGCTCGCGCTGGAGATGGAAGACATCATCAGCCGGGCCCGTCGGTTCGAGACGGTGATCATCTTCCCCCACCCCTACTGCGGGACCTACACCGGTATCCACAACCCTTACTTCGCCGGCGAGCGTTTCGAGCGCATCCTCGGCCTGGCGGACGGGGTGGAGGTCATCAACTCGGAAAACCTCAACAAGTGGAACCTGAAGAGCGCTCTCCTGGGCTTCAACCTGGACAAAAGCATCACGGGCGGCAGCGACGGCCATCGCCTGGTGCAGATGGGGCGGGTGGTCACGGTCGCCGGCTGCGCCTGGAGGCGCCGGTCCTTTCTGGATGCCGTCAGGCGCCGCAAGGTTCGGGTCATCGGCAAGGAGATCCACCTCATTCGCAAGATGACCTCCAGCGGCGCCAAGCTGCGCTCAAGCATGCGGCACTACCCGGACCTGGTCCAGAAAAATCTGCGCTACCTCAACACCACCTCGCGGCGGATCACGGAACACGTGAAGCGCAACCTGAACGAACGCATCCAGGAGCACCGCCGCAAGAACGGACGCACATAGGGAGGCCGCCCCTCCTTTCCCCCTTTCAGTTTTGATGGCTTCGTAAATAGTCCAATTTCGGCGTTGCGCTTCATCGCGTTGTCGCTGCGGCGTACTGTACGTACGCCTCACTCCACGAGAATCGCGCGCCTTGAACTTGGCCTCTTTACAAAGCCATCGATTCGGATGACTTCCTACGAGTTCATCAGTTTTTAGCGTTGAGCGCTCAGCTTCCCTCCTCATCATCAGACCAGTTGCCCCGAGCGCTGAAATTCATCCAGGCTGCCCTTGTCCACCCACAGGACCCGGCCCCTGCGGACGGACCGGATGCGTTCAAACTCGACCAACTGATAGACGATCTTGCGCCCGACGCCCAAATAGCGGGCGGCTTCCGCAACGGTCATGAAAGATTCCAAACCTTCTTGAGTCCGATCCAAATAGGCCATGAGCATCTTTCCTTGAGATTCCCGAAGTCGTTTAGGGCACGCTTTCGAACTCGAGACCGCCCCGGCAAACTTGACGATCCACGACCCGCGCGAAGGACACGTCGCAAGCTAACCATCCGATCCGCTATTTCAACCCGGTCCGCAGGATGAAAGTCTTGCAGGCGCCGCGGGTGGCATGATATGAGATTTCATGGGGAAAGGATCGCGAAGATGACGACCGGCCACATCATGGCATGCCACGACTGCGATCTGCTGCACCGGCTGCCCGCGGTTCCCGACGGCATGCGGGCCAGCTGCTGCCGCTGCGGGGCCGCGCTCGCCCGGCCGAAGCGCAATGGTCTGGAGCGGGCGCTCGCGCTCGCCGTCACTGGGCTGGTCCTGCTATTGCTGGCCAACAGCTTCCCGTTTCTCGGCTTCAAGATCCAGGGCCAGGTGCGCGAGACGCTGCTTTTAACCGGGATACGGCAGCTGTACCTGCAGGACATGCAGGGGGTGGCGGTCCTGGTGTTCATTACGACCGTCCTCGCGCCGCTCGCGCAGCTCCTGGCGCTGGTCTACATCCTGCTGCCCTTGAAGCTCAACCGCCGGGCGCCCGGAATGTTCCAAGTCTTCCGCTGGCTGCGACTGATCGAGCCCTGGAGCATGATGGAGGTGTTCATGCTGGGGATCCTCGTCTCCGTCGTGAAGCTGGCCAAGATGGCACAGATCATCCCGGGTGTTGCCTCCTTCTGCTTCATGGCGCTCATTTTCGTTCTGGCGGCCTGCATGGCATCTCTGGACCCGCACGTGATCTGGGAGCGTTGGGAGGAAACTAAATGAGGTCCGCCGCCCGGACGGCCCAGACCGCATCCCTGGTGAGCTGCGCGGTATGCCATCTCCTCATGCGCCGGCGCCCTGCAGCCTCCGGGCCGGCCGGAAAATGCCCGCGCTGCGGCGCCGCCTTGCATTCCCGCAAGCCCAACAGCATCGCCCGCACCTGGGCGCTGGTGATCGCGGCCTTCATCTTCTATATTCCCGCCAATGTGTTGCCCATCACCAAGGTCACCTCCCTGGGCATGACCCAGTCGGACACCATCATGAGCGGCGTCATCTACTTTGTCCAGACCGGCATGTGGCCGATCGCGCTGGTCATTTTCATCGCCAGCATTTTCGTCCCCGTGCTGAAACTTTTCATGCTTCTCTTTCTCGTGATTTCCGTTCAGCGCCGGTCCACCTGGCGCCCGAAAGACCGCACCCGCCTCTACCGCATCACCGAGGCGGTCGGCCGCTGGTCGATGACCGACATCTTCGTGGTGACCATCCTGGTGGCCCTGGTGCATTTGGGTGCGCTGGCGAACATCGAAGCCCAGACGGGTGCGGTGTTCTTCGCCGCCGTGGTGGTCATCACCATACTGGCCGCCATGAGCTTCGACCCCCGTCTAATCTGGGACGTAAAGGAGCCCCAAGATGAATGCGAATACCCCGCGTGAACCCGATGCCTCCGAATTGCCCGAGCCCGTCATCCGCTCCGGGAAACGCCAGGTCTCCATCGTGTGGCTCGTCCCGGTGGTGGCGATCCTGATCGGGGGCTGGCTGATCTACAAGGCCATTTCAGAAAAAGGCCCGGAGATCACGATCACCTTCAATACCGCCGAAGGGCTCGAGGCCGGCAAGACCAAGATCAAGTGCAAGGATGTGGAGATCGGGCTGGTTGAGGAGATCTCCCTCAGCAAGGACCTGACCCAAGTGATCGTGAAGGCCCAACTCGTCAGAGAAGCGGATGCGTATCTTTCCGAGAACGCGCGCTTCTGGGTGGTTCGCGCCCGGCTGAGCGCAAGCTCCGTGACGGGCCTGGGCACGGTCTTCTCAGGCGCCTACATCGACATCGATCCCGGAGCACCCGGCAAAAAGGCCCGTCACTTTGCGGGGCTGGAGGATCCCCCTACCGTGACGACCTGGGAGAAGGGCCGTCACTTCACCTTGAAGGCGGAGCGTAAAGGGTCGCTCGATATCGGCTCGCCGGTGTATTACCGGCAGCTCCAAGTCGGCCGGGTGGCCGCGTACAACATTGCCCCGGACGGTACGAGTGTCACGTTCAAGGTTTTCATCAAGGACCCTTACCCGGAGTTTGTGCGCAAGAACACGCGCTTCTGGGAGGCGAGCGGCATCGATGTAAAAATGGACGCGCAGGGAATCCAGGTCAACACCGAGTCGTTCGTCTCCATCCTGGTCGGCGGGCTCGCCTTCGACGTCATCGAAACTTTCGGGGTCCCCACGGAGCCGGCCGCAGTGGAAGACGAGCCTTTCCCCCTGTACCCGAGCCGGGAAGCCGCCCGGGAAAAGACCTACGTCACCAAGCGCTACTACCTCCTGCACTTCACCACCTCGGTCCGCGGCCTTTCCCTTGGAGCACCGGTGGAATTCCGGGGGATCCCGATCGGACATGTGGTCGATCTCAAACTGGAGTTCGACCCAAAGAAAATGACGTTTGACATCCCGGTGATCATCGTCATCGAGCCCGGCCGGATATATATCAAAGGGATGGAAAATCGGACGGAGGAGGGTCTAACTGCGACGGGGGAAGGCCACACCATCATGGAGCAGCTCGTGGAAAAAGGCCTGCGCGCGCAGCTCCGGTCCGGCAGCATCGTCACCGGCCAGCAGTTTGTGGCCCTGGACTTTTTCCCGGGGGTGCCGCTCGCC
>Ga0315286_10004648_pt1 | contig 13176 bp, 18 predicted proteins | sample YL17G10_0_MG_FD_205038 | JGI IMG/M metagenome (GOLD analysis project Ga0315286, IMG submission 205038) | Sediment microbial communities from Yellowstone Lake, YNP, Wyoming, USA - YL17G10_0 | ecosystem: Environmental > Aquatic > Freshwater > Lake > Sediment | place: USA: Wyoming | collected... | reverse complement strand
TGAGTAGTCAGCTCGGTAATTCATTGACTGTGGCTGAAGCCGAGGGTGCTTTGAATGAGCTGTATCAGTACGGTTTACTGAGCATTCAAGGTATTGAGCCTCAGTATCCACCTGTACCGCCCTCTCCCGTTTGATCCACAAATAACCTCTATCCAATCGGAACCCGAATAAGCTAAATTATTCGGGTTCCGATCCAGCCTCTAATAACAAAAAGGAAAATTTATGAAAAAGTTACTGGTACTGCTCGCATTATCAACACAGTCGTACGCTTACGACGATGGTATGCCGAGGGATACTCCGATTGAACAAGCTGAACCCGAGCCTGTTCAGACTCTCCAGGGCATCCTATCTCATCTCGACAACGACCCAACACTATTCGGTATGGCACCGTTCAACGTCTGCGTTTCGGGCGAATGTGGGATGTATTTTGCGAAACCTGGACCTGCCTCGCCGACCGACACAAGTACCGCCGTAGAGCGTATTGCAGCTGGACTAGTGAGAGCTACTGAGGGGAGAGTTGATATTACTTTTTCGTACCACGAGAAAATAATAAATGCCAATGGCAGCAGCACTGAGCACGATGTTAACGTAACGATTCAAGCATCGCGCGGTGACTCTGATGGTCAATGTTCGATGAACGAAGCTACTAGTAAATCGCACAAGTAATAGATGGGAGGAAGTATTATGAGTAGACCGAAAGCATCGCCACGATCGAACATATCGTATTGGCCACGGGTATCCGTTCTGCTCAAAGCACCAACTGCTCTACGGTTCTATTACGATCCATCAGGTGCTAGACGGTGAACGAGGTTTTCGTGAGTCGCGTTATTTTCTACGGCGTCTGGTTTATCATGGTAGCTGGTTTTGTTCAATGGTGCTTTGATAGAGTCAAGACCTCTCACGCAGTAGACGTGAGAGCTAAAATCTTGAGTCAGTACCGAGAACAGGTAAGAGTAGAGGAAGACCTCGATGCAGTCGAGGAATTTATTTATTCAGAATGGAAGCAAGAAGAGAGTAAGAATAGGGACGTCCATTTTTGAAATGTGGCGCAAACTCCATCCTAGATTTTGACGTTAATCCCATGATTGAGTAAATTATCAATTTCGCTTCCGCCGATAAATTCATGAACCGAAAAATATCGTGCTTAAATCTCATGATTAGTACTCCCAAGAGGGGATCTTGGTTCTGTTTGACTCGCATGTTTTGTTGCCAATTTTGATAGATGAAATTATTATCGACTAGGTGTATCACTTTAGCAAGCTTTCAAATCTCTCTTACACGCGGCACCCGTTCGGATGCCGCAATAAACCCTTGGCTCTCACTTTGGGTTTCGGTTGGTTTGTTTTGCGCTTAGCGTACTTGCCTTCAGCATTGCGGTATATTTCCCACCAATCAGCGTCACTGTCGCCAGTAGCGATTGGCAGAGTATCGGCTTTTCTGTTAGCCTTGGCAAACAGGCATTCAGTAACGGAGCCGTACTGCTCCTTAAGCGCATCGCTAACAGAATTATGCCTACCATGCGTAATTCTCGCTACGCTTCCATTGTCAAACACCAGGATGTAATAACTACTCACGCTTGCCTCATCTAATAATACTTCCTCATAAGGATACCCACCGATTCATCGGTGGGAGGAATTTGACGGGAACTAGAATTTGACCTTTTTCGTACGACATACATGCGATGTCATCGGCACCCCACCCCTTCAAAATGACGGTTTGGTTATCGCATGGGTAGGGATTAAAAAAAGCATCGACCGGCACATCATTGATCAAAATTGTCACACGCCTGTTTATAATCCCGTCGTAGCGATCTTCACCGAAGCCGTTTACATCGCGGGTAACTTCCTGGAGCGCATCGCCCAAAAACTTTTCGACGAGATAGGGGATATTAGATGCGCCACTCTCGTAGAATCTAACCTGTCGTTCTGACAGTTGCAATTTTACGGCTAGCTCCGATTGAGTAAGTGATAGTAAGTTCCGGTTTTTTTTGAATTCTTCAGCATTCATTTTTTTTCCTTTGAAGTGTGTTTGGGGTCAGCACCTATCTGATTCGCTCCTAACGTAGCTTGAGAGTTGCCTCTCTTGCTCGGGCTGGACAACATGAGACATGCTCGGACCTATTCCTTACATGCCTGCCTCTTTAGAGGCGGGTAGTTGACGCTAGCTAGTTGAGAAGATCCACGTCACCGGTAATAGTCCCTCTCTTACACGCGGCATCCGTTTGGATGCCGCAATAAGCCCTTGGCTCTCTAAAATGGGATTGAATCAAAGTCTGGCATCTGAATGTTCCCCATCGGATCTGGCTGAAAGTCCGGTATCTTAATGTTAGCTAGTTGAGAAGATCCATTACCGCGATACTGTTGAGGCTCAGACGGTTGGCCATAGGATTGTTGGTTAGCTGTCTCCATAGGCGATAGGAACTTAACATCGTGGGCTGTGATACTAGTAGCATATCGCTTTTCACCTGATCGTTCATCTACCCATGACCTTGTTTCAAGTTCGCCCTCAACGTAAACCTTCTTGCCTTTTGCAAGATATTTTGCGCAGTTTTCAGCCTGCTTCCCATTCTGCCCACGGCTCCATACCGTGATATTATGCCACTCTACCTTTTCCTGCTTCTTCCCCGACTGGTCGGTCCAAGTCTTGGACGTGGCTACTGTGAACACACACCAAGCAGCGCCAGCTTGCGTGTATTTTATCTCTGGATCTTTACCTAGGTTTCCAATCAATTGAACTTTATTAAGCATCTAACATGGCCTCTTCGTGAGTGGTTTCTGGAATTGATGGAGCGATCTCTGCCGAGATATGCTTCATGATTACATCGCGTGCAGTTGTTAGTTGGAACGGGTTCCATCGTTTCATGTCGCTAAGCTTTTCTGGCGAAACGCCGAGTATGCTTGATATCTTATCTTTGCCGTGTAGCTTCGTTAGCCGGAAAATATCTTGAAGCAGTTCAGCGACCTTGGCCTGTTCCGCTTGAAATTGCTCGGTATTGGCCTCTAGCTTCTCCACTGGCGGCTTTGGTTGGGCCGCCCTGGCTGCCGGTGCCTTCGCGGGCTCTTTGCTCGTGTCAATATCATCGAGGTCTGGAGCATCGCCCGAGATGGAGAAGAACGCTGATAGGGAGTACCGGCGTGCATATGTTAGGGCTGCTCCAACGAGTTTAGGATCGTCCTTGAGCACTCTAAGCCTAAGGGATGACGATTCAATCCATTGCCCGGATGCGTGAGAAACGCGGGTCGTGACTGATGCAAAATCACCATCCATGAAAGCATCCTGCATAATGGTTAGTCCATACTTTGCGAGTGGTGTACGGATCATCGTGAGGATGTCGGCAAGGGTTGCATACTTGAACTTTACATTCTGAAAGGACACCTCACCCTTTTCCTCTACCCTGGTGAACTCGGCGTTGGCCTTGGCCATCGCGTCTTGTAGGGATTCTACTGCTTCGCTAGTCCTCATTTTTTTTTGTCCTCAACTTGAATTTTACCGATGTGCTCTCCTGGTACTCACCAAGGGATGCCGTGTCTTCGTTTCCGAGTTTTGCCTGAGATCTTATCTCCATGATGTCCCAGGTCATCGCCGTTTTTACAAACTTACCGAACATAAGGAGATCGCCCGTGGTGGGCTCTGGCCGGTTTATCTTGAAGGATTTGGACTTATGGAGTCCTAGTTCGTAGTCGTGGCCAACGATTCTATCAGTTCCATTTTCCGTTAGTATGCCCTTGAGCCGATCTTTTATACGCCCGATGGACTTATTTACTCGCGTGCGTGCGGAGTAGAGCTGGCTTTCCTTCTCTTCTAGGTAGTCGGTCTGCATCTTAAGCTGATCAATGATCCATTTATAAGCATCGACCTTGTGGCGAATGTCCTCAATGACTTCAAGCTGCTTCTTTAAATTCTCTTCGCCTTTACCATCATCCAACTCCTCCAAGTCTCTCATCAAATCTGCTAATGTGGTAAACCTTTTATAACTTTCTGAAACCATCTGCGAGCCTCCTGTGTTTATAAGATTATCTCAGAATGGCCTAAATTTCAAGCAAAATCTGGCTATTCATATAAAAAAAAGTTGACTATAATTTCGAGATATGGGTTGAAATTTTGGTCAAAAGAAGATATCTTTGGAGAACAGACCGGGCCGCGCCCGCTATTTAGGAAAGGGGTAGAATGCTTATACACCAGCAGTTAGGACATTTCTTTATAGTAAAGATTGGCAGGAAGTTTCACTGCGTAGCACACGATCCTGTCTCAAATAAAACGTGGACTATAAACCCAACGGATGGACCCATAAGGATTGAAACGGGATGGACGAAGGAAGCCGTAGCTACTGTCTCAAAGGGGAGGGCTAAAACATCTGCCGTGATTTACTTCTATAAGGCCATCAGGCGCTACAAGGCTACTCAACGAAAGCACGATCAAGCGGCGGCGGTATGATTGGCGAGCTCCTGATGAGGTCCCGCTATCGCTTCATCAAGCAATATAATCGTTCCCATATGCCGGTTAGTCCTGAGCTTGCTGTCGATGGCATCTACGTCATGGATACTTCCATCGACCATGGATACCTATCGAATATTGATCGCGCTCGCCCGTGGCTGGCCGAGCCCTATGAATCCTATTTCTGCATTCTTGGCCGACACTGCCATACCCTGGATGGCGAACGATGCCCATCGGGACGATGCAGACCTTTTGACTCATATTGGGATGGTTACTCGGCCTCGATGCTGACCGGCAAGACGAACGGACTAATTGTCATCGACATTGACCCAAGGAACCTACCGCAAAATCCTCATAGGTTGGACAAAGGCCGGGAGCTATCCGAACGGGAGTGCAACGAAATCCTGCATAAGTGGAAAATTTGGGTAGAAGATGCCCACGGTAAATTGCCGACAACGTGGACGGTGAGGACCGGTCGCTTCGGGGTTCATTTATATTATCGCTGGAATGGTACGTTCACATCGAAATCTATACCGACCATGCAAGGAGTGGACTTTCTCGGCGATGGTAAAAAAGTGCTCGTACCTCCCTTCAACAGTGGGAAGGGAGACTATTTTTGGGTTCATCCGCCCTACGCGGAATCTCTAGCTGACCTTCCCCCGTGGGTTTTCCTCCTGCATACGCAGTGGTCCGACGATAGACGGGTAGCGCGACCTCTAAGGGCTGACTGGGGAGGGGACGACGAGAAGGGTCGAGTCGTGGCCGCGCTCGCTAATATCCCCTATACGGAAGCCTACGGCGACCAGGGGAAACTCTTCTGCGCTCTAGGCTACGCGGCTTGCTCGTCCGGCCATGAGGATGCCTTTATAGAATGGTCACAGTCGGACCCAGACGAGAGCAAGTGGGCGACACCGGCTCAACTCAGGAATTTTAGGAAGAATGGACTAAGGAATCTTGGCTCTCTATTTTGGATAGCAGGGCAGCATGGCTATAAGGGAAAGTAATTGAATCACGCACCACAAAAATTGGTCGGTGGGTGATTCGATTGGCCTTGTATATTGCCAATGATTGGGGGATGTTGGTCGGATTCTAAACGAAATTAGGGGACAGATACCCTGTCCCCACGGTGCTCAAACACCCCTGCAAAGGTTTTTGAGCTAATGCACAACTCTGATTTGGAGAAAAGCCATGCACTACCTATACAATAACCTTGCTTTAACGGAGCAAAGCCATGCACTACCTATACAATAACCTTGCTTTAACGGAGCAAAGCCATGCACAGCACGACTTCTACTGATACCGCACAGAATACGCAAGCACAAAAAACAAGCAAAGCAAAAAAAGTGTCCCCTGAGGTACAGGCTCGCCGCGAGGCGGTCTGGAAGGGGGAGCACTGTCCACGCCTTGTTGACTCGGTTAATATGAGCCGGGCTATCACTCAGCTAAATATCGGCAAGTACGGCAATGTCATAAACCTGTGCTGGACCTTATCCTCTAAGTTAACCCGCACGAAGAGAACGGATGATCTAGGGCGGGAGTCAGTGTGGGTCGACCTAAAAGAGTCGCGATTCGATTCGATGGATACATGCGCTGAAAACATGGGTCTAACGCGGCGTGCTATGGGAAAGGTTTTTCAGTATGCCAAAGAGTTGGACATCATACGCAACACGGGCGCCAGCGGGAAGCGTACCCGCGAATATGCGTTTGGCGATGCGATGATCAAAGCGCTGACAGGTGAGCCAACAATACACAGAGGAAATAAAAAACCGGCTAAACGTATCCCAGAAAGCCCGCCGGGCGGGCTTTGCGGGCTTTCTCCCAATTATGAGAAAGCGGGGCAAGAAACGCCGCTCAGCGGCGCTTTAGAAACGCCGCTCAGCGGCGTCCTAGTTTTAAAGGATTTAGTTTCTCAAGAAGATAAAAATACAAATACAAGACGCGCGGGCGCGCGAAAGCCAAAACCGGAAACCTCGCCTTCGGCTCTTGATGTTGATGTTGATATTTTAGGCATGGGAGCCGAAAGCCGAAATCCAGAAATACCCAACCCGAAAACCCCGAAACCCAGTCCCAAAAAGGTGTTGACGGTTGTGCGACTAGTTGGGCAAGATAAAAAACCGATATCGGAAAAGGACAAGAATGGCATGTACTACGAGTTTATCGACAAGGACGGGGTCGGGCGAAACCCAGAAGACGAACTGAAGGCCCAGGAAGAGGCCAAGGCGCGAGCCGAGCAGCAGAAGAGGGCGAAGGCCGAGCTGCTCGCTGAGAAGCGCAGGAGGCACCTTTCCGAGACGCAGGCGGCACAAATCCGAGAGACGTTTGACGACAAGGTCGGGGGGTTCCACGTTAAGGAATTTCGGAGCGAGTTTCTAAAGCGGGTCTACACACTCTATGACGGGGACTTCCCCCGCTTCCTCAGAACCTTAAGGGACATCCATGTGGCATCGGATTGGAGCTATGCTGAAATGAGCGATGAGAATAATTGGCCTGGATTCCTCAGTGTATACGAGGCGCTACATGCCAGAAAAATTTAGAAAGTGGTTAACCTGAGTACCGCTCGCAACGATAATCAGGTTTCAAACAGATAAAAAAGGATTACATGAATGGAATCTAAACCAGCATCAGCTTGGTGTCTACGCCTTTTACTCGATCGCCCACATCTTATGGGCGACCTAAAGTCTCGCGGAATACGCGAACGGCACATAATCGACCAGAACCACAAAGCTATCTGGGTCCAGATTGAGCACTACATCGACCCATCGACTGGCATCCTCTCCGATATGTTTACCCTCGGCTTAAACTCGCCACAGCGAAACGCCCTCAACGAGATTCGGCACATGGCCGAGGTCCTTCCCTTCTTCGTCGACATGATTGTGGATAACCTCAAGCGTGAATATCAGTGGTCCTGCTATAGACGCGCCGTAAGCCTCATCGACTGCGAGCTATCGAAGGACATCGACGAGCGAAAAACCATTGACGAGATGAAGCGCGACATTGAGATCCTCATCGACTCCGCAGACCTCGGCGACGAGGATATCTTTACGGACCTCGTTACAGACGTGTTTCCGAGGATGATGAAGGAAATCTCTGACCGGCTCACAACCAAGGCATCATTCAATACAGGATTTGAATGCCTCGACTACTACTTGGACGGTGGTGTGACGCGGGGAGCATTCATGATATTCGCCGGTCCTACGTCCGTAGGTAAGACGGCAGCCATAACCCAAGTTATGATGGCCTTCCTCATGCAGCGACTACGGGTGGTAATGATCGGCCTAGAGATGGAGGATACGGAGTACGCCAATCGCGGCGTATCTCACTATGCCCGCATCCTCGGCGTTGACGGGCTTGGGCAGGGCGCCATGCGTAGACCGCTTGAAAGATCCTTCGATTTCGATACTGCCGAAGCCATCCGTAAGGATTGGGAGAAAAACGAGTTCTCGAATAAATATCTAAAGACAAAATCCATTACAGTATCGGAGCTTAAGAAGGTTTTCCACAGAGCCTACGACATCTACAAGGCTGACGTAATCATGCTTGACCATACGCTACTTGTACAAGCCGACGATGCCCGCGAACCCCAACATATCTCCCTGGGAAAGATCGCCAACTTTATGAAGGCATTCGCTGCCGAGAATAAGATCATCACGATAGCCGTCTCACAGGTAACGCGCGAGGCCACTAATTCAAAGAGTAAGAAAGAGAAGACATCTACATCCATTATCGCCGGATCGCGCGACCTTGAGAATGCGGCTACGATCCTCATAGGTATCATCCCCCATGAGCCCGAACCGGCCATCGGCGGCGGGTTCGCCGCGAACCCGACCGCCTCATACGCGGAGATACCGGGGCGAGAGATGAAAGAGTTTCATATTATAAAGAACCGGACAGGAATCAAGCACGTCTACTTTCGCGCCAAGTATATTGCCGACGATGCGACCTTTGAGGAAGTCATGCCATCGAACTGGCAAGAGATACGCAGTATGCCACCAGAGCCAATTCGATACTATTGATGCTTAGCAGTAACCAACACTGCGAGACGACCGCAGCCGAGCTTTGGGATGAGGGAAAGACTTTTTTTAACGACTATTAAAAATAGTTCTCAAGTTTTTCCAGGATCTGCCGAAGAGTATTTTAAGAGGGCGGCGCGGAAGCCGCCACACAACAACACACGAAAGGATCGCAAAATGGAAAACGCAACTCAGACAGTATCTCAGGTCGAAAAAATCTCGTTGAGCATCGAAGAAACCGTTAACCACCTCTTCCAAATCTTCAAGGAAGCACCATCGGCCGTCCGATCCAGGACGTTCAATCGGGACGCGCAGAAGTTCAACTATGCCGTCAACTACGAAGAAGCCGTCAACATCCTCGTCGCCGATGGACGACTTCGCCGATCCTCAAAAGGAGCCCTAACCGTTATCGCGCCCAGGGCGCCGAAAATCGCCACGGAGGCCGCGCCGATCCCGGCCGAGGGTTCGCCCTTGGCCGAAGCTCTGGCGGCCGCAGAGGCCGAGTCTGCGGCTCTCGTGGGCACCACAGTTGAGGCCGCGCCGACCGCCGAGGATACGGCTCGATTGAAGGATGCCGAGTCAGCCGCTCTAGTCGAGAAAGCCATCCGTACTAAGGCGATACGCAATCGGTCTTAAGGGACAAAAGCTAAGGGGTGACTTTTATAGTCACCCCTTAAAAATAGTTCTCAAGTTTTTCCAGGATCTGCCGAAGAGTATTCTAAGAGGGCGGCGCGGAAGCCGCCCAGACGACAACAACGAAGGAGTATAAGATGAAAGCAGCAATCACAGTCCTAATCCTCGGTTCTATCATGACAGCCTGCGGCAGCGAAGCAGGACCCGAAGCGCGTAGAGCCAAGGTGGATTCAGTTCAGACGGAGAAGGCCGTCAAGCCGACGACGATCAGTGATGGCGATGACCTTTCCGATATTGAGAGTCTAGCAGTGGAGAAGGCGATCAAGGATGCAATCGCAGCGCAGGACCTGCTCACCGAAGCTGAAGTCAAGGCGATCATAGAAAAGGCCGTTGCCGATGCCATTAAGGCTAAGACAGAAGCGAATGCGCTTGAGGTTCACACTTCGATTAGTTACGTACCGGCATATAGCCAAAGCGGAGTCTTCAAGCCTGGCTTTTGGGTAAAAACAGAAGGCAATGCCTTATCTTCCAAGAGGTGGCTGAAGAATGATGGCGATAGCACATGGCACATTACGTCGGATTTTACACATTACACAGTAATTTTCGAGGGCAAAGAAGCTAGCTGTAGTAGTTACATAAATTACTATTACGGCGTACCAGGGCAAATTGATGGCACAATCTCTACATCATACATTGTGGACCCAGCCACATGTAAACCAATCTAATAACAACCGAGGCCATGGACTGCCTCGCCACAGATGGAGAATGGAGTTTGACGATTAACAGATACAACGAAGAACTTATCTGTGAACACTGCAATGGATCAGGTGAGGGTATGAGAGATGCTACGAGATGCTTTGAGTGTCGAGGCTTAGGTACTATTCAGCAAATAATCGACCATCGGAAGCCCTGTAAGCACTGTGCAGTCATGGGGATCTTACTTGAGTATAACCTATGCTACGAATGCACTATAGAAGAAAGTCGTCAAGACAATCAGGTAGATTGAACTATTGACGTATTATGTTAACCATGCTCAAATCCGGCAACACGGAGCTACGGGCATGAGAACCAGACGAACTCTTAGGATTGAAGACATCGTAGCTATCGTTGACACGCGAGAGCAAACCCCTCTTGACCTATCACCCATCAGGACAGAAACAGGCGCACTTCCTACTGGAGACTACTCCATCAGGGGACTTGAGAACTATGTCGCTATCGAACGTAAATCCCTTCCCGACCTCATCTCATGTATTGGACATGAACGCGAACGATTCGAGCGTGAGCTTGTACGTCTTAGATCCTATGAAACCAAGGCCGTAGTCATTGAGGCATCATGGTCTGATATCGTCGCTGGTCGCTGGCGCGGTAAGCTCAAGCCAGCGTCCGCCATAGGATCTGTCCTGTCATGGGTAGAGTTTGGAATCCCCTTCATGTTTGCCGACTCTCATGCTGAGGCAGGACGAATGGTGTCGAAGATGCTATGGTTCTCGGCATCAAGGCGATTCAAACTTCTCGCATCACTCGGATTTACCGACCTGCACGGAGAGGTCGACAATACCCAGAAAATATGATAAGATGTTGATATAAAAGGGGAAAAGGAGTTTCCTTGTGGAAGATATGACCCAGGAAGAAATGGATAAGATATACGACTATTTCAGATCATATATAAAATCGGTGAAGTGGAAGTTTGCCAAGACGTATAAGGACCACCCGCATTCATACACCGTAAGATGGGATGCGCCCGAACTAGATCACGTATTCATGCAGTTCGCACAGTTCATTAGAGCCTATGGATATGTAGAGTATTTCTACAAAAAACCATTCACATTCCTACAGATTGACGGCGAAAAGTTTTGGACCTATGGCGATCCGATACTAGAACCAGACGATGGACCACAAGGAAAAAATACCTTCATTCTAAACCGAACAAAGGCGGAGCTAATCTATGGTGCTTGAGATAGGACCTCATAAAGTTAAACTTGGAAACGTACTCGATGGTATCGAAGAACTCATGAACAGCGATGAAGCCGCCATCATGTATTCCGACCCTCCTTGGGGTTCAGGAAACCTTACCTATTGGGAGACTATGAGGCTTAAAATGGATGGGCTGCCCGCGTCCAAGCGGAGGCAGACCATACCCATAGACCAATTCCTAGAGCAGATTATAACCATCGCCGAGCTATACGTTCATGGATACCTAGTCATCGAATACGGAGAAAAGTGGGCCGACCTAGTGATAAATAAAGCCACCAAACATGGATTTAGGCACGAGACAACCATTGGCACCCTCTATCAATCCGGAGCTAAGCTATTACCTATGCACCTACACATATTCTCCAACGCTCCCAATTCGGTAGATATTGGAGCATTAGAGAAGCTCGTAACAGGTACTCACGGCTATGAAACCGTAAAGTCAACTATGAGACACCTAGCAAAGCCGGGAAAGATTTTACTAGACCCTTGTTGTGGAATGGGTTACTCCGCTCAAGCCGCCATTGACTATGGAATGATATTTCGTGGTAACGAAATGATTAAGAAGAGGCTACAAAAAACAATCACAAGGTTGGAACGATGTATTTCTCAGCCCTAAAGAAACGTGCTAAAGACGATGCCATAACCTTTATTCAGCAGTTTCCACCTGCATCCTTTACAGATAGACACCTCATCGGAAGGTCATCCGTAGTGTTTCGGCATGACATAGTCAATGGCTTACCTATCGAATATAATAATGTTGACGTATTATACTCTGACATAGTATGGCCGAAAGGGATGAAGGTATTCAATGAGGCCGCCGAGGCAGGGACCGACTACGAGCAATACATGGGCGCCCTCGTCTCAATTATAAAATCAGTAAGGGTTCCTGTGTTTATAGTTGCGGGGATGGCCGAACAGAAGAGATTCGAGTCAGCCAACGACTTCAGGCCAATCACCCTTAACGGGGATCGGGCCTGGCTATATTCATGGCGTGAGACAGTCAAATCGAACGAGGCCGTAAAGATACTTAAAGAAATCGCGCGTGGTCATGACCGTATAGGTGACTTCTGTTGCGGTCTAGGCCGAACGGGGAAAGTATTCTACGACCTAGGAAAGTCTTTCGTAATGTCAGACATTAACGGACGATGCGTAACAGCCATAGTTGAGGATTCTAAGGAATGGGAAAAGAGAAGGCCAGAGTATCGTCCCGAAAGATAGCACTTAAGGAAAACGTCTACGAGGCTGCTCTCGGGCGCATACGTTCCCTATTTGATCTATTCGATAATCTTGTTGTGGGATTCTCAGGTGGTAAAGATTCAACGGTCGTCCTAAACCTTGCCCTAAAGGTTGCCCGCGAGCGTGGACGGCTACCGCTTGATGTCTTCTTCTTAGACCAGGAGGCCGAGTGGCAGGCGACGATAGATATTGTACGCCACGTAGCCTCGATGCCAGAGATCAGAATGCACTGGCTACAAGCGCCATTCCGTATCTTCAACGCTACATCGAACACATCCCACTGGCTATGTGCCTGGGATCCGGCCGCACCAGACAAATGGATACGCGACAGAGAGCCCAACTCGATCCACGAGAACAATCTCGGGACCGACCGATTCCATGAAATATTCCCAGCCTGGTTAGATCATTACTTCAAGGGACAGTCAGCGGCGTACATCGCTGGGGTACGCTGTGAAGAATCTCCCAACCGATTCGGATCACTAACCCAGGCCGAGACATTCCAAGGTATGACTTGGGGGAAAGCCCTATCTCATAAAAAGCGCCAATATACGTTTTACCCTATCTACGATTGGTCATACGTTGATGTCTGGAAGTCGATACACGACAACCAGTGGCCATACTGCAAAATATACGACGCCTTCTATCAATACGGATTGGCTGTCAGGCGTATGCGAGTCTCCAACCTACACCATGAAACATCAGTCAGTTCCTTATTCATCCTACAAGAGCTAGAGCCACACAACTACAATAGGATCGTTCAGAGGATGCCCGGTATAGACATGACGGGAAAACTTGCCGAAAACTACTTCTGTCCTAAGGCGCTGCCGCCCGTATTTAGTTCGTGGAAGGAATACCGCGACTACCTTACGATGACCCTCCTAGATGAAGA
>Ga0315286_10004646_pt1 | contig 13178 bp, 14 predicted proteins | sample YL17G10_0_MG_FD_205038 | JGI IMG/M metagenome (GOLD analysis project Ga0315286, IMG submission 205038) | Sediment microbial communities from Yellowstone Lake, YNP, Wyoming, USA - YL17G10_0 | ecosystem: Environmental > Aquatic > Freshwater > Lake > Sediment | place: USA: Wyoming | collected... | reverse complement strand
CAGCGAAGACATTCTGCTATCGGTTATCAATCACCAGTACAATTTGAATTAAATAATTTTTTGTATTAACTTATTGTCCAGAAAATCGGGGCAAGATCACACTTTAGGTAATCCATCTGCTGTCTTTGCAGCAACCCTATCAGCCAAGGTGGGTGAGTATCCCACAACATCCTTATATGTTACCTTGTGCCAAATTGGGAGGATCACTTTCTTACCATCGACCTCTCTTGCCGTAAGACCATCTAACTCTCTTTGTGGCCATTCCTTGTTAAAGAATGATGGACTAAGAATAACAATACCAAATCTTGAGTTTGTCAATCCTTTGTCTATTGAACGCCTCAAACTGTCACCTACTCGCAATGTAAATTCATCATACCAGATTTTTAATTCTTGTCCTTTGAGTAAATTTGCTGTCGGTCTTGCTATTTCCTCTTTGTCTTCGCTTGCGTGTGCAATAAAAGCATCATATTGATTTGAATTAATAGTTTGTAAATTGTCTCTTACAGCAGTTTTTTCACTTAGTTTTTTTGATGGAAATTGTCTATCAAAATTATCGCGTTGTTCAAGCAGTTTCAATCCTTTTGCAGTCATCGACAATAGGTTCCCAGACCCATCTTCATATTTGATTAGATCAAGATTTACCAATAAGTCAACATTGTAGAATTTCTGTGGTTCACCAATATTTCGGAGTTGATCGATCTCAGTTATTTCGAATAACTTCTCATACCTGTGTTCATAACCCCATATTAATATTTCACGTTGCACATCTATATCTATCATTATATATTCCTTCGACAATTTTTATTTCTTCCTCCGTCAACTCGTACAACTTATACACAAGCTCATCAATCTCCCCATCCGTCGCTTTGATTTGGTGCTCGAACAATTCTTTTATCTTTTCTTCGCCGAATGATGCAGCGCTCTCTTTATTAACTCTTCAACCGGTAAATCTTTGCTTGTCGATTCGCTTAACACTGTGCGGAGGGCTTGCTCGGCGCTTGTACGGTTAAACCCAAGCGACATCAAAGCAATCACTGCTTCGGAACGTGCTTTGAGCTGTCGGCTCGATGGTGTAACTGTTGATTCTACAACTTCAAGTTTTCCAAGTTTATTCTTCAGCTCGAGGATAATCCGCTCTGCAGTTTTTCTGCCAACACCGGAGATAGATGTCAGCGCATCGATGTTGTTTATTAAAACTGCTTCCCGAAGCTCGTTTGTGCTGATACCAGAAAGAATTCCCTGGGCAATCTTCGGACCGATGCCGGAGATAGAAATAAGCATCCTGAAAATTTCCCGCTCTGCTTCTGTGGCAAATCCAAATAGGACCATTGCATCTTCACGTACATGCATGTATGTTAAAATATTTACCTCGCCGTCTAACCTATCAATCTTTTCAAATGTTGAGAGTGGAATGTTCACCAGATATCCAACCCCATTAACATCAATAACGATTTCGGTTGGAGTTTTTTGAACAAGTTTTCCTCTTAGATGAGAAATCATTTTGTACCCTTCCGCTTTGGTGAGATTTTTTCAGGATGAGCAGTGATGAAAGATTTCCAGCTTTTAAAAGAGTTGGGTTGAGATGTTTGTCTTCTCTGGATATGGCAGATTGCGACTGCGAGAGCATCGGTAACATCATAATGTTTCGGCAGTTCTTTTAATTTGAGGAGTGATTTTACCATGAACTGTACTTGGTTTTTAGCGGCGGCACCGTTACCAACAATCGCTTTCTTCACTTCGCGCGGAGAGTACTCGTGTGTAGGAATTTCCCGAGAAACAGCGGTAAGCATTGCAACGCCGCGTGCATGGCCAAGCTTCAATGCCGATTGGGCATTCTTACCATAAAATGCGGTTTCAATGGCAAATTCATCCGGATGGTAACGTTCTGTAACTTCGCTGAGTGTTTCGTAAATAAATTTCAATCGTAAGGGCATCGAAGTTCGGCTGTCATTCTTGATTGCACCGCAATCCAAGATTTTCATTTTTCCGTTACGTGTTTCGATAACGCCGTAACCTGTGATAAGTGTGCCGGGGTCAACACCGAGTACGATCATGAATCAAGTCAAAATTCAAAAGTCAAAAATAAAAAAATAATCCTAAATTCACCATCTGCGATTAAACTATACATTTAGGGATGCAAGAACTTTCTCATCGATATCGAAGTTCGCGTAAACATGCTGTACATCTTCGTGTTCTTCCAGCGCTTCCATCAATTTTAAAACATGTTCTGCATCTTTTCCGTCAACTTTAACAGTGTTTTCAGGAATCAGCTGAATTTCCGCTTCTTCCATTTTTACGCTTTTTGCTTCAAGAGCTTGTTTAACTGTTTCAAAACTTTCTGGCGTGGTGTATATCTCATACATATCATCTTCAGTCTTCATATCATCTGCACCTGATTCGAGTACGAGATTCATCATGTCGTCTTCATTGATAGTGGTTTTCAATATTCTCATAACACCTTTGCGATGGAACATATAAGCGACGGAATTAGAAGATCCAAGTTTTCCGTTGTGTCTTTCGAGAAGGTGGCGGATTTCAGAGACGCTCCGATTTTTATTGTCCGTCACTGATTCTATAATGAGTGCCACACCACCGGGTCCGTATCCTTCATATGTAACATCTTCATAAGTGACGCCGGGAAGTTCACCGGTGCCTTTCTGAACTGCTCGTTTAATATTATCGGCGGGCATGTTGGCACCTTTTGCTTTATCAATAGCGAGGCGGAGACGAGGATTTCCTTTTAGATCACCGCCGCCCATACGAGCCGCGATTGTAATTTCTTTTATTATTTGCGTGAAAGCTTTTCCCCGCTTTGCGTCGGTGACAGCTTTCTTACGTTTAATTGTTGCCCATTTTGAATGGCCAGACATAATTATTTCCCTTCAACATGAGTTATTTCTGGAGCGATTGCTTGATCGTTATTAATATTATGTTTTCGAATGTCCTTGATCTTTAATTGAGGAAATGCTTCACCTGAACTTGCACCAGCAGTAGTCCATTCATGTTCATCGACAGAGAAGACTAAATCTATTCTTTTCCCACTTTCTCGAACTTCCTCGATGAGAGATCCTAAACCAAATCCGATAGCATCCAAAACATATTGATTCTGCCTAACACGGAATCGGAGGTGGTCTTTACCGACAATTTTAGATGGACTTACCGTTTCAACATTTCGGGCTAAGAAGATGGGCCGCATATTGCTCGGACCGTACGGTGCGAATTCTTTAAGGATTTTTAGAAATCGCGGAGTTAGCTCACTCAGTGAAATCTCGGCATCTATCTTTAATCCCGGTGTACGAATTTCGTCCGACATAAGCTCTTCAACGGCAATATTGAATGCTTCTCTGAATTCATCTACCCGATCGAGTGCTACTGCAAGGCCTGCCGCATATTTATGTCCACCAAATTGGATTAGTTTATCCTCGACACGTTTTAGTGCTTGGTGAATGTCGAAGCCAACAATAGAGCGCGCAGATCCTTTTGCAACACCGTCAACAGTAGTCATCATAATTGTGGGTTTGTAATATTTTTCGACTAACCGGGATGCAACAATACCGATTACACCGGGATGCCATTCTTCATGATGAAGTACAATTGCAGGACCACTTTCAGTATCCAGCAGATTTTCGACAAGTTCCTGTGCTTTTAAGAAAGTATTCTCATCAATTTTTCGGCGATTGCGGTTTTCTTCTTCAAGAATCTGCGCGAATTGTTTTGCTGTTTCGTAATCGTCACTTGTAAGTAATTGAACTGCTCGTGATGCATCGCCCATTCTTCCGACTGCATTGATTCTGGGTGCGAGCACAAACACGATCTGACCCGTTGAGATTTTCCCCGGCTGAGTTCCTGAGCTTTCGATGAGTGCGCGAATACCGGGCCTCGGGTCTGTATTAATCCTATTTAGACCAATTTTTGTGACGATACGATTTTCACCTACGAGAGGAACAATATCGGCAGTTGTTGCCAGTGTGACAAAGTCGATGAAGTCGTTTGCAGGCTGGCTGTTGCCGCGTCGGCTTTCGATGGCTTGTATAAGCTTGAATGTAACACCACAGCCGCAAAGATATTTAAAAGGATAGCTGCAACTTGGAATAAGTGGATCAAGAACGGCATACGCTTTCGGTATCTGCTCGCCCGGCTCATGATGGTCGCAAACGATAACATCAATGCCCAGTGAGCGGGCATATTCTACTTGTTCTACGGCGGTAATGCCACAATCAACCGAAATTAAAAGTGTGGCTCCGAATTCTTTACCTTTATTAATTCCTGTTAGCGATATTCCGTATCCTTCCGTTACGCGATCAGGTATATGGATTAATACTTCGCAGTCGAGTTTTTTTAAATAAAGGTAGAACATAGCAACACTTGTTGTACCGTCCACGTCATAGTCGCCAAAGATCAGTATTTTTTCTCTGGTATCGAGTGCTCTCATAATGCGGTCAACCGCTTTCTCCATCCCATCCATTAAAAATGGATCGTGAAGGTTACTCAACTGTGGACGAAAATATTCTTTTGCCTGTGCATAAGTTTTAATGTTGCGGTTGAAAAGGATTCGTGCTATCGTCTCTGGGACGTTGATATCTTTTGCAAGCTGTGCGGTTAATTCTTCATCTGATTTTGGTGTAACTGACCAGCGATATATTTTTCTTATTGTCATGTATGATCATTTTTTATGTGTAATTAAAGATAAAGCTGCGCATCTATAAGCCGAATTCTGTATCTCGCTTCTTCTTATAGAAAAAGCGGGACTGCAATCATTCATCTGGTCCCGTTCTTGCGAACGGGTTCGAGCGACCTACCCATCCCGTTATTCTTCGATATACTCGAAGAACATTGAGCGGACAACTCTTCTCCAACCAGAAGCTGGAAACGGGACTTACATGGTCTTGCTCCGAGCAGGGTTTTTCGGCATGGTGTCTTACGGCACCATTGGTGAGCTCTTACCTACGCCTTTTCACCCTTATCCCGCCAAAGACGGGACGGTATATTTTCTGTGACACTATCCGTTGTTCCAAGCTTTCACTTGGGACACCCCCGCTTTCGCGGGGTGCGCTGTCCTGTGGAGTTCGGACTTTCCTCTCCCGCTCGGATAAATCAGAGCGGGAACGATTGCACGATGCGCAGCCTTTATTTTTTGATTTAAACTCTAAATTTTCTCTTACTATCGTTCCCTGTAGTTGCAAGGGTGTCTGCTTCACGATTTTTTTCGTGCATAATCATGAATGATCACAATAAAGAAGTAGCAGATATACGTACGAGATCTGTTTTGCGATAATATTTTTCCAACTCACATTGCAAAGAATTGTTATTTTCCCACTTTCTTTGGGAATACCATGGGAGTCACCATCAATGTGAGCATGTATCGTCATTTTGTTTCCGTGCTAATGTTAACAATGTGATCAGACACGAGAATGCGCCCGCAATGTTCACAAGCATATTGTTTCGAGTTCTGTCTTATTTCTAATATTTTCTGTGGTGGCACCCGGCTATAACATCCACCACACGCATCGCGCTTTATAGGGACTATGGCAGTTCCACCTTTTGCTTTTTTGATCCTTTCGTACCGCTCGATATCTGATTTCTCAAGACGGACTATCAGCTTGTCACGTTGATGCTGAAGAGTCAATTCCTCCTTTTCATGTTCCTTATTCACCACTTTTAATTCTCTTTTGCGTTCTTTAAGTTCTTCTTCTGTTTCTTCTGTTTGAGAGGTTACTATCGTTAAATCTTTTTTGGCAATTTCTAATTTTCCCTCGAAAGATTCCATATCTTTTTCAAGCTGCACGGATTTTTTTTCGGCAGTATCAATTTCCCGTGTCAAGGCATCGTATTGCTTGTTCGATTTGACGTCCAACTGCTGATTTTTGTATTTTTCAATCTTGTCAGCAAGATCGATAATCTCCATGTCAGCTTTATCGCGATCGATTTTTAGTTGTTTGATTCCACTATTTAATTCTTTGATTTTTGTGTTCAGTGCGGTAACTTTTTCACCAAGTTCCTCAACAATCATTGGAAGGTCACCCTTCAGCCCGTGCACTTCTTGTAATTGTGAATCGATCTTTTGTAATGCAAATAAAAACTTCAACTTGTTTTCCACAGACGTTTCCTTCATGGAATAAAATATTGGATATGATTTTTCAAAACTCTTGATTCAAAAACTCTCGCTTTATATTTTTGCCTTTTCATTTCTTGTTTTAAGTGGTGGACGACATTGCGAATAACAGGTGATTCTGTTTCAAAGTGTCCAGCATCAATGATGACAATTTTATCATTGGTTTCCGCGAAACGATGATATGAAATATCGCTTGTAATAAATGCGTCTGCCGATTGTTTAATAGCGACAGTTAACAAGTCAGAACCACTTCCACCGCACACTGCAACTCGTTTGATCCACCGTTTCTGATTGCTTCCGAATCGTATCGCCGGAAGATTCAGTTTGTGTGCAACAAGCCCGAGAAATTTTTTTGTATCTATACTTCGAGTGAATTCGCCAATTGCCCCTTCACCGAATTCGCAGCTGACATTTGCAAGATCGTATATATCAAAGACGACTTCTTCGTAGGGATGTGCCTCTTTCAGTGCCGTGATAACTTTATCTACTTTCCAGGATGGTGCGACCATTTCAAGCCGAATTTCTCTTACATGTTCCATTCGCCCAATTTTACCGACGTATGGATTTGCTTTTTCACCCGGTTTAAATGTTCCATTACCTTCAGAACTAAACGAGCATGAATCATAATTCCCGATGCAACCTGCTCCGGCATTTGCCATTGCTTCAATAACGTTCACAACATGATCGTGTGGAACGAATACTATAATTTTTTTTTGAATCCGCTTATTTTTTAGGAGAAAATCGATATTATTCAAACCCAACCGTTGTGCAAGTGCAAAACTGACACCATTAGTCGTGAAATCTAAATTAGTATGAGCTGAGTAAACAGCAATTCCATTGTTTATAGACGTATTGACAAGCCGTCCGATTCTATCATCAAGATTGATACGTTTCAAGGGATGAAAGAGTAGAGGATGGTGGCTGATAACAAGATCAATTTTTTTTCGTTTTGCTTCCTCTAAAACTTTTTCTGAGATATCAAGGGCAACAAGTATATTCTTAATACGTTGATCTGCCGAACCAATTTGCAATCCGGTATTGTCGTGTTCCCACGCTGTCTCTTCCGGTGCCCATGATTCCATTATATTTTGGACATCCCGAATCGTCATTTATATTTCCAAGTGAAAGAAAAAAAATGTCCCGTTTTTAGGCGGGACAGCAACACAATCTTGTAGTTTTTTTTAACTGGATTCTTTAGCTTCTTATCGATGCGTGCGATATCCAGTATCCTTTTTATATATTCCTGATCGATATTAGTTTTTAGAATTGAGTGTCGCAATGCATGATCCATAACAGAATTAATATAGAAAATTTCAGGAAGAAAATCAACTCCATGCTATCTTCATAAACGACTTGAATATCAATCCTGTACGATTAGAAACCCCTTATTGTAGCTTCTCGATTTTAAGATCCCTCAGCTTCACTATCTGTTTCTCAAGATGTAAGATGTTGTTATTGAGCTTTGATAATATTTCTTTTTGCTGATCAGAATTCGTTTGCCGCATCAGGATATCAGTGCTGATTTTTATTGCTGCCAGAGGGTTGTTGAATTCATGGCACATTGTAACAATCAATTCCTGGATTGCCTCAACTCTCTCATGCGTCAACATTTTTTCTTTTTCAAATTCTGCAAGCTGCTTATTCAAATGAACGCGCTCAAGAACGTTAAGAACGGCTCGCGGTAGTATCGTATCAACAACTTCTTCTTTGATAAGGTAATCTTCTACACCATATCTCATCGCCTCAATTGCAATGCGGAAGTCTTTATTCGATGTTAGTAGAATCATCGGGATTTCGATTTTCTCATTAAATATACGTTTGACGACTTCGACGCCGTTACTATTTGGTAAATAATAATCCAATAGAATAAGTTCAAAACATGCCCCTGAATTTATTTTCTCAAGAGCTTTCTCACCGCTATTCACCCAGGTAATTTCAAATCGCTTATTTTGAAATGGACGCAATTGATGTTTAATGACGCTGAAATAATCAGCATCATCGTCTACGAATAGTATGTTTATCATTTCCTCGGTCATATTATTTTCATAACAATTATAGCATTTGTTGCACAAAATTGCAATCTTTTCGTGCACATTCATATAATCCATTCACTTTTCATTCAGATAAATAAAAGGTGAGATTGCGTTGTTTTTTTAAATTTTTGCTTTTTCATTGACTTTCATTGCGATATTCACTAAATTTAAGCACTTTGAGAGCAAGAGTTCATAATAGTATTTAGGCATGATCGAAATTACAGTGAAAAAGTGGATTGATAAGATTTTACTGAAATTCAATGCCGGAGAAAATATTTTCATAGCCATAGGCATAATTGCCATGGTGGCTGGTATTTTAGTTGATGTTTTTATCATTCGAATAATTTGTTTGTTTGTACTTGTGGGGTCGGCGATTATGATATATTCCTCATTACGTGCCAAACATCTTCAGATTCAAACAAATGTGAGGGAGGCAAATTCGTTAATCCAATCACAAACTGAAAGTGAAATGATGAAGAGACTTATCTTCGATGATTTTCGACCTAACATAAATGGGGAACTTAATGTCGAAGAAGTAAACGAACTTGACGGGAAATTAGTATCGTCCCAGTTATCAACCATTAGTTCCAGTCCGGAAGGTGAAAGACGATCCGTTCAGCCATATAAACCAGTAGTGCCAATGGAGCAGCCAGTAGTTCGCGAGTTTCAACTGTCCGATTTTTTTGATGTTGACTCAGCTATCTTCAAAGAAGAGACAGAGCCACGAACAGAATTTGATTTCCTTTTAAATAAAGTACTCGCTGTGATCAAGGAAGTTCTCTTTGCGCATACAGTTGCGTTATTCTGGGCGAATCGTGAAAAACAGCAAATGATTATGGAATCGCACATATCAGATTGCCCGGGTTTTTTTTCAGCCCGACGTTTCTCTATCGGGCACGATTTAGTCAGTAAGGTTGCAACAAGCGGAAAACCCGAATTCATAACGGAGGTAAATCCTCTCTCTGAATCTGAGCTTTTCCGTTATTACGACGCACCATCGTCTGTAAAATCATTCGTTGGTGTTCCAATATTTTTTACTAAGGGAAGTATCGAAAGTGCAATAGAACAACCCGTAGCTGTTCTCGCTGTTGACAGCAAAACCGAGGATGAATTTGGCACAGAAACTCTAACACTACTCGGTCAGTTTACAAAACTAATTTCCGCTTTGATTAAGAGTTATAACGAAAAGTACGATTTACTTCTCGATTCTGAGCTACTGAGGGCAATTCGCCGCTTACAGGAACGAATTAGAAGCAATTTTTCATTAAGTACGATCGTCCAGGCACTTGCCGAAGAAACATCGAAATTAATCAATTGGGATTTTCTTTCAATCGTTCTTTATGATGAAGCGAAGAGAGCGTGGGTAGCGAAAAAAGTAACCAATCGTTCGCACGAAGGGTATATCATAACGGAGCAAGCAATTGATTTTCCTGAAAGTGTTGTAGGCAAAACGATTAAGAGTAATTCACATAGTCTTATTGATGATCTTAATCCATTAACAGTGCCCCGTTATTTCTCTGAAGAAAAACTTGAGAAGAAGGGTTCCTTTGTCTCTGTGCCCATCAGTTCACTCAATAAATGTTATGGTGCGATAAGTCTGGAGAGTCGGGAAACGTTCAATTTTTCTCGACACGATTTGGAAATGATATATCGGATGGCAGAGAATGTTGCTGCTGCGCTGGAAATATTTTATATGCAAGAGATCATCAATGAATATGTTATCGTTGATAATGTAACCGGAATGTACTCTAAGAAATTTTTCGTTCAGAGAATGGAAGAAGAATTACAGCGTGCTGACGATGCCGGTAACGAGCTTTCATTGTTATTTATCACTATCGATAAAGCGGATGAAATTACTCAACGGTTTGGAAACGATGGTTACGAAAGAGTTATATTGACGTTGGCAAAAGCAATACGCTCAAGTGTCAGACATTATGATCTCGTTGGTCGGTATGAATCAGATCGTTTTGGTGTTCTCCTTGTTAATACAGCAGCCAATGAAGCATATTTATGGGCTGAAAAAATACGGAAAAATATTGCAGGACTTGTTATAAATCTTGATGGTAAAAACTTCTCAATTACGATCAGTATTGGTGTAGCTGGTGCTTTAGAAGGAATGAAAAAGGAAGAACTACTTGGAAATACGGTCGCAGTTTTGAATGCAGCTTCACAAGTTGGTGGAAATGTTGTACGAGTTTTTTAAACGAACGAATAAGATATAAAGAGAAAGAATAATTATGGCAAAACAGCAAACATTTGCAGATAAAGCTGCAAAAGCTGCGATGCAGCATGGTAAAAAATGCCAAACCTGTGGTGCGATTAAACAACCGGTACTATATGTGGTTTCGGAACCCTCGAAGCACGGGAGTGTACGATTTAGCCATCGCCGTGTTCAGGTTTGTAAATGTAATGAAAAAGAAATCTATGCCTGAGTTGATTTGAAATTAATGACTCGGCAAAATGCCGAAGAAATTCTAGTTACTCGGGCTTGCAAATATTTCAAAATCTTACTAACGTTTATATAAGAGTGAACCTATTCCATGTATTAAATGATTGGAAGTGTCACCATGTTAGTTCATTACAATTAGCAACATCAAATTAAAAATTTTATACTCATTATCAAGATAACGATATGTTCTTAGGTAAAGTTGTTGGCACAATTTGGGCAACAAGAAAAAACGAGGAACTGGTTGGGATGACGTTCCAACTTGTTAAGCATGTCGGTTTGGATTATAAAGTTAAAGACACCTTCGTGGTTGCGGTCGATACTGTTCAAGCTGGTGTTGGCGATATAGTTCTTGTTTGCAGCGGAAGTTCTGCCCGTCAGACAACTCTAACTAAAAATAAACCCGTGGATGCCGTGATCATGGCAGTTGTTGATAAGTTAGATGTTAGCGGATAGTTTTGATCGATTTAGTACAGAATAGGTTAAATAATTTCCGCCAGAACTGCTATGTTTGCTTCCCTGTCAGGTGGATAGGTAATTGGCGCAAACTTATAATAAAATAGTAAAACATGTTTTTCGCAAAGGTTATAGGAACTATTTGGGCAACACGGAAGGATGAAAATTTGAAAAATTTCAAGCTGCAATTTATCCAGCCGTTGAATGCCTTCCGAGAAAATGTTGGAGATCCCATTGTTGCGGTCGATACCATCGGTGCGGGACCTGGTGAAACGGTATTTTATATTACTGCCCGCGAAGCAACTATACCATTGCCTGTAGAGATGGCTCCCGTAGATGCAAGCATTGTTGGAATTGTTGATAGAATAGATGTTCAGAGTAGAAGCCATAAAGCATAGGAAGCGAGAAAAGATATCTATAACAAAGGAATGAGATGCCTAAATTAACGAAACAGTATACGAATCGTGAAAGTCAATCACTCGATAAGTATCTCCAGGAGATTGGCAAAGTTGAGCTGCTTGATCCCGAAGAAGAGATAGAACTTGCACAGCGTATTAAAAAGGGAGATCAGAAATCGTTAGAAAAACTGACGAAGGCAAATCTCCGTTTTGTTGTTAGTGTTGCCAAACAATACCAGAATCAAGGTCTCTCACTCGGTGATCTGATTAATGAGGGAAATCTCGGTCTTATCAAGGCAGCGAAGCGGTTCGATGAAACACGTGGTTTTAAGTTTATCTCCTATGCCGTTTGGTGGATTCGCCAATCGATTTTGCAAGCATTAGCCGAACAATCTCGCATCGTGCGATTGCCATTGAATCGTGTTGGTGCTTTAAACAAAATCGGCAAAGCATTCAGCATACTTGAGCAGGAGTTCGAGCGTGAGCCAAGTGCAAGTGAACTTGCAGAGGAGCTTGATATGTCGCTCTTCGAGGTAGCAGACACGCTTAAAATTTCAGGCCGTCATCTTTCGATGGATGCGCCATTCATCCAAGGCGAAGATAATCGTCTCCTCGATGTCATTCAGGATGAACGTACACCGATGCCCGATCATATGCTTGTTCGGGAATCTTTGAGTAAAGAAGTTGAACGTGCGCTTGGCACATTAACTGAACGTGAGGCAGAAGTTATTCGCTTGTATTTTGGTTTAGGTAGAGAGCATTCTCTTACTCTTGAAGAAATAGGGGAAAAATTCCAACTTACACGAGAACGTGTTAGGCAAATTAAAGAAAAAGCAATCCGTCGATTGCGTCACGCCTCTCGCAGCAGGCAATTGCGTGCTTATCTTGGTTAATCAGATGAGCCATCCCCTAAACGAGATGGCTTTTTCGTTTCTAAGGAGCACTTTCAACCCTACAATTTTTAAATTTTGTGTAATTATCTTAATCTTTGGGATTGTTGGTTGCTCATCGTTTTCCCGGACCGTTTCATCTGCATCTCCCGACGTAAAAATTGATTCTTCGTTTGAAGTAAATCCTGCTTCACAACTGGATAAACCGGAGATTGAACAAACCATTGATAAGATCGACGAAGAGACTTCAAAGGATTCCATTAGTTCAATTTCACTCAAAGAAAATAATCCTACAATCGATCGGCACAAAATGCTTGATAATATTATGCGCTTAGCGGGAACTCGGTACAAGTTCAATGGTATTGATAGTACTGGGATTGATTGCTCGGGGTACACAGCAAAAATATTTCTCAATACACTTGGTATCGAATTACCTCGTTCAAGCGAAGAGCAATATTGCATAGGTGTAAAGGTCGAACGGGATAGTTTAAAATTTGGTGATCTCGTTTTTTTTACAATGCACGGTAAGTCACCATCGCATGTTGGTATTTATGTGAGTGACGGCCTTTTTGCACATGCAAGCGTTTCCATCGGGGTAACGATTTCAATCCTTGAAAGTGAATATTATAAACGTCGTTATCTTGGTGCCCGGCGTATTGTGAAATGAGCAACTATTTTGTTTTTCTTTTTGTTGATGTTTATATTGATTAAGAGATATAAAAGATAAAAAATCAGATGGCAGTTTTACCAATATATACAGATGGCTCACCCATTCTAAGGAAGAAATCCCAACTGGTCAAACAGTTATCAAATGATTCCATTAAGCTAATCATGGATATGTTC
>Ga0315286_10004644_pt1 | contig 13181 bp, 15 predicted proteins | sample YL17G10_0_MG_FD_205038 | JGI IMG/M metagenome (GOLD analysis project Ga0315286, IMG submission 205038) | Sediment microbial communities from Yellowstone Lake, YNP, Wyoming, USA - YL17G10_0 | ecosystem: Environmental > Aquatic > Freshwater > Lake > Sediment | place: USA: Wyoming | collected... | reverse complement strand
CCAGTGTAGTAGTTGGGGGTGCCGAACGCCTTTCTGAAGCTGAGGATGTTGAATGCTCTCTCCGCAGGAAAAGTGGGGCTGCCGACACAGTACAGTCCACGTGGATCTCTCTGCATACACTCTCGCAGCTTTGTGGTGAGGAGATCCATCGCCTCGTCCCAACTGATCCTCTTCCACCCGGGGTCAACACCGATTCCTTTCACGGGATTCGTCCGGATCATGGGATAGTTGAGCCTGCTAGGGTCGTAGAGCATCATCGGGGCAGAGATGCCTTTGGCGCAAATGTTCCCGTAGCCTTGCGGCGAATCGGGGTCGCCCTCGACCCCTACGACGATTCCATCCTCGACGCGGACGTCAACGGTGCAGGTACCATAGCACATGCCGCAACTTGTCTTGACCATTGTTCACCAGCTGTTCCAGGAGTGGAGAGACCGCAATGTACTTAACCGTGACTAATTCCATTTCGAATGATATGCGAAACCGTGGAATACGGTCCGCACAAGTTTGTCTTCATCAAGAGGACATGATCTCCTGACGAAAGTCCGAACCAGCACGGATGACCTCATTCGAATGATGTGCAGAATCTTCGGACGTGGGTTCGATGGTTGACTTGGCGTCATGGCCATGCCGCACCACTCAGAGCAGATGTCTTCGAACGCCTTCTCAATCTCCGGCCAACAACCTTCGCGCCACCTTATTGTCTCGATCCGGGGTGTTCATTCACGGTCGATGACGTTCGCTTTTGAGCCCAGAGGGTTTGAACATCGCGGTATGGCGGTTCTTCAGTCAGAGGGCCGTCGCACCAAGCCGATCACATTCTTGCGCCGCGAAGCAGATGTGTACGGGCACACGATTTGGCATCTCGTGCACATGACGTGAGTAACGGGCGTCAGCTGAGGTTCGTGCCGATCAAGCACCGGCCGCAGACGCTTCGGTATCGTCGAGCGGATATGCACGCCGACCAGACATCGCTCGGGATCCACGACATAGGGTTTCAGGGCGCCGACTGGGCATGCTTTGACGCATAGACTGCAGTCCTTGCAGAGGTCCTTCTCAAACGGCTCGTCAGGTTCAAGTTCGGCATTTGTCAATAAGTAGTTGAATCTGAGCCAAGGGCCGTATTTGGGCGAGATTATGAGCGCGTTCTTGCCGAACGCCCCTATCCCCGCCAGCCTGAAGACCCGCTTGTAGGAATCCGGCGCGGACGCCTCATACGGATAGACGACTCTGTAACCCTCCTTTTCGAGGACTCGCGCAGCGTCGCGGCGTATCCAGTTCAGGGGATAGTATCCTGGCCAATCGTACTCTCCGTCCTCCAAGCGGATTCCAAGCTCACATGAGTCGTCGGTCGACAGTATCCCAAAGACGACGACGCTCTTGGCATCGGGCATCGCCTCTGACGGTTTCTTGGTGTAGTTGAGCTTCGTCCCAAGCAAGGACTTCATCGCTGGTCCTATTCTTACCCTCGGGAGGGAATCGACATCAGCGACTGATGCGACTCCAAAAACGACGGCCCCTTTCTTGAGACAGACCTCTCTAAGTCTAGACTTGAGATCTCTTCGTTCCTCTGACATCCTTGTTCCCCTCCCGTTCAAGTCACGATGGCGACCTATGCGCCGGCCGTGACCGAATCGTCGCCTATGGCTTAAGAGCTTCTTTCGCAAGGAGCCGGTTGTGAACTGAGCCTTCAGGTCGCAACCGTATTAGCCGTCATCGGCATTCAGGTAGCAGGTGAGCTATCCTTGGTGAAGGACGATTTCCACAAGTACAACCTCCAGGGAGCGCTGAGGGTGTCCGAGAAGATCCCGGGCCCGAAGTCGGCGTCCCTGCTCGAAGAGCAGAGAAGGTACGACTCGAACGCTCTGGTCTATCCGAACCAGGTGCCCCTGGCCATGTCGAGAGGTCTAGGAGCGACCGTCGAGGATCTCGATGGTAACATCTTCATTGATTTCAGTGGAGGGGTCGGGGCGCTCAACGTGGGCCACTCGAACCCGGAGGTCGTCCTCGCCATCAAGAAACAAGCGGAGAAGTTCGCTCATGGCCTCGACTTCCCATCCGCACCCAGAGTCGCTCTCTCAAGGAAGCTTGTGGAGCTCGCTCCGGGGCAGTTGAGGGACGGCTCGAAGGTCCTGATGTGTGGACCGACGGGTGCCGACGCGGTCGAAGCTGCGATCAAGCTCACGAAGTTTCACACGAAGAAGCCGGGAATAATCTCCTTCGAAGGTGGTTGGCACGGTGTCTCAGGAGTCTCGCTGTCTCTGACAGCGAAGCGAGCGGCCAAGGCGAACTACCTTCCTGGCGTTCCTGAGATATACTTCGCTCCGTATCCGTATTGCTTCAGGTGCCCGTTCGGCATGAAGCATCCGGGATGCGGCCTAGCCTGCGCCCATTACCTTGAGCATATCATCAAGGACAATGACACGGGACTGGCCGCGCCTGCCGGGTTGATAATCGAGCCCATCCAGGGGGAGGGCGGGATAATCGTCCCGCCCGCGGGCTACATGAAGGAGGTCAGACGCATATGCGACCAGAACGCTCTGCTCCTGATCGCAGATGAGATACAGACAGGCTTCTGCAGGACTGGCAAGATGTTCGCTGTCGAGCATGAAGGCATCACGCCCGACATCATGACGGTGTCGAAGTCGATGGGCAGCGGCCTACCGATCTCGGGGATCGTCTTCAGGAAGGAGCTTGACACATGGGCTCCCGGAGCGCATGTCGGAACCTTCCGTGGCAATGCGCTCTCATGTGCCGCCGGGGTCGCGGGGATCAAGTTCATGGAGAACCACAAGCTGGCGGACCGGTCGATGAGGCTCGGGCAGAAGGTTCTCAAGCGATGCATGGAGCTCCAGGCTAGGTACGACGCCATTGGCGACGTCAGGGGTCGTGGATTGTACGTCGGCGTCGAGTTCGTCAAGAGGGACGCCTCGCACTCGCCGGATGCCGACCTTCTGGTCAGGCTTCAGAAGGAATGCTTCCCGAAAGGGCTCATAGTCTGGAAGGGTGGCAGGGCGGCCAACGTCGCACGGATCATGCCAGCTCTAGTCATCTCTGATGAGCTCCTCGATGCTGGCATGGCGATATTCGAGGAAGGTTTGAAGGCCGTCACGAAGAAGTGATACCTACGATCTGCGTCGCGGGCCCAGACTACAGACTATTCGAACCGCTCTTCTCGCTCCGCAAGATTTTATCAGATTCCTGGGGGATATGTGGGGAGATCCCATGAAGAAGAGGTGCCTATGGGTCGATCCCGAGGATTCGCTGTCATGCGAGTACCACGACCGTGAATGGGGAGTCCCACTCCACGACGACCGGATGCTGTTCGAATTCCTGGTGCTAGAAGGGGCTCAGGCGGGTCTCAGCTGGATGACGATCCTCCGGAAGCGGGAGAACTTCCGCAAAGCGTTCGACGATTTCGTTCCTGAGAAGGTCGCCCGCTACGATGGAAGGAAGATCGCGAAGCTACTGGCAGATTCCGGGATAATACGGAACCGCAGGAAGATCGAGGCCACGATAACCAATGCGAAGGCCTTTCTAGCGGTCCAGAAGGAGTTCGGGAGCTTCGACTCCTACATGTGGTCGTTCGTCGGTGGGAAGCCGATTCGGAACGAATGGAGAAGACTGGCGGACATACCGGCTATCACCACCGAAGCCCAGAGGATGAGCGTGGACCTTCTGAAGCGTGGGTTCAAGTTCGTCGGACCGACCATCTGCTACGCGCACATGCAGGCCACGGGCATGGTGAACGACCATCTCGTCGACTGCTTCCGCTACAAGGAGGTCGCTCGAGTCCGTTGACCTCGGTCCAAGGAGTCGGACCGTGCTCAGGCTTTCCCTGTCGTCCATCCCGGGGATGTGGGCAGAAGGGGTTCTTGGTAAGTCTTCTTCGACCGGCTCGGGGGCAAACGGTACGAAGATCTTCCAAAATGGCAGTTCGGGAAGGGTATCAGAAACGAGGGAGTTCGCAACACCTCACAGACCACTTTGATTTCATCTCAGAAGATGGTCGACAGGCTATTCCTCGGTAACTACTAGATGAAAGAAGGTCGCGCGCACCCACTTGTGTCCGAAAGCAGGAAGGTATTATATTTCCCTTCATCTTTAAGGGGCGCCAGTAGCCTTTGAGCTAGGGGGAGGAAGACAACATGTTCAAGCGGGCAATGCAGGCCGCCCTATTCGTCGTGGCGGTCGCAGTTATGATTGTGCCATTCTCCTGCGGGAACGCAAGTTCTGCAGGAAGCCACGTGAGAACGACAGCCTACAACCTGTACTTCGGAGACCTTCATTCTCACACTTCGTACTCAGATGCCTGGGAAGGCACACCGTGGGACGCCTACAAATCTGCTATTGACGCCGGAGCGGACTTCATGGCTGTAACAGACCACGTCTCACTCTGGAACGCATACAGCGGGCTGACCATGGATTCGGAGGAGTGGGCCGACACCTTGGCCGCGGCGGACTACTACACATCAAAGAAGTTCGTGGCGATGGCAGGCTACGAAGCTTGGCTGCTCGGACACCTCGGGGAGATCAACGTGTTCAACGTTCGAGAGCTTCCCCCGAACGAACAGCTGGGATATCGGTTCGACAGACTCCCTGACTTCTATGACTGGCTCGCGTCACAGGGCGCAACCGGCCAGTTCAACCACCCTTATTACATGACCGACAACTTCCAGGACTACAGCAACTACACTAAGGCCAGAGACAACGCTATGAACATCATCGAGGTGTGGAACTCTCGGGTCATCGAGGACAGCTATATCATGGCCCTGGACGCAGGCTGGCACGTGATGCCCTCTGCTAACTCGGACACGCACAATCCCGATTGGATCGCGGGCTACGAGGAGAGGACAGTGCTTCTTGCGCCAAGCCTCACACCGAACGACCTGTACGCTGCCATGAATGCCTGCCGGGGCTACGCGACGCTCGACAAGAACCTGCAGATCCGATATACGCTCAACGGAGCGGTCATGGGGTCTGTTCTGTCGCCCGCGAGCGCATACACAGTCTCGGTTAGTATCTCGGACCCCGATGGCCAGGCTGACGCGATCAAGCTTATCGAGATAGTATCCGACGGCGGAGCGGTCGTGGCGAGCAAGAGCACCAACAGCGCAACCGTCGAATGGACGACCACGCTGACATCGACCAGCGCCAGCTACTTCTATTTGAGAGTGACCACTGCGTCGGATCTCTCAGGAGTGGAGGGCGTGACCGCATGGACAGCCCCTGTCTGGACCGGGCACTGATCTCGTCGAGGATGCGTTCGGAGCCATAGCAGGACTCCCCATGCACGGGGATTCGTCCCAATGCTGGATTCCGTGCAGAACCTCATGTGCGGAGAGCCAGACGTGAAACGAGACATCTGGCTGGTTCTCAATCAGGGGAGCTACTGCACCGAGATCGAAACCCTTTTATCCACTTTCCCCGCAAAACTCGAGCTCAAAGTCGGGATGATTCGAACTCCGACCATTTGCCATCTTGCTTGGCAAATTCCTATTATGCGGGAGACGAATCTACCGACCTACCCTGGAGATGTTCCGAGGGAGGAGTTGGAAGGCGAATGACAACAGTCGAGTTCCTGAAGGAGTTCCTTGAGGCGTTCAACCGACACGATCTTGACGCAATCATGGGTTTTTTCGCGGAAGATTGCGTGATGGACATGCCGCGCGGTCGAGATCCTTGGGGCAGACGCACTGTCGGGAAGAAGGAGGTCCGAGACGCCTGTGAGAGTCGATTCAAGGGCTTACCAGATGTGCATTATGGGAAGGATCGCCACTGGGTTGCAGGAGACCGGGGATGTTCGGAGTGGACTCTCACTGGAACGACCACAACTGGCATGCGACTGGAGGTTCGCGGTACCGATCTCTTTGAGTTCAAGGGTGGGAAGATCCACAGGAAGGATTCGTACTGGAAGATCGTGGAGAAGGAATCCACTTCGTAATGTGATTCATCCTCCTTTCACTTTCTTCTCCGCTGCCAATCGTCGCGTGCGCGTCTCATTTGCCATATGTCTGAAATCATCATACCTTCCAGGCATTTGCTCCTCCCAAGCAAGAATCCACGGCTTCATCTTCTCATAACATGCCTCAAAATCGTATACATCTACAATCCATTTGGCATCGACAAGCCCCTGTCTAGCTAACGATGCGGCGTGATCGAAGTAATCCGCCACCATCTTCAGCGAAACGACTGAACATTGTTCCTCGGCCTCTGGGCCAGTCGTGAAGTTCCCTCTCATGATCTTGATAGTTGCTTCCTCAAACTCGGGAGTGCACCAAGAATCGTGCATTCGCATCAGCAAATCTAGTTTCCGGTCCCTCCTAATCTCTCGCAGTTCCAGAACCGCGAAGATCGCGCCCGCGATGAAGCCCACATACGCTGCTCCTTCCAGCACCTGCAGAAAGTCCACCAAGTCTATCTCCTCGGTCCGGAATGGCCTCTCCCACCTATGGTCTTTTCCTGCATTGAGCCGTATGTGAACCGAGATGTCTGGCCATTCATCAATCAGAGGATTACCGCACCGAGCTAGACTCTCTCTCTTCTTCTACTCCTCAGTCTATTTGCGAGGTCCCTGGCAGAAGAATCCAAATAGCTCGTAATTCGATTCGGATTCTGCCTCGAGGGTGGTTCGAGGAAGACGTGGAAAGATGAATGAGCAACTACGAAAGGAGATAGAGAACGCGAACAAGAGGTTTGGCGATGGAATCAGAAGGGGTGACGCCGCTGCAGTCGGCATCCTCTACACGAAAGATGCGCTCCTGATGCCCCCCAACTTCGAAACGATTCGCGGGAGAGAGGGAACGCAGAAGTTCTGGGAAGGAGCAATCAAGATGGGCGTCAAGGACGCGATATTGAAGACAGAAGAGCTTCACGAGAAGGGGGAAGTCGTTGAGGAGATAGGACGCTACACACTCACGATACATCCTGAAGGGCAGGCTCCCTTTGAAGACCGGGGTAAGTACGTGGTCCTCTGGAAGCAGGATTCCGACAAGGAATGGCGTTTGCATAGAGACATATGGAACAGCAGCCTGCCAGCGAGGAAATGAATCGCAGTTGAATTCAAATGACTGTTTGAAGTCAGTCAAATGAGTCCGGCGCCGTACCAAACCACTTCTTGCGTCTTTTCTATCGATCTTCAACAAACAGAGAGTGTTCCTGATTCTGTGGGATTCGCTGTATCATTTGGGTAGGACCTCGAAGGACTCATCTAGGAATTTCCCTTCCGAGGGCTTCTCGGAGCCGTATTGTGCGGCCTCTGCGAAGAAGGACATAGGATCGAGGCATGATTCTGGCGAGAGTACACCTTTGGTGCGAATTTCCCCTCGGAGGATCTTCAATGCTGCGGCCGCTAGAGGTCCTGAAGTCGTCATCCAGTCGACGCTTGGCCAGGACTTGTAGAGCGTTCGTTTGCCCTGCTTCATGCCCACTGCCTCTGCCCACATGACCCATCCCGACTCGAAGCCCTTGGGAGCTGCGAGCGACGACTTCGGCAGGGTTACCATTTGCTCGTAGAATGCGATTGCGGCCGCCGTATCATCGAGCTCGCCCCGAGCGATGCGGCGTCCCAGGTCGCACCAAAGCTCGTTGAGTTGCGGCGGGAACATGCTCATCACGACCGACACGGAGCGTATGTCTAGCAAGGTGCGGGGCAGTGTGATGGGATCGGAGATATCTATCGGGTGCGCGGTGAATCCACTCCCGTGTGGGGAAGTGATGCGAACCGCCTCTTCGATGGGGTCAATATCGAGCCAACGACCGTCACGGTAGGTGCGGACCTTCCCGGTGACCGACTTCATAACCCATTCCATTGACGCGTCAATCCTGTTCGATTTCCGATACTGCTCGAGGACGGTCTGGGGATCGCCCCCGACCACGGCGATTATGTTTACGATGCAGAATCTGAGATCTTCTGCCTTGTCGAGCTGGCGCGTCGCATGCAGTAGCATCAGATTGGACAGCCCATCGATCCCGATACCCATAAGGGCCGTTACATCTGCTGCCTTCGCTGCCGCATCTAGATCAAGAGCCTCTTCCGTCGTCCTTCCTTGGCAGCATATGTCACAGTAGTTCACGCCGGCCTTGATAGCTGCGCGGAGAGCTGGAAGCACAACTTTGTGCTCTGGCCCGGCCGTGTTCACGATGATGTCGGAGTCCGCAGCGAGAAGCGCTAGTGCTGTCTCATTCAGAATGTCCACCTGGATGGCGGTGCCCTTGCCTCCCAGGCCGGCAGCGATTCGCCTGGCGGCCTCCAGATTGCGGCCAGCAATCACGATTTCGGACACGAGATCGGAAGCGGCCAGTTTAGGTACAGTGTTTTGGCCGACTCCACCAGCTCCTCCCAATGCGAGTACTCTCATAGTATCACCACAACAAAGAGTGAATCGCCGCTCCTTCTCAAAGGCTTTTTCCTAGGAAGAGCCGTGTGCGCACTTGAATGACTAGCTATTCTCCAATCAGAGGATTGTTGCACCGAGCTAGATTCCTCCAATTCCCTCATTGTCCGACGAACTGTGATGTAGCGTGATATTCGATATCACGGCAAACGACGAAGGCTAGGCGGAAAGGCCTAAGAGCCCCGATGCGGTTCCGTATGTCGCCTCGAGGGTGGTTCGAGGGGGAGGTGAAACGATGTTGTTGCTTTGGAGCGCTAACTATGAGAAAGGAAGAGATCTGGAATACAAGAATTTCATGGCCAAGAATCTCGCGACATACAAGAAGCGTCCCCCGCCGGGGTGTGTCCTCAAGGGAGTCTATGGTTCCACATTCAACATTGGTCAGTATGACGTGACCTGGATCTGGGAGTTCAAGAAGTTCGCTGATTTGGACGCCGTGCGTGAGTATTCCGATCCCGTGATGGAGAAGCTATGGATCGAGGAGGCGGACTTCTACGTACCTGGTTCTATGAACACTGTCATACTTCGTGACGTGGGGGAGTGGAGTGTCCTGCCCCCGAAGAAATCGAAGAGATCCAGGAAGTGATTCGGGATACGACTGACAAACCGTTTCTCGTGAGGGCTGCACCGATGGTGCAGACTCTCTCTCTTTTGCGAGGATCGCATCTGTTCGCAGCAGGTTGCAGGGACATGTGTGTGAACTGAGACCTCTGGTCGCAACCGCATTGGCCTTCATCGGCATTCAGGTAGTATGTGAGCGATCCCTGGCAAAGGACGAATTCTATAAGTACAACCTCGAGGGAGCACGGAGGGTGTCCGAGCGGTCCTTGACAAGGGATAGAAATCGGGTTGGGACGGCCAGACGCATCACGGTTGACTTGGAAGTCAACGCGGAAGCCCAGTTGATATAGACACGGGGCCAGTATACTGCCGATCACTATGAATGTCGTGTCGAAGATGGTATTGGTCTTCGTGGTCGTGGCCTGCGTATCCTCTGCCGGAGCAGTGTACATGGCCCGGAGCATGGGGCCTGGGCCGCATGAACTGAATGATCTCCTCTCAACCTTCGGAAGCTACGGCGACCTGAAGGACTTCATGACGGCGCAGAAGGGGAACCAGAGCTCCATGGGCGACGCTTCTTTCGGTCCCAGCAGTTTGCGCCTCTCGATGGGATCGGAGCCGCACTCAGAAACGAACATCCAGGTCTCAGGAGTGGATGAAGAGGACATCGTGAAGACGGATGGAACCTACATCTACATCGTCTCATACACGAGCGTGGAGATCATGCAGGCAAATCCGCCCTCGGAGATGCGGAATGTGTCCACGATACAGGCTAAGGACGTTCTAGGCATGATGGTCACAGACACTACCGCTAGCATCCAAGGCATCTACCTGTCCGGCGACAGACTGGTCATCATAGCGAGCGCCTACGATGTGGGGTCATACCGCTACGATGTAACATATCTCAATCCATCAAGCCCGATAGCTTACGAGGGACCGAGGTCATATGTTGTCACATACGACATATCGGATGCCCAGAGTCCCAGGCGCCTCTCGTCCTACGGCGTTTCGGGTGGGATCCTGACCTCCAGGATGACGAGCGACGTGGTCTTCCTCGTCACTCAGTCCTATTCTTGGATATACGGCGACGAGATCGCGACACCGAAAATTTGGATCGGAAACATGGGCGGGAAGATGCCCTTGGAGAAGATTCACTACGACCCTGAGACTAGGGAGACGGGTGGATTCCTGAACGTGCTGTCAGTCAACATTCGCACGGAGGCGCATGATGTGATATCAATCGTCGCGGGATGGGCATCAACTGTCTACATGTCTCAGAATGCGCTGTACATCACGATCCAGAAGTGGACCGGGGACATCGCCCTTTCCAATGACGCAGGGATCGTGGCGGCTCAGGAAGACTCGACGAAGACCACGATCTACAGGATAGCCGTCGAGGGAGTCCGGATGGCCGCTACCGCAAAGGGGGATGTGGGAGGATGGCTCTTGAATCAGTTCTCGATGGATGAGAACGGCCCGTATCTGAGGGTCGCAACCACCACGTCCTGGATGGACATGAAGAACAGTGTCTATGTCCTTGGGTCAGACCTCAGCACAGTCGGGGTTCTCAAAGGGATCGCACCCAGAGAGCGCATCTACTCGGCTAGGTTCGTGGGTGACACGCTCTATCTCGTCACCTTCAGGCAGACGGACCCGTTGTTCGTGATCGACCTGAGCGTTCCTTCGTCGCCCGTTGTCCTAGGCGAGCTCGAGATGCCTGGCTTCTCCAGCTATCTCCAACCTATCGACAAGAACCATCTATTGGGCGTCGGGAGAGAGAACAATAACGTGAAGGTCTCCCTTTACGACGTCACGGACCCGATGAAGCCGAGCGAGGTCAGCAAATTCGTGGTAGATGCGGACTACTCGTACTCGGAAGCTCAATGGAATCACAAGGCCGTGCTTTACGATGCCGACAGGGGAATCCTAGTGATCCCGATTTCATCCTACAGCAACGGAGACTACTACAAGTACGAGCAAGGGGCCTATGTCTTCACCATTTCGGCGGAGAACGGTATCTCGCTGAAGGGCGTCGTCACGCATTCGGATGACAACTACTACATGTCCAATGTGATGAGGTCCCTCTACATAGGGAACCACTTGTACACGGTATCATACACGCAGGTGAAGGCTAACAACATCGACGACCTGTCGGATGAAGGCAGTCTGGTCTACTACGCGCCCCCATCGATCAATCCCGGACCCATCGAGGTGTATGCGACATTGGCGCTCTGAGGGGATGGTGGAGCGAGGTTAATGTTCCCGAAGCCCCCTTTCCTACTTGGAGCTGACCATATGAAGGTCGAGCTGGACAAGAAGTCGCTGTTCGCTCTCGCCTCCGACACGAGGCTGGAGATACTCCATTCCCTTCAGCCGATGCGAAGGACCGTTACACAGCTCTCTGAGTCTATGAACATCGACAAGGCCGCGGTGTTCAGGCATCTCAAGAAGATGGAAGATGGAGGGCTTGTGAAGCGCTTCGAGGATCATGGGTTCGTCTACTACGGCCTTTCCTGGAAGGCAAGAGATCTCCTGTCGCCAAACGAGAACACGAAGATCATCATCCTGCTCTCCTCCTCGTGGGTAGTCCTGATAGCCGTCGTTCTGCTGTTGTCCTTCTCGTATATTGGAATGACCCATGAGCAGACTGGATCGCCTGGCGCTGATGACAAGTCCGGATTGAGTCCTACGTCTTACGGCAACTACAGCAACAGCTTAAGGGAGGAGATCTTGGGGGTGCAGTTTGACTGGGGCCAGCTCCTCTCCCTCGCTGTTCCATTCCTAGTCGTACCCGTGGCGCTGACATTATGGGCTACGAGGCTGATGAGAAAGCCGAGACAGCCGCCGCACGCCGGCTTAGAGAACAAGGCCAGCGAGACAAGAGAGCCCAGGCAAGATCTGGACGACTGAACCGTTCTTTCCGAAGACCCGAAGGCTTGGGCAGCTCTCCGCTCAATGTCAAGCGCGCAATCCACTCTGTCGCCTCAGAAGACATCCAGAAGATCCTGATAGTCGGTAGGGCTAAGGAGGGAAGAATAGATACTCAGAAGATGATAGGGAAATCCGAAAGGAGACAGCCAGATGGACTTGAAGAAATCGCTCATAGACGTCGATGATTGCATCCTGATTATCATAGATATGCAGGGTCATTTCGTAGCTAAACTCCCACAAGAGCGGGCCGAAACCCTGGTCAACCGAGTAGGATGGTTGATTGAGGTTGCCAAGATCCTTCGTGTGCCAATGGTGGCAACGGCAGAGGAGCCGGACCGGATCGACGGGTTCCTGCCCACTCTAGCCAAGACACTACCGCCCGGCACTCAGATTCATGACAAATCAGTATTCGGTCTCGCAGGTCAGCCTGACATTCTGAAAGCTGTCCAGCAGACAAAACGAAAGACTGCCGTGCTGGTAGGAATGGAGACAGATGTCTGCGTGTCGCAATCAGCAATTGGGCTGATGCAGAACGGGTTTCAGGTTGTGGCGATTTCTGATGCAACGGATTCCCCCGGTGGATCGCATGAAATCGGTTTGGAGCGAATGAGAGCCGCCGGTGCAGTCGTGACAAGCCTCAAAGTCGTGTATTATGAGTGGATTCGAACGGTCTCGTTGTGCAATACCATCGAGCTGGAACATGCCAAGCGAATTGGTGATCCAGCTGGCATCATCCTCTAGAACCTGTGCGGGCCTGAGACTCGATTCAGTGTGAAGCCCGAGACAATGATTTGAATGTCGACTTCTTTTCCTCCCGCAATGGGCAGGGAGCTGGACTCGAACTTGAATATCTAGCTACTCCTCAATGAGGGGGTTTTGGCACCGAATCAAAAACCTTTCTTTCTCCTTTCCGCGTGAACGAGAAGGTTCAGAGAGCGCGCGCTACATGATGTTCTCTCGGTGGAGGTCATCCATCCAGGTCCTTGTGAGAAAGGTTCAATACTACGCATGGCTTAGGCATTCCGAAGGAAATGGATGATACAGATCGGAAGCTATTGATTCTGATAGGTGCGGAACCTAGGATGCATTTCCTGGAGCTTGCCAAGAGGCTCGGGATCTCCAGACAAGCTGTTCACCACCGAATGAAAGTCTTGACGGAAATCGGGGTGATCAAAGCCGCGATTGCGGGCATTTCCATTTCCTACCTCAATGCGGTTCCTATGGCAATCTCCGGCAGATCCAGGACAGCATCGATCGAGGAGACCTTGGATAGATTGGGGGAGAGCGAATTAACGC
>Ga0315286_10004643_pt1 | contig 13182 bp, 8 predicted proteins | sample YL17G10_0_MG_FD_205038 | JGI IMG/M metagenome (GOLD analysis project Ga0315286, IMG submission 205038) | Sediment microbial communities from Yellowstone Lake, YNP, Wyoming, USA - YL17G10_0 | ecosystem: Environmental > Aquatic > Freshwater > Lake > Sediment | place: USA: Wyoming | collected... | reverse complement strand
CGGCAGGAAGCTGCTCCAGATAGTCTCAATCATTCTCATTTTTGAGGGTCTGTCCGTTCTCATTCTGTTCTCATACCAAGGAGCGGGAGTCGGATTGTTCTCGCTCGCAATGGGTATTCTTGTTCTCATCCTGCTGCACCCGGGCGCGAAAGAGAAGGCCCTGCCAATGCCAGATGAGAAGACTCCCATAGAACCCAAGATCTCCAAAGAGGACCCTCCAGGAATAAAGTTCATCGACGCTATCCTGAAGGCGATAGGCAATGACTACATCGTGATGGCTGCGGGCGCGGCAATCATAGTTATCGTGGTTCTCTGGAACATGTTTCTATCTTCTAGGGCAGATTTCGGAGACCTCGACACTCTTACCATTCTCTTTGGCGGCCTGGTAATGCTATTTCCCCTGCTCGTGCACAAGTTCAAGGTCGAATCCATTTTCTCGCTCATGTTCATAGGTCTCGTCGTTCTCTTCCTAGTGGTTCCTCAGGCCGTCACATCCCTGCACAAGGGCGCAGGCTCTTCGGTCGGCAACTTGTATGTCCAGTACTTGCTGGCTGCCCCCTTCGCAGGCATATTGAACCTTGTAGGCATTCACGCAAGCTCTTCCGGTAACATTGTCGTACTGAGTTTCCACGACGGTACTGTCCATCCCCTCAGCATATCCGCCTACTGCGCAGGCCTTTACTCTTTCTCGATCTTCCTTGCAGCGTTCTTCTCGTTCGTTCTTGTTTTCGAACGTCTTCCCACGAGAACCCTTGTGTTCGTGCTGGCCCTCGGGCTTCTTGTTGCCTACTTGGGCAATCTCTTCAGGATGGTCATAATAGGCGTCGTCGGCTACTACCGCGGCCTCGAAGCACTTCTGTGGACCCACGAGAACGTGGGGTGGGTGATCTTTCTATCGTGGTCGGCGCTCTTCTGGTACTTTCTCATAGACTACGTGTCTAAACACTCATATTCGTCGAAGGCTTCCGGAGCTGATTGATGTGAAGGAGCCCTGCGAACCCAAGATGCCGAGGGGCTGCCTTGAGAACATAATGAGTTGGTCAATGTGATCCCCAAGAGAACAGTACTTCTCATTGTTCTGTCGATAGTACTGATATCGATAGCGGTCCGCTATCCCCTGGTGGAGCATGAGAGGAACCAGACGGATTCGTATTTCATACACCAGCTTTCGTACTCCATAGTTGACAGCGGTTACGCGAAGTGGACATTCAGCGCATTCTCATACGTCGGCTACTATCCTTTTTCCTACCCGTCAGGTATGCCTTTCCTGGTTGCGGAAGTGTCCTCGCTTACTGGCCTTAACATCGAGAGTTGCATACTCCTGACTGATTTCGTTCTCGCCTCAGTATTCTGTCTGGCCTGTTTCGTGCTCGCGCGGCAGTTTCTGAGGAGACCCGAGTATGTTCTTCTCGCCACCCTGTTGGTCACCCTCGGATCACGATTCGTGGACACTTCGTATTGGAATGCTAGTGCTCGAGTCCCCTTCGTCGTCCTCTTCACCCTTGTCGTTTTTGTTTCGTTTCGTGCCGCTGCGATGGGACAGAAACGTCTGTTCATACTCGCAGGTATCCTTGCTGTCGGTTGTTTGGCCATGCATCATATGGCGGTTCTACTCGTGTTGTTTGGCGTAGGCTATCTATTGGCTGCTTTTGAGACATTCTACTTCCTTGAACGGTTCAGCCTACACAGGAGAAGGATGGCTGTGGCGTTCAACGTCGTCTCCGGTCTTTCCATAGTCGTTTTTGTTGTGGGGTTCTCTGGACGCTTCGGGATTCCGGGTTTCAGCAGTTTCGAGAAGACATATCTCCTTGACATCAACCCGACTGCTTTGTCAATAATTCTCAATATGGCTGCCAGCTACACGAACCAGATCGGCTTCATCCTGCTTTTCGCATTGATGGGCATGCCGAGCCTGTTCAGGAGCTCTCGACTTACCCTTGAGACGCTCTTTCCTCTCGCCGTACTGATCGTCTTCATCCCGGTCATGGGCAGTGGGCTCTACGTCTCGATGCTACTTGCTCCGTTCATAGCAATCCTTGGCACGATGTGGATTGCGAAACTCCTGATGTCTTCCAGGAGAAGGTTCACGGTCCTGTCAATTATCGTCTTGCTTATCGTCTCCTCCGTCGCCCTTCCGATGTGGTCAACGCAGAGATGGAACGAGAATGAGTACCCCAGTGGGCAGACTGTGAACGTCGACGACCAGATTTTCAACGACGGAACCTATCTGCGCGTGAATTTCAAAGGGACTGCCGCTATCTCCAACGTCGACACGACAACTTCTGAACTCGCAGCAATTGGGCATGTCACTTTCCTCGGATCTGGCGTCTGGATGGCACTGAGCGGGGATGTGACCCGCGGGGATATAGCGAGGAATTTGACGTGGTCTGCCGAACCCTTCCCCAGGAATCTGTATGTGTGGTTCGAGTATCCGCAGCAGCCCAGCGTGAATTTTTTCGTGTTAGGTCTGATGATCTCGGGGGTTGCCTTCGTCAAAGGATCTACGAGCGACCAGAGCTTGTACTACCTCAATCATCCCAAACTTGTGGTCGCAGTCGACAGCTTGAGGCCCTCCGAATACGTCGACTTGTATTCCATCAATCCTGCCACCTTCCTTACGGAGATAGAGCGCTCGACCACGGAGGTGGATACCACGAAGGCGAATCAGCAGTTCTCCAGCTACGAGTGTTATCAGACCGCGGAATTGACTCTCTATCTCGTCCAGCTGCCTTCCTGGTGATGCCCTCTCCAGATCTATGTTGCATGGCGGTGTACTCATAAAGCGGCCTATTGGGGCAATCAGCTCCTCGACCAGACGTTTTGTTTCGCGGAGTGATTTGGGAGTGGTCCCATCCTTGGCAGTGTTGATGAGACAATGGCTGAATGATGCGAAGCACGGCCGAAGGGTTCGATAAGAACTCGTGTTTGTCAGAGGAATGACCCCTGACCTAGCGACGTGCAGGGAAGACATCCATACGGACTGGTAACTCCTCTATCATATCATGAATTGCGTCAGGAGCCCGACGAAATCACCGTCAGCTGGAACTTCCTTTCTTGACATTTCTCGTACAGGTCAGCTTCAGAAAAGTCTATCGTCTACATATGTGCATCCGGGGCCAGCATGGAATCTAAGGTTGCCGTTGTCATCTTAAACTGGAACGGTTGGCGAGATACTATCGAGTGTCTGGAATCCTTGTTCCAGGTTTCCTACGAATCCATGTTTGTCATTGTGGTTGATAACGGGTCAACGGACGATTCCATTCAAAGGCTGAGAGAATACTGTCAGGGCGGGGCTAGAATTCAGTCTTCCATTATCCGCTTTGAGGGAGGGACACAACCTGTAAGTATGGTGGAGTATGCGAGAGAGGATGCCGTACGTGTACCTTTGAGGAACTCACGAGGTATTGATGTGCCACCGAAGAGGATGATAACACTGATAAGGAACGAGCAGAACTATGGATTCGCTGAGGGCTGCAACATCGGGATGAGGCACGCGCTCGCTGCGGTAGATCCAGAATACATCCTACTCCTGAACAACGACACAGTCGTAGACAGGGAGCTGCTTGGCGAGATGGTAAGGGTTGGAGAGTCTGACGAGAGGATCGGTATAATGGGGCCCAAGATCTACTACTACGACTTCAACGGCAGACACGACGTCATACTATATGCAGGGGGAAGAATCAGTCCATGGCGTGAGGTGGTCTTCACTCACGTCGGTGGTGGAGAGGTCGATAGAGGTCAGTATGATTTGGTCGGCGAGACTGAATGGTGTTCTGGCGCTGCCCTCTTGCTCAAGAAGAAACTCGCCAAAGAGGGGCTTCTCAATAGCGCTTACAAGTTTGGCATCGAGGATGTCGAATACTGTATGAACGCTCGGAAGCGAGGGTACAAGGTGGTCTATGTTCCCTCGGCCAGGATTTGGCATAAGGAGGGCGCATCGAGGAGGAAGCTTGGTAGGCGCATACGGAGGGACGTATCACGATACTTCTACTTCATACGGGAGAACTTCTCTGGCACTGTCTTCGTGTATCATGCCGTGATATTCTTTGGAATTGTTCTGCCAAAATGGGCGATAGACTACTTGTCTGAGGGCGGCGATAAAGGGACATTTCGCGCCTTCCTGAACGAAATGAGACAGTTCTTCAGGTACTTGACGAGGGGCGGCCTCGTGGAATGAAGACCAATGTGGATTTCTGCGCAAGAGAGCTGGCTATTCTCTCATGATCGGTCTCGTTCAGTCAGGCTCTATGATGAGATTGAAGGTTCTCGTCAAGTCGTCGCCTCCTTCAAACGCGATTCATTGTTCGAAACTGCGCACGCTGGCGAACAACTCGGTTGAGTTGCGGGTCGAGTGGATGCTAGGCCAAAACAATGGAGTCTCTTCGGTATCGGGACTCTCCTTCTGCATTCGATGGGAAGCCCATATTCAAGCGTTCCGACAAGTCTTCCTTGAGCAGTCTATCCTTGCTGGTTTGGATCAACCATCCGATGTTGGTCAAGTCATCGATACCTCCGTCGGCATTTGAGCCAGTTGCCATGAGGGGAAAGTCACAGTGCTTCGCCAGTAAAGGTTAACTACAACGAACCTATTTGAGTCAGACCAACCCCTTGAATCGGAAGAAGGAATGGTATGAGGATTTCCGTCTCCATCCTGCGGAAGGCAAAATCTGAGCACTTCGCCTTTCTGGTAATCGCGATCTCGTCCTTCTTGACCAGGATCTATTCCCTGTCAATCAGTCCGTATCCATTCAATAACGATGCAATCACTGAGTGCACGATTGCCTCAGGGATCCTCGGTTCAGGACATCTGGACTTCACTAGCAACATCAATCAGAGCACCCATAGCACGGGCATTCCAGCGTTCAACGTTTTGATTGCCTATACTTCTTCTTTGATAGGCGTGACTCCCCTGGAATGCGCTCAGTTCATTACCGCCACTGTGGCGGTTGTAACGATTGGTGGCATCTACCTTCTGGCTCGTATTGTCACTGGTAGCTTTCTCGGAGGTGTCACAGCAGGTTTCATGGCTGTGATGTTCGGGACCTTTGTGTATACCACAGGGTCCAGTTGGAAAGAGGCTCTGGGAGCGGCCTTCTTGATCACTGCCGTTATCGCTTTTCTGGGGAGATCTCAGCCGCGAAACAGAGCACTCTTGTTCGTCATACTAATGATTCTTCCCCTCACACACCACCTGGTAGCTGCGATTACGCTTTTGACCCTCGCGCTCGCCATTTGTTGGAGCTGGTTCCTTGCGCTGCGCGCTCACAGCCTCAGGAAGCGGCATATTGCGGACCTGCTGATGGTTGCGATTTCAGTGGCTTGGATGACTGCATACTACCTCCGAATATCGTTCGACAGCTCAACGCTTGTCAACTCGCGGACCGCCCTGGAATTGGCACCTGTTCTCTTCCTGGTCCTCTCCGGAATAATAATCGCTGTGCTTTCTCGCAAGAATCACCTGCGCATCACGTTTGCACCTGCTGTCGGCTTAGGAGTGTTCGTACTGCTTGTTCTTGACTACTACGGGGTCCTCTTTCCATATACTCCGTCAGCTCCCGCTATATCCTACTTCACGCTTGTATGCGCTCTTGTCTTCATTCTCACTATTGCATGGTATGGAACAGAGCTCATTCTGGAATCCCGGCCAGTGCATCGAACATTCCAGCTATGCCTCCTGGTCGCACCTCTGGCGATCATGGGTGTGGCAGTGCTAGGCGGTTTCAGCTACTCGTCGCAGAAGGTTTTCTATCGGACTTTCGACTTTCTTGATGTTGCATTGTTTATAGGCGCGGCGTTCGCACTTGTTGCTCTGCACCATCGCCGGAAGTTGTTCGTCGTAAGTGCTGTTGCCCTTATTGCGCTGTCGGCAGTATCATTCCCTTTTGGATACGAGAGCGAACGTCTTCTGGGAGTGAGGCACGACACGCAGCCATTCGAGATGGATGCTCTTCTTTGGCTTTCTGCCCACAACGATTCGCCCAATGTGGTGTCCGACGAACGCATCGCCTACGTCTTTCACGCGCTGACGGATGGATGGAAGAATCCATATCTTCCTGCTTACATCATGAGAAACGCATCGTTGCCACCAAGCTTCTACGTCGTGGAGGACAGCTGGACTACTGTAGGAGTAAACGATTACCCGAGAGGCAAGGTCGTCATTCCTCTTGCTAATTACACCTCGACGTTAGGGCTTGCGAACGTGTTCTATGTCGGTGGACCTGCCAGCGACAAGATACAGGTGTTCATTGCGGTGGGAGTAAGTGGATATCAGGACTTTCCTCCTCCGCAGGCAGTGTTTAGTCAAGGCGTGTCTGGTTGAAGCGTCAAATGATGCTCATCTGTGTGTGAGGGCGAGGTCAGTCGATTCCTGCCCCGGCTCCCCTATGACGCGCATATACTCCGCCAGGTGAATCTCGGGACTGAATCTCTCCTCGTAGGTCCGCCGAGCCGTCCTGCCCCTGAGGCGCAGGGCATGCCTGTCCTCCCAAAGTGAGACTAGGAGCCCGCTCAATTCCCGAACACTGCCCGCCTCGAAGAGCATCGAACCTGATTCGGGCGTCAGTATCTCTGGTAGGCCTCCCATCTTCGTGCCCGCAACCGGGACTCCGAACGAGAATGCCTCCAAGGCTGTTGAGGGAGCATTCTCCGGCCACTCCGATGGTATCACCATGAGCGATGAGCAGCTCAGCATCGTTCTCAGATCGCTCCCAGCAATGAATCCTGGGACGGAAACCCTGTCTTGAATTCCGTTCGAACGCACTCGCTCTATTAGGTTCTTGCGCAGTGGTCCTTCTCCGACAAGTGCAAGCTTGAACCCCTGTTCCCTTCTGCTGTCAATGAATGCCTGCAGAAGGGTCTGTGGACCCTTCCTCCTCTCGAGTATGCCAACAAACAAAATGGTGTCCTCTCTGTCTGTCACCTCAGAAAGCGCTCTTCCTGGGTCAGGCACAAAACCGCGCAACACTCGATGGACAGGGGCACCGTCATCGCGAAGCCTCTTCGCAATGTACTCGCTTGGGCATAGGATCTTGAACCCCTCAGGGAATCTGAGCACACGCCAACTGCCCACTCGCCATAGTTGCGGAGGTTTCCTCCATCTCAGGAGGCAGGTCTGACAAAGCTCTGGCAACTCGCAAACGCGGTCGCCGGGCCTGATGAGGTTCGATCTCGGACATATTGCGTTATAGTCGTGAGCAGTGTAGAGCGATACCGCGCCACCTACTGCAAAAGGTCTGCTAATGAATCCCTTTGTGTTGTGCCAATGAACAACATCGAAGGAGAAGCGGCTCTCGAGTGATTTCAGCCAGCGTCTGGCGCGAGAGTCTATCCCAAACATGAGGCTCGTCGCCAAGCTCAAACGCGGAGCGACCGGTGAGCACTCATGCCTGACGACGCTGCTCGTTGGATTCTTCTCGTGACCCTTTGGCAGTTCGCCGCGAAGAATGCGATAGACGGACGGATTGTATGCGACGTGGACTTCGTGTCCTCTTCTTGCGAGTTCCTCTGAGAGATAGCCTACGAAGATGGCATCTCCCCCCATCTGGTATGGCGGGAAATGCGTTGAGACCATCAGGAACTTCAGAGTCTCCATCTCTTGCCGGCCTCCCCTTTCTTCTCTTCCCTGTGCCTGTCGATCACTTCTTCGTAGTACTTTGCTGTCCTGAACGCTGCTTCTTTCCAGCTGAATCTCTCAATCACTGATGCCCTCGCCCTGCGGCCGAACGCTCTCCTGAGCTCCTTGTCTTCGGCCAGTCTGATCAACGCGTCCGCAAGAGCATCGACGTCGTTGGCGGGGATGAGCATCCCATTCGTGCCGTCTTCTATCATCTCTGGAATCCCCCCGACTCGAGTCGATACTACACCGCATTGTGACGCCATAGCCTCGAGCAGACAAGCTGGGAAGTTCTCGTATAGGGAAGGTAGGACGAAGATGTCTGAGAGCGCGTAGAGACAGGGAGGGGCATCGCGGGGAACATAGCCAAGATATGTGTAGCTGCTTTTCGGAATCTTGAACAAGGGCTTCTTTCCCGACCCGGCAAAAATGAAGTGCGCGTCGGTCTTTGCGAGGACCCGAGGGATTGCTTTGAGGAGTACGTCGATTCCCTTGCGGGCAGCCATTCTGGACAGGTAGAGTACTTTGGGCACCTCAACGTCAGCCAGTTGCGGAAACCGAGTTCGCGCGCGTTCGGCATTTGATGGATTGAACACCTCGCAATCCACTCCAATGTTTATCATGCGTATTCTGGATGCATCTATTCCTTGCGCATCAATCATCGTCTGTCTGGCCCACTGAGAGACTGTCACGTAGTACCGCTGGTTCGTATAATATCTGGATTCCATTCGCTTCAGAAGGGGGCCCAGAAGCAAGACAAATCTCTCTGGGGAGCTCAACCGATTCGAGGAGGTCGCCACGTGTCCAAGCGCATCGGCATGCCCTCCCACCGTAGTATGCATCGTTGTCACAATCGGAATCGGTAGCCTCTTCGGCGATATCAGGAAGTCTGGCATCGCGCTCTGCGAGTGTACGATGTCCACTTCTTCTCTTCTAACAACACTCTGAACGAATTGGCTGCAATTGAGCTGGAAAGAGAAATTCTTGAAGAAGGTGTCCGTTGCAGTCCCGAGATATGATACCTTGACGTTCCGCGGCAGTTTTTTCAGGCAGTCAGATGACTGGTCCGTTTCGTCCCCAGGAAGGTCTCTGTGTCTTGGCGTCACTACGTGCACGGAGATATCATCGGGCAAGTTCGTCGCGATTTGCAGGACGTAGTTGCCAACCCCGCCGTAGACAGGGAGAAACTCGGGGGTGAGCATCAGGACTCTCAATTCGACCACTGGTGGGAACCGTATGGACCTTCTCCCTCTATAACTTTCTAGAGGCTATCCGCCTTTCAATGTGCTGGTGTTTCGGCAGGCCAGCCGTAGATTGCATCGTGCATGGCCGCCGGCTCGTCGACGACGCTGTATTGTATGTACATGTGGTTGAAGTCACATCTGTGATCAAGCGCAAAAGTACAGACCGAGAGTTCAAGATTCATTTTCGTCGCACTGTTAGGACGGAGCTGGTGCGGCACTTCCTTCATGGAACCGCTAAATACTCCTAGGCGAATGCGCTTGGCATGCCTGTGGCGCTTCCTCGTGACACTGTCGAATGGTACAAGGATAGGGAAACGGGTGTAGACCTTGCATATCTTTTTCATCTGGTTGCGGGGCGATTCGAAGGAAAGAGAGTTCTCGACTTGGGCTGCGCTGGAGGCGACTATCTTGCGCTCTTTCCCAAGGGGTCCGTCGGCCTTGAGGCATCCGCCCCGAGCCTTGAAGCCTGCCGCACGAAGGGCCTGGACGCGAGATACGGCGACCTGAACCGCACGCTGGAGATCAATGATTGCGAGTTCGATATCGTGTTTTGTTCGCACGTGCTTGAGCACGTCGATTCGCCCGTCAATCTTCTGAGGGAGGCGTGGAGGGTGCTGAGACCGGATGGTCTGGTGCTGATTGCTGTCCCGAATGAGGACTCGTTGGCCAACAGGATAGGACACGATCCCTACTTCGGAGGACATTGTGAGCACCTGTACAGCTTCTCGAAAGACAATCTCCTGGCTCTGTGCTCACGAACTGGTTTCGAAGTCGAGACTGTCTTACATGGAGTGTACTCACTGAACCGGCTCTTTGAGTCGTCGCCTATACTTGCGAAGGCGCTTCAGAACGCATACCAGCTGGTCGGTCACAGGTTTCTTCCCTATCTGACAAGCCAGTACTGGGTTATCGGGAGGAAGTCAGGAGTGGTTGGCGGCCCATCCATGTGAGGCGCTCGGGCGCATCGCATGGTACGATACAATCACATCCCTGGAGTCAGGAATGTTGGCAAAGAACTAGCTCGATTTCTGGGTGGAGCCAATTTTCGCTGACGCTTAGCGCTATCCAGGATGTCGCATTTGAAGGATTTCTAGAGACCGCGTCAACGAGAAGGGATAAATAGCCCCTCCCACTGTCTCATCATCGTGAAGCTGAGGGACGCTTTCATCGCTGTCACGTATGACTGCAATGCCAGATGTCAGATGTGCAATATCTGGAAGAACCCGTCAACTAAGACGCTTCCGCCAGAAGAATATGCAAAATTGCCGAAATCCCTGCGGACCATCAATATCACCGGTGGCGAGCCGTTCCTGAGAAACGACCTTCTCGAGGTCGTGCGAGTGATTCATTCGGTCGTGCCGACTGCGAGGCTCGTGTTCTCGACCAATGGGTTCATGACTGAGACCGTGGTCTCGAAGATGGAGCAGATCAAGGCGATTCACCCTCGTGTCGGTGTGGGCGTTTCAATCGACGGCCTTGAACCTACCCATGACTACATAAGAGGCGTGCCAGGCATTTTCGCTCGCGCCATCGCAACCGTGAAGGGGTTGAAGGAAGCAGGAATCGAGGATTTGCGGATAGCGATGACACTCTCGGAAGGGAACTCCCACGAGGTCAAGCAGGTTTTCGAACTCTCCCGAACGCTCGGCGTGGAATTCACAATGACGCTTGTCCACGATTCTGATCTCTACTTCAAGAAGTCCAACAACATCTCCCTCGAACTTCTTGAATCAGTGTCGAAAGAGCTTCCCGATGTACTCCAATGCCAGCTCCGATCAACTCACGTGAAGGATTGGTTCAGGGCATTCCACACGCAAGGCATATTCGACGCATCTCACCGACAGCTTTACACCTCAAGTTGCGAGGCCGGACAGCGTTACTTCTTCATGTCCCCCGATGGCGACGTCTATCCGTGCAACGTTCTCAATTTGAAGATAGGGAACATATCTTCCGTCAGGACCTGGGATGAATTGTACACGAAGGACGCTGAGGAGCGCGCGAGGCAAATCGTCCGCAAATGCAAGAAGGACTGTTGGATGGTATGCAACGCTCGAAGCCTCATGATTGCCAATCCTATGAGGACCACTGCATGGGTCGTGAAGAGCAAGATTGCCGCTCACCTTAAAGCTGATACAGCTCACCTGAGACAGGGTTGATCTTTGTTCACCCCGCAGACATCATGCTTGTTCCCCGTGCCAAGTTACATCATTCGGAGGTTTGCTGAACCGGCTGTAGTTTCAGCTCTTGCCCCCTCCGGGCGCCTCAAAAACCTCGATGAACCGACGAGCGACGCTCTCCATGGAAAAATCCCGGACTGCTATTTGTCTTGCTGATAGTGCCATCTCCTTCAGTTTCGTTCTGTCGCTGCTCAGGTGCATGATGCTCTCCGCCAGAGCGTTCGGGTCGTTCGCAGGAATCAATAGGCCTGCCTTGCCGTCGGAGAAGGTGCTTGCGTGATGAGTCTGGGTGGTAGTGATCACGGGTACTCCGCATGCCATAGCCTCAATTGGCACGAAGAACAGTAAATCCCCAGAGCTTGGCGCCGCGCAAATGTCGCACGAAGCGATGAGATTCGCGAGATTCCTACGCGGAAGATACCCTCCTATGATAGTTACTTTCTCCTTGAGTCCCAATTTGCTGGCCAGACTCTCAATCTCCGATATGCCTGATCCAGTCCCCTTCAGCACGAAGCTTCCCTCATACCCCCTGTCGATCGCAATCTTGGCCGCCTTCAGGAAAGTGTCTATTCCCTTGCTTCTGTCTATTCTCGAGACCATGACGGTCCTAGGCCTGGAAGGGTTCCCCAAATCGTTCTTCAGAAAGAAATCGTGAGGCTGGTCCGGTGAGAATACCTTGCAGTCCACAGCGTTTGGAATGATTGCTGAGATCTTCTGCTCCGGAACTCGCTCCGAGAGCAGAAAGCGCCTCGCATTGTTCGAACGAGGAATCGTCTTCTCGACGCCTCGGAAATGGCGGATCCTCATAAGTGAGAAGACTAGTCTCGAGTAGAGGCTCGCCGGGAATCTGGGATGGGAGGCAAGCTCCTGCCAGACAAAGGTCCTCGCCCTCGGGGTTTTCGCGAAAATGGCTTCCATCGTACAGGGTTGTATGAGATCGGTAGTGAGTACCACATCGTACTGACCCTTTCGGACCTGCGAGACCACGGAGGGAGCAAATGGATAGAACGACGGAGGGAAGGCCCATCTCAATGTCTCCTTTGTGTAGAGAATCGTTGCGCGATCCTCCTCCGAGGATTCAGAGTCACGTACGACATCAAACATGGAGCCAACGAATATGTCAACTTCGTGGCCCATTGATGCCAGTTCGTCGGCAAGGAGCACCGCCATGGGAGACTCAGCGCGCACGCCCCCTACGGGCATGTCGGGGTCCAGTTGCGGGAGGAGATGCTTCGACTTTACCGTCCTCATTATTAGGCTCACTATTGCAATCTTCATGCTGAAATCAGGACCCCGTTTCCCCTCGCTATGGGCGTTGGCCAATATCAATCCTTCAGCGAGCTGAGCTTGTCTCTTGTCGACACTACTCCGTAAGGAGTTGCGGCGGCATCGAACACCTGAACGATTCGGCATATTCTAGGATTCGCAGATCTAAAGGAAACTTGAATCCTCAAAGCACAAGGTCCACGGAGATCACGAGCGCACACATGGCTATCTCAATTCCCCAGATGAAGGCAACGAGTTCCCGCTCTTTGATCCTCATGTGCTTCATGAATATATGAGTCAGCGATTCGATTCTCCCGTGGTACTCTAGATACCCGTTGCCCGCCTCGGAGCAGTAGTTCTCGGCCTCGAAGTGCCCCCTCATCTTCAGGAAGAACTCAGTGATCATCGGGATGAATATGAAGGTAGTTTGAACCGGTAGGTTCGAGAGTATCCCCGAAATGGCAAGAGCTGCACCTGTGAATAACATCATCGTGTCTCCGGGGAATATCTGTGCCGGGTACTTGTTGAACCACAGGAACGCGATGAGAGCTCCGAGGAGCGGAACCAGGAGATACACCCCGTCCATCCGGTCGTGGATCACGCCGAGAACTATCAGCGCGAGACTCATGATTATGCCCAAGCCTGTTCCTAGACCGTTGAACCCTTCCAGCATGTTCGCTGCGTTTGCCGCGCAGGTGACCGCGAATGCTGCGACCAGGAGCATCCAAGGGCCGAAACTGATTTCGATGACATATGGTATCACGACATGTTGGTCGACGGCTGCGGCGAATGGAAGTGCGATCACAAAAGGGAGAAATGCTTTGTGTCTTTGCCTCAGTTCGAAGAGATCGTCCATCATCCCGACGAAGGCTGCTCCGAGGAC